>Ga0335085_10003405_pt1 | contig 27612 bp, 30 predicted proteins | sample Lox_Sample_45_FD_206712 | JGI IMG/M metagenome (GOLD analysis project Ga0335085, IMG submission 206712) | Soil microbial communities from Loxahatchee National Wildlife Refuge, Florida, United States - Lox_Sample_4.5 | ecosystem: Environmental > Terrestrial > Soil > Wetlands | place: USA...
CGCCGAAAGACCCAGCGTGCCGTGGTCTTCAGCAGCCGCCGCAGCACGCGCGGCGCCACCGACTGCCCGACAAACACCCAGCCCAGCCCGACCACGGAGTTGACGATGCAAGGCACACCGGCCAGGCGCGCAGCGAGCGTGCCTTCCACTGCCGGCTTGAGCGCGATGTGATGCACGATATCCGGCGCCGTGCTGCGATACGCACGCGCCAAACGGAACGTGAGGCGCAGCTCGCGCAGCGGGTGAACGCTGCGCCGCTCCAGCTCGATGGGGAGCAGGCGCAGGCCGGCATCTCGGATGATTTTCCCGTGATCCCGTACGCGCGTGAGAACCGTCACGTCATATCCGGCCTGCCTCGCCGCGGCAGCCAACGGCAGCCAGTGCAGAACGAAATACCAGTCCTCAGTGATGAAGTAGAGCAGCCGGCGCGTCACGATATGCGGATCGGGTCCCCAGGTGCAGGACAGAGGCTTGCCATGCGTTCAAGCATCCGGTGCCGCGTGGCTGGGAAGCATCGCGTGCGCGGAGCGGATCGAGTATTTCAGCAACGATAAGGCCGCCACGCCAGGATAGGTCCAGGGGCTGAGCAATCCCTCGCGACGCAGCCGTGCATAGGCGTCGAGCTCGCCTTTCTCCATCTCCCACAGCCGGCCGCTCAGGCCAGCCGCACCGAAATCCGGCTTGAACGAGCAGGCCAATGGCAGCTCGATGCGGCGCGCCGCCTTGCCGCCGAGCACTAGCCGGAGCCAGAGGTGATAGTCCTCGCAATACCGCTTCGCTTCCTCGAACCGAAGCATCACATCCCGACGCAACATGACGGTGCGCGTAGGCAACAGGTTACGCACCAGCAACCGCGCTGGCCGAACGAGCGTCACCGTCCAATGCTCAGGCAACGCCGGAAACGGCCGGCCTTGAGCTGCCACGAACGTGCCGTGCCCCGACAGCGTGATGTTCGAATCTTCCGACATGAGCGCGGTCTGGATCTCGAGCTTGCGCGGATGCCAGGCATCATCGGCATCCAAAAATGCGACGAGCGGTTGGGTCGCTGCGTCCCAGCCTGCGTTGCGAGCGCCACCCGGTCCCGAATTACGCGGCAACCAAACGGTCTTCAGCTCAACCCCACTGGGCGCGTTGCCGCGCACGCTCTCGATTGCGCGCCGAGTCGCGCCCCCGTCCGGACTCGCGTCATCCACCAGCACAAGCTCGGCCGGCGGCCGGGTCTGCGCCCATACCGATTCGACTGCACGCGCCAGCGTGTCGGCGCAACAGTAACAGGGAATGACCACGCTGACCGGCACGTTCGGACCGTCGCGCTCGGTGTCAGCTTTCAGCATAGAACAACCGCCCCGGGCATCCGCGACTGGTGTAGGTGCGATCGCCCGCTAGTCGCCAACTCAGCTCGAACATGAACCTGCGCGCGGCACGCCGCCCGCGGCGTCGACCCCACACCGCAACAGCAGGTGCGGTGAGCGCACTTGCCAGCAGGCGTTCCCAAGTCTTCGCGCGGTGGGAGGATGCCATTGCATCCATTGTCTGTCGCGCCTGTTCGGCGCTCATCTGCCGTGGCGCGCTAAGCCCCATCCCGGCCAGCAATCGAGCAAACCGCATCTCATACGTGTGCTCTTGGCGGGTCCGGGCGTACCCAGCCCGTGCGACGCGGTCGCGTGCCTCCTTGTCTGCAAGGTAATGCTTCACCTTGGCGGCGAGCTCATCGGGGTTGTCGAAGGTTTCGATCTCCCGTCCTGGAAGATAGAACTGCTCTAGCCCGAGTGCCGTCTCGGTCAGGAGAAATCCTCCGCTCCCCGGCACCTCGAACACCCTCGCCTTGATCTGCCGTGCCCTGGTGGACCCCTGGCCCGCCTCCGAGAAATTCACACTGATGACCGAGCTGCGGATGATCTCGGGGATGCGTTCGGCCGCGACGGGACCGTTCGGCCAGCCGTGGCCAAAGCATTCCACTTCGACGCCGCGCTCGGATAGTCCGGCGACCCATCTCGCGCGCCGCCCATATGCCGAGCCAACGAAGCTAACCTGGTACTTGCAGGCGGTCGCGGGCAGAGGCTCTCGGAGCGCTGTCGAGCTGGCGGCCCACTGGGTGAGCACTACGTTGCGGATGCCCCCGGCGCGGAACCGCTCCAGAGCACTCTCGTATGTGGTCGCGTACCGATCGACATGCGGCGCAACGAAGCGCGAGAACTGCGCGTACTTCCAGGAGTCGTCTGTCCCCCAGTTCAGGACCGGGCAGCCCAGAGTGCCACGAATTAGGTCGAGCGTCTCGAGCCAGACCTCATAGCTGAGCAGCACGGTGAATACCATGTCCGGTCGGACTTCCTCGACTACGCTCAGCAGCTTGCAGTTGAGGTCGGCAAAGTCGGCATGGCTGCGGCGGTTCCAGGCTTCGAAGAACGCGACTTCGTGCCCGAGCGCGCGCAGCGCAGGTAGAAAGCTGACGTACTCGTAGCTCTCGCCGCGCATCGGATCGCCGTAGTTGTGACGGCCCCAGACGCAGAGGACTCTCACGTTCCGCCGCTCCGTGCCCAACACGCATGGCCGCGACTGTACTGGCCCTTCACAGTTGCATTTCCGGCCTCACGGCGAGAAACATGGTGGTGCGGAATTTCTCCAGCACTTCTTCGTAGCGGTCGATCGCCTGCAGATATCCGCCGGGTGTGAGCCGAAACAGGTGCATGCCCAGATCGAGAAACAGGTAAAAGAAGTCCTGCAGATAGGTGCGCGAGTCGATGTTGCAGCCGCCGAACTCGAACAGCACGCGGCGGACCACGCCGGTCCGCAAGGATTGCCGCCCACCTTCGAGCACATCCAATTCATGCCCCTCCACATCCACCTTGAGCAGTGCAACGTCGGTCAGCCCTTGGGCACGCAGATAATCGTCCAGCGTCCCGACTTTGATCTCCTCGCTACGGCCGTGCTGGATACCGAAGTGATCGAGCCGGCGCCGAGTCATCGAAGCGAGCCCGGAGCCGGGCGCATCCGAGTATAACCTCGCGGTTCCCACCTGCCTCCCCAACGCAAGGCGGTTGAGCCTGATGCTGGGCGACGATCCGACGCGATCGCGCAGCACCTGGAAGCTCTGCTCCGAGGGCTCGAACGCGTGGATCTGGACCGTGCGCTGAGCGAAGGCGTCGAGCACTTGCTGCACGAATTGTCCCTGGTTCGCTCCCACGTCGACTACCACACAGCCGTCCGACTCGGCAGCCGCCAGGCGCTCGAGTAGCGTACGCTCCCCGCTGGATGTCGCATCCGCCGCCGAGCCGATGCCCATGAGCAGCTCAGACACATAGACGTTTGCACGCAGCAGGCGCTGCGCCGGCGCGTTGTTGACGGCTGCGTACAGCAGCCTCTTCAACACGCTACGCACGGCTCAAGCCCTTTCGAAGAGGTACATGCCGCAGCCATAGTCCAAGCCGCGAAAGTCGGCTGGGTCGGCGCGCTCGAGGAAGCGGCCGGAATCGTCGACGACACTGAATTCCCGGCAAGCGAGCCCAGCCAAGCTCGGCGGGATCGACGTCGGGTCGAACACGCGGTGCGCATTGAAGCATACGCGCCCGCGTCCGACCGGCACGGAGAGGTACAGGCGACCGCCGGGAGCAAGGACTCGCGCCAATTCACGCAGCGCCTGCCGGCTGCCTTCGGGATTCAACGGGTCCCCGTACCGGCCGAGACCCACGTGCTCGACTACATGCAGGCTGGACAAGGACGCGATCGAACCGTCCGCAAAGGGCAGGCCCGTGATGTTGCCTGCAACTGGCGTCACACCCGCGAGCATCGCTGCCAGCGGCCGATAGTCCACGAACACGATCGGCACCTGGCCGCTCAGGACGCTGATCATCAGGACGCTCGAGGCGACATCCACATGCATGGCCGGACGGTCCCGTGCCAATCGGCGCGCCAGCCATGCGCCCTGATAGAGGTAATGCGGATCGAAGGGCGTGCGCGTCGTGCGGTCCAGGAGGCAGGGATAAGCATCGCGCAGACGTGTCACCTCACCGGAGGCGCGCTTGCGATAGCGCAAGAAGTCCAGGAAGAACCCAGGTAGGCGCACCAGCGACGCTGGGCGCCGGGGGTCGGCGAAAGCTAGCACCCAGCTTCGCACGAAACCGCTCAGGCGGCTCATCCCGTGCCCGACGGCCAGTAGCTGGCGCAGCGGAACTCGCTTAACGGCCGGCCAGCCAGGTCTAGCCGCGACCACGATCGTCGTGAGATGCGTTCTCGCCACCGCACCGCAACTGCCTGCACGACGCGTCCGAGGAGCTTTCGCAGCGGCGTGTCCGGCGAGCGCCGTAGTTCACGCCTGCGCACCGCGAGGCGTTCTCGGCGGTATTGTGCCGAGCCGGAGATGGACTTCTGGTCACGATGCCGTCGGAATGCACTGAACGCAACCGGCACATAGATGGGATTACCCGCCAACGCCATGCGCAGGAATAGATCGTAGTCGGCAGCGTATCGCAAGCCGGCGTTGATACCGCCAACCTTCTCGTACAGCGACCGCCGCCAGAAGCATGCGTCCTGTAGTGGTGTCCAGCCACCGTATAACATGGCGCGCCGAATATCGTGCACATAGCCCCGGCTGAAACTGATCACACGACTGTCCTCGTCGATGTAGAAGTCATCGCCGAAGATCATATCAGCACCGGTCCGCGCCAGCGCTTGACGCGCCGCCACCAGTGCGCCAGGCAGCAACACGTCGCCCGCATTGATCCAGCACAGGATGTCGCCTGACGCCTGCGCAAAACCCTTCGCCAGCGCATCGGCATAGCCGCGATCCGGCTCGCTGACCCAGCCCGTCAAGCGGTTCTCGTGGCGCCGGATGATGTCGATACTGCCGTCCGTGGAGCAACCGTCGATGATGAAATACTCGTCGCCAGGCTCCAGGTTCGCCTGCACGGAATCCACTGTCTCGCTAAGAAACAGGGCCATGTTGAAGCTGGGGGTGACGACCGAAACCGTCATCGCCGGCTCAAGAGAAGGCGGGGGTACCGGGGTCACGGCTCCCTTCCCGGCGCACGCCTAACCCAGCACCGACAAGTTCAGCCCGCTGCCCAGCTCACGAAGCCTGGTATCCAGCATTGCCACGGAAAGTTCGCGACGCCGTGCCAACCACACGAAGGCCGCATTGTAAGTCATCAACTTGAGCGCCTTGGAGAACTCGCCTGTGGTAGACAAGCGAGCGGGACAATTGCAGATCCAGCTCCATCGGCACGGACTAGAGCCCAATCGGGAGGCGATGCAACTCGTCGTCCTAAGGCAGCCCTGCCGCTGGACTGCGAGCCACGCGTTACCGACCTTCCGGGACCAGATCACCGGCATAAGAGCGTAGTCGTGTTGCGGGCAGCCGGTAGCTGGCCTCGTCACCGTCGTCCAGCGCAATCCACGCAAGCTGTCGAGGACGAAGGGTAGTGGGAGTGGTGGGCTCCATACGCCAGCTCCCGCAGACTTCCGCCTTTACCGAGGCCGCTCTCCGGCCGCACCTGACGTGCATCTCGGTCGCGCCCGGCTGATCACGATCTCCTCGAACTTCTGCGCGAAGCTGCGCCGCCTCTCTGGCAGCCGCACCATCGCCGCGCTCATCTGCGACCACTCCCCTAACGGGTCATACTCTTCCAACACCTTGGCCAGCTGGTGCGCAAGCCCGAACGCATCGTGCGGATCGAAGTACACTGCCCTCTCGGGTGCCTGCTCCCTGTGGACGGGGATGTCTGACAGAAGCACGCGCTTCCCAAACGACTTCGCCTCCTCGACACTCGTGCTCCAACCCTCTGATAGGGATGGGTTCAGGACCGCGACGCTGGAGGCCATGAGACCCATCAGATCCCGGTAAGGAACCACGCCCAGTACTCGAAACCAATCCTGAACGTCCGAACTTGCGACCCGGGCCATCAGTGAGGCGAAGTGACCGGGCTGGCGATGGTCCTCCGTATTGCCCGTTGCGAGCACCAGCGCGCTCCTCCCCCGGTCACGCAGGCCGCGCAGCGCTTCCACCACCACCTCGTGGTTCTTGTGCGCCCAGAACTGGTTGGGGAGATGGACATAAGCGCCGGAGAAGCCGTAGCGGCGTTCGAGCTCCGCCCGCGCCGGGAGGCTGTCCAAGGCGGGTACCGATGCAACGAATTGCAGGACGTGTGCGCGTCTCGCGCATGACGCGTGAATTTGCTCCAGATCGCGCAGGGCCGCGTAGCTGCTGAGAATCAACGCGGAGGAATGCCTGCAGCTTTGCTCGAGCTGCCGCTGGCGTGCCGCGTGCTCCGCTGCGGAGAAGAATTCTGGCAGATGCCGCTCCTGGAAGTCGGGAATCCAGGACAGCGTCGGTAGAGGACAACGACGCCCCAGATAACCCGAATGGGACAGTAGGCCGATTCCGTGCCTGTGCAGGTAGTGCTCGAACAGCCAGTCGCGGCCCAGGTAGCGCTGCAATGCGCGCCGCACCTTCCACCACGGTCGTTCGAATTCGACCAGCCTTGTACGCAGGACCTCTGCCGGTTGAAACTCTGCGAGACTGTCCGATGGAGTGTCGCGGCGGGTGATGATCACCGGATCGACGCGCCGGTCGGGAAGATCGCGCAACGCGGCGAACAGATTGCGAAAGTAGCTCACCCCACCGAGCCAGCTGTGTCCAGCGAGGTTGAGCACGAACCCCACGCGGATCACACCGCGCCCGCCTTGAACCAACTCGCAAATGCATCGACGCCGCTGCGCCAATCAACCGTGGGCCGCCAGCCCCAGCTGCGAGCGAGCGAGATGTCGGCTTCGTACCGGTTCGGGTCTCCAGGCCGCACAGCACCCGAAAACCGCACCGAGCCGGCCTTATCCACGCGTTCAGCCAAGTGTTCAAGGACCTCCCGGACTGTCGGAGACGACCCGCTACCGCCGTTCACGATCGGGCAGGAACTGCTCGCATGCTCTGCCGCGGTTACCACCAGCGATGCGCCGTCGTCTACGTGCAGCCAGTCTCGACGTTCCGCTCCGGTACCGCCAAACTCCCCCTCGCCGCGCGCGAGGCCGTTGCACGCATCCCACAGGAGCTGCTTACGCAGCCCAGGACCATACACCGAGAAGAAGCGGACTACGGCCGCCCGAACCTCATATTGCCGTGCGTAAGACTGGCACAGCTCCTCGGCCATGCGCTTGTGTACGCCGTAAGGTGAGATGGGTCGAAGCGGGGCCGCCTCGCCGATGGGGAACCCTTGTGCATGTCCGTAGACCGCAGCACTGGACATCAGCACCACGGCAGCCTGTGCCGCGTAGATACGGACATACTCCAGAGCCGCCGCAGTGGTATGCGTCGTCCGCAGATAGTCCTGATAGGGATGCGAGACGGAAAACCCAACCAGCGCACTTCCGGCACAGTGAACGATCAACGCCGGGTCGCGCCCGTAAGTGATTAGCGACTCGAGCGTGATGTCTGCCGTGTGCCAATCAGCAAGTCCCCACTGCCGCCACTGGTCACGGGACCAAGCGCCGTGACCCAAGCCGCTGACATGCCAGCCCGCGGTAGCCAGCCGACGCGCAATGTGGCGTCCAATGAACCCATAGGCGCCAGTCACCAACGCGTTCTTAGGCATTCGATTTCTTCCGCAAGACGAACGTATAGTGGCGGCCGGGCTGATCCGACCGAGCGCCAAGCCAACCGACCACCGTGTTGGGGATGAGTCTGGCCACAGGCAGCCCAAGCCTCGCCGCGATTCTCTGCTTCAAGTCATGCATCGTGTCCGGGAACAGGTTCACGTCGGATTGGAAGGGATTCAGTACCCGACAGATCTTGAGACCGGCTGATCGGATCGCGTCCGTATACTCTTCCAGGAGATACGCGTTCTCGCCGCCATACAGACGGTGTAGAGGGTGTTCAGCGAGGAAACGGGGCAGATCTTCGCGTCGGCTGATGACATGCTCGCGCGTGGCGATGAAAGTGCCACCTGGAACCAGCACGCGCGCGACCTCGCGACAGAGCTGGCGCAGATCCCTCGCATGGTGCAGGACCGCGCGGCAATGCACTAAGTCGAAGGTGCCATCCCGAAAAGGAAGCGACTCCGCTCGCTGTTCAACCACGGAGATCTGCACGCCGGTCGCCGCCACAAGCTGGCGGATCGCGTTCGCTCCGACTATCGCGCTGGGATCCGGTTCTAACGCTGTCGTCATCCATCCCGCTCGGGCCAGCGCCTGCGCGGTTATCCCGCGCCCGGCACCCAGATCTAATGCCCGACCCGGGCGCCTAGGAAGCAGCCTCTTCAGGGCCCGCCATTCTCCGCTGTCACAATAGCGTTGCGCGGCTTCAGTCAAAGGGTCGTCGTAAAAGCACGCACGAACCAGTTCAGCCTGATCCGGTTGATTCCGCAGCCAGACAACTGCGGCTTCCCAGCTCATCCGCTCACCGCTCATGCATCGGAACCTCTCGCACGAGTCGAGCGGGGTTGCCGGCGACGATCGCATATGGGGGGACATTGGCCGTGACCACGCTACCAGCCCCGACGATCGCACCACGACCAATGGTCACGCCGCTCAAGACTACGCACATGCAACCGATGAGCACATCACTCTCTATGCGCACGGGCCTTTCCTGCAGGTCGATGCCGAGCGGATGGCTGCCAGCAATGATGCTCTTGAACTGCTCATGACGTGCTCGCGCATTGATAGGATGTGTCGCGTTGTCGAAGATGTTGACGTTGTGCGAGATGAGCACGCGATCCCCGATTTCAACGCTCCGCGCCGACCAGATCCGGCTGTGCTCGCCCAGGAAGCAGTAGTCGCCCACGCGGATCGAGCCTCCGTGGGCGAACGTAAGGAGCTCCCCCTTGATATGTGTGTTGGCCCCCACGCAGATCGCATCAGGGGCCCTCAAGTTGTTGACCACTCGTGCGCCGGGATGCAGCACTGCCGTCGCGTGCGCACGCCACTGCGGACCCCGAAGTCGTGCGGCTACGGCTCCCCAGAGCCTCACTTCGTGAGCTCCAAGCAGACTACCGCCCGCGAAGCGGCCGCGTAATCGGGTGCGTGCCCCTTGCTACGGTGGACGTCGAAATAGTCAGCATCCTTCGACAGCTCGCGAGACGAATGCGTCCAGCCCGCGGGAGTATACCGATAATGCATCTCGCGGACCCGGGTGGGAACGAAGCCCGCCAGCACTCGATCGACCATTCCACCGTCGAAGATCTGAAACCAGCCATAGCTTTGCGCGCGCCCAAAGGGCATGGTTAAGTATAGCGTGCCGCCGGGCTTCAGGACGCGCCGAAACTGCACGACGGCATCGAGATAGGCGTCAGGTTCGTACTCACGCTTTGTCACATCTGTGGTATAGAGCATGGTGTTATCCATGCCAACGTGTTCGATCGTAGATAGACTCGCGATCCAGTCGAAGAAACCATCGCGGAAACAACACTGCCGCAGATCCTCGTATACATACGAGACGCCGAGATGGGTAAAGGACAACGGCTCCGGCGCCAGCGTGGACACGAACACTCGCTTGGACGCTAGCTTTGGCCTGGAGAGCAGGAACTCATGGTTGAGCACGGAGCCGGCGTCAAGCAGCGCCCCCTTGCCATCGGGCAGTCGAGCCATGAACCACGGGTACTCGATGATGCGCTCGTCGAGGCGGCACCCATAACCCGCCGGCAGCCGCTCCGGATCGAAATGCGCGTCGGAGAGGACACGATCGAGCTGAGCGAGCCGATATTCGGTATATCCTCGTGCCCAGGGCCGGCGTCCCGTGAGGTTGAAACAGGCGTGATTAACGTTTGCCTTTAGCCTTCGCCAATAGTTCATACAGCTTGCCCTTGATGCCCCTGCGATCGCCTCCTGATGTTTGTCGGATGAACTCGCGCAGTGAGCCGAAGGCGGGACTCGACACGATCTGCGTCGGAAAGCGTTTGACCCGGAAGTCCATCGCTGCGCCAGCCTGACTCCAGCCGGCGGGAACGGCGCCATGCGTGGCGTTATCGCCAGATCCCCAGTTGTGTACCAGTGTTTGCGTTGGATACAGGACCAGACCGGCCCGCAGGAATACGGTCAGATACCAGCGGATCGCCCAGGAATCAATTCGACCGGCCACCTGTGCCTCTAGCATGCCTGCATAGTCGTACGCTCCGTGCAGGTTGAACCGCTGGCGCAGATCTGGATTCTGCGCCAGCTCTACGCGACCCTTTGCGGTAGGATCGAATTGTCGCCAACTCCGCTCCCACGTCGCCCAACCCCAGGATGTGGTCAACGGCAGGAACAACGCGTCCTCGGCCACGTCCAGGGAAGCTGGAAACATGTATCCCGATACCTGCATCACCCGCTCCTCATGGGCATACAGGTCGAGAGCCCGGTTCATGTACTCCAGGAAGTGAGGAGCTACGATCAAGTCGTCCTCGACCACCACTATCCGTCCCCGCTCCGCGCACAGTCGGGTCACGCCGTCGATTATCGAGCCCGCCAGGCCGAGATTCTCAGTTCGCTCCACGAGCGCCGTCGACCGGAACCCGGAAATGGTGCGGACATAGCTGCGGACCTTCCCTACTGACTCTTCATCGGAGGCGACACGGGCTCCATCAGAGAAGACGACCACGTCCGTGTCCGGTGCTTCGGGGTTTCCCAAGAGGGCCTCGACCGTGGCGATCGTATGCTCCGGGCGGCGATAGACGAACAGCGCTACGGGCGCTAGCGTCACGCCGGCACTTCCTGACTCGGGATGACGGGCCGTTCCCAACGAGACTGTGAGCGCATCGTCCAAGCCTGTTCTACGCACCTGAACCCGGCCTTGGGAAAGTGAACAACGTATCGGATTGCGGCCGCTCTATGCATCGCCTCGACGAATGCATAGCCCAGAAAGCATGGCTCCGGGAGGGTGTTTTCGGAACACGCGGAGCGGTCGGTTCATCTGGTCTACGACCCGTGAGTTGAAGGTGATTCTGGTGCTGCGATACACAGCGGAGCGCGCCACACAAGGCGGGAGGACCTCGCGCACGACGGCTCGAAGATAGCATCCGCGCAACTTGGTCCGCTGCGGAGCAAAAACAAAACAGCCGATGCGAGACTCGACGAACAGTATCCAGACCTCCGTAGCGCTTCCACACTTTACTAGCCCTCGCGTCACAGCAGAGGCGTCAACACGGTTTCGGGCGCTTACAGATACAGGTCCATGGCGAGGCAATCTCCAGATGGTCAGCATGGGTGGGACCGCTCCAGAAACGTCGCTTGCGGCTCAAGCCCCAAGATATGGGCCCTGAGGCGAGACAGATACCAGCGACCTACAACTTCGAATGATCATGAATCTAGCTAGCGCCATCGCCCGATCCATTGCGGCCTGGCATCCGAAGGTTGTATCGCGAAGCAGCCTGAAGAGATCGCAATCCCCGTCAATATGGCGCGCGAGCCGCTGCATTTGCGACACTCGCTCGCACTCTCTTTTGCCGCTCGGTCGAGCTCAGTCGGCTGGAAGAACGGTGTGGTGCGCTGCGCCGCGAGAATGGCATCCAACCGGCGAATGCTCATGTCGGACCGATCGAACAGTAACAGCAGCACCGGGCGGCCATCATTGTTCATCCCGGCGGGCTTTCGGCTGAACGTCCTGATACTGTGCGCCATCTCAGGTGTCGGCGGCACCGACTTGGCGTTGAAACAGCTGCCTCACGCGGTGGACCACTCGGGCGACCAGAAACAGCGCCTGGTTCAACAGCGCCTCCACCGCTGAGCTAGCTGGCCAGGGCGAGAATCTCCTGACCAACTGGTATCGCGCATTCACCTTCCAGAGCGTGCGAGAACACCAGGAACCGAGACCCTGGTCTCCGTAGAGTGCCAGCTGCTCTTCAGCCATCCTAGCCCTGGGATTGCCCTGCGGGAGCACCGCGCCCGGATCGATACGCCGTAACTGTTTTTGGTCCGAGACCTCCGCGTGAACCGTGCGGCGGATGTAGGCGACTTCCGGGCAATATGCAAATTGCCCGCACGCAGCGGCTTTGCTCAGGAATACATGATCACCACCCAGGAACGGCTCTGGCAAGCATGAAGCTTCCAAGGCCTCCCGCCTAAGGAGTCCGTGAATAAGCGTGCAATCGGCAAGGTACGAGATCGTGGCGGTCACCCGGCGGAGCGCCAGATCATCCTCCAGTAGCTTCGCGAACCGATACTCGTAGCGCCTCAACGGCTGCCCGTTGATGTCGATGTGCTGCACGGCTCCGTACGCGAGCACAGCGCGTGGGTTCCGATCGAGCGCTGCTGTCAGCGTACGCACATAACCGAGCGGCAGCATGTCGTGTCCACCCAACCACATGAAGTAGGGCGTGGCCGCGTTGTGCAGACAATACTTGAAGTTCCACGCAGCTCCCAGGTTCCTTTCGTGCCGCACGTAGTGTATCAGCCGGTTGGCCCGGCTCGCACGCTCGCATTCCCTGCGGGTCCCGTCGCTGGAGCCGTTGTCGCTTACGATGACGACTGCGCCCTGCTCGGCCGCGGATGCAAGCGCCTCCCCAACGAACCGCTCTTCGTTGTATACCGGAATACCAATCGTAACCGCCGGCTCCATTTTCACGTGGGGACCAGGACGTGCCGACCAGGAGCGCCGTGCAGTCGGCCACCACCCATTTCTTGTCTACCCCCGCTCGACAAAATGGAGGATCCCATCAATGACACGTTCAACGAACTCTGGTCGCATGTTGGAATGCAAGGGTAGCGTGACCACTTCACCGGCGACCCGTTCGGTGACGCTCAGGTCATCTCGACGACACGAGGCAAAGAAGGAGTGCTTGTGGACAGGAATGAAATGAACGCCGACGTCGATATCTCGCTCTTGGAGGTACGCGATGAGCTCTCGCCGCCTTCCGTCGAGAACCCGCAGGCTGTAGATGAACGGCGAGACGTCCTGAAAGTCAGTCTGCGGCGTTCGCAGTCCGGGAAGCCGCCCGAACACTTCATTGTAAGCACGGCAAACGCGCTGCCGGCTGGCGATAAATTCGCCGACGCGGTTGATCTGCGAGATGCCAACGCTTGCCATGATGTTGGTCAGATGGTATCGGTACCCCTCGCAGAGCACGTCGTACTCCCACGCACGCCGATTCTTGTAGCGTTCGCTCGTCTCTTTGTCGACGCCCAGAAAGCGCATCCGCTGAAGGAACTCCATTTCCTTCTCGCTCCCGAGCACCACGCACCCACCGTCTATCGAAGTGATGATCTTGACCGGATCGAAGCTGAACCAGGTGATGTCGCCAAAGCTTCCGAGCTTCCTGCCTTTGTAACGGCTCCCGAACGCATGAGTGGCGTCCTCGAGAACGCGCAACCCATGCCGTTGGGCAAGGCGATAAACCCCGTCGAGATCGCAGGGGATCCCCGCGAAGTGGAGTGGATCAATTGCCTTGGTGCGCTCACTGATCAGACACTCGGCCTTGTCGACGTCGATCCCGAGGTTGTCGTCTCGGATGTCGCAAAATACCGGCTCCGCACCGCACATGCGAATTGCTTGATGGTCAGCAACGTAGTTGAATGATGGCGTGATGACTTCGTCCCCCGGCCCAATGCCAGCAGCACGCAGCGCAATATGGAAGGCGGAGGTCCCTGTATTTGTCGCAACGACGTAACGGCCTTGGAGCTCTAGATACTGCGAGATCCGTTGCTCAAACTCTTTGGTGATCGCTCCCATGCCAAGCCACCCGAGGTCCAGGGCGGCGGTAAGATGCTTGAGGGTGTCCAGACCAACACACGGCGCGAAAACCGGGATCCTCTCCATCCTGAACTAGTCCTTAACGCACTTAAGGTAGCCCCCGGGGGCGACGGTCAGCAGCAGCTTGGCCTCGATGTCCGTGTCGACCTCGAACCGATCATTTCGAGAGAGAAACGCTCGTACCGCCGTTTTTGGGTTGTCGCCGCGCCCCCAAGGGCGATCCGGGAAGAAATCCGGTGCCATATCTTCTATGACGGTATCCATCACCACAACGTAGCTCCCTCTGCGCACCAACGGAGAGTACAGCTCCAATTCGCGGAGAACATGCGCGTGGGTATGATTCGAATCAAGCACGACGAATGCGCAGCTCTTCCCTTGCGCCAGCCCATGCACGCGTGCTACTACTGCTGGATCGATCGAAGAGCCCTCGATCATCAACAGGCGGTCCTTCAGCGGATGAGACTCCACCGCTGACCGGTTATGGGCCCGGATGTCGACGTCGATCCCAACGGCCAGCCCGCTACCCCCGATGAGCTGCAGCATCGACGCCGAAAGGATCAGCGACCCCCCGTGCGCTATGCCTGTCTCAACAATCAAGTCGGGCTTGATCGACCATATGAGCTCTTGGATGGCAACGATATCCTGCGGAAACTGAATGATTGGGCGCCCAAGCCAGGAGAAGTTGTACGAGTATCTGTACCGGCACATCTTGTCGAAGAGCTCGCGACTCAGTCGTCGGATCTCCGGATCGAGGTGCATGGCACGGATCAGATGGGGATCCTTAGGATCAACATTCATAGCCTTTCATTCTCTAAGTCGTGGGTTGGTTCGAACGACCCGAGCGGGACTTCCAAAGGCCACCACGTTTTCCGGGATGTCTCGGGTCACCACGGATCCGGCACCGACGATGGCGTTCTGGCCCACGCGCACACGGGGCAATATAACAGCACCGATACCGACGAATGCATAGTCCCCTATCTCCACGCAGCCGGCAACACTTGCCCCAGGTCCAATGTGAACGCCATGACCCAAACTGGTCTCGTGATCGACCGCGGCACCCGTGTTGATGATACAGCAGCGGCCTAAGCGGACCTCTGTCCCAACACAAGCTCCCGCGAGCACTTGAGCGCCGGGCCCAAGTATTACATCTCGGGCCACGAAGGCCCGAGGGTGAACGGCGACTACAGCGTGCAATCCAGCGGCGACGAGCCGGTCGTGAAGCTCGATTCTCTCTCTTCCTCGCGCACCACCTATCGCGACCAAGAACCCGATTCTGCGGTGAGGCAACGTGTCCAACCATGTACGCAACCCCGGTTCCCCGACATAGAGGGGGACACCGTGAAACGGCGGAACGGCGCACGGGTCATTATCGAAAACGGCGACGATCTCAAAGCCTTCGGGCTCTAGGAATTCCCGGAGGACTTTCGCGTGCCCCTTGGCACCCCAGAGAATCAGCGATGAGATGTTTAGACCAACCATGGCAAACTCAGGTCGCGCTCTGACATGGCGACTGGGGGAACGATGGGCCACGGTATGCGAAGAACGGGATCGTCCCAACGCACGCCGTCTGCAAGCTCTGCATCGTAGTACTCGGACATCAGGTAGAGGACTTCAGTGTCGTCCTCAAGACTCTGGAAGCCGTGCGCGATGCCGGCCGGCACGTAGAGCATGCGGTGATTGTGTTCCGATAGCACTTCCGAATGCCAGGACGAGACGGGGCTCTGAGGACTCCGGAGATCCACGATGACATCCCAGATGGATCCCCGCGTGCACCGCACCAGCTTCGCTTCCATCTTCGGCTCGCGCTGAAAATGAAGGCCGCGCAGCGTACCGCGCTTGCGGTTGTACGAGATGCTCTGCTGAACGAAGTCTGGGGCCAGTGCGCGAGCTGAGAATTCCCGCCGGCAGAATACACGTGCAAAGAAACCTCGTTCGTCCTCATGCCGATCGATCTCGATCAGATACGCCCCCTGTATCGACGTTTCAAAGAACCTCACGCCAGCACCTCGAGCACGGGGATCGGTATCACGAACCGTCCACCCCAATCTCGGACATGGGAAATCTGCGCAATCACTTCGTCCTTAAGGTTCCAGGGAAGGATCAATACGAAATCAGGCCGGGTCTCGAGAAGCTTCTCTGGGGGGTACACAGGAATGTGCGTGCCTGGGAGAAAGGTCCCTTGCTTGCGAGGATTCCGGTCCACTGTGTAGTCGAGTAGGTCTGTGCGGATTCCGCAGTAGTTCAGCAAGGTATTGCCCTTTGCGGGGGCACCATAGCCGACCACCTGTTTTCCACGCTCCCGAGCGTCCAGCAAGAACCTGAGTAGTGCACGCTTGGTCGCCTGGACCTGCCGGGAAAAGGTGACGTAGACGCTCAAGTTGTCGAGGCCAGCAGCGCGTTCCTCCGTTAGCAAATAGTGCAGCGCCTCCGTGGATCTGCGATTCCCCTGGCCATGCAACTGTGCGAAGGCGCGCAGGGAACCCCCATGTGTGGACAAGCGCTCCACATCGAACACCTGCAGGCCATGCGCGAAGAGCACTGCCTGCACTACCGCGAGTGAAAAATAGGAAAAGTGTTCGTGATAGATCGTATCAAATTGGTTTTCCCTTATTAGTCGTAGCAGGTGCGGAAACTCTAACGTAAGAACGCCTTGTGGCTTGAGCAGGATCCGTAATCCCTTAACAAAGTCATGCAGGTCGGGGACATGCGCGAGAACGTTGTTGCCGATGAGTAAATCGGCCGTCACCCCGCGCGCGGCCAAGTCGCGCGCCGTGTCCGCTCCGAGGAAGCACACCTCCGTAGGAATACCCTTGACGCGCGCCACCTTTGCTACATTGACAGCCGGCTCCACCCCGAGTACAGGAATGCCAGCGTCTCGGAAGTACTGCAGCAGGTAACCGTCATTGCTCGCTATCTCGATCACTTGACTGGAGGGCCCCAGGTCAAAGCGCTCAATTGCCATGCGCGAATACGCCTCGCAGTGCGCAAGCCAGCTATCGGAGTAAGACGAGAAGTACGCGTAGTCGCTGAAGATCTTGTCTGGGCTCTCGAACTCGTCCAGCTGCACCAGAAAGCAGTTGCCGCATACCCTGGCGTGTAGCGGGTAGAACCGCTCCATCGCATCAAGCTGATCAGCAGCGAGATATGCATTCGATAACGGCGACATGCCCAGATCGGCGAAAGTCACGCTGAGCGGGGCCTGGCAGAAACGACAAGTGCGCTGTCTCATCGGCTGCATGCTAGCCCAGCATAACGGTCCAGTTGCGCCAGAGTCGTTGCGCGCAGGTCGCCGCCAGTGTGCCAGACCGAGTACCACTCGGCAGTCCAGTCCAACGCATCATCCAGCCGAAGCTTAGGTCGCCAACGGAGCCACTGGCGCGCGCGACTGCTATCTAAGCGCAATAAGCGCATCTCGCGCGGATGGTCGCCGCTATCCTGCTCCCAGTGTGCGGGGGGATTCCATCTGCGTATGAGCTGATCGACTACTGATTGCACAGTGCGGGCATCCGTCTCCTCTGGTCCGAAGTTCCAGCCTTCCGCCAGGCTAGCTCCACCCTCCTCCGTGAGCCGTTGTGCCAGCAGCAGGTAGCCTGACAGCGACTCGAGGACATGCTGCCAAGGGCGCACTGCCTGAGGGTTGCGTAACCGCACCGGTTGCCCGTCATGCAATGCACGATACACGTCCGGTACGAGCCGGTCCTCGCTCCAATCCCCACCACCAATGACGTTGCCGGCGCGTGCCGTGGCTACACACGGCCCTGTCAACTGGAAGTACGATTCGCGGAATGCCCGCGTCACGAGTTCGGCACAGGCCTTGCTGTTCGCATAAGGGTCGCGCCCGCCGAGCGCGTCGGATTCGCGGTAGCCCCACCCCCACTCGCGATCCTCGTAGCACTTGTCGCTCGTCACGACGACGGCTGCACGCACCGATGGTGTTTGCCTCACCGCATCGAGCAGGTTTACTGTGCCAAGGACATTGGTTGCGTAGGTTTGCACCGGCTCCCGGTAACCACGGCGCACGAGGGATTGCGCAGCCAGGTGTAGCACGACCTCCGCGCCGCTGGCCGCGAGAGCTTTACGCAGACGCGCCAGGTCACACACGTCGGCCTCCACGTGCTCGATCCCGTCAGCCACGCGTGCGTCACGAAACAGACTCGGCTGCGTGTCTGGCGGCAACGCGTAGCCCGTGACGTGCGCACCCAGACGGCTGAGCCACAGGGTAAGCCAGGCGCCCTTGAACCCGGTGTGGCCGGTAACGAAAACCCGCCGGCCGGTCCAGAAGGGTGCGCTTACCAGACCTTCCACGGCGCCTTGCCGGAGGTCCAAAGGCCCTCGAGATGGGTCTTGTCGCGAAGGGTGTCCATCGGCTGCCAAAACCCGTGGTGACGAAAGGCGCTGAGGTGGCCTTCTCTGGCAAGACGCTCCAGAGGTTCGCCCTCCCAGTGGGTATCGTCGCCTTCGATGTAGTCGATGACACGGGGTGAGAGCACGAAGAAGCCTCCGTTCACCAGGCCGCCATCTCCCAGCGGCTTCTCCTCAAAGCGAGTGACACGTGAACCCTCAAGGCTCAGCGCGCCGAAGCGCGCCGGGGGCTGCACGGCCGTCAGTGTGGCAAGCCTACCCTCTTTGCGGTGAAAAGCGATGAGTTCCTGGATGTTCACGTCGCTCACGCCATCACCATACGTGAAGCAGAAGTCGTCGGTTCCCAACAGATGCGCAACGCGCTTCAGTCGTCCGCCGGTAATGGTCCGATCACCGGTATCTACTAACGTAACGCGCCACGGCTCGGTATTGTTTTGCAAGACTTCGACGCGATTGCTCTTCATGTCGAACGTGACGTCCGAGGTGTGCAGGTAATAGTTTGCGAAATACTCTTTGATCATGTATCCGCGGTACCCGCAGCAGATGATGAAATCAGTCAGCCCGTAAGCTGAGTAGATTTTCATGATGTGCCACAGGATCGGCTTACCCCCGATCTCGATCATTGGCTTCGGGCGCAGGTGAGACTCTTCGCTGATGCGCGTCCCCATGCCGCCCGCGAGGATCACTACCTTCATGCGTGTTCCAGCGCCTGGTGAGGCGCCGTGATCCATTCGAGTCGTGGTCGGATTATGCCGGGTATCGGCTGCGTATAATCGTGACGCGCGGGGTCAGTTATGTCGTCGACGACGTTAAAGATGATCCCGTCGGGCACATAGAAATGCACCCGGACAGGGTTCATAGATGATAAGGCAATGCCTGCCACATATACCCCCTCGTTCAGAAAGTTGGCCGGGATCCACATCACCGACACATATGACCCTTTCGGCATGGGACCGGCCTCCGATGGAGAGCTGATAAACGCGTACTGGCCCTGCGCGAAGACATGGATGTTCGGGATGGGTCGACAGCCGTTTTGCAGGATATCGTAGTACATCTCGACACCGAGTTTCTGATCGATTCGGGCGTAGTCAATGGGCTCCCGGTTCGAGTCGACCAAACGCGCCCGCCGTAGAATGGCGACATCGTCACGCGATCTTGCGGTGTGTTCAGTTGGTGTGAAGTCTGTGCCGCTGCCTGAGAATCCGCTCCGGTAATAATTTGCCGTCACCTCGGTCGGGGCGCCGATCGACTGTATCCTTCCCTGGTTCAGGAGCAGGCAGCGGGTGCAAAGGCTCGTGATCGTGGTCATGTTATGGCTAACAAAAATTACGGTCCGCCCTTCCCTGTTCACCTCCTCCATCTTCCCGAGGCACTTACGCTGAAACTGCGCGTCGCCCACTGCGAGGACCTCGTCGACGATGAGAATATCCGGCTCAAGATGCGCCGCAACTGAGAATGCAAGGCGGACGTACATGCCAGACGAGTAGCGCTTCACGGGGGTATCGAGAAAGCGTTCGATTTCGGCGAATGCGACGATCTCGTCGAACTTGCGGCGTATCTCGCGGGTGGTCATCCCCAGAATCGCGCCGTTGAGGAAGATGTTTTCTCGGCCGGTGAGCTCCGGGTGAAAGCCCGTACCGACTTCGAGGAGGCTGGACACTCTTCCTCGGAGCTCGATACGGCCATCCGTGGGCTCAGTTATCCGGCTCAACACTTTGAGCAACGTCGACTTTCCCGCACCGTTGCGACCGATCACTCCAAGCCGCTCCCCGGGCGCCACCGTGAAGCTCACGTCCTTCAACGCCCAGAACTCCTCGTCTGAGTCTCGCTCTCGCTGCGGGTGCGTAGACAACAGGCGCTTGAGAAGCGCTTCAACCCCGAAGCTCACATCCTCGCGGATGGAGCGGTACCTGGGACGGCCCACGTGATGAAGCCGGTAGCGCTTCGACAGACCAGTTACGGTGATGGCGTGTGGCATTGTGCTCAGATCACGTCCGCGAACGAGCGCTCGGTCTTGCGAAACAACCACAAGCCGGACCCGAGGACCGCTATCGTCAGGACTGCGGAAAGGATCAGACCGTCGGCATGGAGCGTGAAATTGCGTCCGAGGCAGCCCCACCGAAAGCCGTCGATCACCCCGACCATTGGGTTGACCGAATACAACAGGCGCCACTTCTCGGGGATGACAGCGGTGCTGAACCCGACCGGGGATACGTAGAGGCCGAACTGGAGTACGAAAGGGATGACAAACTGAAAGTCCCTGTACTTCACGTTAAGCGCCGAGAACCACAATCCCGCACCGAGGGCGGCTCCGAACGCGAGCAAGATGAATCCCGGCAGAGCGAGGATGCGCCAGCCCGGGGTGTAACCGAACCACAGCATCATCAGGTTCAGCAACGCGAATCCAATCGCGAAGTCCACCAGCGCGACGAGGATTGCGCTCGTGGGCACTAGCAAGCGAGGAAAATATACCTTTGACAGGAGGTTCCTGTTCGCGACGAGACTGTTGGCGCTTTCACCCAGCGCAGACGCGAAGAAGAACCATGGTAGCATCCCAGTGAACACGAGCAGGCTGTATGGCGCGCCCTCGGACGGGAGCTTCGCGATGCGCCCGAAGACGAGGGTGAAGACAAGCATAGTCGCAAGGGGCCGGACGACCGCCCAGGCAACCCCGAATAGGGTCTGCTTGTATCGTACTGATACGTCCCGCCGGGCCAGGATGTAGAGCAGTTCGCGATAACGCCACAGGTCGGCCCAGTAGTGGCGCTCCGTGCGCCCAGCCTCGATGACGATCTCTCGAGGCTCACTCTTCGTCATGCTGACTGCTTTCTCCGTCGATTCGAGCAACCTCACGACGCAGCTCTGCTAAGTCCCTCTGGAGAGTCTTGTATTCGGCCAGCTTCTGCCGGAAGAAGCGCACGGCGGTTGTGGCCTTCGCTTGGATGCCCTTAGGAGTGAGCACATAGATGTAAGCTTGCTTATTTCGGCTATTAGCGAAGTTCTTGGCCTTCACTAAGCCGAGATCGGCAAGCGCCCGTAGCCCATAGTTAATCTTCCCGACGCTTACGCCGAGCTCCTTGGCGAGCTCGCGCTGGCTCAACTCTGGGTTCGCCTCCAGGCGCTTCAGGATTCGGTAGCGGAACTCGTCGCTTAGCACGGATACGATAACGGCATCTGCGTTCAACACTTGAACACTTCGCATTAAATCATCAAACATGCCGGGAAATCAAGGGACTGTTGTCGCCGGAGCGCTGCAATTGACGCACCCCGATGTATTGCCCGACAGTCAGCCAGGCCTGCGAGGCGGCTGTGTCGGCCGAGAACGATGAGCGAGAGCGAGCGAGACCTACTCGTGATAATCGTAGGCCGAGTAGCCGTGCTGTTTTACCAGCTCGTCTCGCTCGGCCGCCTTGAGATCTTCCCGGACCATCTCGCTGACCAGTTGTTTGAAGCCGGTCCGCGGCCGCCAACCTAGACGGGCCTGGGCTTTGGAGGGATCGCCTAGCAGCGTGTCGACCTCGGTGGGACGGAAATAGCGCGGATCGACCGCTAGGATACAGTTGCCGGCTGCGTCGTAGCCCTTTTCTTCGACACCCTGCCCCTTCCACGTGACTTCGATCCCGAGCTCGCGGGCCGCAAGCGTGACGAAGTCGCGCACGCTGTTCTGCTCCCCGGTAGCGATCACGAAGTCCTCTGCTTCGGGCTGCTGCAGGATCAGCCACATCGCCTCGACATAATCGCGAGCGTGCCCCCAGTCCCGCTTGGCATCGAGGTTGCCTAGATACAGGCACTCTTGAAGTCCCAGCTTGATCCGAGCCAGTCCCCGCGTGATCTTGCGCGTGACGAAAGTTTCCCCGCGCACTGGCGATTCGTGGTTGAACAGGATCCCGTTGCAGGCGAAGAAGCCGTATGCCTCGCGGTAGTTGACCGTGATCCAATAACCGTACAGCTTGGCCACGCCGTAGGGCGAGCGAGGATAGAACGGCGTGGTCTCCGTCTGCGGAGTCTCCTGCACCAGACCGTACATCTCCGAGGTGGACGCCTGATAAAAGCGGGTCTTCTCGCTCAGGTTCAGGATGCGGATGGCCTCCAAGAGGCGCAACGCGCCCAGAGCGTCGGAGTTGGCGGTGTACTCGGGTTCCTCGAAAGATACGGCCACGTGGCTCTGGGCAGCGAGGTTGTAGAGCTCGTCGGGTTGGACGAGCTGGATGATGCGCAGCAGACTGCTCGAATCGGTCATGTCGCCGTAATGCAGAACGAAGCGGCGATGCGGCTCGTGCGGGTCCTGGTACAGGTGATCGATGCGATCCGTGTTGAACAGCGAGGTACGGCGTTTGATGCCGTGCACCTCGTACCCTTTGTCGAGCAGGAACTCGGCGAGATAGGCGCCGTCCTGGCCGGTGATACCCGTAATCAGGGCGACTTTTTTCATCAAGAACAGCAGGCAGGGTGTTGAAATGGAGGGCGAATCATAGCATAGGGGACGGCCGCCTCCGGTGCTTTCGCGGCGGCTTTGATGCCATAATGCTGGGCGCGATCCTCACACCGGTCCACTTTCTGCGTCACCCCACTGCTCGGATTCGCCCATCGGCGACAGCCCCTGATCCATGCTCGTACCTCTGATCCTGTCCGGCGGCAGCGGCACCCGGTTGTGGCCGGTTTCCCGGGAGGCCCATCCCAAACCCTTCATCAAGCTAGCCGACGGGCGCAGCCTGCTGCAAAAGACGCTCGACCGGCTCTCGTCGCTGGAAGGGATCCCGGAGGTGATCACGGTCACCAATCGTGACCACTTCTTTGTCACGCGCGACGAATACGCGGGCGCCGGGCGCGCCTATCGGCATTTCTACGTGCTGGAACCAGTTGCGCGCAACACGGCACCCGCGGTGGCCGTTGGAACGCTCGCCGCGGTAGCCAGGCACGGCCCGGCAGCCCGGTTGCTGGTGTTGCCCGCCGACCATCTCGTCGACGATCAGGAGGAATTCGCGGCCACCGTGCGCAACGCGCTCGATCTGTCCGAGCAAGGACTCCTGGTCACCTTCGGTATTTCGCCGACACACGCCGAGACCGGGTATGGCTACATCGAGCGCGGCGAGTCGATCCCGGGGACAGCCGGCTTTCGCGTTGCGCGATTCACCGAGAAGCCCTCCGCAGAGCTCGCCGCCGAGATGATCGCTTCGGGCCGCTATCTGTGGAATTCGGGCATGTTCTGCTTTGATGCCGCGACCTTTCTGGAGGAGCTCGCGCGCCACGCCCCGGCCGTGCTCGAGGGCGCGGAGCGGTGCTGGGAAGCGGCACAGATCCAGGGCGAGCGCGCAGAGCTGCCGCAAGAGCAGTTTGCGCCGATGCCCGAAATCTCTCTCGACTATGCGGTGATGGAGAAATCCAGTCGTGTCGCCGTCATACCGGCCAGCTTCGGATGGAGCGATGTCGGGTCGTGGACAGCGGTCAGCGAGTTGGTAGCGGCCGATACTGCCGGCAACCGTGCCCAGGGCGAATGCCTGTTTGTGGACAGCGAGAACTGCTATGTCCAAAGCAGTGGCCGATTGGTGGCTGCAGTGGGCGTCCGCAGCCTGGTCATCGTGGACACCCCCGATGCCCTGCTGGTCGCACATCGGGACCACGTGCAGGACGTGAAGAAGGTGGCGCAGCGGCTCAAGCTGGCCAATCACGAAGCCCACAAGCTGCATCGCACGGTACTGCGTCCGTGGGGCAGCTACACGGTGCTGGAAGAGGGCCCGGGATTCAAGATCAAACGCATCGTGGTCAAACCCGGCGGCAGCCTCAGCCTGCAGATGCATTACCACCGCAGCGAGCACTGGGTGGTGGTGTCGGGCACCGCGAAGGTGTTCAACGGCGAGAACGAGATGCTGGTGCGGACGAACGAGTCGACTTTCATCCGCGCGGGTCACCGCCACCGGCTGGAGAATCCGGGCAAGCTCGAGCTGGTGATGATCGAGGTCCAGAGCGGGAGTTACCTGGGCGAGGACGACATCGTGCGGTTCGACGACCGCTACGGCAGAACCTAGAGATCCGGCAATCTCGACGGAAAGAGCGCGCCGGGTAGTGCTGTCAGCGAATTCTGGGCCGGGATAGCCATAACCGCGAGTCACGCCTGCTCGGGCACGGCGTAATACTTGCGGTACCACGCAACGTAGCGTGCGATCCCCTCCTCCAGCGACGTCGAGGGTCTGAACCCCACGGCGCGGCCGAGATCATCCACGTCCGCATAAGTCGCCGGGACGTCGCCCGGCTGCATGGGCAAGAGATTCATCGTCGCCTTGCGTCCCAGGCTCGCTTCGAGGATCTCGATGAACCGGGTGAGCTTCACCGGACGGTTGTTGCCGATGTTGTACAGGCGATACGGCGCGTAGCTCACTGCCGGGTCTGGTTTGCTCATGTCCACGCTGGGATCACCCTGCGGAACGACATCGAGGATGCGCACGACCCCCTCCGCCACGTCGTCGACGTAGGTGAAATCGCGCTCCATGTCGCCGTGGTTGAACACGTCGATCGGCCGCCCCTCTAGGATTGCACCGGTGAACAATGCGAGCGACATGTCGGGCCTCCCCCACGGCCCGTAGACTGTAAAGAAGCGCAATCCGGTCACTGGCAGCCCGAACAGGTGACTGTAGGTGTGGGCCATTAGCTCATTGGCCTTCTTCGTCGCCGCATACAGGCTGACCGGATGGTCGGTGCCGTCGTGCTCGCTGAAGGGCAGCTTGCGGTTTGCACCGTAGACGCTGGAGCTGCTCGCGAACACGAGGTGCTCGCAGCCGTGGTGACGGCAGCCTTCCAGCACGTTCAGGAACCCGGTCACGTTGCTGTCGACATAAGCCTGCGGGTTCTTCAGCGAATAACGCACGCCGGCCTGCGCGGCAAGGTGGACCACGCGCGGGAACCGCCCTTCTGCAAGCAGTGCCGCCATTGCCGCACGGTCGGAGAGGTCCAGACGCCGGAACGAGAAGCCGGGGTGCGGCTGCAATTGCGCCAAGCGCGCGAGTTTCAACGCGGGATCGTAATAGTTGTTGACATTGTCGATCCCCACCACCTCATCGCCGCGCTCGAGCAAGCGCTTTGCTACGTGCATGCCGATAAAGCCGGCGCACCCTGTGACCAACACCTTCATCGCTCCCTCGCCCAAGCCCACAACGAACGCGCCGTATTGTAGTCGTATTGCGCGCCTGGTTGCCTTCGCGTCGCGCACGGCCGGCTGGGACGGGACCTGCTGCCGCTACAATGCCGCGATGCGCAGGATCCTGCTGGTCAAGACCTCGTCGCTCGGCGACGTAGTGCATAACCTCCCCGTCGCGACCGATCTGCGCATGGCCTTTGCGGAAGTCGAGATCGATTGGGCCGTGGAGGACGGCTTCTCCACCATCCCCGCATTGCACCCGGCGATCGCCGAGGTCATCCCCGTGGCCCTGCGGCGGTGGCGGCGCACGCTGCTGAGCCCCCAGACCTGGCGCGAGATCGCTCAGCTGCGGGTTCGACTGCAAGCGCGCCAATACGATGCGGTGATCGACACCCAAGGTTTGATCAAGAGCGCTCTCATCGCGCGGATTGCACCTGGGCGCCGGTTCGGCAAGGACTGGCTGAGCGCGCGCGAGCCGCTGCGACCGTTTTTCCACCGTACCATCCGGGTGAGCTGGAAGCTGCACGCCGTGGAGCGCAACCGCCAGCTCGCAGCGAAGGCTCTCGGATATACCCCGCCGGTCGAGTGCGACTATGGGGTCACTCCTCCTTCCGAGCCGCTGGGAGATTGGGCGGCACGCCTGGCACAAGGCGGTTACGCCGTGCTGCTGCACGCGACCAGCGCGGATCGCAAGCTCTGGCCGGAACACCAATGGATCAAGCTCGGCGATCAACTCCACCATCTTGGGCTTCAGTCGGTCCTGCCGTGGGGCAGCCAGCCGGAAAGACTGCGCAGCGAGCGGATCGCGGGGCCGCTCAAGCATGCAATCGTACCCCCGCCGCTCTCGCTTCGCGCAGTCGCCGCGCTGCTGGGACGAGCGCAGGTTGTCTTCGGCGTAGATACCGGATTGGCGCACCTCGCCGCCGCGATGGGCGTTGCCACCGTGGGAATCTACTGCGCCACGGACCCGGCCGCGACCGGCCTCTACGGGGCCAGACGCGCGGTGAACGTGGGCGGCCGCCGAGAAGCTCCTTCAGTCGCAGCGGTGCTTGCGGCTTGGCGCGAGGTACAGCGATGAGCCCATGGCGACACGTGTACACGTTCTTGCTGCACGTGCTCATCCCGTTTGCGCTGGTCCGGCTAGCCTGGCGCGGGCGGCGCCAACCGGGATACCTGCGGCATGTGGCGGAGCGCTTCGGACGCTACACCGTGCGGATCGAGCGACCCGTGATCTGGCTGCATACCGTATCGGTCGGGGAAACCCGCGCCGCCGAGCCGTTGGTGCACGCGCTGCGCACGCGCTGGCCCGACCATCAGGTCCTGTTGACGCATATGACGCCGACGGGACGCGAAACCGGAGAGCGGACCTTCGGCGACACTGTGTCGCGCTGCTATCTGCCCTACGACTTGCCGTGGGCGGTGGCACACTTCCTGTCGCACTTCCAGCCTCGGCTGGGGTTGCTGCTGGAGACCGAAATCTGGCCGAATCTGATCCACGCCTGTCGTGTCAGATCGATCCCACTGTACTTGGTCAACGCCCGCCTCTCCGAACGCTCGGCGCGGCGCTACGCCCGCTTCGGTGGATTTACACGCGCAACCCTGCGAGAGCTGACCGGGGTTGCCGCACAGACCGAGGCGGACGCGCAACGGCTCCTCGCGCTGGGCGCGCCGCAGCCGGCCCTGTGCGGAAACGTCAAGTTCGACCGCTCACCGCGACCAGAAGACCTGCAGCTCGGGCAGCGATTTCGCGCGTGGTTCGGTGCCCGTCCGGTATTTCTCGCTGCAAGCACCCGTGACAACGAAGAGGAGAAGGTGCTTGCGGCGGTTGACCTCGCTGCGCAGCCTGGATTGCTGACCGTCATCGTCCCGCGGCATCCACAGCGGTTCGACGCGGTGGCGAGACTGCTGGCGCAGCGCGGAGTGGCATATCAACGGCGCAGTGAGGAACGGCCGGTCGACGCAACCACATCGGTCTTCCTGGGCGACAGCCTGGGCGAGCTCTACGCTTTCTATGCGTCCTGCGACCTCGCCTTCATCGGGGGTAGCCTGGAGCCGCTAGGCGGTCAGAACCTGTTGGAGGCTTGCGCGGTTGGGAAACCCGTCCTGGTCGGCCCGCATACGTTCAACTTCGCGGAAGCGACGCGCCTCGCGGTGGAAGCCGGCGCCGCCATGCAGTTGCGCGACGAACGCGAACTGGGGCGGGTGCTCGGGGAGCTATTGGCGAATCCCGATCGCCGTAGCCGCATGGGTGAAGCCGGTCAGGCACTGATGCGCCAGCACCAGGGCGCAGCCGAGCGCATCGTGGCGATGCTGACGCCGCGCTAGCGTCGATAGATTCGCGATTCGGTCACCACGGCGTCGATCGGCTGGTCGCCCGGACCGAGCGGCAATACATCGACGACCTGCAGATCGAAAGCGGCAGCGATGAGCGGCGGACGCGCTTCCCACTCACGGATGAGGGTGTCGTAGAAGC
>Ga0335085_10003409_pt1 | contig 27599 bp, 31 predicted proteins | sample Lox_Sample_45_FD_206712 | JGI IMG/M metagenome (GOLD analysis project Ga0335085, IMG submission 206712) | Soil microbial communities from Loxahatchee National Wildlife Refuge, Florida, United States - Lox_Sample_4.5 | ecosystem: Environmental > Terrestrial > Soil > Wetlands | place: USA...
TAGGGGTTGCCTGCTCACAACTGCCGCATACACGAGTCGGTGGACTTCATCCCGCGCTTGATCCGGAGCCATGTCCCTTCTTTTCCCAATCAAACCTGGAGGTCAACATTTATAACACAGTAGTACTAGGGCTACGATGAAAACGATCATCGAGGGTTTAGCAAAGTTGCGCTTGATTTCGACCATGTTGTCACCCGTCATGAGCTGAATCCGCTGCGGACGTTATAAAATAGCAAAAACTCCTGAATAGCCTCCGATAGATCGGGGCCACGTCGTCGTGTTCACCGAGGTGAGCATCTGTGATGAGACAGTATTTCGCTTGACCGCTCTGAACCAGACGTCACGCGTCGCGGTGCGGGAATCGCGCACCGACGACCACAATGGGCTTCCACTGCAGATCGGCTACGAACGGGTATGTGGGCACGCGATACCGATTCACGGGGAGATGCTCGATGTCCTGATTGACGGCGCCATCCGTGAGCGCCATCAGATTCGGGTTCGCAATCCGGGCGATCTCCGGGACTAGGTATCCTGCTTTCACAACGACGATCTTGAAGGTCGTTGGTTCCAGCTCCAGCGAGGTGAAATCGCGAATCTCGTGGAAAGGGCGCCGCCTTGCCGTCAGGACGACCGAAACGCCCTCGACCTGGACGACGGCCTGGCGCTCGGACAATTGATCCGTCTTCAGCAGGAACATCACTTTGGCGGTGACGTGCACGGGCGGATTGCCCACCGGATCGAGAGTGCCTCCGACGCGGAGCGGCAGCGTCGCTCCCACGTCTGCGCGATAGCAGGCTTCCGTCGCCTGCCGGTCAACAATGCCCGCGATCACGGCGTTCTGCGCGTGATGCCGCAGGAGCGCCGCCAGGACCTCGGCGCGATCGCCCGTGCCTCCGCCCGTCGGATTGTCTCCCGAGTCAGACAATACGACAGGTTTCGTCTGGAGGGCCTGTGCGCGCTCGATGCAATCGTCGAGGGTTCCGGTGGGAACGCCGAATTTGAACTCTTTGCGCGCGTCCCAGTATTGCTGCGCCAGCGAGAGGGCGTCGGTCCGCAACAAGTCAGGCTTCGTACCGGTCAACACGGCGCTGGCTGTGGCCCGCGGTTCATCCGCCCAAACGTAACCAACCAGCAGTGACGCGTCCAGCACACTCCGGGCGCCGTGTTCATGTCGGGCAATTGCGCCCAGAGACGCTTGGCCGGTTCATAAAGGGTACTGCTGCGCTCGCCCGGCATCAGGACTGGAATCGGGGACCAGATCATCGTCGGTCTGATCTGCTGGTCAAGGCAATGGACGAGCATGTCGCAGGCCCGCTTGGCCGTTTCCTCACGGTCAATGTGCGGAGCTGTACGGAAGGCGGAGAGCATATCCAGGGTGTCGATCGTCCGGCGGCTGAGGCTACCGTGCAGGTCGAAGCTCGCGCTCATGAGGCAGTCCGGGCCGACTACCTCGCGCGCGGCCGCGATCCAGTCTCCATCCGCGTCCTGCATGCCGTCGACGTACATAGCGCCATGCATCGCCAGGCAGAGACCGTCGAGCGGGAGTAACGCCTTCAGACGCTGGAGGAATTCCGCCTTCAGCCCGTCGTAGGTTTGCCGGTCGACGGGTCCGCCGGGCACAGCGGTCGCGAGCAGAGTCGGCTGAAACGGGTACGGGTAGGCTTTGAGCAGGCTGAAGAAGCGATCTTCTGCCAAGTCGTGGCCTCTTGTGACCGTGAAGTCTTCCATGCGGGCACGGATATGGCCGTATGTACTGCATTCGATCTGAATGCCGCCAAATGCGACTCGCTTGGCTTGCGCCGCCGGGCCGGCGCGTAAGAAGCGAGCGCTGTCCACCCGTGAACTCAATGCCGCCATCGCGGCGCTTTTCAGAAAGGTTCTGCGTCTCACTGGCCTGCTCCTTGACCCTCGCGAGATGGGTGCCGCGCCTTCAGCAAGTGCGTGCCGGTCAACAGCCGTCCGAAAACCAGCGAGATCACGGCGCTGCCCCTCTTCGGCGGATTTTAACAGTTTAATTGTTCGCGATCGCCGGTTAGTTAGCCGACTTCACGGTGATCGGGTCGGGTACGCCATGGGAGAGACGTAGGAGCCGGCGAAAGGAGCGCCCTCAATCCAATGGCGAAAACACTCATGCGCGAAGCAGTTTCTGCAGCGTTCTGATGTCAATAGCGGTGCTAGTTTGAACCGGTTTTCGGCCGCACGTCTACGCACGCCCGTGCATAATCTTACACAATGATGCGCGGCCACCCACAACCGTCTGCGGGGTCTCAAAATCTCTAAGGGAGATCCGCAAAGTTGACGACGACTACCAGCCTCAAATGGTCGATGTGTAGCGGAGCCACGTGACCGGCGGAGCAACTCGCGCTCCTTCCGCGAGATTCAACAGGCATCACCCAACGCAACCATCCAGCATTGACGGCGAGATCCAATGATTCGGTAAAGCTAGCCCGGAACCCGACTCGGCTCACGCTCACGACCGTATGCCGGCGGATGACCGGCTGAGGAGGCAAGCCAAGCCCATCGAAGCAGCAATGAAAGCCGACAGGCGCTCAGAGCTTAAGGCAGCTTGCACCGAGTTTCTGCGCATTGGCAGCCGATCTCTACTTGGTTCCACTTCAAGCGCGAGGGAGCCGGTCGCTGGCGTGGAGCTCTTCGATAAGCGCCTTGTTGCGGGGCAGGCGATGGGTGATCACGTTTCTCCGTCTTCATCCCGAGCGGCGGCGGGGGTTTAACTCTCCAGCAGCGCGCGCTCTGCGAAGAAAGGTCTATCCGCGCGCTCCGAGAAAACCGATACGTCAGCTGAGCGTTCCTTCTAGCGGAGTTTTCACTGTCTTGAGTCGCACGGAGCCCATTCCGAGCTCGTGAGACGAGGCTTCGACGATGACTTCCCCGGCCTGGCTTGTACTCTGGACATTAATCGCGGCCACGCCGGATATTGCGTCGATCTGGGTTGTGCCTCCCAAAAGTCTCGCCGGACCCTTGACCGCAAAAGTGATCCATGGTCGCGCAGTCGGAACGATCGTCCCTTCCCGGTCAACCACATCAGCCTCGATGAAGCTCACATCTCTTCCATCGGCGTTGAGAGTCGCCTTCTGGGTTCTTAGCGACACCTGTTCTGGGTCTCCTGCCGTGCGCATTTGGTGGCGGACGGTGGTTTGGCCCTTTACTCCCACGGCGAGCAGCGTGCCGGCCTCGTAGCGCACGTCGTCCCATATAAACGGCGGATGGAGAAGATGGGCTCCCGCTAAACGCCTCTGATTGACGCCGTCCGCCAAGCTCTTGTACTTGGCGACCAGCCGCCGGAAGTCCTCCCATACGCGATCCTGGGCGGCGGGACGCTGTACACCCAGACTTCGGCTGTTCAACAGGAGTTCCACCGTGTCGCAATTGCTGTAGACCCTGATTGACCTTTGACCCTGCTGATCAGGCCAGGTCCAGTGACCTACAAGGTGGACCATGGGCTTTTCGGTCCATTGCGACTGAAGCAGGAAATAAGCATTTTTCGGCAGGCGCCACATATCGGAAACCCCAAGATAATCATCGAAGGGCCAACGCAGAGTAACTTTGCCGTCGACGAATTCCCATAGCGTGCGAGTGGCGCTGCCGTTGACTTCGCCGCAGTCAAACATGCACCACTTAAGCGTGCCCAGCCAGGGCATCGCGTTCCACTGCATCAAGTAGCCTTCCTGGAACTGGGCCGCCTCGCTATCGGCCACGGCTCGAAGTTCCTCTCCATGGAGCAAGGCCGGTCCTTCTCTTCCGCGTTCGGAGGGGATCGCTCCCCACTCGTTCCAAACGTAAGGACGCTCAGGATGCTTCTCATGCTCTCCCCACAGGTCCTCAAAGGTTGTCGCGTCGATTACGTCCGTGACGTGTGGGGCCCGCCCGGCTGTCCAGCGCGTCGGATCGAGCATATGAGTGGCGTCGGACAGCTCGACGAAGTCCTCCGGATACTGATACCGGCTCAGGTCGTCTGCCAAGCCCCAGATGACGATCGACGGATGGTTGCGGTCCCGTTCGATCATCTCCCTCAGTTGTTGCTTGATGTTATCCATGAGCGGACGAGGAAAGCGCGTCGCATACACCGGTTCATTTCCATCCTGCGGTGGCGGATAAACGTGGATCTTGATGTTGGGCACTTCCTCCCACACCAGGATGCACAGCTCATCGCAGGCGTCGAGCACAGCGGGGTCCTGGGGGTAATGCGAAGTGCGAAAGAAGTTCACGCCCATCTCTTTCATCAGGTGAACGTCACGCACGGCGACATTTTCCGGTACCGCGTCGCCGAGGAAACCGTAATCCTGCCGGCGATTGACACCATGCAGATTGATCGGTCTTCCATTGAGGATGAACCCTCTTGAGGCCTCATGCCGCAGGAAGCGGATTCCAAATCGAGTCGCGCAGCCATCGACGGCGTGCTCCCCGTCCCAAAGGGTCGTAATCATCTGATAGAGGTAGGGTGAGTCTGGCGACCAGAGATGTGGGGCATTGATCACCGCTTGTCCTCTGATCAAAGAACCTCTCCTGGCCGGGTCCGATGCTGGCCCGAGATTCGAGCCGTGCCTGAGTCTCGCTTTCCGCACCTGCCATCCGGTGCTCAAGCCGGATCGAGCGGGCGGACTCGCTCTGATTGAGTAGCACAGGTGCGAACGCGAGCCGCGGGAGCTTTCTCGTCGCCTTCAACGGTTACCCAGATTCCGTTCTGACGAACGTGCAGGGCATTCACGGCTTGCAAGGAGACGGTTCGGTAGATGCCGCCATAATTGGCTACGTTCGTTTCCTGGGCGGGAGCAATGAAAGGATCCAAAACGTTGTTAACCTTCACCGCGACCACATTGCGTGCATTGTCGTGCAGAAACCCGGTGACATCGAAACCGAAACTGGTGTAACCGCCTACGTGCCGGCCCGCGTGATGGCCGTTGACCCAAACGTCAGCGACCTGAAAAGCCCCCTTGAATTGCAGCCAGAAACGGCGATCACGCTGCCCCTCCTGCAGCGCGAAGGTCTTCCGGTACCATCCAACGCCGCGGAAATGCCCCGATGTAACGAAAGGGTTGTCGGGCGTGGCGTCCCAGGTGTGCGGCAGCCAAACCTCCGTCCAGGGGGAATCATCGTAGTGCGGTTAGTCGGCGCCCGCGAATTCCGGTTCCGTGGCGCTCCCAGGGGAGGCTTGGCGTCTGAACCTCCAGCCCTCATTCAAGGGAATCTCGAGGCGAAGAGGCGAGCTCGCAGTCTGCTCGGTACTTGGCGGACTGGCTGGCAAGCCAGGATCAAACGCATCGAGCGTAACCGCCGCTGCCGCACAGGTTGCGGACGCCTGCATGAATCGACGACGCGAGATCTGTCTGGTGCTCATGCCTGATACACCCTGCCGTGCGCATACGAGAACTGGTCAGCATCAGTACATCAATACCCTGTAAACCACCGTCAGGTCCCGTCGGGCGCAGCTCGACTACCAGAAATGTCGCATTGCCCGCGGTGTGGCGTCGGGCAAATCGAACGGCAAGCCCGCCTGCTGCCTGTCGTCCGCAGAAAAGTGTTCCGGGCGCCTTCTGCAGGACTCGGCTCACACCGCGACCCTCTCAAGTCGATATTCCTGGTGCAGACCTCCCAAGATGGGCTCGGCCACAACTCGATGATCGCTTGGAATCTCGTCTCCGGAGAGTCGCTTCACCGCGCCGCCCGGCTCGGGGATCCCGGGGCCCAGGCCGGAGTGTGGGCGGCCTCGGTTGTAATGAGCCACCCACTCCTTGAGAATTCCGCGCAGGTGTCTCTCATGGAGCGGAATCCGATAATCCAAACATTCGCGGCGGAAGGTTCCGACCAGGCGTTCGCAGAAGGCGTTCGCTTGGGGTGCCCTGAAGGGCGTTTTCAAGACGCTCAGACCCATCGCCTTTGAAGCCGAGTCGAATTCAGAGGAGTAAATGCGATCGTGGTCGTGGATAAGGAAGCGGTACGCTTGCTCACCGGTGACAACCTCTCGGAACTGTTGGAGTGTCCAGTCCTCGGTGGGATGAGCGGTGACGTTGAAATGAGCGATTCGGCGCGTTCCCGCCTCCATGACCACGAAGACGTACAGCAAGCGAAAGCTGGCCGTCGCGGTGACGAAGAAATCGCTGGCCAGAATCCCTTGGGCATGGTTGCGGAGAAAGGTCATCCATCGCTGAGAGGAGGCGCCGCGCCGAGGTCCCGAATCGGGCGGCAAGTAGCGTCGGACCGTGCGAGGTGAGATCCGGATCCCCAGTTTCAACAGGAGTTCAGCGGCTGTGCGCTCTTCACCCCAAGTGGGCTCGGCGATCAGTTCCCGAGGCTCGGCCGGAACCCGCGGCCGCCCTCGGGGCTTCGATTTCCACCTCCAAAACAGGCGAAAGCCTTGGCGATGCCACCGGATGAAGGTTTCGGGCTTAACGACGGTCAGAACCTGGCGCCAGACAAACAGCCTGGAAAGCAGCACCAGGGTCAAGCGGGTAGCGCCCTCCGCTCGGCGAGGTTTGACTTGGCGCTCCAGGTACAAAGCCAATTGATTGCGGAGGAAGAGATTCTCAGCGGCCAGGCGGCACCGCGCTGGCACCGGTGAGTCTCAGTGAATCCCATAATAGGCGGAAGATGGTTAGTAGCAGTTCGCAGGCGGAGTGGAGTTTGGGCATCCACCACAGGATCGCACGCCCCGGCCATCAGCGTCACCAAAGCTCGTGAATCGCGACGTACAGAATTATTGCGGACCACACCTCGAACAGCACGACCTCATCGCCCACACAACCAGCCGCGGGACGTAATCCGACGGAGGCATCACGTTTGCCAGTCCGCTGTGCGGCCCGAGTAGGTAATTACAAATAGGATGTCCTCAATCTCGTCATTGGCGAAGTGTTCGCGAATCTCGTCGTTATCGGGGAGAGCGAGTTCCCAGTCACCGATGGATGATCGCCCGATGATCGGAATCCGCCCGCCTTGGCGAAATCGTGTTCGAACTCCATCTCCTTCGTGAATTCCTGCGCCGCCTGCGCGCTCGCCTTTTCGTTGCTGCTGCGGAGGGCGCGCACAATCAGGTAACTCACGCGCGCTTCCGGCCCGAGCGCTTCGAGCACGCGGCTTTCAAGCGGCGGGCGGGTGCCAACGAAAGTCTCGAAGACGGGAAGGGTGGAGGTCACCGCCACGTGGTGCGCCACCAAGTCGCGGATCACCTCCTGCACCGGAGCGCCTTCCACGTCGAGGCTGGCCAGCGTCTCGGCGGCCTCGGCGCTCGGGGGGCACAGGTCCGGCGCTTTGCCGGGCACGAACTCGGTGTCCACCAGCAGGCCGTGCTCCAACTCGTCGATGCCCAGCGCGGCCGCCTCGCGGAAGCCGACGGAGCACAAATGGCCCGTGATTCGGACCCCGTGAGCGTGCGCCGCCTTCACGGCGGCGGCCAGCTCCGCCCGCGTGATGTTCATATAGGCTTTGAACGATGTCGCGCCTTCCGTGGCCCAGTAGTCCACGGTGCGTGTGGCGTCCTCGGGGCCGGTCAGCTCGTGCATGTTGGGGGTGTAAGCGCCGGGCCCTTCGAGATAAGGTCCAGTGACGTGAATCTTCGGTCCCGGCGCGCGCCCCTCATCGATCAGCTTTTTCACCGCCAGGTCCGTGTGGGGCTGGATGGCGCCCGTGGTGCGCAGGCTGGTGACGCCGCTCGCGAGATAGAGCCGCGGAAAAGAGAAAGCCTCTTCGGTGTAGACCGGCGGAAAGTGCCCCGGGGTCAGGCCGCCGGGCGCGGGATAGAACACGTGGTCGTGCATGCCCACCAGTCCCGGAACCACGGTGCAGCCGGTGAGGTCGAGCACTTTGGTGCCCTCGGGAGCGGGTGTGGCGGCCGCGCTCCCAACGGCTTGGATCTCGCCGTCAGGGATCACCACCGTCTGGTCCTCAGCCGGCGCCGCACCCGTGCCGTCGATCACGCGCACATGTTCGAGAGCGATCACGGGCGCCTGTAGGCAGACGCACGCTTCGACGGCGGGAGAGAGCTTCGTCTGCGCGGTCAGCGCCGGCGCAAACTAGAATAGTGCAGCCGTCAAGAGCAGATAACACCTCATGAATCAGTCTCCTTTCCCGCGGGCCCGTGCAGTTTACCACCACCGCCCGGGCGGGTGACCGTCACCGGCGGGAAGCCTTCAGCCACCGGTCATTCCCGCTCAAAGCCTGTCCTGACCTTGCCGAAGGGCGGGAATCTATCTTGCCTGTGCGGGTAGCTTGCGATCTCTTCCAGCCGCGCCAGTGGGCGACGACATCAAGAGCGACGTCGTCGCCACCCGAGCTTGCCGTAAGTGACGTACGTCACTGCCAGAGGTAGCTTTGGAGGCAAGATTTACTGAATCGGCCAGCGCGGCGCGCGCTCCGGGAGGCCATTCGGAGATTCTGGCTGGAGAAGGAGACGGCAATGGAGAGTCTGAGACCCATTTTGCAGGCCCATCCTTTCTTTGAGGGGATGAAGCCCGAGCATCTCGACATTCTGGTCGGGTGCACGTCCAATGCTCAGTTCGGCAAAGACAAGTTCATCTTTCGAGCCGGCGAACAGGCGGATCATTTCTATCTGATCCGCCACGGGCACGTCGAGCTTGACCTGGCGCAACCAGGACAGGAGCCAATCACGATTCTCAGCTTGGGCGATGGCGAGGTCCTGGGCTGGTCGTGGATGGTACCCCCCTACAAATGGAAATTCGACGCCCGTGCCACGGAGCGGACCCGGGCTCTCAGGCTGAACGGCCGGTGTCTGCGCGAGAAGTGGCAGAAGGATCACGAACTGGGTTTCGATCTTCTCCGTCGATTCGCCGACATCAGCGGGCAACGGCTCGAAGCCGCCAATCGCGCCCTGATCGGCCTGCGCGAGACGCAGGTCAACCAAGAGTATCAAGAATAACGACCCGATAGGTGGGGGCTGGCGCAGACCCTCGGGGCCTGCGATCGGGTGCGGCGCTCTGCGCCAGCCATCCCATACGTACCACAACCCCGTCACGCCCAGCGAGGCATCGTCGCCCGGCTTGACTCCATGCGAAGCTTTGCTATCGTACCCAGGCGGGAGGTGCAGACCACGATGATTCATAGACAATTGAGGAGAATAGCGCCGGCTGCCTTCGCAATGATCACGGTTGTGGCCGCGCATGCGCAGCAGGGACGCTGGGCGCCAGCAGACAACGCGACCGCGAAGTTCATGGTTGATGCGGAGCGGCAATGGACCGAGTCCGAGTGCACGCACAACAAGATTGCGGAAGGAATCCTCGCCGACGACTTTCAGGGCACGTCTCCGGAGGGAAACCGCTACACCAAATCGGACATGGTGGCGGCGGATTCGTCAAAGACCGCTCGGGACTGCCGGTTGATCGACGCCAAGGTCCGTTTTTTCGGCGACAAGCTCGCGCTAGTGTACGGCAGCGAGAGTTCAGTCCAAAAGGCGAAAGACGGAACCGAGAAACCTGAATGCCTGATTTGGACCGATACTTGGCTGAAGCGGGATGGGAACTGGCAAATCATCGCGGCGCAGGATACGGTGTTCAACTGCAAATAAGTTCGGCCACCCGGCAGGATGCCGAAAGAAAACCGCCAGCCTGTCTTCCGAGGCGCCGCAGGCAACGAGGAATCTCGCAATTGCCTTATTTCAGAGCAAGATTCCTCGCTACGCTCGGAATGACCCGGCTTTCGAAGCGTTTTCCCGCAGCCTGTTAGCTTAGACCACCCAAGTCCTCATCGAGGGGTGCCCGATTCAAGCAGAGGGCGCGCTCCTTCGTTGTCCAGGAACACCGAATTTGGGCTGGTCTGGTCCTGCTGAAGTCTCATAGCCTCAGGGCGCCAATCGCTCATGACTCAACGGGTCGGAAATTCGACCTACGGCTCGCTCAAGATTAGCTTCTGGAGCTTTGAGAGGCTCACTTCGCCCTCTTCCTCTAGGTTCGCGATATGATCATTCGCGAGCTTTCGGCCACCGCCATGACGCGAGTAAGCTGCCGTCCCGCCGCTAGCCAGCGATTCAGAAGGCATCTGTTTCAGATACGCAAGCATGTCATCGCTTGAGAATTTCCCTTTCAGTCAAAGAGCGGTCGACAACCTCGATTCCAACGTACGAAATGGCGTACAAACCGACGCCCTTGAAGATCGCATAATCGCGCGGTTTGTTCCACGCTTTCGGGAGCCATTTCTTGACGGCGATCCAGAAGTTTTTGATGACCTTGTATTGGGCATCTGCGTCGGGAAACTGTGCGAGCCTGGTCCATTTAACCCATTTATAATCAGGCGTTAAGCGTCGATATCCCACCTTCGAATTCCCGGGTGCACTTGAAATGACCCCTGGGTGAAGGGGAGCCTCCTTGCCTCTTGCCTCTTGGCCTCTTGTCTCTCGTCTCTTGCCTCCTAACCGGTGATACGATCAAGAGTCGGGGTTCTAATGAATCCTGCCAGGCTCAACAACCCAACCGGGCGATCCGTCGAAGGCGGTTCGTCCCGTTCCCTCGATCGATCCTTCATGGACAGTCCCATTCCTGTCGCCGCGGGCATCCTGATTCGCCGCCGGCGCATTCTCATCTGTCAGCGCCACCATTCAGACGCTTACGGGCTCGAGTGGGAGTTTCCAGGCGGCAAGGTTCACCAGGGAGAGAGCTTTGAGCAAGCGCTGGCGCGCGAACTCGAAGAGGAGCTCGGTGTCCGCGCGGAAATCGGGCTGCCGGTCTTCCGGCTGCAGCACCGCTATCCGGACCGGCACGTGGAGGTGGTCTTCTTCCGCGTGGACGATTTTCGGGGAGAGCCGCGCAACCAAGTGTTCGAAGCTATCGCCTGGGTGCCGCGGGGCGAGCTTGCCGCCTACAAGTTTCTCGAAGCCGACCGTGAGCTGGTGGAACGGATCGGGCGAGGGGAGATCGTCTAATGGCGGCCCGTCGAGGCTCTGAAAGCGCTATCGTCTCGAGGGTTGGCCGCGACACCAGGGCCGCGAGGCGCGTTCACTTCCCGAGCCTCCGCGCTTTGCTCACGGGTCTGCTGGCTCTACTGGCCGGCATGCTTCTGCGATCCCCGGCTTTGGCACGCCAGGCGGAGACCGTGACCGGCCCAGCCTCCGAGCCGGTGTTCGGAGCCCACGGCCGGGTCGAAGGTCACTTGGCGCTGGAGTACTCGCCGGCAGGCGCATTTTCACCGGACTCGGATCGTCTTGCGGTGATCGCGGGCGACCGGATCGCCCTGCTCGAACTGCGCAACGGCACCATCGGCAAGGTCCTGAGCCCGCGCTTCACCGGCGTCATGGATCTCGAGTTCGAGACCGCCGACTTTCTCTCACCCACATCCGTTCTTCTCCTCGGCCGCGGCGGAATCCAGCCTAAGGGCCAGACCTTTGCCCGGCGCACGCCGCTGCTGGCCTTCCAGTGGGACGTCAATCAGGACAACCTGCTGGGCAAGGTCAACGCGGTCGGCCTGGGGGGTGGATTCTCACCCATCCTCTACCTGCCCCAGCTCCACAGTGTGGGCATGTACAAAGACAGCAAGATCACGCTCTGGAATCCTGGCAACGGCCAGGGAGGCGAGTTAAGCCTGCCCGAACTGGCGCATAAGCCGGGCGTCTTTACCTTTTCGCCGGACGGCCACTGGCTCGTGCTGGCGCGGGTCGAGGGGAACGCCTCGGCCGACCCGATGATCGTCGACGTGAAGGCCAAGAAGTTCGTGGATGTGCTGGCCGGCCACCACGCCAGCGTGCTCGGCATGAGCTTTTCGCTCGACGGCCGGCGCGTGGTCACCGCCTGCGAAGACAGTCAGGTACGGGTGTGGTCGGTCCCCGACTGGAAGCTGCTCCAGACCCTCACCGGCCACGTCGGGCCGGTACATTGGGCCGAGTTTTCGCCGGACGGGAAGCTGGTCGCTTCCGTGGGTGAGGACAAGACGATGCGGATCTGGTCTGCGGAAACTGGCCGCCTGCTGCAGGCGCTCGAGGAGAGCCGCACTCCACTGCTGACGGTGGCCTTCTCACCCGACGGGAGATACGTGGCGGCGACATCAGAGCGCATGGTGCTCGTTTGGGAAGAGCGGTAACGAAAGGGGTCCTGGCTCGAGGTGAGCCGTCACCCAAAACGAAACCGGGCCCGGAGCATAAAGCTCTGAGCCCGGCCGTTCTAACCATAACTCATTGGAAGCAGATATAGTTATTGAGATGCAGGGGCAGCAGTCGACTCGGACTTCTTCTCCTTCTTCTGCTTCTTCTGCTTCTTTTCCTTCTTCGGCGCGGTCTGCTCAGTGGAGCTGCCGGCAGCTTGGTCCTGGGCGAAAGCCGGCAACGTCAGCGAAACGGCCACCGCCGCAGCGAAAAGCAAAGTGAGCAACTTCTTCATAGGGGTTGCAACCTCCTTGGGATTAACTTACGCTGATCCTTGGGCACGGGGGGTTCCAAACCCTAGGGTGACCCCGGATCTATCGATTTTCCTTTTTGATACAATAGCTTATGCGGATACTCTCAGACGGTCTGGCCGGACAGCCACGTACTTCGCCTGGCTGCCACTACACCACTTGGTGTGGACCTACACCATATCCTGCAGCCAAGCCAGGCCGGTCAAATCGGGAGCCTCCTTGGAGGCCTTGGGAGCCGCCGTGACCGGAACGTCAGGAATCGAGCCTAAGTTAATATGCCTAAAGGATTTGATGCCGTTGTCGTAGGGGCCGGAAGCTTCGGCTCCTGGACCGCCCTCCATCTCCGCCGCCGCGGCCTGCGGGTGGCGCTCCTCGACGCCTACGGTCCCGCCCACAGCCGGGCCAGTTCCGGCGGAGAATCTCGAATCATACGTATGGGTTACGGACCTAACGAGGTCTACACCCGCTTCTCGATGCGCGCCCTGCGCGAGTGGCAGGAGCTGTTCGCCATGACCGGCGAGCTCAGTGGTCCAGCCCCGCCGCTGTTCAATCGCACGGGCGTGCTCTGGTTCGCCCAGGACTCGGACCACGCCCCCGACTCCTACCTGGCTCAGACCCTGGCAGCCTTCCGGCGTCTGGGGGTGCCGCACCAGACCTTCAGCCGACCCGAGCTCCTCCGGATGTATCCACAAGTCCATATGGATGAGCGAATTACTTGGGGCCTGCTGGAGCCCGAGAGCGGCGTACTGATGGCCCGGCGAGCGGTGGCGGCGGTCGTAGACCAAGCCGTCCGCGAGGGCGTCGAGTATCGGCAGGCCGCGGTAGTGCCCCCCGCCGCGGGGCCCCAGATGACCCGTCTGAAGGAGGTACAAACCACAGAAGGACAATCGATTAGCCTGGCCACGAACTCGGACACCGGCTCGGGCGGCGAAAGCGCCGCGACGCGCAAGCCCGGCGGCGGGGTGGTCGTGTTCGCTTGCGGACCCTGGCTTCCCAAGCTTTTTCCCGACCTCCTGGGCAACCGTATCTTCAACACCCGCCAGGAGGTATACTTCTTCGGCGTGCCCGCCGGCGACCCCCGCTTCGGCCCGCCCATTATGCCCACCTGGATCGATCTGGGCGAGGAGGCCTACGGCATGCCCGACCTCGAGAGCCGCGGCTTCAAGGTAGCCATGGACCGCCACGGCCCAGCCTTCGACCCCGATAGCGGCGGCCGGCTGCCCACGCCCGAAGGTATCTCACAGGCACGCCAGTACTTAGCCAAGCGCTTCCCCTCCCTGGCCCCCGCCCCGGTTGTCGAAACCCGCGTCTGCCAGTACGAGAACACCTCGAACGGCGACTTCCTCCTCGACCGCCACCCGACCCTTCAGAATGTGTGGCTTGCAGGTGGAGGTTCGGGCCATGGCTTCAAGCACGGCCCGGCGGTGGGAGCCTACCTGACCAGCCAGATCCTTGACGGCGGCCCTCCGGAACCCCGCTTCAGCCTTCAAACCAAGCAGAATGTGCAGAATAGGGCGATCTACTAAAGCGCCGCGCCCGAAGGTCGTGATTCAGAAGCAGGTCGCTATTTTCAACCAAAAAGTGTGCATGGATTGCACACATGGGCGATTTTTGCGTTCACAGAGCTATTTAGTGGGAGCCGGAGGGGAACAAAAAACGAATGCCAAGGTTCCTGGAAAACGAACCGACGACCGGCCATCATTTCCAGCCTGGCTTGCCTGCCACCGATGCCGCTACACCCTTGCAGACGCTGTCAGGTTGCCTAAGCCGGCTCTTGAAATCGGCGTGGCGTCACGCCCTTACGCGTGGCGCGGCCACCTTAGAACCCGCCAGTCTGGGGTCGACGGCGGGCAAGAGCGAACAGATAACTACCTCACACGCAGCAGTGATCTGTGTCACGGATACTTATCACCGAGAGCACTAACGTACGATCGTCAATTCGAATGACAAGGTGGGTCGTCCAGTAAAGGAACTAGGTTCGACGGCGACCATCATGGCCCTCATAAACGTGCCAGTTACGGTTATCTGTGACGCGTGCGCGTGTACACGGTGCGCGAGAACATGACCGTCAGGATTCAATCAACCGGCGACGTGTACTACCTGCTGCCGGATAAGGATAGTAATGGCAGATATACGAAGCTCGCTCCTGTCGGCGACGATCCCCAACAGCTCACAGCGGCTTGGCAGCTTGGACCAGTAACTATAACGTCAGTTTTGCGCCCGCGGCAGGCTATCGGCAAGGATCTAGAGGGGCATCGTGCGGGTTGAGAGTTACGAATACGCCAGGGAGTGGCAACACGTTTCAGGTCACACTGAAGCACCTTCGGTAGGGTAGTCTCAGTCGACCTGTCATACAGAACAGGTCATGGTTGCTAAAACTGCAGGTATCTCAAGATGTTGCCTCATCGCTAATCACTTGAATTTGGCGGAACACGCAGCTGAGGATGCGGCCGTTCGATGATGCTGTGTCGTAAGACATTTTCGTTGTTGGCTCTTTTGACCCTGGTAGAACAGCAGTTCCGTTCAGGGACGAATACTTCCTTCACCCTCAAGATTCCAGACCTGCAATTGACGGTGCCGGGAGAATCCACCGGTTTCTTGACCCGGACGGACTTCAACACGTTCCAGATCGAGATCCGTCCTGCGCCGGTCAGCTACGGTTCGATCCGGAGCAAGATCAACACTGAGAGTGCCGGGATTATCATGGATACGAGAACAGTTGGCGATGCCGTGGTCTGTAGCTTCGACCTTAATCGCCGCGCTGGGTTCCGCTTCAACGAGGGCCGCAACTCGGTCGAAATCGAGGCCAGGGATTCAAGGGGCCGTGTCACTTACTCCTCTTTCCTTTTGGACACCAGCCGCCCTGCCGTCGTAGCGCGGCATCCCCCATCCACTGCTGCACCGGAGAATATTCGCGGAATCGAGAAATACGCGGTCGTCATCGGTGTGAACTCTTACAAGGATCCGGCTATTCACAAACTGGAATTTGCTGTCCGGGATGCGGAATCGATCCGCGATTTTCTGTTGTCTGGTGAAGGAGGCGGATTCCGCTCGGAAAACGTTCGTTATTTGGTTAATGAGAATGCCAGTCTTTATAATCTCCAAACGGCACTCCGTACATTTCTGGCAAAGCCCGGGGAAGAGGATTTGGTCGTGATCTATTTCGCTGGTCACGGTACGCCCGACTATGTAAATGCTCCCGGCGCCCTTTACCTGCTACCCTACGACACCGAGAGAGACAATTACGGCGCTACCGCATTTCCAATGGAGGAGCTACAGGACGTTTTCAACCGTATTATCAAGGCCAGGCGAATTGTGACATTTACAGACGCGTGTCACAGTGGCGGGGTCAGTGGCGAATCGATGGCGGACAGTTGGTTCGGACGCGCCGTTACTGGCCGAGCTCGTGGTTTGCTCCTTGAGCCTGTCCGGGCTCAACTCGCTAATAATCTTATCCCTCGAAACGTCTTGCGGTACGCGGTTGGGGGTCAAAGAACGGTTTTGGCCGCTAGTGACTTCAGTGAGCCCTCGCCCGCCGACCAAAGGGGGGTTCAGTTAATTCAGCGTCACAACCTCATCAATCAATATATGACACACTACGCAGGCAAGGGTCAGAGGGCCGTTCTGACAGCAAGTAACATCAGTGAAAGCTCTCACGAGGACGCAAAATGGGGCGGCGGGCACGGCGTCTTTACATATTTTCTGCTCGAAGGTCTGAAAGGAAAGGCCGACAGAAATCACGATGGAACTGTAACCGCCGGGGAACTGTTCGATTACGTAATGGAGCAGGTACCGGCTGCTGAGCCAGAACAGCACCCAACTGCAGGAGCGGGTCTGGCGCGGGATCTGCCCCTGTCCGGCAAGGCTCTCCATTAACACTGGAAGGCATACGCAGTTCGACAGTCGGCAGTGTCAAACAGAAAAGCGGATCGGGCAAGGCATGGCGAAAGATTCTTTACTGACTGCAGAATTCACATCCGCCTTACCGTCAGCCGGATGATTTCGGATCAAAGGAGGGGACATCATGAACAGGAAATGGTTGCGCTGGTGCCTTGTTGTGGCAACGGCGTTGGCACTGAGCCTCCCCACTTATGGCAAAAAGAAACCCAACAACAACGCCGACACAGGTATTTTTGGGCCGCCACAATTGTCGGAGAAGGACAAGGAGGAAATGGCCGAACTCGAGAAAGACCCGTACGTTCAGAAATACATAAGCCAGAAGTGGGCGGAGCAGCAGCGCTTGGACATGCTGTACGCGTACGGCATCAACACTAGGGCCACGGAGCGGTTGACATCCCGTTCAGCGGACGAACAATCGCTAGAGACGCTCTACGACAATCCGATTTTGCAGGAGTACGTGAACAACTTAGGACAATCTCTGGTTCCGAAAGATTCGCCCAATCTTTACGCATTTAAGCTGATTTTGGACCCTGTTCCGCGGGCCGCAGCGTTGACGACTGGGACAATCTATATCTCTACGGGCCTCGTTTCGATGCTGGACAGCGAGGCGCAACTTGCTTACGTTGAGGCCCATGAGATCATTCACATCGAGAAGAAGCATGCATACCAACGGATACGAGAGCAAGCCCTGGAAGACGCGCTCAATGTAAAGAAGGAGAAGGACGAGGCAAAGAAGAAGATATGGTTTAGTGCTATAGCTGCTGGTGCCGGAGCAGCACTCGGAGGTGCCTTCGGGGGAGGGAGCGGTGCAGCGCAAGGGGCCGCAATCGGAGGCCTCGGAGGATTTGTTGCCTCTCAGTTCATTTTCCGCGGCAAGGTGCACCCCACTGACTGGAAACAAGAAGAAGAGGACGAGGCCGATGAGGGCGGACTCAAGTTGGCACTCGCACAGAGCTTTGATGTCCGCGAGGCTCCGAAAACCTACGCCCGACTCAATACGCTGGTTGGCCAGGACCCCCGCATGGGCCTTGGGTTTATCGCCGAGAAGGAGCGGATGGACCAACGCGTGAAGCGCATCCAGGGACTGCTATCCGGATCGATGAAAACAGAGCTGGATACAGCCTTGAAATCTGGTTTAAGAGGATCGGGCCCCGATTTTTCATTGATGAAGGCGGCACTCGACCGCGATAACGGCATCATTGCCCTCGAATTCGACTTGTTTCCCATGGCGAAAGCGAATCTCGAGGATGCGGCATCGGTCCGATCGAATGACCCCGGCACCGAGTACTACCTGGGTAAGGTGGTTGCTTTGACCGCGCGGACGGCCGAAGAGAAGCAACAGGCGCTCTCTCATTTCCTGAAGGCCATCCAGTACGATGAGAAGCGCAACGCGTATTCCGAGCCGCACCTTCAGTACGCGCTCAATCTGCTGAACGAGAACAAGCCGGCCGAGCAGGGCAAAGTGGTGGAGGAGCTGAAGACCTACGTTAGTCTCTATCAGCGCCAGCACGGGGGGCAGGTTCCACCGAATATGCCCATCATTTACGATTACATGCTGCTGGCGGGCGAGACCTCCTGGTTTGTTCCGCCTGTTGCCAACATTTCGACCAAGGACGTCGACGCGATTCGGGTGGTATCTCTTCCTACGGCACAGCAGCCACCCAGCCGGCCGGCGGCGCAGCAACAGCAGCCGAGCCGCAAGCAAGCCGCCAAGTAGCAGGAGTCTGACATGAAGCGAAATCTTGCACTTGCCGTCTCTCTTGTGATATCCACCACCGCCGGGCTCGCACAGAAACCACTGGTGGTGGGTATCTGTCCTTTCTCTGATGACACAGCCACGCCCGCCGGGGAACGGAGCGGTACGATGCTGCCGGTCATATTCCTGGATAGAGCAAAATCTGCCGGCTTCCTGCCCGTCATTGTCAACCCGGGGCCGGACGTCTCGCCAGGGGATACCCAATCGCCCGCCGAAGTGGCCCGCACGGTCGGCGCTGACGCCGTACTGATAGGGCAGGTGCGGGCCGAGGCCACGAGCAAAGGCAAGCCCGGCGCTGACCTTCGCGGCTATTCACTTCTCTCTTCGCATGCGGCAAATCTTGTGTTTGCTGCAACTCTCGTGGCAACGGCGGACGGGCGCGAGTTGGGTACGGTGCAGGCCACGGAACCCGTTAAGGGCTCGTGGCTCTTGGAAGCAGCCGGGTATAACGCGTTTGGAGGACCTACTACCCACTATGGACCGTTTACCAACACCCACCTTGGCCAGGCCATCGGTCACAGTGCCGATCAATTCATCGCCTACATAGGGCAACAGCTTTCTCAGTTGCAGCCGAGCGGTGCCTACACAGCCGTGCCTGCGGGCGGAACCTGCCGCGTCAGCATTCAGGTACGTTACCCCAAACAGAAAGCCTCAAAGGCGTATTCGATTGCTGTCAACGGCAAGGACGAGAGTTTAGGAGTGAGTGACGGGAAGGTTGAACTGGAGGAGCCTTCTGGGCCCATTCTGCTGAACATCAGTGTGCAAGATGCTCCGTACCTGCAGCCCGTCCAAAACACCTACTATGCAAACTCGATGCTGGATTGTTCCCGTGATGCCAATACGCTCCTTTTTGAGATTGGCAGCGCAGGCGAAGCCGTGATCCGCTGGAAATGACTTCAGTCGGGAACGAATCCCGCCGCACGATTCATCACCGGCAGTAGCTTGCTGTAAATGACAGGCAGCGGCCGCATCTTCTTCGACGACGTCAACCTCAAGCACAAACCAGGGCGCTACTTGTTTTCGTCGGAAGAGTAAAGGAAGCTCTCGATCTCGTCGATGCGACGGCTGGCGTCGTTGTAACCGATGTCAATCAGGGCGCTGGTGAAAGTTGAGGTAAAAAGCAGGTAACTGATCAGGTCCGAACACGAAGCCGCGTCTCGCGGCAGACAAGGCCGGGCCTGCGGCGATGATAACATCCCCTGCTCCGTCAAGCGGTTTTCACTGCAAACCGCCTTCGGCGATGATGGTGATTCACCCATCAGAAACGGCCTCTGTTCAAAAAAATACGTTTTCTGATGCGCGCCAACATTGCCCCCGCCGCCCTGGTGACGTTTCCGCACCGTCGCCGCCCCGGCAAGAAACAGGGAACGCGCGAACTCGTGCTTTCGTCGCTACCGTACATTGTGGTCTATCAGGTTACCGGCGATTTTATGTCGAAATAATCATGTGACGTCCTGCTCCCCCTCAACTCATGCCGCTCCTACACATGCGGGCGGGGGCGTCACCTAATCTCGAACACCACATAATTTGATCGGATCCGCCTTTGGTTCCACAGCAGCGATGCTTCCGCGCCCACGGACGGCACCGCGGAGAATACTATCAACCTCAGCGAGCCATTTTACCCTCCTCGCTCTTTCAGATCAGGTCTGAGGGAAACGAGGTCATCAGGGTCGATTGGTCATAAGGAAGTTCCTTCATTGAGGTGATTCGTTACTTACTGAAGTGAGATCAGGATCGGAATTAAACCCGTTCCTTCTCGCCAAGGCCGAAGCGCTTTTCCAATCACTGCTCCAAAGGCGCGGAGCGGATCGGCAGCTTTCATGGCGTGCCCCGGGGTCGGCGACGTCGTCAGGAGATCGCCGACCTCAATCGCGGCAAAACTTGAATCAACCCTGCAAAAGACCTTTCCCAGCAAAGCAATGGGTAGTCTGCTTCCTACCGTCTTTGGACGCTTGTCGAGAATAATTGCTGGCTTGTACTCACCCGCGCCGGAAACGACGCCCGCCACTTTCTTGTCATATGCTTCCTGGCTTGGTTGAAGGGCTCCGGCTGGATCGATGACCATCACCGTGCCTGCGGGAACATCTCCGGAGTTCGATACATCGAAATCCTCAGCGCAATCTGCGTTGAGAAGGCGAATATCAGTCGTGACTTCGACGTCCCCGTCAAAATGAGCCGCAATCTTACCTTTTCCGTACACACCGGGTTGAGTGGCGCTTTGGCTTTCGCCCCACACGCCAACAAAGTTTCTGCTAATACCCACCACTCCTGCCTGCTCTTGGCTCTCGCCATGAACACCCTGCCACTTTTCGCTGGTTCCGAACACTCCCGGCTGATTGGCACTGTGGCTTTCTCCCCAAACGCCAACAAAATTCGTACTGGTTCCGAAAACACCGACTTGATTTACACTCTCGCCGTGGACTCCCTGCCAGTTCGGACTCTTGCCGAAGACGCCTGGCTGCCCGGCGCTGGCCGGGCTCTGGCTCTCGCCCCACACTCCCACGAAATTCGTACTGGTTCCGAAAACACCGACTTGATTCACACTCTCGCCGTGGACTCCCTGCCAGTTCGGACTCTTGCCGAAAACGCCTGGCTGCCCGGCGTTGGCCGGGCTCTGGCTCTCACCCCACACTCCTACGAAATTCGTGCTGGTTCCTACCACTCCCGCCTGGCTGGTGCTGGTTCCCGCAACTCCTCGACCAGAAACGCTGCTGCCAGTGACGCCATCGTCCGTAGCCGTTGTTCCAAAGGATCCGGGCATAAAAAGACTCCTTTAAATTGAAGTAGGCTTTCTCATTCAACATTTTGCCAAGACTTTGTCCAACTCAATAGTTTGGGTTGATCTTTAGTCTTGACCGAGCCTTATATTGTTCCCGATGTACTGAAAGTATGGATCTTGGAGGGCTTTCTGGTCAGCCAATTTCGCAACCAAATCCTCTAGCGTGCTCCAACCGACAGCGTACTTGCCGAACCAGGTGTCTACAATGGCGGCCTGTTGTTCCAAGCCGAAATCTCCCCATGGCGGACCGGCTGAACCGAATGAGTATGAACTGGTTTGAAGTAGAGCTTTGCATAAAATGCCAGGAACGAAAGATTTTGCCTGGATTTGCCACGCATGTGTCATCTCGTGGATGAAAACTTGCCCCGCGGTACTATAGCCTCCCTTCGCGTAGTGGACCGGATCGTCGAAGGCATCGCCCATGTTTAGAATGACCGACCCGTCCAGTTCAGGCCAGGTGTATTTCCTGCCTCCGTCGTGAGAAAGGTTCGTGACATAGATTCTTTCTTTCGGCGGCAAAGTATTTCCAAGCACTGCGGCCGCAAAGTTGTACTCATCGTCGGTCAACTGGCGGTGCTGAATCAATGCATCGGTAATTGCGCCCGCTGCGACTCCAGCGATGATTGCGGGGATGACCGCAGCGGGGCCGAACAGCCAAACGACGCCGCCAGCGACGACAATCCCCACCAGGCCGCCCGGACCAACGAACGAAGCGCCCACCGCGTTCGCAATCTCGGCAGATACGCAAACGGCCAGCGCCAATCCGGCGCCAAAAGTGACATCTGCAATCAAGAACCCCAAAAGATCTTTTGCGATGTCCTCGACCGTTTGTAGTACTCCAGCATCCTCGTAGCTCTTGCTGACAGACATCGACGAGCCTCGCACATCCAGCCAGAATTGCTGGGCAACTGCATTTACGCCTGTTTCCGAGTGATGAAAATCGCGATTCGGGGAACCGAACGGATCCGATCCGGTTCCATCGGTGTGTCCGCTCGCTTGAAACAAAAGCGTAACGCCACTTGGAGATTGCACAGCGCACCGCACACGAAAATCGTAGGGATCAAAACCACTATCGTGCATATAGACGCTGAATGAAAAACTCCCATCGTTGGAGATGGTAATGTCCGCAGTCCCACCAAGCGCTGTGCCCGACGGGGTCGTAATATTTCCGTGAAATTGAACCGGTGTCAACAATTTATCGATCAATGCCGACAGGCCGATCGAGCCGGAAATGCCGGCCGTGCCCGCAAGTGCACGCACACTGATCATTGCTGGAGCTGTCTGTTGTGATGTCGCGAGCTTTCGCAGCGTCTTCATAGAGGACCCCTCGACGCCTTTCGTTTCCTGGTTTATTGAAGTGCGATTAGAACAGGCAAAAGCGCCTGGCCGGTTTCCAACGGCCGGAGCGCTTTCCCAATCACAGCACCAAAGGCCCTCTGTGCGTCAGCAGCCCTCATTGCATGTCCGGCGGTTGGCGATGTAGTGAGTAAGTCTCCGATATCGATTGATCCATACTGGGCGTCAACCTTGCAATAAACTTTTCCCATCAATGCGATCGGGACTCGGTTCTCGATAGTCGCTCGTCTGTCTAAGACCAGCGCGGGTTTGTGGCTTCCGGCGCCTGACACAACTCCCACAACTCGCTTGTCATACGGAGTTGAACTTTCGCACAAATCGCCATCGCGCCCCAATATCATTACCGTACCCGGAACCACAGGAGACGCTGACGAAACGGTGAAATCCTCGGCGCAGTCGGCGTTACCCAGAATCACGTCGCCTTTGTTTACAAACAGGTTGCCTTGGTTGATTACGATACTTCCATTGATATTGGAGGGCGCAATCGAAGAATCTTTGGGATTGGGTCCTGGATTGACGACGAGCGCCCCATTAAAAACACCCGCAAAGGTGCCTCCCTGCGCGAAGATCGCGACATCGTTGTCACTATAAGCATCGACTCCGTGTCCTTTACCGCTCGTGGCAACGACACCACTGCCCTCATTGGATTGCACGATGGCGCCGGCACCTGCATCGCTAAATCCTCGTATTCCAGCCTCCGGCCCATTCCCCTGGACACCAACGCCTTTCGAGCTATTGTTTGCTCCGAAGACTCCTGCTGCTCCCGGCACGGTGGTCACGGCAAGAATACCGGTACCATGGGGAGACCCATCCGACACGGTAGGTGCCGATGTCGCCTCGTGTATCGCCAAGACCGCGTTCCCGTTTGGATCGTGCGCAAAAGCCTGGACTGCATTGGAATGGTTGCTATGTGCAGTTAGTCCAGCACCCTGATCGCTGAAACCACTTAGGCCTGATTCCGGTCCATTCCCCTGCACTCCCACACCCTTGGCACTGTTGTTTGCACCGAATACTCCGGCGGCTCCGGGACTGACGGTGAGGCCGAAAACTCCAGCCCCTTGGACCCCGGGGCCCGACGGCGCGGCTGTGGCATCGTTCCTACCAAAGACTGCATTTTGAGTTACGTCATTTGTTTGTCCTGTGATCGGCGCCATTGATCAGTCTCCTTTTCAACGAGTTTTGCGGCCCCCAAAGTCAAACGATAGCCGCAATCCTCGTTGACTGGAGAGCAAGTTTCTTTGAGCCTTGAACGATCGTGCTTTCCCCACGCGACTTCTGAAATTCATAACCTAACGACGGGACTTCAGCCGGAATTTCCATTATGGACTCCGGTCCGACCGACAACCTACCACCTGACCGGCCCAAACGCAAGCGCAAGGTGCGTCGGACAGTGAACGCGCCACCGAACACGTTCGTATGGCCTCGTTGAGCCTCCCAACGGGCGAAACTGACCATCTCCTGACCGATTCCTCCGACACTCTTCCTTCTCCCTCCGCTGTTTCCGCTGAAGTCCGCCCGTTCGCTGGCTCATCTAATCACTGCTTCCGCACCAGGCCGATCTTAACCCTGAGCGGGTTTTTATGAGCTTTCACGGGCCGCCGGCCTTGGGCCGACAGACCTTGCAGTTTCAAGTCTGCGGCCTTAGGTACGGTAACTCAAAATCAAGACCGCAGACCCACGAGGGTCTGCGCCGGGCCCACAGTAGCCGGATTCGCACACAGATCGCATGACTCGCGTATCCATTGCGTTCGATCTGCCGGGCTTGGCCTTCAACGGCGGGGACCGATTAGCTCAGGAGACAGTGGGAGGTCGGCCTTGGGCAACTACTTCCGAGTGCCGCGTGATCCGCCCGCACTGTTAGCGCCCCGGCCCCGTCTACTCGTAACGCAGCGCTACCATGGGATCGAGGCGAGAGGCGCGGGGGGCCGGCACGAAGCTGGCGACGAGGCCGATAGCGGCCAGCAGGATCACGGTCAGGGCGAGAGTCGGCGGGTCGTCCGCTTTGAGGCCGAAGAGCAGTGAGCCCGTAGCCCTGCCGCCAGCCAGAGTGAGGCCAAGGCCGACGGCAATGCCAAGGCCGACGAGCAGCGAGACTTCTCCGAAAATGAGCCGAATGACGCCCGAACGCAGCGCGCCGAGCGCGATGCGGATTCCGATTTCGCTGGTGGGCTGCGCGACTGTGTAAGAAATCACGCCGTAGAGCCCGATGGCGGCGAGCAGCACGGCGAGACCGTCAAAGAATCCGCAGAGGGTGGGCCATCAACTCGTCCTGCGTGAGCGTTTCGCGAATCTGCGTGCGCAGCACGACAAACTGAACGTCGATTTCGGAGCGGCAGGCGCAGACTTTGCAGTTCAGTCTGCGACCTAGTACTTAGTGACGTAACTCACCGTAATATTTCTTGAGCCCGACACTAGGCACGACTCTTTTTCGCCATTCGAACGGTGCCGCCTGAGCGTTGTAAGCCACCAGAAAACGATCGATGGCTTCCCGCACCTGACGAGGCGAGGTAAAGCTGGCCCCGCGCAGAGCCTGCCGCGTCAAAATGCTGAACCAGATCTCCACCTGATTGAGCCAGCTGGCGTGGGTCGGTGTGTAGTGCCAATGCACGTTGGGATGCCGGGCCTGCCAACGATCCCGTTTCGGCTTATGGGTGCTCAGATTATCCAGCACGACGTGGATCTCTTGCCGGGGATAATCGCTCACCACCTCGTTCATAAAGTCCAGGAACTCCCGACGTCGCCGACGGTGATAATGGCCGGCCCTGACTTGCCCGGTGGTTACGTTCAGGGCCGCGAACAGCGTGGTGGTGCCATGCCGTTCATATTTGTGATTAAATCCCTTGAGCGCCTGGCCGTTGGGAAGACGCAGATAGCCCTGCGCCCGTTCCAGCGCCTGAATCGATGGTTTCTCATCCACACACAAAACCACCGCGTGGTCAGGCGGCGACAGGTAGATGCCGACCAGATCGGCAGCTTTAGCGGCAAATTGCGGGTCGGTAGAAACGCACCAACTGTGTCGCCGCTGCAAGCTAATCCGCTGACGGGCCAGGGTTCGCCAGACTTGGCGGGCCGAAACCCTGCCCAAGGCCTGGGCGATCAACCGGCCATTCCAACTGCTATAACCGGCGGGCGGAGGCTGATCCAGCAGAGCCAGGATACGGCGCTCCACCTCCGGGTCATAACGCCGGCGGCGCCCCGAGCGGGGCCCATCTTGCAGGCCCTGCAGTCCCTGGGCGGCAAAGCGACCCCGCCACTGGCTCACCGTCGCCGCCCGGACACCCAACTGTTGGGCGATGGCCGTCGTGGTAGCGCCCGCGGCGGCCCCCAGAATCAACTTGGCCCGCAACACCAGGCGTTGCTCGGTCGTCGAGGATCGTATCCAGGTTTCCAAAGTTCGTTGCTCTTCCGCCGTCAATTCAATGGGGGTCGCTGGTCGCATGCCCCATTATACGTTATATCGCTCTATTATGTCACTAACTACTAGTCATCGAGCGCCGCGAGCCCGTCGACGTGTCATCGTTCTCGATTTGTGTGCGCAACCTAAGTATAATCCGAAGGTGGGGCACACATGGCGCCGGAACCTACATGACGGCCGCGACAGGAAGCTCTCTACCACATTGCCGAACGCCAAGCCGGGTACTTCACCGCCACCCAGGCCGCACAAGCCGGCTTTTCCTGGGAGCGTCTTTCTTACTACGCGGCTCAAGGCCGCTTCCTGCGTGTGGCTAAAGGCATCTATCGCCTCGTTCAGTTCCCGGCTTCGCCTTTCGAGGACCTCTTCAGAGCCTGGCTCCGGTGCGGGCCACGGTCCGTAATCTCCCACGACTCTGCCCTCGCTGTTTACGGCCTTTCCGACGTGCTTCCCGGAGAAGTTCACGTTACCGTCCCACGATCGGCATCACGCCGGCGCCCAGGAATTCGCATTCACACCGGCAAGCTGCGACCGAGTGATGTAACCGCGCGAGAGGGGCTTCCCCTCACCACCGTAGCTCGCACCATCAGCGATGTTGCCCGTGGGGGCGTAGCAGAGGAGCACGTCCGCCAAGCTGTGAGCGAGGCCCTCCGCCGTGGCCTTGCCGACAGCAGATCCCTACTCGCTGAGGCGCGCCGTCGCAAGGGCCGCGCTGCCCTTATCGTTCGCGACGAAGTAGCGCGATTGAGAACCGTGGCATGACCTACAAGACAGGAGCCGCATTTCGCCAAGCTTTAGAAACGCGGCTCCGCGACAGGACTCTCAGAAGCGGCCTCCCTCTCATTCGGCTCCGCAAGATCGTGGCCTTTGACAGACTGTTGGCGCGAATCTCCAGACAATCGCGCAGCCGCTGGGTTCTCAAAGGTGGACTCGCCCTGGAATGGCAGTTCGGCGATCGGGCGAGAACAACGATGGACATCGACGCTACCGTAGTCCAACAGAGTTCCGTCGATGAGCTACTGGCGGAACTGCGGAAGGCCGCCGCCGAGAACATTGGCGACTGGTTCGAATTTGAGGTAGAGCAACCCTCGCCCGGTTCCACCGGCGCACCATTTGGAGGATATCGGTTTCCCGTTGTCTGCCTGCTCGATGGACGTGTCTTTGAGCGCTTCCGCGTTGACGTTGGCATGGGGGACCCGATCATCGGAACCCCGCGCCTGATCACCGGATCTGCCCTGCTCAGTTTCGCCGGAATCAGACCGTCGAGGGTGCGGTGTTATCCTCAAACGTCGCAGATATCGCGGAGAAGCTCCATGCTTATACCAGGCCACATGCAGGACGTGAGGGTACTCGCGTAAAAGACCTCGTCGACATTTTGCTGATTGCGAGCTCTGTCCCGATCAAGGCCCAGCTTCTCCGCAAAGCGATCAACGCCACATTCCAGGCGCGGGCGACGCACGAATCTCCGTTATCCTTGCCTCCGCCACCGCCCGGATGGACGCTTCCCTACGCGAGAATGGCCGCTGACCTCCGTCTTCCCTGGAAGGCGCTGAAATCTGCAGCCGAGTCTGCCGCCGCCTTCCTCGACCCGGTACTCGACGGCACCGCCCGCTCCGCCTGGCACCCGTCTGAATGGACATGGCGCTGATCCTCGCGGCGAGCCCGCTCTTCGCTCCTTTCCAGCTGCTTTGGGCGAGCCTTCTTCGCTCTCATCCCGCCCACTCCCCGTACAACAGTCCGACCGCGCTCGCCCTTCAGGGTGGTGCCGGCCGGATGCCCATCGTCCGTGACTGCCAGCGTGACATCTGATTGCCCTCGTCCTCCTCTCGCGCTGGCGAGCGATGCAACACGGCGACCGCCCCATTCTTGCCGAGGCCCGCGTCTCCCTCGTCACCCTTTGTGCTCCTTGTTGGCCTGATTTTCCGGGAATTCCGGGTTTTTAGTGGGTTCGTGCGACAATTCTCGGCATGCAAGATCGGGAACTGTATCGACGAATTCTGGGGATCGAGTCTCCGTGGTATGTGGAAAGGGTGGACCTGAAGTTGGCGGAA
>Ga0335085_10003410_pt1 | contig 27598 bp, 21 predicted proteins | sample Lox_Sample_45_FD_206712 | JGI IMG/M metagenome (GOLD analysis project Ga0335085, IMG submission 206712) | Soil microbial communities from Loxahatchee National Wildlife Refuge, Florida, United States - Lox_Sample_4.5 | ecosystem: Environmental > Terrestrial > Soil > Wetlands | place: USA...
GATGATCGCCTGCACCAACGGCCCGGATAGCATCTGTGACAGCGCCAGCAACGTCACCGCCGCGACCAACGATGGCAATGCCGGCGACAGCAGAAGGCAAGCGAAAGCGACGGCCTGGATTGCGCCGCTCCACAGCACGATGGAAAAGCCGGTCATGCGCTCGGTCGCCTCAGTCACAGGCATTTGCAAGAAGACGCCGAGCGCGCCCGCATAAGTGAACAACCAGCCGATCCCCGAAGCCGTCAGCGTCCCGCCGGCGTCAGCGTAAAGCGGCGTGATCGATTGAATCCAGCTTTCCGCGATTTCCAGCAGAGCAATCGGAGCGAGCAAGCCGGCCAGACGCGAATCGCAAAATGCCGCTGCCAGAGCGAACAGTGATTCCTCTTCCTCCTCGTTATGCTCGCCATAGGACTTGCGAGTCTCGTACAGGAAGACAGCGATGCCGAGCGACCCGACCAGAAGCGTGATCGCCGACCCGAGAAAGACCAGGGCAAGCGACTTGAGCGCGAGAACCGCGCCGACGGCAGGACCGATCATGCTACCGGCATTCGACATCACGCGCGTCAGCGCGAAATGCTCGCGGCGCGTTTCCTCCGGCACGACGTCGGCGATAACCGTCGCGGCGGTCGGATGCAGCACGCTCTCGAACACGCCGATCGTCATCAGCGCAAGTGCTACCCCAACGGCACCATGAACGAAATAAAGAAGCAGGAATCCAAATCCGACGCCGAGCGTCGATATCAGCAGCACCGGGCGTCGGCCGACGCGGTCGGCGATGCCGCCGACAAAAGGTGTCGCCAACAATTCGCCGCCCGCGTAGCAGGCAAGCAACAAGCCGATGAATTCGATCGGAATACCGGCATCCTTGTGCGCCCATAGCGCAAAGAACGGCATCAGAATTCCATCCGCCACCGCAGCGGCAAAAAACATGAGCATACCGACGCGTGCGGCATGCGGCGCATTCGCGAATGTTGCTGGGGCCGAAGCCAGGATCTTGAAAAAGCGGTTCATGCCGATGCTCCGAACGCACCCGGGGCGGCCGCAGGACGCGGCCGGCCAACCAGAGGGCGCGTTGGATGACGTGAACGCTTACGGCGTGCGCGGCGGCACGCGATTGTTTCGTTTACCGCGAAGCTGCTTTTCCTCGCAAGATGGGCAGGCGCGTCAGATCGCCGGCAACACGGCGCGCGACATGTAAAGAAAGAGCGCCAGGCCCAAAAGGCCGATCAGCGCGGCCAGCGCCAAGTCGAAGCGTTCGCCGGGGCTTGGCACGGTTTCATCGGCGTCGATCTCCTTGGTGGTGCGCATGAAACGAAAGCCCGCGATCGCGATCATGCCGACACCGAGCAGGATGAACGCCAAGCCGGCGAAATTGGCGAACATCTGGCTGTGCGATGAATACTGCTTGGTCGCCATTTGCGGCGCCACGACCTGCAAGAACAGATCGAAGCGCTCGATGACAAATCCGAACGCCATGACCGCAATGGCGGTGCGGACCCAGGCGAGAAAAGTTCGCTCGTTGGCGGCATGGTCGCTGTAACGCTTGATCATCTCGACTGCCCCGATATCGGCGTGCCTGGTTCCAACTTTCCCCGAACTATAGCGCAACCTGCCGGCAAGCTCAGGCGCGGCAACACGCACGCTTGTCGGCACCACGATAAACGGGCAACTTGGCGCCGTAACCCCGCACATTCAAATAGCGGGGCCTTCGACGGGGAGTGAAACACATGGCGGAGCCCGCACAGCAACCGAGCCGGGGCCGGTGGTACGTACTGCTGCTGATCAGCGTCATGTACCTGATCACTTATCTGGACCGCGTCAATATCTCGACCGCGGCGCCGGAAATCAGCAAGGAATTCCATTTCGACAACATCACGATGGGTTACATTTTCAGCGCCTTCGTGTGGGCCTATGCGCTGTTCCAGGTGCCCGGCGGCTGGCTCAGCGACCGGTTTGGCGCCCGCGGCGTGCTGGCGACCGTCGTCACCTATTGGTCGGTCATGACCGCGGCGACCGGCGCGGCCGCCGGCGCAACCTCCTTCATCGTTATCCGTTTTTTGTTCGGCGTCGGCGAAGCCGGAGCGTTTCCCGGCGCGACGCGCGCGATGCAGCTCTGGTATCCGCGCCGGGAACGCGGCTTCGTGCAAGGTTTCACGCACAGTGCCAGCAGATTAGGGGCCGCGATCGCGCCGCCGATCGTGCTGTTGATCATGGTCAATCTCGGCTGGCGCTGGGCATTCTATATCTGCGGCGCCGTCGGGCTGCTTTGGTCGCTGTGGTGGGCGTTGAGCTATCGCAATCTGCCTGAGAAGCACGGCATGGTGAACCTGGCGGAGCTCGAGGTCATACGTGGCCTCGATGCAACGGGGAAAATCAATCCCCCGCCTGTCGAATCGCAAACCAAGGTGCCGTGGAGCATGCTGCTGCGTTCGCCGAATATGTGGGCGATCATGCTGGCCTACTTCACCTATGTCTATTGTCTGTGGATCTTCCTGACCTGGCTGACGAAATACCTGATCGACGTCCGACATTTCACCCTGCTCAAAGGCGGCTTGCTGGCGTCATTGCCGCTCTGGGCCGGCGTGGTCGGCGACACCGTAGGCGGGGTCGCGACCGACTGGCTGCTGCATCGAACCGGCAGCGCCAAGATCGGCCGGCGCGTCGTCGCAATCATCGGCCTGCTCGGTTGTGCGGCCTTCATCGTCCCGGCTGCGCTCACCGCCGATCCATATGTCGCCGTGTTCTGCCTTACCGCTTCGATGTTCTTCTTGGAGTGTACCATCGGTCCGTCGTGGGCAGTACCGATGGACACCGGCAGCAAATATTCTGGAACAGTGTCCGGCATGATGAATATGGCAGGGAACTTCGGCGGCGCTCTTTCACCGATCGTGTTCGGCTATCTGGCGGCGGGCGACAACTGGCAGGCGCCGTTCATCGTCGCGGCCTGCCTCTTGGTCGCAGGTTCGGCCGTTTGGGCGTTCTGGCTCGATCCCGACAAGCAAATTCTGACCGATTGAATTCGTCGCAACGCTCTGCCTACGCCGGCGAGAACCATCGCGGCACGCAATCTGCGTGCGATTCACGGCGAACACGACGTCCAACACTGCGTCGAACCTGTTTGTTAACGAGCCGTAAATGGATGCTGGATATCAATTATGCACACTGAACATCCGATGGGCATGTGGCGCGAGGCGCGATGTTCGACGCCATCACGAATCTCACCCTCGATCATGACTGGGCTCTAGCCGCCAGCGCCATCGGCGGCGGCGCCGTGGTCGCGATCGCCACCTTGATAATCTCGCGCTTGCGACATGGACTTGATGACAAAAGCCGTTTGCTTGACCTCGCCATGAACAACATGACCCAAGGCGTCGTGATGTTCGACCGCGCCGGACGCCTGGTGGTCCGTAACGAAAGGTACCTGGAACTTTACGATCTGCCTCGCGACGTCGTGAAGCCGGGTGCAAGACTTGCCGATATCGTCCGCATCCGTGCCAAATCCGGCAGCCTGCCGCTTGATCCCGAAAAGTATCACGCCGATCTGCTGGCCAGCATGGCTGCGGGGAAGGAGATCAATTTCGTCGCCGAACTGCCGGATGGCCGCGCCATCGCCGTCGTCAATCGCGCCATTCCGGGTGGCAATTATTGGGTCGGCACCCACAATGACATCACCGCCCGTCGCAAGGCTGAGCTGAAAAGCGCTTTGCTCAGCGAGCAGGAAGCGCGCCGCGCCGCCATCGAAGAGGCCATAGTCTGGTTCCGCGAGAGCGTCGAAGAGGTCCTGAAGACCGTGGCGGAAAGCGTTGCCGCGATCCGATCAACCGCCACCACTCTTTCTGCCACGTCGAACGAGACCACCACGCATACATCCGACGCGGTGCAGACGTCGAACGACGCCTGCGGCCGGGTCGAGGTTGCCGCGACCGCGGCGGAGGAAATGTCGAAATCGATCGCCGAGATCAATCGTCAACTGGTGCGGGCATCCGATGTGGTACGTGCCGCGGCTTCGGAAGCGCGATCAACCAACGACGACATCGCGGGGCTCGCGCTGGCGGCGCAAAAGATCGATGACGTCATCAAGCTCATCCAAAGCGTGGCCGGGCAGACCAACTTGCTGGCGCTCAACGCCAGCATCGAAGCGGCCCGCGCCGGCGCCGCGGGCCGGGGCTTTGCCGTAGTCGCGTCCGAAGTCAAAGCGCTGGCTGTCCAGACCGGCAAAGCCACGGACGACATCGCTTCGCAGATCGCCGCCGTGCAGTCCTCGACCCAAAGCGCCGTGCGCGCCATCGGCAGCATCTCCGATCGCATGCAGGACATTCAGCAATTCACCTCGGCGATCGCCTCTGCCGTCGAGCAACAGCACGCCTCGACAAGCGAGATTTCCAACAATGTCGCGGTAGCGGCATCAGGCACCAAATCCGTCGTCTCGATGCTGCAACGCGTCGCGACGACCATGGCCGAAATGCGCAGCTCCGCCGACACCGTGCTGGCGGCCTCGCAATCGGTCGAAAGCGCCGCGACAAGCCTCCGCGGCAGCGTCGACGGCTTCCTGCGCAAGGTCGCGATCTGAGAATTCACATCGAGCCGCGCTCGAACGAGACCCGCTCGACGGCGTGCGGCGGCAGCACCAGCCGCTCGACAATGCCGATCAGGATGAAGAACACAACACCAAGAAAGGTGAGAGCAGCGATGCCGGCGAACAGCAAGGACGTGTCCATGTTGCCATTGGCGATGAGCAGCAGATAGCCAAGCCCGCCCTGCCCGCCGACGAACTCCCCGACCACGGCGCCGACAACTGCGAGCGTGATGGAAATCTTCAGCCCCGCGAATATCGACGGCAGCGCGTTCGGCAACTGGATCTTGTGGAAGGTCGCAAACGAGCTCAGCCCCATCGATTGGGCGAGATAGATCTTCTCGCGCTCGATCGCCGCAAGCCCCATGGCCGTATTGATGACAACGGGGAAGAAGGCGATGAGAAATGCAATCAGCACCTTGGGTAAAAGGCCAAAGCCGAACCAAACCAGAAACAGCGGCGCAACCGCGACTTTCGGCACTGCCTGGGAAGAAACAAGCAGCGGGTAGACCGAACGTGCAAACGGTTTCCAGAGAAAGATCGCCAGCGCCAGGGGCACGCCGACGGCGACGCTCAACGCAAAACCGAGGACGATTTCGAGCGACGTGGCGACGCTTTGCTTGATCAGCACCGTCGAATTGGCAACCATCGCCTGCGCAATAAGGCTTGGCGCCGGCAAGAGGTAAGCCGGGATGGCAAACAGCCGCGCGGCCGCCTCCCAAATCACGACCAGAGCTGCCATCACGCCAATCGGATAAGCGAGCGCACCAATTCGATCGCTGCGTTCCCGCTTGCGCCGGCGCCGCTGGATGCCGGCTTCGATTTCATCCATACCCGTGCGATCGGGCGAGACAACCACGGCCGCGGCCAGGATATTGCGTTCGGTCAATCGCGCCTCCTCAGGTCCGCTCAATGCTCGCGCAAAACGCCGCGCGCGAGAAACAGGTCCAGAATTTGCCGGCTGTAATCCGCGAATTCGGGGGACTCACGCATCGCCAGTGTGCGTGGTCGCGGCAGCTTGATATCGATGATGCGGTCGATACAGCCGGGCCGCGGCGTCATCACGATGACGCGATCGGAGAGAAAGACAGCCTCGGCAATGCTGTGGGTAATGAACAGCACCGTCATCCGCCGCTCTATGACCAGGGCCTGGAGATCGAGAACGAGCTGATCGCGGGTCAGAGCATCGAGCGCGCCGAATGGCTCGTCCATCAACAGATGATCCGGATTATGAATGAGAGCGCGGCAGATCGAGACGCGCTGGCGCATGCCGCCCGACAATTCGTGCGGGTAGCGATCCTCGAAGCCGCCGAGCCCGACCGAGCCGAGCAGCTCCCTGGCACGGCGTTCCGCGTCCTTGAGATCCATCTTGCGTGCTTCGGCCTGCAGCAACACGTTGGCGAGAGCAGTGCGCCATTCCAGCAGAACGGGGTTTTGGAACACGATTCCGATATCGGTGCGCGGCCGATCGATGCTGCGGCCGGCGACGCAAACGGCGCCGCTCGACGGCGAGACAAGGCCGGCGGCGATCATCAGCAACGTGCTCTTGCCGCAACCGCTCGGCCCGACATGAGAAAGGAATTCGCCGCGGTGTTGCGTGAAGGACAGATCGTTAAGCGCGCGCACCTCGGCGTCGCGCGTTGCGTAGATTTTGCAGAGGTTGTCGACGCGAAGATATGGATCGTCAGCGGGATTGTTCACGCTGCCAAGGCCGCTCAGGCGTCCTGCGGCGGCACGAATTCGGCGCCGATCGGCACAAATTCGTTGGTGAAGAGCGCAGACGGATCGAGCGGTGTAGTCACGCCGCCGTAATGCTTGAGCACGTTGACGGTTTCGGCCCAATCGCCTTCGGCGGCCCAGCCGAGCGGCTTGCCTTTCGTTGTCGGTGTCACCCAGGTTTTCCACGACAATTCCAACTCACGGCGCGTGATCGTGGGATCGATCGTTTCCAGATATTTTTTCACGGTCGCGACGGCTTCATCCGGATTCTTGCGGCCATAGAGGAAGCCCTTGATGCTTGGCGCAACAAAAGCGCGCACCAATTCGGGATCGCTCTTGAGCAGGTCCTGATGCACGACAATGCCGTTGCTCACCACGGTGACGCCGGCGTCGGCAAACCAGAAGATACGCACTTCCTTCTTGCCGCGGATCTCGATTGCCGGCACGTAACCCTGGGCAAAGCCGCCGATCGCCGCGACCTTGCCGGTGATTAGCGCCGGCCCGACGCCCGCCGGATCGATGTTGATCACCTGGATTTTCGAGACATCGATACCGGCACCGCTGGCGAAGGCCGGCCACTGCTGGAATTGTGCGCTGCCCGCCGTCATCGCGATGGTCTTGCCTTCGAGATCCTTCGGCTTGTTGATGCCGGAATCGGCGAGCACCACGATCGCGGCCGGGTTGCGCCGGAAAATGCTGCCGACGCTTTTCAGACCCATGCCTTTGGCAACACCGTTGCCGACCACGTAGCCGTCGGCAAAGCCGAATTGGGTCGCCTTGCTGGCGACCAGTTGCGCGGTGCTGCCCGAGCCCTTTCCGGACGTAATCGAAACGTCAAGGCCGGCTTCGCGGTAGAAGCCTTTCTCCTGCGCTAGCATGAAGCCGACATTCGGCCCCTGGAAGATCCAGTCGAGCGTCATCGTCGCCGGCTTGAGAGCGCCCTGGGCACGGGCTCGGAACGGCATTGAAGGTAGTGACAACGCACCCGCAGCCAGCATCGAATTTTTCAACAAGCGGCGTCGGGACACCGGCATGCGGCGGGATGCACCAAAGGTCATGACACCACCCTCGAATGATCGTACCAGAGCGAAAGCATACATCCAGGCCGCGACCGCTGCCATGGCCCGCCGTGTCGCGGCCCCGAACGAAGCAAGGGATATGCCAGAGACGGTTATGCGCGCTTTGGCGCAGACTCCATGGCGACGCGCGCAAAGGTCGCGATGATCCTGGCGCCGGCCTTGACCGAGCCGCGCAACGAGCCCGCGACCTTGGACTCGCCGCCGATGCGGCAGCGATACGTCACCGGCAATTCCAGAACGCGGAGCCCGGCCCGCGCCACCCGCATCTGCATTTCGAGATTCCACCCGTAAGTCAGCTCCCGCATTCCGAGTGCCAGCAAGGTTTCACGGCGGATAGCGCGAAAGGCGCACATATCGGTGTAGCGCACACCGTAGAGGAGCCGCGTCAGCGAGCCGGCAACGAGGCCGGCGAGGATTTGATGCCAGGCCATGCTACCGGCCTCACGCTCGCCGCGTGCACGGGAGGCGATGACGAAATCGTACGTGCCGGAGCGGATCGGCGCGATCATGGCGGCGATGCTTGCTGGATCGTCGGCGCCGTCGCCGTCCATGAACACGACGATGTCGGCAGCCGCAGCCGCTTGCGCGCCCTTGAGACAGGCGAGGCCGTAACCGCGGCCAACTTCGATCACTTCCGCGCCGGCCCGGCGCGCCTTCTCCTGCGTGCCGTCGCTGCTGCCACCATCGGCGACAATGACCAGGCCCACGATATCGCGCGGCAGTTCGGCGACGACGCTTGCAATGGATTCGGCTTCATTGAAGGTTGGAATAACAACCGCCACGTCGTCGGTGAGCGCCAGCATCACTAGAGGCTCCACCTCAGACCGCAATTGGCGCAGGCTTCGGGCGGCTTTTCGGAAAGCAGCGCCTTGCGGAAATCGCCGTAGGCCGGGCCGGTCCAGATTTCCCGCAAAGTCTGCTGCGTGGCATCGCCAAGCGTATAGTTCTCGTAGCCACGCTGAGAGAATGGCGCGATGCAGCACGGCAGCGCGCGGCCGTTGGCGGTGAAATACATCACGGTCCATGGCCGGCGGCACAGCGACCAGGGCGAACCGTTATCGCTGCGCTTGAGACTCAAACCGGGTTCGGAGGCCGCGCCCGAAGCGCTAAAGGTAACGCCGAGCGATTTCGCAAGCGCAGCGGCGCGATCGATGTGGACGGCTTCTTCGCCGGAAAGCTGTTCGTAGAGCGCCTGGTCCGGCCGTGCCTTGCCGATGGCATTCTCGTTGAAAAAGACGAGCCGCTGCAGATGGACTTCCTTGACGCCCGTTTGCGCAGCTACGCGCACGAAGTCCGGCAATTCCGCGATGGTTTCGCGCAAACCGGTCAGCCATGCCGACACGCGCGGCTTGGCGTGCCCTTCACGCTCCTGCAACTCGCGAAAGACCCGCACGTTCTTGAGGATGCGGTTGAAGAAGTTCTTGCCACGAATAGCGCGATAGGACTCGGCATTCGCCGCATCAAACGAGACACGCAACTCGTCAAGATCGGCGGCGATCAGCGCCCGGCCGTTGCGCTCGTTGAGCACGGTGCCGTTGGTGTTGAACAGCACATAGGTGCCGCGATCCTTGAGATAGCGCACCATGCGCGGCAGGTTCCGCACCAGCATCGGCTCGCCGACGCCGTGCAGCACCGCACGGTGAAGATTTGGAATCTGATCGACGATCGAGGTGAACAGGTCCCAGCTCATATCGGCCGGCGGCTCGAGTTCCTCGTAAGTCCGCGGGCAGGTGGTGCACAGCAAATTGCAGCGGTTTGTGGTTTCCAGGTAAAGACAGACCGGCTCGTGTTCGGGAGCCTCGCCGGCCGCCTCGACGCTTTCGAAATAGCGTTTCGGGTCGACCGCCCGCTGTGATGCCGCCCGCGCCATGATCTTGCCTCGCAATTGATCGCCGTCGATTATGCGCGCATTCGCTCAATCGACATATCGCCTTCGAGCCGAAGGCCGAATCCACCTTCACGCCACAGGCTGCTTATCAACTCGGCCGTTGCAATCGCATGGTGGGGCCGGCGCCCGTCGGAACGCTGACTTCGCGAATCATCGCCGAAAAGTTCGGTGTGCAGTCTGCGCAAGGTGTCGACATCATCAACGTCGTACCAAGCCGGCAATGTGTGAACCTCGAGGCCGATCTCGCGGGCGCGCTCCAGCGTCTGCTCGGCGACGTGCTCGGTGCTCCAAGCGATGTCCGCGAAAAGGCGGCGATGCGGCGCCTTGAGGCCCAACAGATAATAGCCGCCATCGGTCGAAGGGCCGAGCACCGCGCGATCGCCCGGCTGCGCCAGCACCGCAGCGGTTTCGATCAGCAGCGCCGTCGGCAAGGTCGGGCTGTCGGAATTCAGCACGACCGCTGAGCCATGCCCGCGCGCAAGAATTATTTCGATCGTATGCAGCAGGCAATCGCCGAAATTGGGCAGCGATGCTTCGATCAAGCCGATCTCGGTCGGTAGTGTGCGATTGAAGAAATCCTCGGAGCCCGCAGGGCAATAAGCCGCGTAACCGGCAATGCCGGCCTCCGGCGAGGCATGGCTCGCGGCCATCAGGAGATTGTGAGCGACGTCCTTGAGGAAAGCGGTGTTGAGAGCGGCGGCTTCTTCAAACGATAGGGGCGGGACCAGCCGTGTCTTGGTACGTCCGGGCACGGACGCCTTCGCCATGAAGGCGATGCCGCAAGCCTGCGGCGTGGCTGATGCCACCTTTTCGGAATCCTGGAACGGAACGGATGTGTCGGCTGATCGACTCGGACGATCCATGCGATGCCCCCCAGAGAACCCATGCGAGCGGTCCTCCAACGCACTGACTCTTGCTTGCCAAAGAAGCGGCAAACCCGCCAATCAATTCCGGCTCACTCGCTATAAGTCGGCAAACACCAAAAAGTTATTGCCTTCACAAAGTCGTGATTACGCCAACTCAACGGCGGGCGAGCGCGATCCGGATGCTCGCGTCACTCGGCAGCGCGGCAGCTTTCGTGTCCTGCCAGGTCGGCGCGGTCTTGTATTCACTTCGCGGCATATCGAGCGATGCCAACTGCCGCCCCAGAATGCCGACCACTTCAATGGGCACCGCGACCAGCCGCGAACCCCAGCCAAGCCACCCGCCATAGGACACGATGAGATCGATCTTGCCCTGCGGCGTGCGCACGACCTGTCGAACGAAACCTATGGTCAAATCGTCGTCGTCGAGAACGCGCAAACCGATGAGATCGCCGACGCGCACGGGCTGCGGAAAACGCCGCTGCATGCGCTCTTTGGCCGGCATCGGCTTGGCTGCGTCTTCCATCCCGGTCTGCGGCACCATCGCCTGCGCTACGGTCAATATCCCGTCTGTGGCTGCGGCTGCGCCAAGCCCGATCCCATTCGCTGCGAATGCCAAGGCGGACGGGAGCAAAAACATCCAACAAAAAAGCGAAATCGTTATTTTCATGCCGCCATTCTCCCAATCAACAACCTCACGCGAACTTGTGATATGTCCTGCGCTTGCGAACGATTTTTTCCCTTCGTACTGTCCACTCGCCGCACAGATCGTCTGGGGCAAATGTCTGCGGATCATCCTTGATGCCTGGGATCAACATCAAATCAACAGCAGGTAAGGAGCGCCGGCTTCATCCTCTGCCCATACGCGTTATGCATTGGATCAATGCCTTTGCGATCATCATCATGATCGGCAGCGGATGGAAAATCTACAATGATGAGGTCATTTTCGGCTGGCTGCATTTTCCCGACAGCATCGTCATCGGCAAATGGGCGCAATACGGCCTGCAATGGCATTTCTTCGGGATGTGGATTTTCGTGCTCAACGGCCTCGCCTATCTGACCTACGGCATTGTCACCGGGCGGTTTCGGCGGAAACTGTTTCCCATATCGCTCCACGAAGTGCTTGCGACCGTCGGCGACGCGCTTCGTTTCAAGCTGAGCCACGACGATTTGACGCACTACAATGCGGTGCAGAAGATTCTCTACCTCGGCGTCATGCTCGTCGGCGTCCTCATCGTGATCTCGGGGCTCTCGCTGTGGAAGCCGGTGCAGTTCTCCGAGCTCGCCGACCTGTTCTACAATTTTCAGACCATCCGCCTTGTGCATTTTCTCTGCATGGCGGCCATCGTCGGCTTTCTCGTTGTTCACGTGAGTTTGGCGTTGCTGGTGCCGCAAAGCCTTGTCGCCATGGTGACCGGCGGGCCCGTTGTCGACGATCATCCGGACGCTACCGACAACGCGGCGGCCGAGATCAAAGCAACACACTGATGCGGAGATATGATCTTGCTCCGAACCCCGACGCCATCGATCTTTCGCCCGCGACGCCCCCTCGACCAGGGCGTGCTGAAACAGAATCGCAAGCTTGTCGCCGACATCAATCGCCGCAACGTCTTGCGTGGCGCCATCAGTCTCGGCGCGCTTGCCATGCTCACCGGCTGCGACGTCAGCGAGGACGATTCGGTGCAGAAGGCGCTCCGCACGGTGTCGGCATGGAACGATAGGGTCCAAGCCGCGATCTTCAGGCCGAACCATCTGGCGCCGACCTTCAGCGCATCGCAGGTCGTCAAGCCGCCGCGCTTCAACGCCTATTACGATATCGAAGACGTCAAGCCGGTGAACGGGGCGGCCTGGAAGCTGGAACTGGCCGGCCTCATCGAGAACAAGCAGCCTTGGACTACGCAGCAGCTCGATCAGCTACCACAGCAGGAGCTGATCATCCGGCATATTTGCGTTGAGGGCTGGGACTATATCGGCCAGTGGTCCGGCGTGAACCTGCACAGCTTTCTGCAACGCATCGGCGCCGATCTGACGGCGAAATATGTCGTGTTCAAATGCGCCGACAATTATACCGAAAGCATCGACATGGCGACGGCGCTGCATCCGCAGACAATTCTCGCCACCCGATACGCCAACGCAACCATCACCGATCCGTTCGGCTACCCGCTGCGGCTGCGCACCTCCACCAAGCTCGGCTACAAGAACGCCAAGTGGGTGATGGCGATGGAGGTCACCAACACGTTCGACGAGACGTTCTGGAGCAAACAGGGCTTCAACTGGTTTGCAGGAATTTAAATTTCGCCTGCGCTAACGACCGGAATTGGCGCGCGGCGGCGCGGTCGCCAAAACATAAATCCGCCATTTGCCGTCGCGGCTCTCAGCCAGACGATAGTCGGCGCTGGCGACGAATGGGTCGTTGGTCCAGGCCTCGTCCTGCGGCACGACGACCACGACATCGCAACCATAAACCTTCGCCATGTCGCCAACATCGGCTACCGTTGCCTGGCCGCCGAACACGCGGATGAACTGCGCATTGATCGCTTCGCGGCGTTCGGGCGGCAACGGCGCCAAAGCGAGCGCCAATTCGCGGCCGGCAAAACACGAGCTGCGGTTGGCAAGCAGCGCCCAGGACATATTCGCCGGCCAAGGCGTCAAATCCTGCAAGAACAACGGATTGTTGGCGACTCGCGCACCCGGCGCCGCGTAGCGGCGGACCGCCGCCCATAGCTCGGGCGATTGCGCGAAGACGGCGGCGTCGGGCCGAGGCGTGCCGCTGAAGTTGGACTGGATCATTTGCACGGTATCGGGCAGGCAGAGGACAAGCCCGCCCACAGCACTTGCCGCAATCAGCAAACGGCGCGGGCGCAACATCAATCCCGCCGCGGCGGCCGCGATCAGGATCGTCGCCGCCGGCAACACGGCGCGCAGCCCCAGGTCATTGTTGTCGCCGATCGTGCTCACGAGCAGCCATGGCACCAAGAGACCGGCGCTCGTCAGGCAAATGAGCGCGACAATCACGCTTCTTTCTCGTCCGGCTGGCGCTCCTCGCAAGATTGCCAGCAGCGCCAGCGCACCGGCGACGTAAGTCGCCGGAAACTCGACCGGCAGCAGGATCAGCCAATAGGCCGGCAGGTCCAACGTGCGGCGGAGCGTTTCCGGAATCATCGCGCCGAGCACTTCGAAATGATGAATAGTGATCGGCCTCGCGTCGCCGCGCGCGGCAACCGTGCCGAATTGATCGAGAATGAAGGGAGCGGCGAGAGAGCCGACGAGGACCGCCGCTATTGCCAGCGCGATGACAAATCGCCAGCGCTTTGCTTGCTCGATCGCGCCTAGCAGCAGCGGCACCGCGATCAAGCCCGCAATCGCAAACGTGATGCCGCCGACATAGGTTGAACTCTCGAAACCCGCGACAACGACGAGCACCAATGTCAAAAGCAGCGCAACGGTTTGCCGCTGCGCATAAGCCGCGATAAGCAGTATCGCCAGAACCACGCAGGCTGCGGACATCACGTGCTGGGGCGCCCACGCGGCCTGAAACAGCCAGCCAGCGAAGCCCGTCGGCTCCGACAGGAACGGCGTCAATTGATATGAGCCGAACAGCCAGCCGAGCGTCGCGCGAAGCGACGTGGCGGCGGCGAGAACCACGACGACGAGCGCCGCGCTTGATCGTTTGCTGAGCCAGACCGCTACCCCCATCATCAGGCTCAGCGACGCGAAGGCCGTGAACCAGGTGAGCCCGCAATCGGCTTCCCAACCGCTGATACGCAGCGGCAACGCGATCTGCGCCGCGCTGAAGTGCCAGAGAAAATAGTAGACCAGGCGGCCGACAACGCCGTGCTCGCCGAACGCCGGGTTCACCGGCGGCAATCCCTGCCGCGTCATCGCATCGATGATCGCGATCTTGGAATGATCGAAGATCGGATCCGCGAGATAGACCGCTTCGCCAGAGAACTTCGGCAGGATGGCCGCAGCAGGAACCAAGGCGAGCAACGCCGCAGCGGCGAAAGCCCAGACCGGAATACCTGGCGTCGGCCCCGCATCACTTTGCGGGGCCTCCAGACGCAGCGAAATAGCGCCTGCAATCGCGCAAGCGGTGGCGACAGCGACAACCGCAGTCGGCGAAAAGCCGATGAGGCGCAGGATCGGGAGTGTCGCGGCGCTGTGGACGGCCCAACCGAGGATCGGCGCCGCACCGATCGCCAGCGCGCGAGAAAACAGCCGCCGCCCGAGGCAAAATCCGAGGAATGTCCAAAACGTAGCCGCCACTAACGCGCACAGGAGAGCACTGAGCGGCGACGCCATAAGGAGACCGAGCCCTAAATCCCGTCTGATTAAATTCGCGACCGGCTCGCTGCGCGGCCTCGCAAACAATCATGAGCCGCTTGGGGACTGGAGTCGAATGATAATTTTCGCGCGCCAGACCACGACTCGGCTTGCGAGATTCCGGCGCGAAGACCGGACATGAGGTGCTATGCGCGCGTCTTAAGACTTCGCGATAATGTTGGTCCAGTGGTCGACGACTTTCCTGGCCTCGCGCACGGCTTCGGCGAAGGTGTCTTCCTTATAGAAGTTACGCCACTGCCCACTGTCGTAAAGCTGGACCAGATGGCTCAACGCACGGCGGGCACCGTAAAGCTGCCGCTCGGCATGCTTGCGTTGCACTTCGGCTGTCAGCACCTTGGTCATAAAAGCTATTGTGACCGGAGGTCGTAAAAATTAAATCAAGGGCGACCCGCCGGTTCCCGGCGTTTCCTAACAATTCGTTTAATCTTGCAATTTCGCTGCAAGGAGGCTCCTTCGCGCATCCGCAGGCAAAGGCGCCGACGCCCACTGCCAAGGGCCTCGAAGAAACGCTTCGTTTCCGCGGCCCTGGCTGAAAATTAACCGCGCAAGACGGCCGTGAATTGTCGGGCGAAGCGCGGTCTCAATAGGCTTCCGCGTCGTAAATCGGATCGACCGAACCGGCCCACGGTCCGTGGAATTTTTCCAGGAGCTCTTGCGCCGGCGTGGTGCCGCGCGACACGCGATCCTCCAGCGCTTCGAGGTAGCGTGTTTCGTCCTGGCGGCTGGCATCAAGGTGCCTGCGGCGCGCGAGTCCGGCGCGCGCAAGCTTAAGCACGTCGGTCGCGACGGCAAACACGGTGCGGTTGCGAACCATGGCGGCAAGGCCGAGGCGCGGGACCTCGTCGCGAAGCTTCTGGCGTTCTTCCGCGCTCCAGTCCTTGACCAGATCCCACGCGGCATCGAGGCTGACATCGTCATAGAGAATCCCAGCCCACAGCGCCGGCAGCGCCAGCAGGTTCGGCAGCGGCCCGCTGTCGGCGCCGCGCATTTCAAGATAACGCTTGAGACGCACCTCGGGAAAAATCGTGCTGATGTGGTTCGCCCAATCGGAGATGGTAGCGCGCACGCCCGGCATGCCGGGAAGCTTTCCGGCCAGCAGATCGCGGAACGACTGGCCGGAGACATCGACATACTCATCGCCGTGGTTGACGAAATACATCGGCACGTCGAGCGCGTAGTCGACCCAGCGCTCGAAGCCCATCCCCGGCTCGAATACCCACGGCAGCATGCCGGCGCGCGCGTTGTCGGTGTCGCGCCAGATTTCCGAGCGGAAGGAAAGAAAACCGTTCGGCTTGCCTTCGGTGAATGGCGAGTTGGCGAACATCGCCGTGGCGATCGGTTGCAACGCGATCGAAACACGCAGCTTCTTGACCATGTCGGCTTCGGACGAGAAATCGAGATTGGTTTGAACCGTGCAGGTCCGATACATCATGTCGAGGCCGAGCTTGCCGACCTTCGGCATATAGGCGGTCATGATCTTGTAACGGCTTTTGGGCATTCTCGGCATTTCGGCGCGGCTCCAGCTCGGCGTCATGCCGATGCCGAGAAAGCCGATGCGCAACGGCAGCGCGACCTCGCGCACTTGCGCAAGATGCGCCATCAGCTCGCTTGACGTCTGATGCACCGTTTCGACCTGCGCGCCGGAAAGTTCGAACTGGCCGCCGGGCTCGAGCGAAATCGCGCCGCCGCCGGGCACGTCGAAAAGACCGATCACGTTCGGCCCGTCCATGATGGGCTGCCAACCGAGAAGGTGCTCCATGCCTTCGAGCAGTGCCCGAATGCCCCGCTGCCCCTCGTAAGGCACGGGACGATGCCCTTCCAGCGTAAAGGCAAACTTCTCGTGCTCGGTGCCGATGCGGAACCGCGACTTCGGCTTGACCCCTTGGTCGATCCAATCGACGAGTTCGTCGCGCCGCTCAATCGGCGTCAGGTCGACTTGGTCACGCGCCATGCAGGGTCCCGGACGAAATGGGCCGCGACCTTACACATTGGGCGCGGCACAGGGCAATGCGGCTTTTATGAAATTCAGGCGACGGCTTTGCAGTCCGGCGGCGGGAAGCGGCCATAGAAGGTCGCGCCGGTCTTCGCCATATCGAGCAGCAGCGCGGAGGGCTTGAAGCGTTCGCCATGCTTTTTCGCGAAGCGATTACACAAACCGACGAATGCCTTCGCGCCCATGCCATCGATGTAGGATATGGTGCCGCCGGTGAACGGTGCAAAGCCGAAGCCGAGGATCGAGCCGATGTCGGCTTCCCGCATGTCGGTGATGACGCCTTCTTCCACGCAGCGCGCGGTTTCAAGGGCTTGCATAGCCAAGAGCCGTTGCTTGAGCTCGCCGACGTCGATCCTGTCGGGGTCGAGTTTTTTGGGCAGGAGGTCGGCAAGTCCGGGCCATAACCGCTTTGGGCCGTTTTGCGGATAGTCGTAAAATCCCTTGCCGTTCTTGCGGCCGAAGCGGCCGCGCTTTTCGACCATATCCCGAAGCAACGCCTTCTGCCGCGGGTCGATCGCTTTTGCGCCGAGATCGGCTTCGGTCGCCTGAAGGATTTTCCAGGCGAGGTCGACCGCAACCTCATCGTTGAGCGCCAAGGGACCGACCGGCATGCCAGCCATGCGCCCGACGTTCTCGATCATTGCCGCCGGCACACCATCGGCCAGCATCAGATGGCCTTCGCGCAGATAGGTGCCGACCACGCGCGACGTATAGAAGCCGCGAGAATCGTTGACGACGATCGGAGTCTTGCGGATCGCGCGCACATAGTCGAGCGCAAGCGCGAGCGCCGCGTCGCCGGTATCCTTGCCCCTGATGATCTCCACCAGCATCATGCGCTCGACCGGCGAAAAGAAGTGGATGCCTATGAAGCGTGAGCGATCCTTGAACGCCGCCGCCAGCGAGGTGATCGGCAACGTAGACGTGTTGGAGCCGAAGATCGTGTCACCGCCGATGACGTTCTGCGCGCGGCCAATGGCTTCCTCCTTGACCTTGCGGTCCTCGAACACCGCCTCGATGACGAGCTCGCAATCTTTCAATGCAGTGTAATCCGCCGTCGGCGTGATGCGCGCCAGCAAAGCATCGCGATCGGCGGCGGTTGCGCGGCCGCGGTTGACCTGTTCGTTGATCAATTGCTGCGAATGGGCTTTGCCCCTCGCGGCACTTTCGGGATCGCGGTCGATCAAAGCGACTTCGAGTCCCGCGAGCGCGCTCACATAGGCGATGCCTGCTCCCATAAACCCCGCGCCAAGCACGCCGATCTTCTTCAGCGCCTTCTGCGGCACCGCAGCCGGGCGCCGCGCACCGCGGTTGATGTCCTGCAAGGAAAAGAACAGCGTGCGGGTCATCGCCGCCGCCTCGGGCGAGCGCACGATCTTTGCGAACCAGCGCGACTCGACGCGCAACGCCTGGTCCATGGGAAGCTGCAAGCCCTCGTAGACGACCTGCATGATGGCGCGCGCCGCGGGATAATTGTCGTAAGTCTGGCGTCGATAAATGGCGTTCGCCGGCGTGAATATCGCCATGCCGGCCTTGGAATAGACCGGGCCGCCGGGGAGCTTGAAATTATCAATATCCCACGGCGCCTTCGCGGTGCCGCTGGTTTTGATCCACTCCTTGGCGGCCTTTACCATCTCGCTCGCCGGAACCACCTCATCGACGAGCTTCATGGCCTTGGCTTGATTGACCGAGACCTGATCGCCCATGAGTAGAAATTGCAACGCGTCGGCCGGCGGCAATATGCGGGCGACGCGCTGCGTGCCGCCGCCGCCCGGAAACAGACCGATCTTTGCCTCCGGCAGGCCAAGCCGCGTTCGGCCGTTGTCTGCGGCAACGCGATGGTGGCAAGCGAGCGCAAGCTCGAAGCCGCCACCAAGCGCGGTGCCATTGATGGCCGCGACCCATGGCTTGCCGCAGGTTTCGAGCCGGCGGCACATGAGCGAGAACTTCCGGCTTTCCTCGAAGACGCTGCTATTTGCGACTTCTTCACCCTGCGAGGCCGCGACCTTGGCGGCATTGCGGCCGAGACTTTCGAGCATGGTCAGATCGGCGCCGGCGGAAAACGTATCCTTGCCCGACGTGATGATCGCGGCCTTAATGGTTGCTTCGGACGCAACCTGCTCGATGATCGCCGATAGCTCCACGATCGCCGGCGCGTCGATGACGTTCATCGAATGTGCCGTCGATTTCCAGGTGACGAGCGCAATGCCGTCGGCGTCGGTTTCAATCGTGAAATTGCTGAAAGCCATCAGTACGGCTCGCCGTTCTTGTGGGTGTAGCGCATGCCTTTCTCGTCCCGGATGACCTTGAGATCAGCCTCCGGGTATTCGACATATTCGTGCTTCGAGCGCGTGCCGACCTCGAGATAGACAGCGTCGCGGCTTGATCGGTTGACGAGATGATGACCGTTGCGGCTGTTGGCCTTGAAGCCCGCCGCATCTCCGGCCCTGAGCACGGTCTCGCCCTCGTCCTCGATCAGGACGAGTTCGCCTTCGAGCACATAGACGAGCTCGTCTTCGTTCTCATGCCAGTGCCGCAACGCCGAGGACGCGCCAGGCTTGAGTGTCGTGAGATTGACGCCGAACTGATCGAGCCCGACGGCATTGCCGAGACGCTTGCGTTCACGGCCGACCACGACACGGTCGTAGGGCGGCGGATAGGCGGTGCGAGTATCGACAGGAAGCTTTGCGACATCAATCTTCGGCATGATGCTTTTATCTCCCGCTCGTCTGTCATACGCGCTCGATGATGGTGGCGGTTCCCATGCCGACGCCGATGCAAAGCGTCACCAGTGCGGTCGAGAGGCCGCGCCGTTCGAGTTCATCAAGCACAGTGCCGAGAATCATCGCACCGGTGGCGCCGAGCGGATGACCCAGTGCGATGGCGCCGCCGTTGACGTTGACCTTGTCCGGATTGAGCTTGAACGCTTGCAGATAGCGCAACACCACCGACGCAAAGGCCTCGTTGATCTCGATGAGATCGATGTCGCTTAGCTTCATGCCGGCCGTTTTCAAGACCTTGTTGGTGACATCGACGGGGCCGGTCAGCATCAGAGCGGTATCGGAACCGATATTGGCGAAGGCCTTGATCTTGGCGCGCGGCTTGAGGCCCGCGGTCTTCCCCGCCGCCCTGCTGCCGACCAGCACCGCCGCGGCGCCGTCCACGATGCCTGACGAATTGCCGGCGTGATGAACATGATTGACGTATTCGACTTCCGGATGCGCCTGGACGGCCACGGCGTCGAAACCGCCGCGCTCGCCCATTTGCGTGAATGATGGTTGCAGCGCAGCGAGCGATTGCATCGTCGTGCCGGGACGCATGTGTTCGTCCTTGGCGAGGATCGTCAGTCCATTAACGTCCTTGACCGGCATCACAGAACGATCGAAGCGGCCCTCCTCCCAAGCCGTCGCGGCGCGCTTCTGGCTTTCGACCGCATAGGCGTCAACGTCGTCGCGCGAAAATCCGTATTTGGTCGCGATCAGGTCGGCGGAAATCCCTTGCGGCAGAAAATAATGCGCAACAGCGATCGAAGGATCGACCGACCAGGCGCCGCCCGCGGCGCCGATTCCCACCCGGCTCATGGATTCAACACCGCCGCCGACCGCCATCTTCTGCTGACCCGCCATGATTTGCGCCGCGGCAAAATTGACCGCGTCAAGTCCCGAAGCGCAAAAGCGGTTGATCTGCACACCCGCCACGCTGTCGCCATAACCGGCAACAAGCGCTGCGGTGCGGGCGATATCGGCAGCGGCTTCGCCGACCGGATCGACAACCCCCAACACCACGTCATCGACCAGCTCGGTATCGAGGTTGTTGCGGCTCTTGATGGCGCCGAGCGCCTGGCTCGCCAGGTTGAGCGCAGTCACCTCATGCAACGAGCCGTCCAGCTTGCCGCGGCCGCGCGGCGTGCGCACGTGATCGTAGATGAAGGCATCAGGCATGAATTCCTCCCGGTGCTTTGCTCGAATCGGGCAATGCCGGACTACAATGGCAGAATCTTATACGTGGCGCATAAAGCCCAGACCGCATTGTAGCGGCCTGCCGCGCGGCCTCAAAATTTACCTGCGGTCGAGCGCCTGCTTGAGCCTGCCGATCACTTCGGGCGGCGCTGCAGCGGCATCCTTCAAAACCGCATCGGCTTCCTCACCTGTGACCAGGTCGATGTCGAGTCGGGCGCGCTCGGCATCTCTCTTGAAGTCGGGATCGCGCAGCGTCGCAGCGAAGGCAGAGCGCAGAGCCTCAGCGCGGTCGGCGGGCAGCATCGGTGGCGCCAGAAACGGCCGCCCGAGCGTCTCCCGCGCCAGCAGCAATTCCAGGGCTTTCTTGTCGGTCGGATTTACGATCAGGTTGCGGATCGAAGGCAATTCAGGCTCCGCCGCGATGGGATTGACCCCCGTATGAAACAGCAGATTGACCTTCTTGTCGCGTATCCAATCGGGATGCGCTGCAATGATCGAACTCCATGACCAATAGGCGAGACCGTCAAGCTCGCCCCGCTCCATGGCCAGGGCTGCGGTAGGCGTATCGCGATAGCCCTCGATGATCTTGAACCGGGTGCCGGCAAGGCTGTTGATGGCAAGCGGAATGATTTCGGAGTCGGCGCCGGCGCCGGTGCCGGGGACCAGCAGGTCGGTTCTCTTGAGATCGTCGAAGGTCTTGACCGCCGCTGTGTGCCACGCCATCGCCAGCGAAACATCGCGGTTCATGCTGCCGAGCCAGGTGAAGCGCAACGGATCGAAATTGACGTCGTTCTTGCCCAGCATCGGCTCGAACGGCAGACCGCGTCCTATAGTACCCATCACCGTACCGTCGTTCGGCGCAATCTTGTTGAGGTAATCAACAACCTTGAGGCCTCCCGCGCCGACCATGTTCTGCACGATGAACGTCGGATTGCCGGGAATGTGATTGCCGAAGTGACGGCCGAGGAGCCGTGCGTAGATGTCGTAAGTCGAGCCGGCGCCCGAGAACACCAGCATCGTCAACTGGCGACCTTTGTAGAACTGCTCCGGCGTCTCGCTCCACGCCGCTTTCGTCCCGCCGGCGAGTAGCGTCCCGCCGACCGCAAGCATGCGGATCGCAATCAAGACCCGTGACACCCAAGGGCAATGCGCGTGCGGTCTCATTGCGCTCCGTGTGGCTGTAACGCTGAGCCGGTTAGAAGGGGCTGGCATGAGTCCGCAAGCCGGCCGACCTGGGACATGGAACCCCCCGATTGGTTGCAGTTTAGCCGATTCTGGCGGGGCTTCGACGGACGAACAGAACGTCGGCCGAAACCGCGGCCGTCAATGGCCGCCCCGGTCATTAACCGCCTGTTTACCGTAATCCGGAAAAGTCCGCAGCCGAGGACACAGGACCGCCGCGTCTGCATCATTTGATAACGCGCGCCGGAACGAGACGAGGCGCATCCTGGTCCGAACCGCAGCGGTTTAGGCGCGACAATGAAATCTGGCGGTCCCTGGAACCTGAGAGGTCTTCGCCCCGAAGCACGCGAGGCTGCGCGCGAAGCCGCACGTGAATCCGGCATGTCGGTCGGTGAGTGGCTCAACAGCGTCATCCGGTCCGAAGACGACGAAGACGATGAGCCGGCGGTGTACCGCGATTTCGATGACGGCTTCGACGACGACCGGCCGCGATACCGCCAGCGTCACGGCCGCGAAGAAAGCCGCCGTGATCCTGATTGGCGTCATCGCGAACGCCCTCATCATCGTTCTCGCGAACGCGACAGAGACTTCGAGAGAGAGCGCGAAATGACGCGCAACCGGAACCGCGACTATGAACGAGACCGCGAACGCGAAATCGCCCGGGTTCGCGAGCAGGAACGGGAGCGAGAGCGCCAAAAGGCGTGGGAGCGCGAGCGGGAGCGTGAGATTGAGCTGGAGAAGCGAAGACAACGTGAGTTGGCGCGCGAGCAGATGCGCCAGCGCGAGAAGGAACGCGAGCGTGCGCGTGAACGCAACCTCGAGCGTGCCACGGCGCAGACCCATGAGGAACTCGGCGAACTTCATGGCCGTCTCGACAAGCTGTCGAGCCAGATCGAACACCTCGCTCGCCGTAACGAAGCTCAACGCCAAGCGATTGTCGGCGAGCGCCCGGCGGCAAATGGCGACACACGCGCGCCGCGGCTGACGGGCGCTCCCGTGGCGCCGCGCAGGCTCGAACGCCCCGTTGCTGCTGCCCCGGCGAAAGCCGGGCAAGAGAGAACCAAGGAAGAATTGACCATCGACCAGGCCGTCGCCGAAATCACGGCGCGCCAACGCGCGCTCGATGGCGAAGCACCGGACGAAATTCCGTACGCCGAAGCCGCGCGATCTGTCCCGCCGCGGAAAGAATCCTGGCGCGCTGAAGCCGCACCGTCCGCCCCACCGCCGAAAGCGACCTGGCACGCTGAGCCCGCGCCATCCGCCCCGCAGCCGGAAGGGCCTTGGCACGCCGAACCCCCCCAGTTCTCGACCCCCGTGCCGAGAGAAATCCCGCGCACTGAGCCCATCCAGTTTCCGACCCCCGCGCCGGAAACGTCACACGCTGAATCCGCGCAATCTCCCCAGCCTGCGCCGGAGGAACCGCCGCAGGCTGAGCGCGTGCAAAACCCGGCGCACACGCCGTTTGCCACGGTCGATCTGAGCGGGCTCAAGGATCAACTGCGCCACATCACCGCACTGATCGAGGAATTGCATCCGGCAAACGACCTCGGCGCGACCATCAGCGCCATTCGCGCCGACCTCGCCGACCTCACCCGGCTGGTCACCGATGCGCAACCGCGGCGCGCAGTGGAGTCGCTTGAGGTCGAGATCAGGGCATTGGCGCAGCGTATCGACCATTCCCGCCAATGCGGCGTGGATGCCAGCGCCATCGCGGGGATCGAGCGCAACCTTGCCGAAATGCGCGACGTGTTGCGCGGCCTGACGACGTCGGAAAGCCTCGTCGGCTTCGAAGATGCGGTGAGCAACCTTACCAAAAGGCTCGATCAGATCGGCGACCGCGAAGACCCGGCCGCGCTCCAGCAGTTGGAAACCGCGATCGGCGCGTTGCGCGGCATCGTCTCCCACGTCGCGTCGAACGATACGTTGACCAAAGTTGCCGAAGACGTTCGCTCGCTCGCCGCGAAAGTGGACGAAATCGCCAGCACCGCAACGAACGCCACGACGATGTCGATGCTCGAGAGCCGCATCGATACTTTGACATCCGCGCTCACCGCCTCGACCGAGGCCGGCCAGGCGGTGCCGCGCGAACTCGAAAAGCTGCTTTCCGGGCTGATCGAGAAGCTCGAATGGGCCGAGCTGACGCATACCGACCAAGCGGCGCTAGGTCACCTCGAAGACAGGATCGCCGCACTGGTCAAGCGGCTCGATGCCTCGGACGCCCGCTTCGCCAATCTCGAAGCGGTCGAACGGGGAATCGCCGACCTGCTGGTTCATTTCGAGCAAATGCGAAGCGGCGACGGCAGGCTGCCGACAGGCGCGCCCGCTGCTACGAACATCATCGAGCGCGACGTTGCCGCTATCAAACAAAGCGAGCGACGCACGCTGGATTCGCTCGAAGCGGTCCACGGTACCGTCGAACAGGTGGTCGATCGTCTGGCGATGATCGAAGCCGCCACGCGACCGACGGCAACGCAAGAGCCGTTCGAGACGGCGGAGCAACCCTTGGCGACGACGGCGCCTGGGGCCGCTCGGCTCCAACACGAATCTGAACTGGAGTCGGAGCCCCTTCCTCCGCCTGTCGTCGCCTCTCCACCGCCGGCCGTGGCCGCGTCGAAGCCTGCGCTCGCCGCCGGGCAGCGGCCTATCGATCCGAACCTGCCACCCGATCACCCGCTTGAACCCGGCTCCACGCCAGCCCGCTCAAGATCATCCGCCGCCGACCGGATTGCCGCGTCCGAGGCCGCGGCCAATGCCGTGAAGCCGCCGATCATTCCGGATCCGACAGGCAAATCCAACTTCATCGCCGCCGCTCGCCGCGCCGCTCAAGCCGCCGCTGCGACACCATATGACCCAAAACCCGCGACCGAGGCCGCAGCCGCTGACGACGCCGATTCGGCGGCGCCGAAACCGGTGACACAACGCCTGCGCAAGCTCTTGGTGGCGGGCGCCGCGGTGCTCATCGTGATCGGTTGTCTGCACATCGCCACGCGCATGTTCGAGGATAATGGCGCGACCTCCGATGCGACCCACGAAAAGACCTCTCCACCTGCTGCTGCACTGCCCGAAACGAATCCTCCGGCGCCGCCCGCAAAGGAGCCTTTGTCCCTCGTGAGCCCGGGTGCGGCGCCCGCCACGGCGCCGAGCCCACCGGCAGGCGGCGGCGACATCGGTGCCGCACCGGGACGCCAATCGCGGGCTTATGATCGCGCCGCGCCGGCCACCGCACTGCCATCGTGGATCTCGCCGGATGTTACCGGCTCGGTGCCGTCACGAACCCCGCAAGGCAACGTTGGGCTCGGCACGACGGCGACCCCTAGCGCGGTCGGCAACAATCTGCCCGACGCGATCGGTGGCCCAGCGCTGCGTAGCGCCGCTGCCGCGGGCGATGCGGCGGCCGCCTATGAGGTGGCCATGCGCTTTGCCGAGGGCCGCGGCGTTCGGCAAAGCTACGAAGACGCCGCGCGCTGGCTCGACCGCGCCGCCAAGCAGGGACTCGCGCCCGCCCAATTCCGCCTCGGTACCTTCTATGAGAAAGGCATCGCGGTAAAGAAAGACCTCGCCGCGGCGCGCGACCTCTACAATGCGGCCGCCGAGAAGGGCAACGGCAAGGCGATGCACAATCTCGCGGTGCTGTACGCCGAAGGCATCAACGGCCCACCCGACTACCGCAGCGCCGCACATTGGTTCCGTCAAGCAGCCGACCACGGCATCTCGGACAGCCAATACAATCTCGGCATCCTCTATGCCCGCGGCATCGGCGTGGAGCAGAACTTCGTGGAGTCCTACAAGTGGTTCGCCCTGGCATCAAACCAGGGAGACAAGGAAGCAGCGAAGAAACGAGATGAGATCGCCGCCAAACTCGATCAGCAATCGATGACCGCGGCGAAGCTTGCGGCGCAGACTTGGTCCGCCCAAGCGCAACCGGACGAGGCGATCAACGTGAAGACGCCGCCCGGCGGCTGGGACCAGCCGGCCGCCGCCGCGCAGCCGCCGAAGGCGAAGCCGCGGGCCACCAGCGCCAGCGCCGCCACCCCGGGCACCAGGATCAACTAAGGCGCCGGCCTCGTCTGTTGCGCACGAGCCTTTTCTCGCCTCAATCCGACAAGCACCTTGCTGCGGGCACCGCATAAAGCCGGCGCTCGCCCAGCATGTGCGCCGTGAAAGAAAACGCGCCGAAGACCGCAAGGATGGCGCGATCGCGCACATTGAGGCCGCCCGTATAGGCGCCGAACGCCGGCATGATCAGGCGCTTGCCGTCGCTCGCAAAGCAGCGCCGGCTCACGGCGCGGCCACGCCGCGCGATGCGGGCCGCCGGATGAAGATGGCCGGCGATCTCGCCGTCGCACGCCTGCGCCGACGGCTCGTGGCGGAATGTCAGCGGACCGAACGCCAGCACATCGGCGAAGCGGCCACCGATATTTTCGGCCGGATCGGGATCATGGTTGCCGGCAATCCACAGCCAATCACGACCGCGTTGCAATACCTTGAGCGCGGTGCGGCTGATATCGCTCATCCGCGACGGCCCACCGCCGTCGTGGAAATTATCTCCCAATGCAACGACGAGACGCGGATCGTAGCGCTCGACGAGGTGCGTCAAGCGGACGAGTGTCGCCGCGGTGTCGTAGGGCGGCAGAAGTACGCCGCGCGCCGCAAAGGAGGAGCCTTTCTCAAAGTGAAGGTCGGCGACGATAAGCATCCGCTTTTCGGCCCAATAGAGCGCGCCGGCGCAATCGGCGACGAGACCGACGCCGTTGACGTCGATCGTTTCATCCGTGGATCGCCGCGCCGACGGTGACGCTGCAACGAGCTTCCCGCCTTCGCGGGAATGAGCGGAAGAAACGCCAGCCTTCACTGCATCGCCTCCTTCACCAGATCGTCCGCCGCTTCAGCGAGAAGAGTATCGGCCGCCTCGCCATAGACCGCCTCGCGCCCGATTTCGAGCATGACCGGCACGGCGAGCGGCGAGACGTGGTCGAGCGCCTTATGGACGATTCGGCCCTTGATGCGCGAGAGCATTTCGCCGAGGCGGCGCACGTCGAGGAGGCCGGTCGCGGCATCGGCGCGTGCCGCGCGCAGCAGAACGTGATCGGGCTGATGGCTGCGCAGCACGTCATAGACCAGATCGGTCGAAATCGTGACTTGGCGCCGGGATTTTTCCTGGCCGGGAAAGCGCCGCTCGATCAAGCCGGCGATGATGGCGCAATTGCGGAAGGTCCTTTTCATCAGCGCCGATTCAGCCAGCCAGGCTTCGAGATCGTCGCCGAGCATGTCTTCATCGAACAGTGCCGCGAGCGAAAGCTCGCCACGCGAGAGCCGCGTCGCCACGTCGCCGAGCCCCCACACCGCCAGCGCATATTCGTTGGCGACAAAGCCCATCGGCTTCAAACGCGCGCGCTCGAGCCGCCGCGTCAGCAACATGCCGAGCGTCTGATGCGCAAGCCGCCCTTCAAACGGATAACAGACGAGATAATGCTTGTTGGCGCGCGGAAAGGTCTCGACCAGAAGCTCGTACTGGCCCGGCATTTGCGAACGCCACTCCTGGATTTCAAGCCATTCGCGCACCTGTGCCGGAAGATCGCGCCATTCTTGCGGATGCGAAACGATGCTGCGCACGCGTGCGGCGAGATAGGTCGACAATGGGAATTTACCGCCCTCATAGGCCGGCACTTTGGGGTCTTCGGACGCGGCGCGCGACACATAGACCTCTTCCTCGACCAGGGCTTCGTATTTGAGAATCTCGCCCGCAAACACGAAAGTGTCGCCCGGCACCATGGTCTCGACAAAATATTCTTCGACCTCGCCCAGCAGCCGGCCGCCGCGCGGAATGAGCTTCGAGGCCCGCGATCGCACCAAGCGCACTTTCAGCATGTCGGCTTCGACGATGGTGCCGACATTGAGCCGGTAGCGCTGCGCCACGTTGGGATTGGCGACACGCCAACGGCCATCCTTGCCCTGCCGGATGCGGGCGAAGCGCTCATAGGCCTTGAGCGCATAGCCCCCG
>Ga0335085_10003411_pt1 | contig 27594 bp, 18 predicted proteins | sample Lox_Sample_45_FD_206712 | JGI IMG/M metagenome (GOLD analysis project Ga0335085, IMG submission 206712) | Soil microbial communities from Loxahatchee National Wildlife Refuge, Florida, United States - Lox_Sample_4.5 | ecosystem: Environmental > Terrestrial > Soil > Wetlands | place: USA...
AGCGTGGTGCTGAAGGGCGCGCGGATCGTGACGATGAAGGGCGACGAGGTGATCGCGAACGGCGACGTGATCGTCACCGACAATCGCCTCGTCTACGTCGGCCCGTCGGGCGGCGGGAATCCGCCGGCGGGCGCGCGCGTGATCGACGTCAGCGGCAAGACCATCATTCCCGGGCTCGTCGACGTGCACGCGCATCCCTGGGGCACCTTCGGGATCCACGAGGAGCAGAACTGGAAGTACCTCGCGAACCTCGCCTGGGGGGTCACGACCACGCGCGATCCGCAGACCGCCACGACCGACGTGCTGACCTATTCGGATCTCGTGGAGACCGGGGACATGTGGGGGCCGCGCATCTTCCACACCGGCCCCGGGGTGTTCTGGGACGAGAACCTCCAGAGCCTGGACGACGCGCGCAACGTGCTGCGCCGCTACAGCGACTTCTATCACACCAACACGATCAAGCAGTACATGACCGGAAATCGCAAGCAGCGGCAGTGGGTCATCATGGCGGCGAAGGAGCTGGGCCTGATGCCCACGCTCGAGGGCGGCCTCGACTTCAAGAAGAACCTCACCGAGGCGATGGACGGCTACCCCGGGAGCGAGCACAGCTATCCGATCATGCCGTTGTACCAGGACGCGGTGCAGTTCGTCGCGCAGTCGGGCGTTACCTACACGCCTACGCTGCTCGTGAACTACGGCGGGCCGTTCGGCGAGAACTACTTCTACGAGCACTACGACATTCACGACATGCCGAAGATCAAGCGGTTCCTGCCGCACGATCAGATCGACCAGCGCGCGGAACGGCGCTCCTGGTTCCGCGACAACCAGTACGTGTTCAGCCGGATCGCCGAAGGGGCGGCGAAGATCCTGCGGGCCGGGGGCTTCATCGGGATGGGGTGCCACGGCCAGCTCGATGGCCTCGGCTGCCACTGGGAGATGTGGGCCCTGGCCTCGGGCGGGATGACGCCGCTCGAGGTGCTGCGGGTCGCCACCTGGGACGGGGCGCACGCCATCGGGATGGACAAGGACCTGGGCTCGCTCGAGGCGGGGAAGCTGGCCGACCTGGTGGTCTTGGACGGCAATCCGCTCCAGGACATCCACAACACCAACACCGTCCGCTACGTGATGAAGAACGGCCGGCTCTACGACGGTGACACGCTCGACGAGGTGTATCCGGGGACCCGCAAGCTGCCGAAGATGTGGTGGTGGGGGCAGGATCCCAAGTAAGGACGGTCGAAGTGGGTCGAGGTGGGCCACGGTGAGTCGATGCGGGTACTTGGACCCACCTCGACCCTCCTCGACCCACCCCTACCCAATGCGCCATCCTCTGGTTAACCTCCGGTCGCATCAAGAACCGCGAGCTGGCATCCTTCCGTAGGACGGTCCCGCTCAGGAGCGGGCCTCACATCCGTAGGCTCAATCCCTAGGTTCGAAACAAAGAGAAGCGCAGGGAGAAGACCGTAGGTAAAGAAGGGCGTATGGAGAATTCGTACGTCTTTCTTCGCTACGACTTTCTCGCCTGCGTCGTTCTCCATACGCAGTCAGGAGTCTTATGCCTTTCGCTTCACTCGGGCTCGTGCCCGAACTCGTTCGTGCCGTCTTCGAAGAGGGCTACGAACGCCCCACGCCGATTCAGCAGGAAACCATTCCCCTCGCGCTCGCGGGCCGCGACCTGATCGGCTCGGCCCAGACCGGCACCGGCAAGACCGCGGCGTTCATGCTGCCGATCCTGCAGCGGCTCTCGCAGAATGGCCGGCACCATCTGTTGCGGGCGCTCGTGCTCGTCCCGACCCGCGAGCTGGCGGAGCAAGTGCTGCAGAGCGCCAAGGCGTACGGTCGCCATCTGCACCTGTCGGCCGCCGCGATCTACGGCGGCGTCGGCATGGAGCCGCAGACCAAGGCGCTGGCGCGCGGGGTGGACATCGTGGTCGCGACCCCCGGCCGACTGCTCGATCACATGGAGCGCGGTCACGTGGATTTCACGCACGTCGAAGTGCTCGTGCTGGACGAAGCCGACCGGATGCTCGACATGGGCTTCGCGCCCGACGTTCGGCGCATCCTCTCGGCGCTTCCCGAAGAGCGACAGACGCTGCTCTTTTCCGCCACCATCTCCCCGGAAGTGGACGCGCTGGCCCGGAAGGCGATGTCGGGACACGCCTCGGTCGAAATCGGCCGGCGCGCCCAGGCGGCCGAAGGGATCGAGCACGTCATCGTCGCCGTGGACAAGCTGCAGAAGAAGGGGGCCCTCGCGTCCATCCTCAAGGCCAAGCCCGCCGGCCAGACGTTGATCTTCACGCGCACCAAGTACGGCGCGGACAAGCTGACCACCTTCCTGAAACGCGAGGGGATCGCGGCCAACGCCATTCACGGCGACAAGGCGCAGAGCCACCGGACCCGGACGCTCGATGCGTTCCGGGAAGGGACGGCCGAGATCCTCGTCGCGACCGACATCGCGGCGCGCGGAATCGACGTGGACGGGATCCGCATGGTGGTGAACTTCGACGTGCCCCAGGACCCCGAGACCTACGTGCACCGCGTGGGACGCACCGCCCGGGCCGGCGCGCGCGGTCTCGCGCTCACGCTGCTGTCGCCCGACGAGTGGCTGATGATGGGGGACATCGAGAAGCTGATCGGCCAGGTGTTCCCGCGGGAAGTGATCCCGGGGTTCGAGCCGTCGGTCGCTCCGCTGCAGCCCAAGCACGCGGAGCCCGCGGTTCCGAAGCGGTCGGTGACCGTTCGAGGGCGCAGTGGGGGGAGGCGGCGGTAATTACCGCTTTTCTATCGCTTTGTACTCTCGCTTCTCCACGCCCGTATACACCTGCCGCGGCCGCGCGATCTTCTGCTCCTTGTCGAGCAGCATCTCCTGCCACTGCGCCAGCCACCCGGGGGTCCGGCCGATGGCGAAGAGCACCGGGTAGATCTCCACGGGGAAGCGCATCGCCTCGTAGATGATCCCGGAATAGAAGTCCACGTTGGGGTAGAGCTTGCGGGACACGAAGTAGTCGTCCTGCAGCGCGATGCGCTCGAGCTCCAGCGCCATGTCGATCAGCGGGTTTTTGCCCGTGACCTCGAACACCTGGTCGGCGATCTGCTTGATGATCTTGGCGCGGGGGTCGTAGTTCTTGTAGACCCGGTGACCGAATCCCATCAGCTTCAGCTCGCCCTTCTTGGCCCGGGCGATGTAGGCCGGGATGTTCGCCTTGGTCCCGATCTCGCGCAGCATTTTCAGCACTTCCTCGTTGGCCCCGCCGTGCAGCGGACCGTAGAGCGCCGCCGCGGCCGCGGCCATCGCCGAATACGGGTCGGTCTGCGACGAGCCGACGCTGCGCATGGCGCTGGTGGAGCAGTTCTGCTCGTGATCGGCGTGCAGGATGAAGAGCACGTCCAGGGCCCGCTCCAGCACCGGGTTCGGCTGGTATTTCACTTCAGTGGCCCGGAACATCATGTTCAGGAAGTTGCCGGCGTAGGACAGGTCGTTGTCGGGATAGGCGTACGGCATCCCGACGCGATGGCGAAAGGCGAACGCCGCGAGGGTCGGGCTCTTCGCGATGAGGCGGAAGATCTGGTTCTTGCGGGACGCTTCGTCCGCGATGTGCCGGGCTTCGGGATAAAATGTCGACAGCGCCGCCACCGCGCTCACGAAGATCCCCATCGGATGCGCGTCGTAATGGAAGCCGTCGATGAACTTCTTGATGTTCTCGTGAATCATCGTGTGATGCGTGACGCCGTATACCCAATCCTTCAGCTCCGCCGCCTTGGGGAGCTCCCCGTGCAGCAGCAGGTAGGCGGTTTCGAGAAACGTGCTGCGCTCCGCGAGCTGCTCGATCGGATATCCCCGGTAGCGGAGAATCCCGGCGTCACCGTCGATGTAGGTGATGGCGCTCCGGCACGCTGCGGTGTTCATGAACGCGGGGTCGTAGCTCATCAGCCCGAAGTCGTCGGGGCCGGACTTGATCTGGCGCAGGTCGGCGGCGCGAACGGTCCCGTCCTGAATCGGGATCTCGTAGGTCTTCCCGGTGCGGTTGTCGGTGATCGAAAGCGAATTGGCGGGCACGAAGAACGTCCTGGTGGATGCTTGAGGGAAAGGTAATTGGTCAAAGCGGGTCAAGATGGGCCTGCCGACTTCGACCCTCTATTTCACGGATGGCTCCACTACCAGCTTCTGCTTCAAGGTCTTCCCGGCGGCACTCAGGGTCACCGTATACGTCCCTGGCGCCGCATACTCGGTCGGATCCTGCGGCCCCCGCGTGCGGAGCGACTCCTTGGGCTGCAGGTTCCACACCACGCGGTTCAATCCGGGGTTGCCGCTCCCGGTGACGGTCGCGATTTCCCGACCGGTCGAGTCGGCGATGGTGAGCGACGCCCCGTCCACGGCGTAGGTCTTCAGGTAATAGTCGATCGTGGCGCCGAAGGGCGGATTCGGGGCCTGGTAGATGGCGTGCCCCCAGAGCCCGTTTTCGTCGCGCTTCCAGAACGGCTGCACCGGCCGCAGCGAGAAGAGCCACGCCGTCGAATCGAGCACGGCGGGCGTCAGCTCCTCCAGCGCGATGATGTCGTCCAGCACGTAGATGCTGCGCCCGTGCGTCCCGGTGATCAGGTCGCGATCGCGCGGATGGATCTGGATGTCGTCGTAGGCGACCGTGGGGAGGCCGCCGAAACGGTTCCAGCTCTTCCCCCGGTCGATCGAGAAGTACAGGGCGAACTCGGTCCCCGCGAACAGGAGATCGCGATTCTTCGGATCCTCCCGGAACCCCTTCAGCGGGCCGCCCGCTGGGAGATTGCTCGCGATCGCGGTCCAGGTCTTGCCGAAGTCGGTCGTCTGGAAGAGCAAGGGGGCGACAACGTCGCTGCGATGGCCGTCGATGGCCACGTAGGCCGTGGCGGAATCGAAGTGCGACGCCTCGACCCGCGCCACGTAGAGGTTCGGCCTGGGCAGGCCCTTCAGGCCGCTGGCGACGTTGGTCCAGGTGGCGCCGCCGTCCCGCGTGAGCTGGATGTTGCCGTCGTCGGTGCCAACCCAGAGGATTCTGGGCGACAGCGGCGACTCCGACAGGGTGACGATCGTATTGTACGTCTCCGCGCCTGATCCGGCGGCCGTCATCGTCTGCGGGTTCATGGTCGACAGGTCGGGGGAAATCGCCTGCCACTCGTCGCCGCGCGCGGTCAGCCGGAACAGTTGATTGCCGCCGAAATAGAGGACCGACGGGTCGAAGTGCGAGATGGCGAACGGGGTATTCCAGTTGAACCGGTAGGCCGGGGTCCCTTCCTTCGCTTCGGGGCGGATACCCTTGTGGGCCCCGGTGCGCAGGTTCAACCGCGACGCGAACCCCTGCTGGCACTCCGCATACACGATGTCCGGATCCGTCGAGTCGACCTGGACGTAGTACCCGTCGCAGTCGCCCACCCGGTACCAGTCGCCGTTCCAGACGCCGTCCTCGGCGCGCTTCTGCGACGGGCCACACCACGATCCGTTGTCCTGCAGGCCGCCGCAGATGCGGTAGGGCGTCCGGTAATCGTAGGTCACTTCGTAGAACTCACCGGTCGCCACGTTGTTGATGAAATTCCAGGTCTTGGTGCGGTCCCAGCTGAAGTAGATCCCGCCGTCGGTGCCGAGGATGAGGTGGTTCCCGTTCTGTGGATCGATCCACAGGGCGTGCAGATCGCCGTGGATCTTGTCGGCCCCGTCGTCGCGCCAGGTGTGGCCGGAATCGTCGGAGACGTGCAGCCCGTAGCCCAGGACGTACACGTGGGCGTCGTTCGCCGGATCCACACGCACCTTGGTGAAGTAGAAGCCGCGTGGCGCGAGGTTGGAGATCCGGCGCCAATGCGCGCCGGCGTCGTCCGAGCGGAACACGCCGCCGGACCGGCTGCGGACGTTGTCGATATCCTGGGATCCGCCGACATCCGACTCGATCACCGCGTAGACTTCCTGCGGATTCTTCTGATAGATGTCGAGGCCGATGCGTCCGGTCTGCGCCGGGAGGCCGGCGCTGAGCTTGGTCCACGTCTTGCCGCCGTCGGCCGTCTTGTAGATCCCGCCCACGGGGCCGCCGCTGCGCATGGAGTAGGGGGTGCGCAGACGCTGATACATGGCGGCATAGGCCACGTCGGGGTTGGACGGGTCGAGCGCGAGATCGATGGCCCCGACGGAGTCGCCGAGCTGGAGCGCGGCGGTCCAGGTTTTCCCTCCGTCCGTCGTCTTGTAGACGCCGCGCTCGGGGTTTTTCCCCCACAGGTGTCCCAGCGCGGCGACCCACACGACGTCGGCGTTCTTGGGATCGATCGCCAGGGCGGGGATGTCCTGCGTGTTGTCGAGGCCCAGGTGCGTCCACTTGCCGCCGCCGTCGGTGGACTTGTAGACGCCGTTGCCCCAGGACGAGCTGTTGCGACCGTTGCCTTCCCCCGTCCCGACCCACACGAGGTTGGAGTCGGCGGGGGTCAGCGCGACGGCGCCGATCGACGCGACCGCTTCGTGCTCGAACACCGCCTGCCAGGTGGTGCCGAGGTTGATCGTCTTGAAGAGGCCGCCCGTGCCCGCGGCGGCGAAGATCACCGAGGGGTTCCCCGGCCGGACGGCGAAAGCGGACATGCGACCGCCCATCACCGCGGGGCCGAGCGCCCGGAACTTGAGGGCCCGGTACACCATGGTGTCGAGCCCCGCCGCGGGCGGGGTCGCAGGGGCCGGGGTCTTCGTGGCCTTGCGTTGGGCGGGGAGGGGGGCGGCGAGGATCCCCGCGAGAGCGAGAGCGGCGATGTGAGTGCGCATGGCGAAAGAAAATGTCCGCTTGGTTCCCATCCCTCAATCCCCTTATCTTGGGTCTGTGACCGCTTCTTCCCCGCCGCGGGGCCCGCGCCCCAGCCTTTATCCCACGCGTTCCTCGGCCGGTGCCGCGCTCGGCGAGCTCCTGGCGCGCCGCGGACTAGTCTCCTGCGTGCTGCTCGGCGTCACGCCGGAAGGGGTCGAGATCGCCGCCAACGCGTCCAAGGCGATGGGCGCGGCGTTCGACGTGCTCGTGGCGGCGTTCATCCGGCTCGGCTCGAATCTCGCCCCCATCGGGGCGATGGCCGAGGGGTCACCGGCGGAAATGGATCCCGATTTCCAGCCGGGAGCGACTCTCCTCGACAAGCTGGAGTCGGCGATCGAGGAATCCCGCGCTCGGGTGCGGCAGGACATCGTGCTGTACCGGACGCAGCGCCCGGTCAAGAACCTGGCCGGCCGGCAGGTGGTCGTGATCGACGGTCAGGTGGTCTACCCCTGGCGGGTGCTGGCCGGGGCCCGGGCGGTGGAAGACCTGGGCGCGAAGCAGGTCGTGATCGCGAGCCCCGTCGCGCGCGCCTCGGCGGCCGAGCGCATCGTGGCGCGACAGTATCAGTTCATCTGCCCCAATGTCCTACCGGACGAAGGGAACCACCCGGCGGCCTACGGCGACGCGAGCGGCGACACGCCGGAGCGGCTGAAGAGCATCATGATCGCGCACCAGGCGGTGTGACCAACTAGTCACAGGTCCCACCTAGTATTTGACGTTCACCATCCCTTGCTCCAGCCACGCATGCTCGCCCTTGAGCACTTCCTGGGCGACCCGGTAGGTCGGCACGTCTTCATTGCGCCACAACCCGGCGAACTTCGACTTGACGCGCCCGCGCGCCTGCCGGCAGAACACATCGGCGAGGTGGACGGCATGGGCCCCGGCTGACGGGTTGTCGCGGGCCAGTCGCTGCGCGCGGCTGCACGCCGCGGCCATGGCGAAGAGCTCGGCGCAGACGTCCACCAGCCTGAACAGCACGCTCTGGCGCAGCTCGAGCTTGGGGCCGAAGCGCAGCATCGAGTGGAAGGCGCCGCGCGCCAGCCGCCGCGCCGAGCGGTCGACGAACCGCAGGTGCGTCGCGAGCGGGCCGAACTCCCCGTACTTGGGCCAGAAGCCCCACCCGAGCCAGCGGGAGGGGTACCACCAGCCGTAGAACAGGGCTGCCCGCACGAGGCCGGCGAGACGCTGGCCCGCGGTCTTCCCGGGCATCACGACGTCCCCGGCCACCTGCAGGTGCTTGTCCACCGCCTCCCGGGCGATGAACAGATGCATGATCTCGCTCGAGCCCTCGAAGATGAGATTGATGCGGAAGTCGCGCATGATCCGCTCGACCGGCATCGCGGCCTCGCCCCGGGCCCGGAGGGAGTCGGCGGTCTCGTAGCCGCGGCCGCCGCGGATCTGCACGGTGTCGTCGATGATCCGCCAACCCACTTCCGAGTTGTACAGCTTGGCGATCGCCGCTTCGAGGCGGATGTCGTAGCCCCCGCGGTCGGCCATCGCGCCGCACAGCTCCGCCACGGCTTCCATCGCGAAGGTGTTCGCCGCCATGCTGCCGAGCTTCTGCGCGACCGCGTCATGCTGCCCGATCTTCCGCCCCCACTGCACGCGCTCGTTGGCCCAGAGGCGCGAGATCTCGAGGCAGCGCTTCCCGGCCGCGACGGCCGAGATGGGGAGCGTCAGACGGCCGGTGTTGAGGGTGATCAGCGCGAGCTTCAGTCCCTTGCCCTCGCCCCACAGCACGTTTTCCTTGGGGACGCGCACGTTGGTGAAGGAGATGACGCCGTTGTAGATCGCCTTCAGGCCCATGAAGTGGCAGCGGTGGTCCACCTTGACGCCGGGGGAGCTCGCCTCGACGATGAAGGCGGTGATCTGTTTCCGCTCCTTCCCGTTGACGACCTTGGAAGGGGTCCGCGCCATCACGACCATGAGCTCGGCCAGGGTGCCGTTCGTGCACCAGAGCTTCTCGCCGTTCAGGATCCAGGCCGATCCATCCTCGCTCAGCACGGCGGTGGTTTCCATCGCGGCCGGGTCGGATCCGACTCCCGGCTCAGTGAGCGCGAACGCCGAGATCTCCCCCGCCGCGAGGCGCGGGAGAAACCGCTTCTTCTGTTCTTCGGTGCCGAACATCTTGAGCGGTTGCGGCACTCCGATGGACTGGTGGGCGGAAAGCAGCGCCGTGATGGAGCCGTCGATCGACGACACCAGCTCGATCGCTTTCATATAGGACAGCTGCGAGAGGCCGAGGCCCCCGTACTCGCGCGGGATCTTGATGCCGAAGGCGCCGATCTGGCGCAGGCTCTCCACGACTTCCTTCGGGATCTCCCCCTCGCGGTCGATCCGGTCGGAGTCGACGCCCTCGAGGACCTTCGTCAGCTGGTCAAGGAACGGGCGGGCCCGGGCGGCCTGCTCGGCGGTCTGGAACGGGTAGGGATGGACCAGGTCCATCCGCAGCTTGCCGAGGAACAGCTCGCGCACGAAGCTTGGCGCGGTCCATTCCTGCTCGCGCGCGGCTTCGGCGACGGCGCGCGCCTCGTCGGCGCTGACTTTGGCTTTGGGCGCAGTGGCGGTGGCGGTCATAGTGGGGTTCCCTCCGCTTTCCGCAATGTACAACGCTTGACAGCGCCCGGTGCAGGGGGAGATTCGCCTCGCTTTCCTAGAGCCGGGATTCATCAAAGCTTGTGATTCGGGGATCGGATGGCCGTGTCGGCGACCGGGGCCAGGAGTGGGTGGAACCGGTGTGCGCCAGGTTCGTTATCAAAGGTGACGTGACCTATCTTCCCAATAGTGCGACGCGCGCTCTGGTGTAGCCTCGTCCTCTGCTGTGGCGCCGCCGGCGCCGCCCCGGGCCAGCAACTGGCTCCGGCCGGCACCGGCGGCGTCGCGGCGTTGGCTCGAGCCCTCGAGCGCCTCGGCGCCAACAAGCGGGTGCTCGTCATCGGGGCCCACCCGGACGACGAGAACAACCTGCTCGTCACCTGGCTGTCGCTCCAGGCCGGCGCCGACGTCGCCTATCTCTCGCTCAACCGCGGCGAAGGCGGGCAGAACCTCATCGGCCAGGAGCTCGGGCCCGAGCTCGGGCTGATCCGCTCCGAGGAGCTCCTCGCGGCCCGATCGGTCGACGGGGCCCGCCAGTACTTCACGCGCGTGGCCGACTTCGGGTTCTCCAAGTCGGCCGAGGAGTCGTTCCGCTTCTGGCCACGCGACACGATCCTGACCGACGTGCTCGCCATCATGCGGCGGTTCCGGCCGCAGGTCGTGGTGTCGATCTTCTCCGGCACGCCGCGCGACGGCCATGGCCAGCACCAGGTGGCCGGTCTCGTGGCCCGTCAGGCGTTCGATCTGCTGCGGGACTCGACGTGGGGGCCCGTGAAGTTCTACCGGTCGACCTTCTTCGACACGGCCGGCACGACCCTGCGGATCGCCGCGGGGCAGATCGACCCGCTGGCCGGCAAATCCTATCCCCAGATCGCCGCGGTGAGCCGCAGTCAGCACCGCTCCCAGAATCAGGGGGGAATGCAACCGCTCGGCCCCGCCACGATCCGCCTCGCGCTCGTCGCCACGCGGGCACACCCGGGGGACCCCGACAGCTTCTTCGCCGGCGTGGACACCACCCTGGCGGGCGAGGCTCGGGTCGTCGCGCTGCTTGACTCGGCCCGGGCCGTCCTCAACCCCTACCGACCGGCGGAGATCGTGCCCTATCTCGCGCGGGCGCTGCAAGCGCTCCCCCCCGGCGACTCGGGACGTCGTGCGGGACTGGCCGAGGCGCTCGCGACGGCGGCCAATGTGGTGGTGGACGGAACGGCGGACGACGGGCTCGTCGTGCCGGGAGAGCGCCTGCAAGTCGAAGCCACCGTGTGGAACGCCGGGGAGGGCCCGGTCGCCATCGAAGGCATCGACGTGGACGTGCCGGCGGGGTGGCTCGTGGAAACGATCTCCGCGCCTCCCGCGGACGCGGGCAATACCCGGCTCGCAACCGGCCGCTACGCCGTGACGGTGGCCGCCGCCGCGCCGCGCAGCGAGCCATACTTCCTGCGGCGCCCCCAGTTGGCGGGAACCGCGATCTACGACTGGGCCGGAGTGCCGGCGGACATCCGCGGCCTGCCGTTCGAGCCGCCCCCGGTGCAGGTGCGCGCCCGGCTGCGGATTGCCGGCGTTTCCGTCACCCTCGCCCGCGAAGTCAGCTACCGGTATCGCGACGAAGTGACCGGCGAAGTCCGCCGCCCGATTTTCGTCACGCGCGACTTCGACGTGTCCGTGACCCCGGGCCTCGTCGTCTGGCCGACGGACGGATCGACGCCCGCGCCCCGGACGTTCATGGTGCAAGTCACGAACCGTACCCGCGGCGCGGTGACGGCCACGGTACGGCTGGCGGTGCCGTCGGGATGGGCCGGCGTCCCGGCGGACTCGGTGAGCTTCCAGCGCGAGGATGAGGCCCGCAGCGTCCCGTTCACGGTGACCCCGCCGGCGAACCTGTCGCCCGGCGCGTTCACGTTGCGGGCCACGGCGACGGGACCGGACGGGCGGGTGAGCGAGGGGGCCCTGGCGGTCATAGACTATCCCCACATCCGGCCGCGGGCGCTGGTGCACCCGTCCACCGTGGACGTGCGCGTGGCCCGGCTGGTGCTGCCGAGCCTCTCGCGGGTCGGCTACGTCCGCGGCGCGTCAGACCGCGTCCCCGAGGCCCTGGCGGCGGTGGGGGTGCCGATCGAGGTGCTGGACCCGGATGCGCTGGCGCGCGGCGATCTGTCGCGCTATGACGCCATCATCGTGGGCAGCCGGGCATACGAAATCGACCCGGCGCTCGTCGCCAACAACGGGCGTCTGCTCGACTACGCCCGCGGCGGCGGGCTGCTGATCGTCCAGTATCAGGAGTACCCGTTCGTGCGGGGGAACTTCGCGCCGTACCGGTTGTCGATCGCGCAGCCCCACGACCGGGTGACCGACGAGACGGCGCCGATGACGCCGCTGCAGCCGGCGAACGCGGTCTTCCACATCCCCAATCCGCTCAGCGATGAGGATTGGCGCGGGTGGGTGCAGGAGCGCGGTCTGTATTTCGCGCACGACTGGGATTCGACCTACACACCGCTGCTCGAAACGCACGATCCCGGTGAAGCGCCCCTCTCGGGCGGGCTTCTCGTGGCGCCGCTCGGCCGCGGGACCTACGTGTACACCGGCCTGAGCTTCTTCCGCCAGCTCCCGGCGGGCGTCGTGGGGGCGTATCGGCTCTTTGCCAACATCCTCGCGTTGAAGCGGGGGGATCTGCCATAACCGTGCGGAGTGCGGAATGCGGAAAGCGGAATGTCATTGGAAGGTCGATCGGGGGACGACCTTTCGTTGACATTCGGCATGCCGCACTCCGCATTCCGCACTTCCTCGTCTGTCTTGCCCTGCTCGGGTGCCACGCCAGCGGGCGTACTCCGCTCGTCATCTATTCCCCCCACGGGCGAGACCTCCTCACGCTGCTGCAGCGTCGCTACGAGCAGCTGCACCCGGAGGTCGAAGTGCAGTGGCTCGACATGGGCTCCCAGGAAGTGTACGACCGGGTGAGCTCCGAGCGGGCGAACCCGCAGGGCGACGTCTGGTTCGGCGGTCCGGGGACGATCTTCGCGCGCGGCGCCGCCGACTCCCTGCTGGCATCGTTCCGACCGTCCTGGGCCGCCGCAATTCCAGCGGGCGAGCGGGCGCCGGGGGACTTCTATTTCTCCGCCTACCGGACGCCGGTCGTGCTGATCTATCCGGAACAGGCGCTCCAGCCCGCCGACGCGCCGCACGACTGGGACGATCTCCTGGCCCCCCGTTGGAAGGGGAAAATCGTGATCCGCGACCCCATCGCTTCGGGGACGATGCGGGCCGTGTGGGGGATGATCATCGAGCGGGGCCTCACCGCCACCGGCGACACCGCGGCGGGATTCACCTGGCTGCGGCAGCTCGACGCCCAGACCCGCGAGTACGTCATCAACGAAACGATCCTCGAGCAGAAACTGCTGCGGCGGGAAGGTCTCGTCTCGGCCTGGGATCTTCCCGACATCCTGCTGAACCGCCGCGATGGCATGCCCATCGCCTACACGTTCCCGACGAGCGGGACACCGGTCATCCAGGACGCCATCGGTGTAATCCGTGGGGCCCGTCACGCGGAGCAGGCGCGGGCGTTCGTGGAATGGGTCGGGTCGATTGAAGCGCAGTTGCTGGCCGCGCGGGAGGCGTTCCGGCTCCCGGCCCGCACCGACCTTCCGTCCGATTCGCTTCCGGCCTGGGCCCAGGACGTCGCCCGGCGGATGACGGCGGCGCCGATCGACTGGGGGGTGCTCGCGGCGCATCAGGCGGAATGGATGCGCTACTGGGACGACCACGTCCGCGGGCGGGGCACCGGGGGGGGGGCGGGGCGGTGAGCCGGTTCCTCGAGGTCCGCGCGCTCACCAAGCGCTGGTCCGCGGAGGTCACCGTGGGCCCCGTGTCCCTGCCGATCGACCGGGGCGAAGTACTGGCCCTGCTCGGGCCGTCGGGAAGCGGCAAGACGACGTTGCTGCGACTCCTGGCCGGGTTCGAAACGCCGGACGCCGGGGACGTGGTGGTAGACGGCGAGTCGGTCGCCCGGTTGCCGCCCGCCCGGCGCCGCTTCGGAATGGTGTTTCAGCACTACGCCCTGTTCCCGCACCTCGATGTGGGGGAGAACGTCGCCTTCGGTCTGACGGGAGCGGGAAGGCGAGAGACGGGCGCGGTGGAGGCCAAGGTCGGCGAGGCGCTGACCCTGGTCGATCTCGCCGGGTTCGAGCGGCGCAAGGTTCAGGAGCTCTCCGGAGGACAGCAGCAGCGGGTGGCGCTGGCCCGGGCCCTGGCGCCCGAGCCGCGGGTGCTGCTCCTGGACGAGCCGCTCTCGAACCTCGATCCGTCGCTGCGGGAGCGCACGCGCCGCGAGCTGCGGGCGCTGATCCAGCGCCTCGGGATCACGACGGTCTTCGTGACGCACGAGCAGGAGGAAGCGTTCGCCCTCGCCGACCGCATCGCCGTGTTGAACCGCGGTCACCTGGACCAGCTCGGGAGCCCTGAGGATCTCTACGAACGCCCGGCGACGCTTTTTTCGGCGACCTTCGTGGGCCGCGCCAACGTGGTGCGCGGCGCGGCCGCCCGCGCGCTCGGCGGATCGAACGGGGAAGCGCTCGTGATCCGGCCGGAGCGTCTGCGCTTTGTCCCCGCCGCGGAGGGGACCGGCACCCCGGTGCTGGCGGGGACGGTGGTCGAGCGCCGCTACGTGGGCGCCTCCGCGTTCTTTCTCGTCGATCCGGATGACGGCGAGCGGATCGAGGTCGAGGCGGCCCCCGGCGCGGCGCGCGCGGGCGAACGGGTGCGCGTCGCGGCCCTGTCGGTGCATCGGTTTCCGGAGGCCGGGTGAGCATCCCCGACCGCCGGCCCGGCATCATGAGCGTCGCCCTCACGCTGCTGCTGGCGTGGATCGTCGTCTATCCGATTCTGCTCGTGGCCGGGCAGGCGGTGAGCGGCGCCGCCCTGGCCGACTTCTTCGGGCGGGCCGGGGAATGGCGGGCGCTGTGGGCGAGTCTCTGGATTTCGGTGGTGAGCGTGGGGCTTGCGGCGGCGGTGGGGGTGCCGCTCGCCCTCCTGTTCGAGTGGTTCGAGTTCCCCGGCCGCAAGACGCTGGGATCGCTGATCGCGCTTCCGGCGGTGCTGCCGCCGTTCGTCGGCGTCATCGCCTTCCTCTTTTTGTACGGAGAATCGGGATTCGCGGCGCGGGCGGTGCAGGTGGCCTTCGGCATGGCGGAGTCGCCGTGGCGGCTGCAAGGGCCGGGCGCGATCCTGCTCGTCCACGCGTATTCCATGTACGTCTACTTCTACCTGCTGACGCGGGCCGGCCTGGCCAAGCTGGACTGGTCGATGCTCGAGGCGGCACAGGCCCTGGGGGCAGGACGCTGGGCCACGTTCACGCGCGTCACGTTGCCGTTGTTGCGCCCGTCGCTCGCCGGCGCCGCCCTCCTGACGTTCATGACCGCCCTCGGATCGTTCAGCGCGCCGTATGTGTTCGGCGGCGGGTTCCGGGTGATGACGACGCAGATCGTGGCGTCGAAGCTGAACGGCGAGATGCGGCTCGCCATGGTCGAGACGCTCGCGCTCGCGCTCGTGGCGCTCGCGGGGCTGGCGGTGCTGCGGCGCGTTGAAGGGACCGACCTCCTGGTGGCGTTGGGGAAGGGGGCCGCGCCGCGCCGCCGGGTGCTGCGGAGCGCCGGGGCCCGCGCCACCGCGGCGATCGCGGGATGGGCCTTTGCCGTGGTGCTGCTGCTGCCGCACCTGACCTTGCTGCTCGTCTCGCTCGTGCCGTACGGGACGTGGACGACCCAGACGGTGCCGCCGGTCCTGTCCCTCGCCAACTACGCCCGCCTCGTCGCCGAGCCGCAGCGGCTGCGCCCCCTGCTCAATTCGACGTGGATGGCGGCGGCGAGCACCGCCGTCGCGGTCCTCCTGGCGCTCGGGGCGGGGTGGCTCGCGGTGCGCCGGCGCGTGCGGCTGCGGCCGGTGATCGAAAGTCTGCTGGCGCTCCCCTGGGCGCTCCCGGGGACCGTGTTCGCGATCGCCCTCGCCACGGCGTTCAGCGTGCGGGCCCCGTCCGCCCTGCGGTGGGTGCTCGTCGGCACGGCGGTCATCCTGCCCCTCGCCTACCTCGTGCGCGGGCTGCCGCTCACGAGCCGGGCGATCCTCGCCGGGTTCCGCCAGCTCGATCCCGCGCTGGACGAAGCCGCGGCGAGTCTCGGCGCCGGGGTGTGGGAAACGTTCCGCCGGGTGACCCTGCCGCAGCTCCGGCCGGCGCTCGCTGCCGGGGCCAGTCTCGCCTTCGTGGCCGCGTTGGGAGACTTTGTCACCTCGATCGTGCTGTACACGTACGACACCCGGCCGATCGCCATCGAGATTCTCTCCAGCCTGCGTCTGAACGAGCTCGGCGTGGCGGCGGCGTTCGGGGTGGTCCTGATGGTCGCGAGCGCGACGGTGCTCGCGATTGGAGCGCGGCGATGACCGGAATCCGCCACGAGGGTCTGAAGCGCCTGTCGGTGCTCATCGCCGTCGCGTTCGTGGACATGGTCGGTCTGATGATCGTGGCGCCGCTGATGCCGTTCTACGCGTTGCGATTCCATTCCCCCGAATGGATGGTCGGGCCGCTGATCAGCTCTTTCGCCGTGGCGCAGCTGGTGTCGTCGCCGGTCTGGGGCCGGGTGTCCGACCGCGTGGGACGGCGGCCGGCGCTGCTCATCGGCCTCGTCGGCTCGGGCCTCGCGTACATCGTGTTCGGTCTCGCGAATTCACTCTGGCTGCTCTTCGCCTCCCGCATCGTCCAGGGACTGGGGGGCGGCACCACGGGCGTGGCGCAGGCGTATGTCGCCGACGCCATGGCGCCCGAGGACCGCGCCAAGGCACTGGGCTGGCTCTCGGCGGGGACGAGCCTCGGGGTGATCATCGGGCCGCCGCTGGGGTCGTTCGCGGCCCGCTTCGGGCCCGAGATGCCGGGCCTGCTCGCGGCGATCCTCGTGTTCATCAACGTGCTGTTCGCATATCGCTGGCTCCCGGAGTCGCGCCACCGGTATTCGGCGGTTTCCTCCGCGCCTCCGCCGACGCCGCGGTCGGTGTCCCACACGCTGCGGGAGATTCTGCAGCATCCGACGCGGCCCGCGCCGCGCGTGATCTGGATCTATGTGACGGGCATGCTCGCCCTCAACATGCAGATCGGCGTCCTGGCGCTGTACCTGAAAGACACCTTCGGCGTGACCGAGCGCTCCATCGGGAACGTGTTCCTGGTCTTCGGGGCCGTCGGCGTCGTCATGCGCACGGCTCCCGTCGGCTGGGTGAATGCCCGGCTGGGTGAAGTGCGCACGATGCGGCTCGGCGCGGCGCTGATGGTCCTGGGCTTCCTGTTGATGCCGTTCCCCGGCCATCTGTGGCTCTACGTGCTCTGCCTCATACTCGTCCCGATGGGCACCGCGCTGCTGTTCCCTGCGAGCACCTCGCTCGTGAGCCAGCGCACCGAGCGCCACGAGCTGGGGCAGATGATGGGAGCCCAGCAGACCTTCCGGGGCATCATGAGCATCATCGGCCCGATCGGCGCCACAGTGGCATTCGACAAGATTGGCCATGCGGTGCCGTTCTTCATCGCCGCGGCGGTCATGGTGGTCGCGTGGAGCCTCGCGGCCCGCGAGCCGCGCCTCGTGCCGGCGGCCCCGGTCGAGGCCGTGTAGTTAGCTTGGGGGCATGATGCTCCTTCCCTTATTCCTGGCGGCGGCCGCGCGGGTCCCCGGACCGCCCCCCAAGCCCAAACTGGTCGTCGTGATCACGGTGGACCAGCTGCGGCCGGATTACCTGAGCCGGTGGAAATCCCACCTGACCGGGGGATTCGCGCTGCTCACGGACGTCGCCGGGGCGGCGGTGTTCACCGCCGCCTACCAGGACGACGGCATGACGGAAACCGCGCCCGGTCACGCGACGATTCTGTCGGGGCGATGGCCCGTGCACACGGGGATCAACAGCAACCCCCTCGGCGTGCCCGACTCCGCGATGCCCCTCGTGGAAGGGGTGGGACCGGGTGCCTCGCCGCGGCGCTTCCACGGGACCTCGTTTTTCGACTGGCTTCACGCGGCCGACTCGGGCAGCCGGGCGTTGTCGGTGTCGCGCAAGGACCGGGGAGCGATCCTGCCCCTCGGCACCGCGCATCAAGCCGTGTTCTGGTACGCGACGGCGAGCGGCATCTTCACGACCAGCCGCTACTACGCCGATTCGCTCCCCGCCTGGGTCCGCGCGTTCAACGCGCAGCGGCTCCCGTTCCGGATGGCGGGGCACCGCTGGACCCTGGCGCTCCCGGATTCCGCCTATCGCGAGCCCGACAGCGTTCCCTGGGAGAACGGCGGACACGGTTTCACGTTCCCCTACACGTTGTCGGCGGACAGCCTCAAGGCCGCGCAGCAGCTCCCCGGCTACCCCCAGATGGACTCGGTGACGCTGGCGTTCGCGTTGAGCGGACTCGAAGCGCTGAAGCTCGGGAAGCGGAATTCGACCGATCTCCTCGCGGTCTCGCTGTCCACCACGGACGCGATCGGGCACGCCTTCGGCCCCGATTCGCGTGAGATCCATGATCAGGTGGTGCGCCTCGACCGCTACCTCGCCTGGTTCTTCGAGCGGGTGTTCGACCGGGTGGGAAAGGGCAACGTGCTCATCGTGCTCACCGCGGATCATGGCGTCACGCCGTTCGTGGAGAGCCTGCAGAAAGCCGGTCACCCCGACGCCCGGGTGGTGAACCTCGATACGCTCTTCTCGGCTGTGAACCGCCAGCTCGACACCCTCACCCGGGACACGACCCATCGCCGCTGGTTCGAGATCGACCCCGGCCTGATCTACCTGCAGGACAATGGCCGTCTGGCAGCGCTGGGAGTGAACGTGGACAGCGTCGTGCGCGCGCTCGGGGCCCGCATCCGGGCGGTACGCGGCGTGGCGCGGGCGGACCTCCCCGGCGATCTCACGCACGCCGACACCGTGGCCGACCCCATCGCGCGCCGCTGGCTGCACACCGTCCTCCCCCCGCCGGCCTCGCCGGTGGTCCTCGTCGTGACGCTCGCCGACTGGTGCGTCTGGGGGTGGACCGGGCAACCCGAAATCGCCGAGCACGGCCAGCCGACCGATCTGGACGCGCACATCCCGCTGATCCTGTGGGGGAAGGGCGTGAAACCCGGCCGCTACATGGACCGGGTCGCCGCCGTGGATCTGGCTCCCACCCTGGCGCGGATCGTGGGGGTGACGCCGCTGTCGCTGCTGGACGGCCGCGTCCTCGCCGAAGCGCTGGAGCCGTAGCGATGGCCCCGCCCAAGCTCAGCGCCAATCAGCTGCGACGGATCGGGGAGATCCAGGAGTTCCAGAAGACCGTCGCGCACCTGAAGGCGCTCGTGGGGGAGCTCGACAACAACCGGGCGGCGCGCCCCCAGGTGCTCCAGAATCTGTCCAGCTCGATCGCCCGGGAGTTCAGCCATCTGCGGCAGCGGTCCCTCTCCGCCAACGTCGGGACGCTGTCCGACGTCGCCGGCCAGCTCTCGATCGTGGCCAGCCGTTCGGCGGGGCTGCAGATGAAGATCCGGGCGTTGAACGACGGCGTGGCCAGCTTGACCATCCAGCTCGACCAGGCGTTGAAGTCCGCGATGCAGCCCGAGGAAGAGAAGAAGGGGGGCGGGCCCGCCGGGAAGCCGACGGCTTCGTGAACGCACGCCGTCCGGCCGTCCGCTGCGCCGGACTCGTCAAGCGGTACGGCGACGTCACCGCGGTCGCCGGCCTCGATCTCACCGTCGCCGCCGGCGAATGCTTCGGCCTGCTCGGCCCGAACGGCGCCGGGAAGACCACCACCATCGAAATTCTCGAAGGCCTCACGCTCCCAGACGCCGGTGACGTGGAGGTGCTGGGGCTGCGCTGGAGTGGGAGCGCGGGGGAAGCGCGGGCCCTGCGCGAGCGGCTCGGGATCCAGCTACAGGAGACGAAGCTGCCGGAGAAGCTGTCGGTGGAGGAGATCGTGCGGCTGTTCCGCAGTTTCTACCAGAACGCGCACGAAGTGGACGAGGTGCTCGACCAGGTCGAGCTGCGGGAGAAGCGAGGCGCCTGGGTGAGCAAGCTGTCGGGTGGCCAACGGCAGCGTCTCGCCGTCGCCTGCGCCCTCGTTTCGCGGCCCGAGCTGCTGTTCCTCGATGAGCCGACCACCGGGCTGGACCCGCAGTCGCGGCGCCAGCTCTGGGAGGTGATCGAGCGGTTCCGCGCCGCCGGCAACACCGTGCTGCTCACCACCCACTACATGGAAGAAGCCGAGCGCTTGTGCGACCGGGTGGCCGTGCTCGACCACGGCAGCGTGATCGCGCTCGGCACCCCCCGCGAGCTCATCGCCTCGCTCGGCGCCGCGCACGTCCTCGAGTTCACCGTCGAGGCCCCGACCGATGCGATCGCGCTCGAGCCCGAAGTCGCCCGCCTCCCCGGCGTGCACGCGGTCCGGCGCGCCGAGGCGACGCTGTCGCTCACCGTGGCGGAGCTGCACGCGACGGTCCCCGCACTGGTGGAGCGGCTGGCGGGCCGCGGCATCGCCCTCGCCTCGCTTCGCACGCATCACGCGACCCTCGAAGACGTGTTCGTAGCGCTCACCGGGCGGTCGATCCGCGATGCGTGACCGCGCGATCGTCCAGCTGACGCTGGCCCGGATGCGCGAGTTCTACCGCGAGCCCGAGGCGATCTTCTGGGTGTTCGGGTTCCCGCTGGTGCTCGCGTTCGCTCTGGGGATCGCGTTCCGCAACCGCGGTCCCGGGGTGCTCACGGTGGGGATTCTCCGGGGCGCCGGGGATTCCGCCGTCGCGACCGCGATCGCGTCCGCCCCCGGCCTGCACACCGCCCTGCTGGACTCGAGCGAGGCCCGGCAACGGCTCCGCACCGGCGGGATCGCCCTGCTGGTCGTCCCGGGCGATCCGACCGTTTACCGCTACGATTCGACGCGCACCGAGAGCCGGCTGGCGCGGCTCGAGGCGGACGCGGCGATCCAACGGGCCCGGGGACGTCCCGATCCCGTGCCCGTCGTCGACGACCGGGTCACGGCACCGGGGTCGCGCTACATCGACTTCCTGATTCCCGGGCTGCTCGGGATGAACCTGATGGGGAGCGGCCTGTGGGGAGTGGGGTTCTCCGTCGTGCAGGCCCGCACCAAGGGCCTGCTCAAGCGCTTCATGGCGACGCCGATGCGGCGCGGCGAGTTCCTGCTCTCCTACATGCTGTCGCGGCTCACGTTTCTCGTGATCGAGGTCGCGGCCCTGGTGGGATTCGGGTGGCTGCTGTTCGGCGTGGGGGTGCGCGGGTCGGTGCTGGCGCTGGGGGCGCTCTCGGTGCTCGGGGCGTTCTCGTTCGGGGGACTGGGGTTGCTCGTGGCGTCGCGCGCGAAGACCGTCGAAGCGGTTTCCGGCTTAATGAACCTGGTCATGCTCCCGATGTGGATTCTCTCCGGTACGTTCTTCTCCTATGCGCGGTTCCCCGAGGTGATCCAGCCGTACGTGCGGTTGCTGCCGTTGACCGCGCTGAACGACGCCCTCCGCGAGGTCATGATCGACGGCGCTTCCCTCGCCCGGCTGGGATCCCCGGTCGCGATCGTCGCCGCATGGGGGGTCGTGAGCTTCGTGGTGGCGCTCCGGATCTTTCGCTGGCGTTGAGACTCCCGGTTTAGACCGAGAAATAGCCGAAGAGCCGCCGCCAGATCCCGCCCGTCGCTTTGTGGACGGCCTCGCGGAAGGCGATGGCGGTGGGGAAGCGTTTCGCCGGATCGCTCGCGACGGCCAGCCGCAACGCGGCCTCCAGCTCGCGCGGGACGTCGGTTCGCGTCTCGGAAATAGAGGGGACCTGCTCGGTCGTCTGCTGGGCGATGATCGCCTCGGGCGTGATCCCCTGGAACGGCGGCCGGCCGAGCAGGGCGAAGTACGACACCGCGCCGAGCGAGTACAGGTCCGTCCTCGTGTCGACCTTCTCGCCGAGCAGCTGCTCGGGGGAGGCGAATTGCGGCGTCCCGCTGCGCGACGTGGCGCCCCCGAACCGGCCGTCGCCGCGCACGGCGAGGGCCAGTCCGAAGTCGGTGATCCGCAGCCGGCCGTCGGACTCGAGGAGCATGTTCTCCGGCTTCAAATCGCGGTGGATCAGCCCGCGGCCGTGGGCGTGCTCGAGCGCGGAAAGCGCTTCGGCGAGCAGGCGAACGGTGCGCTCCACGGAGAGCGGGCCTTGCTGCGCCACTTCCTGAGCCAGGCTGAGCCCAGCGACGAACTCCATGACGTACCACTGGAATCCCGCCCGCCCCTGAATGTCGTAGATGCTCACGATGTTCGGGTGCTGGAGCCGCGCCGCGAGTTGGGCCTCGCGCCGGAATCGCTCGGCGACGCCGGGGTCGGCGGCGAGCGACGGGTGCAGGACCTTGATCGCGACGATGCGCTCGAGCCCCAGGTCGCGGGCCCGGTACACGCGGCCGAACCCGCCCGCGCCGATTTCATTCAACAGCTCGTAATCGTCTCCGAGCGCGCGCCGCAGCCGCCGCTCGAACCCCGATTCGACGAGCTGGGGCTCCGCGGCGGGTTCGTGGAACAGGCCCGCGTCCGCCACGAAATCCTCGAGCATTTCGGTCGCCGTGAAATACCGCTCGCGAGGGCTCGGCCGGAGGGCCCGCTGCAGCACCCGCTCGACGGCGGCCGGGATGGCGGGTCGCAGCGTTCGCGGCGGCACGATCACGGCGGGGTCGAGCGGCGGTTCCTGTCCCGTCAGGGCGTGGTAGACGATTGTGCCGACGGTGTAGACGTCGCTCGACGGCTCCCCGGCGCCGCCGTCGCGGATCTCCGGGGCGACATAGGGATCGGAAGAGGCCCGCTCCTCTGGGGGGATCGCGTCGAGGCAGGCGTTGGCGTACCGCAGGTCGGTGACGACGGGCCGCCCGCTGATATCCAGCATCAGCGTCGAGGGAATGATGCGCCGCATGATCACCGCGCGGGCATGGGCGTGCTCCAGCGCCGACAGGAGATCCCGCACCAGCGCCATCGCGGCGGGAATGGGGCGGGGGCCCCGCCGCAGCGCCTCCGCGAGGCTCTCCCCCTCCACCCAGTTGGCTGTGCGATAGGCGAACGGGCCGGTGGCCGCCGCCGCGTAGACATGGCGGATGGCCGGATGGTCGAGCGCCGCGAGGGTTTCGGTTTCGCGCAGGAACCAGGTCCGGCCGGGTGATCCCGGGATCAGGTGCGCACGCAGCGCGAGGTGACGCTTGAGCATCCGGTCCCATGCCTTGTACAGCGCACGCTCGCGAGACAGCGCCACGAGGTCGTCCAGACGGTAGGCGGGCTCGAGGGCGGGGACGAGTCCCTTGAGCAGATCGACGGCTGGCGTATCGGGCGGAGGCGTCACCGGTCTCGAATCTCCTCCCCCGGCGGGAGCGGGGCCGTGACCACCGCCCAGCCGCGGCGGCCCTCGGGGGCGTAGCGGGCGTCCCGCAACACGACCACACGCGCCGGCCGGGTGGAATCGACGTCGGCCGCGAGGAATCGGGCGAACTGTCCCATGGCGCGGCCCTCGGGGGTATCGCGCAGGGCCCACTCGACCCGCGGATCCTGCAGGTGGCGCCCGAGCGCCCAGTCCGGTCCGGCCACGCTGTCCGGGGAAGCGAAGACGGACTCCCAGCGGAAGGGTCGGCCCACCACGGTCAGCGCCGCCCAGTCCGCCCTCGCGCCGAACCGCGCAACCGCCGCGTGCCGCACGGCGGCCTTGGCGGGGAGGCTCGCGATGGCCTGAGCCGTCGCATAGGTCGCGATGACGGTGAGCCCGAACGCGGCGGCACGGGACCGCTGGCTCAGGCCCGCGCCGAACCAGTGCTGGACCCAGCCGACGAGGCCGAGGACGATCACCAGGACTGCGGCGGGCCGGATCCAGCCCGCCACTACCGGGTTGGTGAACACCGGCCAGGCGATCAGGGCCAGGATCAGGAGATACGGAATGGCGTCACGCCAATGGCGCCGCTCCCCCCAGGCGAGCGCGACGAGCGGGACCAGCCAGAAGAACGGATCGACGATGGCGACCCAGTCGGCGTAGTACCAGCGATTGCTCCACGGGAGGAAGGGCCGCAACCCGTACGATCCCTGCCAGTCCATGTAGAGGTGGGACAGCACGGCGGCCGCCACCATCACGATCACGGTGAGCCAGGGTGGTGGCTCCAGCCGATGGCGTCCGCTCCACCATCGCGCCGCGACCCCGCACACGAGGCCCAGTGCCGTGGTTTCGACCACGGCGCCGGCGAGTGAGTGCGTGATGCCCCGATGCAGCACGTAGTACGCCGCACTCGGCTGTCCCGGGCGCAGGCCGATGAACAGCTCCGTCCAGTCCGGGGCATTCGCCGCGATGGCTCCGATCCAGCCCGCGGCCGGGACCCGCCGGCCGCCGATCGCGCGGCCAATCGCTGCTCCGACAAGGGCATGAGCGAGGTTGTCCACAGGCCTGAAGATACCCACCCCGGCGTGGTGGATTCACTGGGAGCAGCCGGCGGTCTAGCCGAGCTTCCCAGCGGCCCGTACCTTAGCCACCCCATGCCAAAGACGCGGAGGCGAACCATGCCACGGACCTCCCCCTCTCAGCCGGCCGCCGAACGCCGGAGGCCAGTCGACCGGCGCGTGTTGACCGATCGGCGGGCGGGCGTGGATCGGCGTGGTCCGGACAGGCGCCATGCCGCGGTGCTCGTGGCGGAAGAGCGGCGGCGCTTCGCCGATCGCCGGGCCTCCGCGGAGCGGCGTCTGACGCCGCGGCGGCATCTGCTGGAGCGGCGTGTGGCTCTGCAGCGACCCCTCGTCTTCTCGATGTAGCCTCGCCGGGGCGCCACTTCCCCGTGCCATACCTCAAGCTCAACCTCACGTCGGAAAACCGGACGCTCGAATTCCGGGGCACTCCGGTGCGCCTCGGGCGCGATCCCTCAGGGGAGGTCGTCATCTCCGGGGAGGCGGCCAAGGTGGTGTCGGGGCGTCACGCGGAGCTGCGGCTCGGATCGGGCGGGTGGCGCCTGGCTGACCTCGGGAGCACCAATGGCACCTACCTGAACGGGGCCCGTCTCGAGGCGGAGTCGTCCGTGAAGCGTGGGGACGAGATCAGCCTCGGCCAGCGGGGGCCGCGCATCGGTGTGGTCGCCACGGAGGAAGCCCCGGCGCTGGAGGCGACGATGGTCGAGCCGATCGCCTTCGACCCGTCGGCGGCGCCGCCGGGGCGGCCGTCGGGCGTTCCCCATGAGCCCCCGGCCAGGCCGCCCGAAGTACGCTCCTACGGCGTCACCCTGATTCTCGCGGCCACGGGGCAACGTTTCGAAGCGACGGGGTCGCGGATCCGGATCGGCCGCGGCACCGAGTGCGAGGTGCCGGCGGTGGCCGCGAGCGACACCACAGTTTCGCGGGTGCACGCGGAGCTGACGGTGGGGCCGAACGGCGGGTTGGCGTTGCGGGACGTCGGCAGCCGCAACGGCACGTTCCTCAATGACGAGCTGGTGCGCGCGCCGGTCCCGATCCGCATGGGGGATCGCATCAAGCTGGGACCCGACGGTCCGGTCCTGGTGGTGGAAGGGATCGGGACCTCCCCGGCGACCCCGGCCGTGCGACCGGCGGCCGGGGGGAGCGGGCTCGGCCAGCAGACGGTAATCGGGCTCATCAACAGCGCGTTATCGCAGGCGAAGGCGGAGCGGCAGCGTGGGGGGCGGGGCTCCACGGCGTTCCTGCGCGCCGTCGCCGCCGAAGTCGGGAAGGATTCCCGCCGCAAGATCCGCTGGCTGACCACGGCGATCGTCGTGCTCGTGCTGCTCTCGGGCGGGGCCGTGTACGGCGTCTACTGGCTGCTCTCGGGTGAAGTGAAACAGACCGAGGCGCAGCAGCGCAGCAACGCCGATTCCGCCCGCTCCGAAGCCGAGCGGTTGCGCCAGGAGCTCGACGCCGCGCGCTCATCCGCGGCGCCCGCCGCGGTCGTGGACAGTCTCCGGGCGCAGCTCGAATCGGCCCAGACCCGGACGAGCGAGCTCAAGACCGCGCTCGACCGGGCGCAGTCGTCGCTCAGTCAACAGCTGGCGCAGGGGGAGAGCCGGCGCGCCGAGGCGCAGCAGCAGGTGGACCGCCTGCGCCAGCAGCTCGCGGCCGCGCAGCAGAGCGCGCCGAGCGCCGCGGAGCTGGACAGTCTGCGTCACGCCGTCACGGCGGCCGAAACCCAGGCCGCGAGCCTCGACGCGCGGGTGCGGGCGCTGCGGGGGACCGACTTCGCTTCCATCGCGCAGCAGAATCAGGGCGCGGTCGGCCTGATCACGGTGAGCTTCGGGAACGACTACTACAACGGCACCGGATTCGTCCTCACCCCGGACGGCTACATGCTGACCAACTGGCACGTGGTCGCCGACTCGGCCCACGATCATCCGGATACGATCTGGGTCACGATGGCGGATCAGACCCTGGCCCACTTCGCCGACGTGGTCGTGACCTCGCGCGATCGCGACATCGCGCTGATCAAGATCCGGGGCTACCAGGGGCCGCACATCGCGGCGATCGACTGGACCGGTTCGAAAGCCCGGCAGGGAGAACCGGCGGGACTGATCGGGTACCCGGCCGGGGCGGGGTTCGCTCGCCTGCGCTCGGCGGTGGTCCGGACCTCGATGACCGCCGGGATCATCTCCCGCGTGAACGAGGACGTGATTCAGTTCGACGGTATGACGATCGGCGGGTCGTCGGGGAGCCCGGTGTTCAACGCCGATGGCGAGGTGATTTCGATCCACCGGGCGGGTCTGCCGCAGGCGCCCGGGTTCGCGCTCTCGGTGCCGATCCGCCACGCGATTCCGCTGTTCCCAGCGGCGCTCCGCGAGGCGTTGGGACTGCCCGCGCCGCCGGCGCCCTGACGGGGTCTATTTCCCCCCGCCGGCGGCCCGCTCGGCGCGGCGGGCGGCCGTGTCCCGCACCAGCTGCTCCAGCGAGTCGAAGTCGAACGGTTTCGTGAGACTCGCGACGCCGGCCTGCTCGATCAGCTCCGAGGTCTCCGCGTCGAAGGTATCGCCCGTCGTGAAGATCACGGCGCTCACGAGATCGGGGTGCCGCTCCCGGAGCTGTTTCAGGAACTCCCGCCCGTTGATCCCCGGCATCCGCACGTCGCACAGGATGGCGTCGAACGCCTGAGTCTTGAGGACGTGGAGCGCTTCGGCGCCTTCGCTCACCGCGCGGACCTGCATGCCGCAACGATTGAGAAACCGGGCCGCCGCCTGGCGAATGCCGGGCTCGTCGTCGATGACCAGCACGGCGACCTGCTCGGCGGCCTGCGCGGGGTGGGCGACTGGCGGCGGGGTCGGGCGCGCCTCGGTGCGCAGATCGAGCGGCAGCAGGACCGAAAAGGTGGCGCCCTTGCCGACCTCCGATTCCGCCCAGATGCGGCCCCCATGGTTTTGCACGATGCCGTAGCAGATCGAGAGCCCCAATCCCGTGCCGACCCCCTCGGGCTTGGTGGTGAAGAACGGGTCGAAGATCCGTGAACGGACTTCGGGATCGATCCCGGGCCCCGTGTCCACGACGTCGAGGTGGACCTCGCCGCCTTTCACCGCGGTGCGGATCGTGATGCGCCGGTCGCCGTCGGGGCCGGCCCCCAGGGCCTGCTCGGCGTTGATGATGAGGTTCAGGAGCATCTGCTGCAGCTCGGACACGTTGCCCCACACCCGGGGCTCCGCGGAATCGAGCTGCAGCGCGACCTGGATGTTCAAGGTGCCGAGATAGTACGCCCGCAGGGCATGGGTGCGCCTCACGACCTCGTTCAGGTCCACCTGGGCGCGGTCCCGCGCGGTCATCCGGGCGAAGGCCAACAGGTTCGAGGTGATCTGCCCGATGCGCATCGCCTCGTCCCGGATCATTTCGATCATCTCGCGTTGCTCGGTCGACACCTTGTCCAGCATCAGCGTCTGGGCGAATCCCGAGATGATCGCGGCCGGGTTGTTGATCTCGTGCGCCACGCCGCTCACCAACTGTCCCATGGCGGCCAGCTTGTCGGCCTGCTGCAGCTGGGCCTGGGTGCGGCGCGATTCGGTCGTGTCGCGGGTCATGGCCAGCACCCGAGAAACCGCCCCCTGCTCCCGCACCGGGGCGTAGAGCACGGCGCTCGTGCCCCGACTGCCGTCGTCGCGGCGGAAGGGCACCTCGAACCGCCGCACCTCCCCGGCGAACGCCGCGTCGAGGTGGTCGCGCACGGTCTGATGCGATTCCGGGTCGAGAAAATC
>Ga0335085_10003413_pt1 | contig 27584 bp, 25 predicted proteins | sample Lox_Sample_45_FD_206712 | JGI IMG/M metagenome (GOLD analysis project Ga0335085, IMG submission 206712) | Soil microbial communities from Loxahatchee National Wildlife Refuge, Florida, United States - Lox_Sample_4.5 | ecosystem: Environmental > Terrestrial > Soil > Wetlands | place: USA...
GGAAAAGGCATGATGCGCTTCATGCGCGAATGCCGCCTCCTTCGAGCACCCGGTCCGCAAACGAACCCGTCTGGTGAGCCTGATTCGCGAGGCATGAAGCGCGCGGATAGATCCGCGCCCGCCCGCCGTCTCTGGGAGCGCATCGTGACGGATCTGGAAAAAGGCGAAAAAATTCTGTCGGACATCGAGAGCGCCGAAGATTTGAAACGTTATCTCGAAGCGACAGTGAATGTGTCAGGCAAAATTCGCAGCGCGCTCAAACAGTCCGGAAGGAAAATATGAAGCCGATCATCCTAGTGTGCCACGGCTTTGCTCAATGCCAGCCACCACGGCAAAACCACGAGCACGGCAAACATAGCTCCGGCAAAAATGTTTGCCGTGGTGTTTCGTGTCAGTTTCGGCCACATCAACAGAAAAGCACCGATCAGAATCCCACTGACAAACCCGCCCAAATGCGCCAGCACGTCCGAATCCGGACTCGAACCGAGCAAAGCAAAAAGCAAAGCGCCTGCCATGAGTCCTCCCAATGTGTACTTCAATTTTTGCCCCACACTCCGTCTGTAGGAAATTGTCTGTGCCGCCAGGAGCCCGACGCAGCCCATCACCATTCCCGACGCACCGAGACTCCGGTGCTCTGCCACAATCAGCCAGGTCGCCAGGTTTCCACCAGCCCCGGCGAGGTACGCGGCGAGCAATCCGATGCCGGTTCCAAAATTGCCCATCGTCAAGCCCAGCAGGACCAGCCCAAGACTCGCGTTCATCGCAAAATGTCCCAGATCGGCGTGGAGAAAAATGGCCGTGAAAATCCGCCACCATTCCCCGTGAGAAACGGCTGCCGCATCCATCAGGCCTGCTTCGCGAAAGGCAATGCTCGCGTGCGTTTGAATCCAAAAAAACAAACCGACGAGAATTACCCATCCCACGCACGCCCAATCGAACAGGATACCCTTGGGAGAAATTTTTTGCCGCCACGGCCAATGCCTGTTTTCCGCCCGGTATTGCCGGAGGATAGTCAGCGCCCGGTCGTGGTCCGATTCTGGAACAATCAATCCCCAGCCCGCGGCCTCATCGGAATCAATGATGGTCTCAATCCCCTGACTCATGAGGACCAGACTCCAATCCATGGCCTGACGCCTGGAACGAGCAGGGATGCGAGTAGTCATTATTTCGGCCACTGTGGTAAGAATCATCCATTTAAGAGACAGTCGCAACCGAACTTCAGGCGCAAAGAATCGTGGATTGGCGTGGAATCATTTTTGCTTTATTTTAAATCAGGGCAGTCAATGGTGGGAAGGATCGCGTTGGCGCGGTCAATGGATTCGTCTTTAAAAGCGACGATGAAAATGATTCAACCTAACTGTCGAGTGCAGTTCGCGTCCGAAGACGTGGACTTCATCCTTTCCGTCCTCGGGCCCAAAATCGGCAACGCCGAGTGCCTCGTAAAACTTCTTTCCGACTCCGACTCGCGCGATGTGATTCTCGACGACGAAGCTCTTTTCCACGCGCTCCTCGAACGGCGCGGATGCCTGCGCGTTTCCAGCCGTTTCTATTTTTACATTCTCGTGCGAAATGTCTTCCGCCGTTCCGGTGTGGAGGACCGTGCCGTGGCAGATTATGTGGCCGAAGTGCTCGCCGAGTTCGCTCAGGCGGAGCGCGCGCGGTGCGTCATTCCCTCGCGCATCAACTCCTTGGATTACTTCTTCGAAATGCTTTCGGCGTTGAATTCCGCCGATGACCGCACGAGTTTTTTCATTCGGGCGCACATCGGGAATTATTCATTGTTCTTTTCGGGAGTGTTTCCGGACCGGATTCGTTTTCGCGCCGAGGCCCGTGGTTTTCCGGACGTTAAATATTACGACTCCCTGGGCCGCACCCATTTTCGCGCCGCAAGCGACCACCGCCTCGCGCAAAAATATGACGTGGCGGAAATTTTCAGCACGCTTTCCGAGCGCTTCGAGATTACGCGCCGCGCGTTGAACGACATTGCCGACCGCCTTTTCTCAATTGGAGACACGGACTACGCGTTGGAAACCTTGCTCAGCCGAAACCAGAAAGAAAATCCAGAAAATCAGGCGTGATTTAGAACGCCGAGTTGCTGCAACGCGGCTCTCGTTTTTGAAGGATCTTCATGAAGAATGGTTTTCCATCCCCGCGCCGCTCCCGCCGCCACGTTTTCGGGCCGGTCATCGATATACAAAATTTCGCCGCCCTTGCGCCCGCTGGCGCGCTCCACAATTTCATAGAGCTTCGCGGAGGGTTTCATGGAGCCGTGCTCGTAGGAAAGAACATAGCCATCAAAGTCGCTGAAAAACGGAAATCGATTGCGGATGTGCTCAACTGCCAAATCGTTTGTGTTGGAAAAAACGTAAGCGGCCATGTCCGTCTTTCTCAATTCGCCGTGAAGATCGATCATCGGCTGAATTGGCGTGAAAATATCGGCGAAGGAGGCGTTAAATTCCTGCTGCGTGCCGGAAAAGCCGCTTGCGGCCTTAATTTGATTGAAAAATTTTTCCGTAGTGAGGAGGCCTAGTTCGTAGCTTGTGAGGAGAGTGGCGTGGGTGGAGAAAAATTTTGCCGGGTCTCCGGGCGAAGAACAAAGCGGGACAATGCGGCGCGCGGCGATGGTGTAGTCGAAGTCCACCAGGACCTTCCCGAGATCGAAAACAAGAACAGAGAATTTCATTGGTTTACGAATTCATTTCCCGCCTGCCTTCCAGCGCGCGGCTCAACGTCAGTTCGTCGGCAAACTCCAATCCGGTCCCTGCCGGCAAACCGTGTGCAATTCGTGTAAGCTTCAGACCGGGCCGTGTCAATCGTTTACCCAAATAAAAACCGGTGGCGTCTCCTTCCACGTCCGTCCCGAGCGCAATCACGATCTCTTTGATTGGCTCGTTGGTGAGTCGCTTTTCCAGTTCCGCGATGCGCAAATCCTCCGGCTCGATGCCGTCGAGCGGGGAAATTTTGCCGCCGAGAACATGATATTTCCCGCGGAAGGTGCCCGATTTTTCAATGCTGAAAATATCAACCGGCTGCTCGACAACGCACACGAGGGAAGCGTCGCGTCGCGGGTCAGTGCAAATGTCGCAGGGCGATGTTTCGGTGAGGGCCCCGCAGATGGCGCAGAGCTGGATTTTTTCGCGAGCGCGAAGGACCGCGTCGGCCAGCTGTTTTGCGTCCGCGCGTTCCGATTGCACCAAATGGAGGGCGATGCGTTCGGCCGAGCGCGGGCCGATGCCGGGCAGCCGATTCAGGGCGGCTACCAAGGCTGTAATTGGTTCGGGAAGGGCCACGGTCTGGTCAACCGAAACCCGGCAGGTTGAATCCCGCCGTTACTTTGCCCATTTCGGCGGTGGAGATTTCCTTGGCTTGATTGAGGGCCTGGTTGGCTGCGGTGAGAATCATGTCCTCGAGCAGTTGCGCGTCGGAGGGATTCAGGGCTTGCGGGTCGATTTTCACCGATGCGATCGAGCCATCGCATTTGGCCACGATTTTGACCGCGCCGCCGCCGCTGGTTGCTTCCACGGTCCGCTTGGCGAGATCGTTTTGAATTTGCTCCATATCGCGCTGCATGCGCGCGGCCTGTTTCATCAATTTTCCAATGCTTGACATAGTCTTATGAAATTAAATTAAACGGAAGTGGCGGGTTCGCCAGTCTTTTTCGGAAAGGAATAATCACGAATAGGGCGGCAAACCTGGATGCGATATTCGGAATAAAAGCGCTTCCGGCCGAGTTCCTGCGCCTGCCGGTGCTCGGCTTGTTCGCGCCAGCCGCGCATGGTTTCCTCGGATTCAAATTCCACGATGGTGACGCGCTCGCCATCATCGGCGCCAAAGGTTTTGACGGAGATGAAGCCGGGCATTTTGACGGCGAGGTCGTGCATCCGCGATGCCCAGTCCGAATATTCTTTTTGATGTTCGGGGCGGAGGCGGGAGCGGAATAGGGTGATGACCATTTTAGGGTTACGAGCGGACTTCAACGATCTGGCCTTTGAAGACCTCCAGGGCTTTTTGAATCAAAGGATCGTTTTTAAAGTCATCTTTGTTGAATGGCACGGAGGCCGTTTTTTCCCTGGCTGGAGGAGCGGCATTCGCCGCGGGTTTGGCTGGCGGCGCGACCGGGGTTTTTGGCTGGGGCGGAGCGACGGGGGGAGTTTCAACGACCGCCGGCGTGCGATTCGCCGGGGCTTCGGCCTTGATGAATTTCAATTGGGCGTTGGCGTGGCCGAGTTCGGCGAGTTTGGTTTGCAGCAATGTGTGATTGCGTGCGTTGTCCACGAGCGCAATGTGGTCTTCGAATTCGGGATCGAAGCCGATGGTAAAAATATTTTTTGCGAACGAAACCGGATGGGCTTCGAGCAGATAACTGCGGGTGAAGGGGCTGACGCGTCCGACGGCTTCGACGAGGCGGGCCCAGAGGGTTTCCAAATCGCCGGAGGTGGTGGGTGCAACGTTCGCCACGGCTGCTGGAGCGCTAAAAGCCGGAGGCGTCGGCGCGGATGGGGCTGCCTGTTCGTGGAGGCTCTGACGTGACTCCGTTTTCTCGGCGCGGAATGGTTTGGGAGCGACCGCCGGCACCGGAGTGGGTGTCGGGATGGAAGTCACTTCGCCGCCACCGCCGCCGCGCAAATCCTGGAGGCGTTTGAGCACGGAATCGATGCTCACGGCGTTGCGGGCTTCGATGGCTTTGAGCAGGGCGACTTCAATGAGAATCTTTTTGGAAGCGGCATCGCGCAGGCGGGTTTCCGCGCCGGCCAGCACTTCCATAATGCGCGTCAGCGCGCTGGCATCGGCCATGGCGGATTGCTCGCGCAGCGATGCGGCCTCGGCTTCGGAGACTTCGAGGAGATTCAAATCGCCGCGTGAAACCTGGAAAATCAGGAGATTGCGGAAATGATTGAGCAAATCGGAGAGCAAACGGCCGAGGTCCTTGCCGCCTTTGGCGAGTTCGTTCAGCAATCGCAGTGCGCTTTCGATTTCACCTGCCAGAATGGCGCGGGAGAGTTCGAGCAATTGCTTTTGCGCGGTGAGGCCGAACATGGAGAGCACGTCCGGTTCTTCGATTTTATCGCCGCAAAAACTGATGAGCTGGTCGAGGGTGGATTCGGCATCGCGCATGCCGCCGTCAGCGCCGCGCGCGATGGCGTAAAGAGCTTCCGGTGAAATCGTGACTTTTTCCTGCTGCGCGATTTTCGTCAGTTGTTGGACGATGAGGGAAGCCGGGATGCGGCGCAGATCGAAGCGCTGGCAGCGGGAGAGAATGGTGGGCAGGACCTTTTCCGGGTCGGTGGTTGCGAACATGAATTTCACATGTTCGGGCGGTTCTTCGAGCGTCTTCAGGAGCGCGTTGAAGGCCGCAGTGGAGAGCATGTGGACTTCGTCGATGATGTAGATTTTGAATTTGGAGGAGGCGGGCGCGTATTTGCAGGTTTCGCGCAATTCGCGGACCTGTTCGACGCCGTTGTTGCTGGCGCCGTCGATTTCCAGAACGTCGATGGAGCGGCCTTCGGAGATTTCACGGCACTTCGGGTCGTTATCGTCGAAATCGGCTTTGGGGCCGCCGGTGCAGTTGAGGGCTTTGGCAAAGATGCGGGCGATGGTGGTTTTGCCGGTGCCACGGGGACCGCAGAAGAGATAGGCGTGGGCGATGCGATTCTGCTCGATGGCGTGGCGAAGCGTCTGGGTGACGTGCTCCTGGCCGATGACGTCCGCAAATGTCTGCGGGCGGTATTTTCTGGCGATGACCTGATAAGACATGTGATTTACGATTTACGATTTACGATGGACGCGCGAGCGAAATTTTTTCAAACAATTCTTCAAAAGGGCCGATAAAATCATGGGGTTGAAATTAGCCGTTCTCATGCGGAGTCAAAAAGCGTGAGTTTTTTTCATCGCAAATTGCTCAAAAAACGCCAAAAAACCACCAAAATCAACCACTTCCGCATCGCAAATTCGTGCGAATTTGACAGGGAAACAAGGTATGTTGTTCGTGCCGAGCAGGAGCTCGGTGCTCCGATTTCTAAACGCGGATCCTCAATGCGGTACGCAGAATGCAAAGAGTGGGCCATAGGGGGTGGGGGTAGTTCAATTTGGTTCAATTCACTTCAATTTTTGGTTTTCGGAAACGGTTTTTCGTTGCATTGGCAATGTGGACAGTGGCGGGTTTTGCTCTTTTCATTCTGTTTTCGCTGCGGCCTTTTCTTTCATCCTCTCTCCTTCCCGGCATCTCATCACGGCTCAGGGATTTGTTCAACACATTTCCGTTTGCTGAAACTATTCTTTGTGGGGATTTTTGGTCTTTTTCTTCAAAAAAGAAGGGTGGACGAAGATTGCGGCGGGACGCCGCAAACCACACGCCGGAGGCGTGTGCTCCCCATTTCGGATGGAATCATCGAAAATATTGTCTCGCCTGGATGGATTAAGCGTCCGAGTGAGCCGCGAGGGCGCGGCTCACTGCGCCCGAGGCGGGCGCGCTCCCCTTTTTTGAGGACGAACGCGCAAAAGGTAGGTTCAACGGAGCAACATATTTTCGGATCCTTATCCGACAGTAATGCGCGATGTGGTTTTTCGTTAACTTTTAATTGAAAAAAACGGGAAATAAAAAATGCCAGGGTGACCACGGCAGATGTCGAGCAGACTACCGTTGCTGCCTTCCGGCCCTGGCGGGGTTCGTAAGTCCACATTCCGTGGGCCCTGACAACTGTCAATGTGCGGCAGGCGGTCCATGCCTTCAAGGAGAATTCGCAGGGCGGCAATCCGCAGTGTGCGTCCTGACAATCGCCCCGGGGTGCCATATAAACGGGCCGATCTGGAGATCGGCGCTGCCTCCCCTGGGAATTCTGGGGGTGGTTGTCCAGACGCACAACTTTGTTCCGTTCGAGCGTTGAAGCGACATAAATGTCGCGCTCCTGGAGGCGAGACGCCTGGGCTGCATTCGGAGACGAAATATAAGCAAAGCCCAAAGCATCGCTTCGCTCGGACTTGGGCTTTGCTGTTCCGGTCTTTCAGGCCGGGAATGCCGAAGTGCCGGGTGTTTCCAACCATGAGGATTGCCAATCCGCGACACAGCAGATTTCCAATCTGCGCTACATTATATGCGTGAGCCGTAGCAATTTCGATGACACTGTTTGGGTGTTCTGATAAAATCGGGTTGTCTTGAGCGAAGTCATCCAAGGCTATGAGGCTGGCCTGTTCCACCCTGATTTCGGCAATGAGGTGGTTAATGGGCGGATTTTTCTCGATCGCTGGCGCCTTCAGTTTCGGTCCGAATCGGTTTCGGAGGAAATCCCGATGGATGCGGTGGAGGTCGAGTTTGAGGAGGGGAGCGACCGGATTTATTTCAATGATCCGAGCCGGCCGGATTTGAAGATTTTCACGTCCGATCAATCCGTGCTGAAGCATCCTGCGATTCGGAATTCGGGAAAGGTCCGGGAACAGGTCTCCATCGTGTTGGGAAAGCGCGAAGTTTTGCGCGCGTTGCGGTTGACGGTTTACTTCATTGTTGGGTGTGTGGTGGCGACGTGGTTGTGTTCGGTGACGGTGAGTTTCATGGTGCGAACGATCGCGGCGGGAGTTCCGATGGAATGGGAGGACAAGTTTGGCCGGGAGGAAATTGACAAGCTGCAAAAGAACGGAGAGCTGCTGGACGATACGAATCAAATAGCGCAACTGACGGAATTGGCCCAGCCGCTGATCAAGGCTCTGCCCGAAAGCAGGAGGAACCTGAAGTTTTACATTCGAAATGACGATGATCCGAATGCGTTTGCGCTTCCGGGCGGCTACGTCGTGGTCCATACGGGGTTGCTGCAAATAACGGACACGCCTGAGCAATTGCTGGGTGTTTTGGCGCATGAGATTGCGCATGAGACGCAGCGGCATCTGATTCGCAAGAGAATTGCTGCGGCGGGATCCCTGGCGGTATTTGGGGTTTTTATCCAGGGGAAGCATGCGACCGGCAGCGTGGCGGGGATGGGATCGGGTATTTTGGTATTTGAAGGTTTTTCGCAGCGTTACGAAACGGAGGCGGACGAGGTGGGTTGGAAATATCTTGTGGCGGCGAACATCGATCCGCGGGGGATGATCGAGGTGTTCAAGAAGCTGAAGGCGGAGGAAGACGCGATGGGGTTTTCACATTTGATGCCGGAATCTCTGGCGAGTCATCCGCCATTGTCCAAGCGCATAGCGCGGTTGGAGAAAAAATGGGATAAGCTGGACCGCCAGACGGGGTTTCTGGAATTGCCGCCGGTTAAATGGCCGGAGGCAAAGGACGCGGACAAGAATCCGTTTATGTTGATGATGTCCAGGAAGCGGACTAACGATTGAACCAGCCGAGTTTGTCTTTGCTTGCGTTGTAAAACAGGCCCAGGATGCGCATGGTGACGCAGAGGAGGTAAACGCTAACCAACCCCAAGGCGGATTTGATGCCGGCGTTGACGAAGAACGTGGACATATTGTTGGTGAACATCATGTTGTGACCGGCGTTACTGGACAACATGTCTCCCAAGGACCTGATTCCGTAGACGACGAGCAGGAAAAGGACGGTGATGCTGTATTGGGCAGGAGCTTTCATCATGGCGGGCAGCACTACGAGCGGATTAGCGGCCAAGGGAGAATCCTTCATCGCCACGGCGAGCAGTGCCATCGGGAAATAGATCAATCCCAATATGCGGCTTGCGATGAGCGCTTCTACGGGGATGTCCACATCAAACAACTTTGCAATGGTCAGTCCGATCCAGAGCCAGAACGAGGCGAGGGACGTGACTGCCAGTTGAAATGCAGCGCCGAAGACGCCGTTGAAATCGGGAAAGCTCATATCCTCACTCTCATCCGACGTGGTGGTGTGGATGATGTTCTGCATGAACAGGAAAATACCCCCGTAAATGGCAATCGCCAGGATGATTCCGAATATTCCACCGCTGACGAAGTTCAGCGCAGCGTAAGCGATCGCGGCGCAGATGATAATGATGATGCCCGCGCCTTTGAGTGGATAAGCGAACGCGCCCGCGAGGCTGGCCCAAAAGCTTTTAGCGGCCGCGCGCTGGAATTGTATCGGAATGACTTCAACCGCGCAGCTCCGGCACATTTTCAGCACCTTGGATCCAGTGGTGCGTGTGGTGATGCAGACTTCGCAAAAAGTGCGGTTGCATTTATTACACAAGTAGCGCGCGGGAGATTTGGGGTGAAATTTGCAGAATCTCGCGCCGGTGGCGACGCCAGGGGCCGCAGTTTCCATGTCCGGCGGCATGGGTGGCGCTTCGGTGTCGGTGTCGGCGGCCGCGGGGGCCGGTGCGCGTGCGTGCGATGGTCCGGAAACTCTCAGCCGGGCGGGTTTTACGGCCGGATCGGCTGCGGGCGCCGGGGCTTGCTGCGGGGGTGGTGGAATTGCGACGGCTTGGACGGCGTCGGGGCCGTCGGTGTAGAAAATCATGTCGACGGAGCCGAGGCGCAATGGCTGGCCGCTTTCGAGGCGCGATTCCGTGACTTTGGCGCGGTTGACGTAGGTGCCGTTGGTGGAGCCCATGTCTTTGATGACGGTGGCACTGTTATCGACGTTGATCTGGCAGTGGGAGCCGGAAATGCTGGGGTCTTCGAGTTTGAAGTCGTTGCTGGCACCGCGGCCTAGGAAGTTGAGGCCTGGCTTGAGTTGGATTTCCCAAGCTTGCGGCGTCCCGGGGTTGATTACGAGTCGCGGCATGTGAAGTGGAGGTTACAACAGATTGGTGGTTTAATAACTATTTAGCATGGCGTTGTCACGCAAAAACGACAGAGGTGAGGGTGGGGAAGGGAGAAGGGAGAATGCATGAGAGGGCGGTCTTTTTGATTTTTGGCTTCGTTTCGGCTCAGTTACAGGGTTTTTTAAACCTGCTCCTTCGCCGAAGCCTCGCCAAAAATCAAAAATCCTCGCTTCGAGATGGCTACAGTATTTTTTTAACCGCTCTAGGGATTTATCAGGCTGCACCAGTGTGCGAACAGGCTTTGACAAATGCTGTAACAAGCGGATGGCGAGCCGACCGGGTTGAAGTAAGCTGCGGTATAAATAAAGTGCCGACAAAAAATGGATGCGAGGTCAACTCTACGGCTCTCACGACGCCTTCATCGTCCGAGCCGACGATTTGCAGGGCGCTCGAACGCAAAATATCCACGTATTTCGGATTGACGCCAAAATTACAGTGATACTGTTCTTGGATCTGTGTCCGGCCATAACTGCGAGCAACCAGAGAATCCGGCTGAAGTGTGATGTTCATCGTGCGGCCAACCAGCGAACACGTGAGCCGGGAAATGAAGAGTTGTGATGCCTGCGGTTCAGTCTCCTCGTGTTCGGCATCAGCAAAACCGAGGACGTCTCGCGCATACTCCAGGATGATGTGCTGAAAACCCCCGCAAGTGCCCAGTAGCGGAATTCGCTGCTCGCGCGCGGTCCGAATCGCGGACATTGCGCCGATCACGCTCTTATAGGGGCTGCCCGGAGCAATCCAAAGGCCGCTGAATTCTGTCAACCGCTTCGTGCTGTCCGGTTGCGCCAACTCTTCAGTGGCGATCCAAGGATGTTCAATATCCAAACCTAAAGCCGCCGAGCAATGGTCAATTGCATCGCTGGTGGCGACGTGGGAGTGATTTGCTGCTTTGTAATCACCGATGATGGCTATTGTGGTCATGCGTTGTCAGGGCCGCTCGACGTATTTAGCGGGTTTGGTGTTGAACTGCGCTGACTGGCCTCGCGGTATGCTCAAGCTATGCCACGAATTCCCGGCGTGGTGTTTGGCCACGTAAACGATCTGGCCGACGTGATACGAGTAGTGCGTCAGTTGGCGATTGATTGCCTGGAGAACGCTGAGGGGTTCGCCTCGGATACTGATAGTCTTGTCCAAGTCTTTATCGGTTAGTGGGTCCAGTGCGTTGAACAATGCTGACCAACCCATTTCCCATTGCTGCAGCAGAGCTGCGTGAGTGTCGTCGGAGCCGATCTCAAACTCTGTATCGCGGTTGCGACCCGGTTTCTCGCCGTCGGTGGTCAAGAAGTCGGTCCAGCGGGAAAGCAGGTTGCCTCCGACGTGCTTCACGATGATGGCGATGCTGTTGTCTCCCTCCGCGGGTGCCGTGAAAAATTGATCGGGAGTGACCTGCACGACTGCTCCGTCAGCGAGCGCTTTCATGCGCTTGAATTCACGAAGGGCGAGGTGGAGGTAGGTCTCTTTTTCCATAACGGTTATGAAATCAGACCTGCGAATTTCTATCAATAGGTATCGCGGGAAAACTGTTTTGTTCTCCGGAATATTTGCAGGGCGCCGGTCAGAATTTGAAATTCGAAAATCGGGGCTTCGGAAGATGTTGCTCCTACGGAGCTCTGGATTTTTGAGGTCGCGCGGGCAATTCGGCGGGAAGCCGAATTGAGACCCGCCGGAGGCGGGGGCTACAGTATTTTTTTAACGGTGGAGGTGGTGTTACGCCTCCTGGGGGTGAGGCTTTCTCATCATGCGCCGCGCGGGTGATGGAATAGGGGGCGGTGCGGCAGCGACCGTCCTACCTGGGGGGATTTATAAAATTTGAGATTTCAAAATTGGATGTCGAGCATCCATCTTGCCCCCCGGGGCGGACGCGGCGCGAGGATCTGCCGGCAGGATGCCGGCAGCACGTTAGGATTTTTCGGGTTGGATGATGGCGATGACGACGGAGTCGGGTTTTAAATATTTGTTGGCGGCGGCTTTGATTTGTTCAAGCGTCACGGCTTCGTAGAGGGCGTCCTCGGCGTCGAGATGTTGGTAGCCGAGGCCGTAGAGCTCATCCAATGCGGTGATGGAGGCGAGGTGGCCGAGGTCCTGGCGGGCGATTTTTTTCTGGCCGATGATTTTTGATTTGGCGCGTTTGAGTTCGACTTCGGTGAGGCCTTCGGTGCGGAGGAGTTCGGCTTCGCGGAGGAGTTCTTTTTCCACGAGTTCAACTTTTTCGGGCATGGTGCCGACGTAGAAGGCGAAATAGCCGGGGGCGAGTCCGGGGAATTGTTGCGCGCCGACGTAGTAGGCGAGGCCCAGTTGTTCGCGGACGCGCAGGAAGAGGCGCGAGCCGAGGTCGCTGCAGGATTCCTGAATGAGTTCCAGGGCGTAGCGATCGGGGTTGTGCAGGGTGGTGCCGGGGAAGCCGACGACGATGACGGCTTGTTTTTTGTCGCGATGTTCGGTGATGCGTTGGGCTTTCGCCGCCGGGACGGCGGCGGTCCCAGGGGATGCCGGCAGGATGCCGGCAGCACTTTGGGGGGCGGCTTTCCACGAACCGAAGGCTTTTTCGACGGCTGTTTTTACTTCGTTCGCTTTGACGTCGCCGTAGATGGCGAGGACGCAGTTGTTGGGGACGGTGAATTTTTGATGGTGCGCTTTGAGGTCGGCGACGGTGAGGGCATTGACGCTTTCTTCGGTGCCGAGGGTGTCGAGGCCGTAGCCGGTGTTGTCGAAGAGGGTGCGGCGCATGGCGACGCTGGCGCTTTTAAGCAAATCATCTTTGCGGGCCTGGAGGTTGGCGATCTGGACTTCGCGTTCGCGTTCGAAGGCTTCGGCGGGGAAGGCCGGGTTCAGGACGACGTCGGCGAGGAGGTTGAGGCCGGTGGAAAAATCACTGCTGAGGACTTCCGCGTTGGCGCCGAAGCTTTGGTTTCCGGCGTAGGTATCGATGCTGCCGCCGACTGATTCGATTTCGCGCGCGATGTCCTCGGCGCTGCGGCGGGCGGTGCCTTTGATGAGTGTCTTGGCCATGAGTTGGGTGACGCCGTTGGTGCGCGAATCTTCGGCGAGGACGCCGCCCTGGAAGGTCATGCGGAATTCGACGAAGGGCAGGCGATGGTTTTCTTTGACGAGCAAGCGGAGGCCGTTGGGCAGTTCGAATTTTTGAATGGGGCCGTCGGTGGCGGATTCGGCGGCGTGCGAGGTTTTGGGCGCGGTGCCTTCGGGGAGGAGCGCGTAGAGGGTGCGGTTTTCCGGGGTGAGATATTCGCGGGCGACGCGCTGGACGTCGGCGGGGGTGACGCGTTTGACGGCGGCGAGGTAGCGTTCGGAGAATGTGAGGTCGTTCGCGGTGAGCCAGCTTGAGCCGAGGTCGCCGGCCTGGCCATCCATGGTTTTGCGCGAGGCCAGAGTGGCGGAGACGAATTGTTTGACGGCCTTTCCGATTTCGGCGGCGGTGACGGGAGTGGTTTTGATTTTTTCGAGTTCGGCGAGGACGGCGTCGCGGGTGGCGGTGAATTGTTCGGCGTCCATGACGGCGCTGATGCCGAGGAGGCCGGGATTGCCGGGGCTGTAGGTCCAGGCGTCGATGTGATGGGCGACACCCTGCTTCTCGCGGATTTCCTGATAGAGGCGCGAGCTGCGGCCGTGGCCGAGGAGGACGGCGAGGACGTCGAGCGCGGGGATGTCGGGGTGGCGGAGTTCCGGAATGTGCCAGGCGAAATGGGCGTGGCCGATTTCGATGGGGGCTTCTTCGACGATTTCGCGCGGGGCGGTTTGTTTGGGTTCCTCGGGCAGGACAATGGGCGGCAGCGCTTTGGCTTTGGAGTTTTTGTAGGATTCGCGGATTTGCGCGATGACTTCGTCTGATTTTATATCGCCGGCGACGACGTAGAAGACGTTGTTGGGAGAATATTTTTCGCGGTAGTAATTGTGGATGTCGTCGGGTTTGAGTTCGTTGAAAATATCGGGATAGCCGATGACGGTGAGGCGATAGGGGCTGCGGGTGTAGGCGGTTTCAAAGAGGCGGCGGCTGGCGCGGCGGTTGGGGTCGTCAACGTTCATGTCCATCTCGCGGCGGATGACGTCCATTTCCTTGGCGAGTTCATCGGGGGGCAGCGTGGCGTGCTGCATGATGTCGCAGAGGATATCGATGGCGGTGCGTGCGCCGGTGTTGGGGACGTCGATGTGGTAGACGGTGCGGTCGAAGCTGGTGTAGGCGTTCATGTAGCCGCCGGCTTCCTGGACTTCCTGATCGATGCGGCTGCCGGGGCGGGTGGTGGTGCCCTTGAAGAGCATGTGTTCGAGGACATGCGAGAGGCCGGCGCCGAGCCATTTGCCCTCGTGGATGCTGCCGGCCATGGCCCAGGATTGGGCGGAGACGACGGGAGCGCTGTGGTCTTCGCGCACGATGATGGTGAGGCCGTTGTCGAGCGTGGTGGTGGTGACGCCGGTGGGGATGGGGATTTCGCCGTTATTTTTAGACATTGCCATAGATGAAATTTGATCAAATGTGCGGTGTTGCCGAAGGGCCCAATTGCTTCGCCCCCTGTACCTTAAGCACCACCTCATCCCGGCCCTCTCCCCCGCTCCGCGGCGGAGAGGGAGACGAAGTACCGGGCTGGTTATAGTTCACCAGCGGTCGGGTTTGGATAGTCATTCGATAAATCGGGTTGCCCAAGTTATTCAGAAATGGGTTTTGGGCAAATTATTTAACAGAAGGGAACGAAGGTAACAAAGTAGGCCAGGCACCACTTTCCTCCCGTCCCGTGCCGGGTGCGTGGGACGGAATATGAGGCGGAGCGGCAGCTCCGCCATACCGTGGATTGTGAACGCACGGGCGGGGACGCCCATGCCACTAGTCTCGCTTGGCAACCCAATCGATGCTTTGGGAGATGAGTTTGCGGAAGTTGGGGTCGTCGTAGCAGCCGTGGCCGACGATGGTGCCGACGACGCGGGATTTTTTCTCGGTGCGATACCAGGCGAGCCATTGATCGCCGTTTTTCAGGAGGGGCGTGGCGTTGTTCAGCATGTGCATGTTGGAATAGAGTTCGTCGTGCAGGATGAAATGTTCCGGCAGGCCGGCGGTGATGGGATGTTGTGCGACGACGGTGACGGGGATGTCGACATCGCCTTTGTAGGTGGAGGAGGTGATGCCGTTGATCATTTGTTCTGTTTGGTAGACGTATTTGCCGCCGGCGATGCGTTCGTATTCGCTCCACATGGGGTAAGAGAGATAGGCGTGGTGGAGGACGATGACGCCGATGCCTTTATCGAAGAGTTTCAGAAAGCGCTCTTTTTGCTGGTCGGTGATTTTGGTTGGTGAATCGTAGAGCAGGACGACGTCGTAGCTGAAAAGGTCGGGGCGGTCGTAGGCTTCGGCGTTGGTGTGTTGTTGGGCCCAGGTGTAGGTGACTTCCGGGTTGTCCTTGAACATCTGGAAGAAGGAATCGGCTTTGAAATTGTGGCCGCCGGTGATGATGAGGACGCTGATTTTTTTATCGGGCTGGGGGTCGGGTTTGGGGGAGGCGCAGCCGGTGAGAATTGCGACAAAGACGGCGAATAGGAGTGGGAGTTTTTTCATTGCGCACGAAGCGTGGCAGGGGCGGAGAGGGAATGCAAGAGTGTGTGGGCATGGAGCGGTTCGTTTTCGGATAAAAAGCAGACACTTCGTGCCCCTGTTCCCCGAGCCCCACCCCGGCTCTCCCCCGCTTCGCGGCGGAGAGGGAGGCGAATTTACGCGCTTGTGATGTTACCATTATGAGCGCTGAACGTTTTGTCAGAGAGCGGACGCCGCAGTCCAAAACCTGGCGGACCAATATTTTCCCCTTCGTCTTATTGCACCCGTTGAATAGCAAACGGAATCTGAATGCTGTAGCCGTATTCGCATAGGGGACAGGAGGTCGTGTGCGAAGAATTTACGGCGTGCGCCAGGCAGAAGATGGCGAGAAGGAAAGCAGTGAGGGTTAATTTTTTGCGCGTCGTCATTTTGAAAATGCTTTAGACGACGGGTTTGGTTTCCCGGTTGAGTTTGTTTTGGGGCAGGAAGGGTTTGCGGAAGGCGTCGTCGAAAGTGTAGCCGTTTTGGAAGTCGGCGCGGCTGTCGGTGTCGGTTTTGGAAAAGAGGCCGGCTTCGACGACGTTGAAGACGATTTCGCCGAAGTCTTCGCAGCGGGTGATGCCCCATTCCTCGAGGACGGTGATGGTCATGGGGCCGAATTGGGCGAGGGCATAGTCGCGGATGCCGGCAAGGAGTTCCTGGCCGGTGACGTGGAGGCCCTCGCGATGTTCACGGACGGCGGCTTTCTGGGTGTAATCGAGGGCGTCACGGACGAACAGGTACGCATCGCGGCGGTAGCGCGGATCTTTGCCGAGGATCTGTTCGAGTGTTTCTTCGAAATTGGCTTCGTGCATGTTCAGGGTTGTGCCGTAAGATATGCCTAAACGCCCAAAAGGCCAAAGGCAAGGACTTCATCAAAAAAGGTTAAGGGACCTGGAGCGAAATAACAATGTACAGATAAACGCGGAAAACGGAAGGGACGAGGGACGAAAAGGACGGAAGGGACTGGAAGTTGAACCGAGCATCCAGTTGTGTTCCAAGGACGAGGACGAAAAAAACGGTGGGTTTGGGTTTGACAGTGGCGGGGTGACTTTTAGTGTTCGTAGGTGGCCCAGACCGTGATTAATCCATGGACGATAGTGCCGTTCGGCTTGTTGCTGGTGGCGATTGCGCTGGGGCCGCTGCTTTTTGCGAAGTGGTGGTTGAAGCATTATTCAAAGGTGGCGCTTGGGTTGGGGGCGGCGGTGGTGGGGTATTATTTATTCGGACTTCAGGCCGGTCACCGGGTGTTGGAAGTGGGGCACGAGTATTTGAGTTTCATTTGTCTCGTGGGGTCGCTGTTTGTGGTTTCGGGGGGGATTCATATCAATGTGAAGGGGGAGGCGACGCCGGTGGTGAATGTGGTGTTCCTGCTGGTGGGAGCGTTGGCGGCGAATGTGTTGGGGACGACGGGCGCTTCGATGCTGCTGATCCGGCCGTGGATTCGGATGAACAAGTATCGGATCACGGCGTATCACATCGTGTTTTTTATTTTCATCGTTTCGAACGTGGGCGGCTGCCTCACGCCGATTGGGGATCCGCCGTTGTTTCTCGGGTATTTGTATGGGATTCCGTTTTGGTGGGTGGCGGAGCATTGCCTGCCGATGTGGGCGGCAGGCGTGGGGATTTTGCTGGCGATGTTTTACGTGGTGGATCGAAGGAACTTCAATCGCGCGCCGCGTGAGGTGCGGGAGCGGGAAACGGCGAATGAGGCGTGGCGGTTTGAGGGGTTGGCGAATGCGTTGTTCGTGGCGATGATTTTGATTGCGGTGTTCATCAGCAAGCCGGTGTTTTTGCGGGAATTAGTGATGGTGTTGGCGGCGGTGGGGTCGTATTTCACGACGAAAAAATCGGTGCACGAGGCGAACGAGTTTAATTTTCATCCGATCCAGGAGGTGGCGATTTTGTTCGCGGGGATTTTTGCGACGATGGTGCCGGCGCTGGATTGGCTGCAGGGGAATGCCGGCGCGTTGCTGGGGCAGCATCCGCCGCCGGGATTTTTTTATTGGGGGACAGGCGTGCTTTCGAGCGGGCTGGACAATGCGCCGACGTATCTGAGTTTTTTGAGCGCGAGTTTTGGTTCGTTTGTGAATCACGATGTGGTGGCGCAGGTGCAGGCGCATGTTGCGTCGGGGGCGATTGATTTCAACAATCTGACGGGGCCGTACGCGGAGCAGGTGCGGCAGACGCTGGAGGCGTTGCAGAGGTATCACGCGGATGACGTGGCGTCCAGGAGCGTGAGCAAGGAGGAGATTGAGGTGTGCTTCCTGCTCGGCAATGCAATGTTCAATCAATACATTCAGGCGATCAGCATTGGCGCGGTGTTTTTTGGGGCGGCGACGTATATTGGGAATGGGCCGAATTTCATGGTGAAATCGATTGCGGCGCATCAGAGGGTCAATGCGCCGACGTTTTTGGAGTATGTGTGGAAATTTACGGTGCCGTTTTTGTTGCCGATGCTGGTGATTGTGTGGGTGGTGTTTTTTTGGGGGTAGGCGGTGGAAAACATCGAACATCGAACATCGAACATCCGATGGAGACAAGCGGGAGGGCGCGCCGCCACGCATTGCCGTTAGTGACACAGTCGCTAACGGCAGCGCCGCCCTGCCGTGAGGTAAGATTTTGGGGACAAGTTGGTAACGGAAAGCGGGATGGCCAAGAATTTGCTTGGCACAGGGAGCGAATTTCAGGAAACATCCTTCGGAGATTAGGGCATTCGAGTGCGTACTCTTTATAATATTCTGTTCAGGATTTTTTTCCTGTTGTCTTCACCGTATTATTTTTGGCGGATGCAGCGACGGGGGAATTGGCAGTCGGGTTTCAAGGAGCGTTTCGGCAAGTTCACGACTGTTTTCAAGCAATCCATCACGAACCGGCAGGTATTGTGGCTGCATGCGGTGAGTGTGGGCGAGGTGAATGTCTGCACGCAGCTGATTCGCGCGATCGAGCCGCGCATGCCCAATTTGAAGATTGTGGTGTCCACGACGACGACGACGGGCATGGCGGAGTTGAAGAAGAAGCTTCCGTCGCTGGTCGCGAAGATTTATTACCCGATTGATCATCGCAAGTATGTGTCGCGGGCGCTTTTGGCGATTTACCCGGAGGCGATTGTTTTGGTGGAGGCGGAGATTTGGCCGAATTTCATCTGGCGAGCGAAGGATCTGGGGATTCCGATTTTCCTGGTGAATGCGCGGTTGTCGGAGCGGTCGTATCGCGGGTATAAGCGGTTTGGTTTTCTGTTCCGGCCGTTGTTCGCATCGTTCGCGGGCGTGGGCGCGCAGAATGAGGCGGATGCGGCGCGGTTGCGCGAGCTGGGCTGCCGGCCGGAGGCAATTCACATTGTGGGAAGTTTGAAATATGACGCGGCGCAGTTGGATACGCAGCAGCCGTTGAATGTGGGCAGGATGCTGCAGCAGGTGGGTGTGCCGGAGGGGGCGCGGATTCTTCTGGGAGGCAGCACGCATGACGGGGAGGAGGCGATCCTGGGGGAGGTTTTTTTGCGGTTGCGGAAGCAGTTTCCGGATTTGTTTCTGATTGTTGTGCCGCGGCATTTCGAGCGGAGCCGGGATGTGGGCCGTGCGTTGAAGGAACATGAGGTGAAATTTATTTATCGCAGTGATGTGGGCGCGGATACGCAGTTGCAGCCGGGCGAGGTGGATTGTCTGCTGGTGAATTCAACGGGCGAGCTGAAGTTTTTTTACGAGTATGCGACGGTGATTTTTGTGGGGAAAAGCCTGACGGCGGAGGGAGGGCAGAATCCGATTGAGCCGGCGGCGTTGAGCAAGCCGATGGTTTTCGGTCCGAACATGCAAAATTTTGCGGACATCACGCGCAAATTTCTGGCGCAGGGCGGCGCGGTGCAGGTGAAGGATGCGGTGGAGCTGGAGGCGAAGGTCGGGGAGTTGCTGGGCAATGAAGCGCGACGGGCGGAGTTGGGGCGGAATGCGCTGAAGGTGGTGCGGGAGAATCTGGGGGCGATCGACCGCACGGTGGATATGCTGGTGAAGGGGATGGATAACGGGGAGATTTATATCAAGAGGTAGCAGGGCGGAGGAGCGTTAGTGGATCTTCTGAAGATCTTTCTTTTTGGACTCAAAATTAGTTATGAATTTCTTGTAATGATTCCCCCGGGGCGATTTTACGGATAAACGTCAGTATTCGTTCATTTTGGGCGTGGGCTGTTGTGGTGGTTATTTTGGAGGCATTCTATGAAAAAAATTGGCCTTCTCCTCATTTGCGGAATCTCACTGGCGGGACTTCGCCAGGCGAGTGCCGCGGCGCAACTGCGCATATCTGACGGAACGGTCGCAGGGACCATTACCATTGCAGACAATGATCCGAACGATCTGAGTTCCCTCCCCGGACTGGTGGAGTACAGCGGGCCGGTCGGTGCGAATTGGTTCGTTACGGTGACTATCGGAACGTCCTATCCGTTTGACGGCAGCCCGTCGATGCCGACCATGGACATCTCAACCAAAAACGCGTCGGCGGACGCCGGGACTTTAACCATAGATTTTTCGGATACCGGTTTCACGTCAGGCGGAGGCGCCACGCTGGGAATTGGCGGGACTTCAGCGGGCACGGTGACGTTTCAGGCCTGGACGGACCCTGGTAATGTCAATTTTGCGAAGACTGCATTGGTCGGCACGGTGGGGCCTTTGACGCCGGCCTTCAGCGGCGGCTCTTTCAATGGCAGTGCGAGCGGGAGTGTGGCGCCGGCTGCTCCTTACTCGCTGACTTTGGAAACGGTGATTCAACATCCTGGCGCGGGCAGCACGGCGTTTGATGCGCAAATCATAGTTACGCCGGTGTCTTGCAACGGACAAATTGGTGATTTTGTGTGGGATGATCTCAATGGGAACGGCTGTCAGGATGCGAATGAACCGGGCATCCCGGGAGTCACAGTGGATTTGTATTCCGGTTGTGGGGCCAACAAGGGGGCGCTGGTTCAGACCACGACGACGGATGGCAACGGCAAATATCTTTTTACCGGCCTTTGCGCCGGGGATTATACGGTGAGTTTCACGACGCCGAATGGATTTGTTCATACTTTGGCACATCAGGGTTGCAGCGTTGGCGGACAGCCATCGACGGATACGGACAGCAATTGCGAATGCACGGGGGCGGATAATTGCGATGTGTGTGTGACGCTGGCGACGGACAATGCGGTGGATTTGTCGATCGACTGCGGTTACATCGGTGCGCAGCCGTGCCTGACGTTTGTGAAGACGGCTGATACGAATGCGGCGCCGGCGGGAGGGGTGGTCGGTTACACTTACGCGATCACGAATTGCGGCGGGACGGCGTTTACGAATCTGGCGATTGTGGACGATGCCGGCACTCCCGACTTCCCGGGAGATGATTTTTCGGTGGCGTCGGGAATCAATTTGCTGCCGGGGCAAGGCATGAGTTTTCACCAGTTTGTGACGCTGCCCGTCGAGGAGTGTGTGAGCAATACGGCAGGGACGGGCGCCGGCACGTTGATCACGCAGGTATTGCCGAATGGGGATGTCAAAGTCACTTTCCGGCAGTCGCGCAATCTCAACGACAATGTGTACGGCACGCCGGCGACTGCGGACGGGTGGTCGAAGCATGCCTTCAGCGATCTGACTGGCAGCGATAAAGCGGAGTTCCGGTTTACGGACGGAACTGGCAAAGTGGTGTTGGATTTTTACCTCGATTATATCAGTGCGACGTCGATATCGCCTTCCGCGCCGTCCGGTTACGCGTCGCTTGGTCCCAACGGTGGGGATGGTTCCATGGTTACGGGTGCAAAGAGCAATGTGTTGTCGTGGACATCGACGCTGGCGGATAATTTAAACAGCGGTTTCAACGGCGGTTTCCCGAGTCCGTATCTTGTGAATTCGCCGACGCCTGAGTCGTCGTTCCCGAATTGGGATTACGTGGATGGATATACGGTGACTGTGAGCCATTTTGCCTTCGGCGCGAATGGGTTCGGCGGTGTGACGATTCCGTTCGTTCACAATTCACCGGCGAAGACGGGCCAAGGTCAAGTTTCGCCGATCCCGTGCGGCGGATGCATCACGAATACGGCGCGCGTGGTGACGGTTTTGGACGGAAACGTGATTGGAGCGACTCTGGCGACGGATGATGCGGTGGTGTGCACAGGAACTCCGACGCCGCCACCTCCGACCTGCGTTATCACGGAAGGCGCGCTGAAGATTGATAAGAAAACGATCCAACTTCCGATTAAGAATGCCGGGACTTCGGACATCCTTTTGACGGAACTTGATTTGACCTGGCCGCAGGCGATCAATGGCAAGCTTACGAAGGTGAGCTTGAACGGCGATGCGTGGACGGGGCCGGCGGCCGATTCTCCGATTATGTTGACTTCAGGGTTTGTTGCGGATCCGAACAAGAGGACGATTGCCAAGGGTCAAACGAAGACGCTCGTGCTGACGTTTGAGAATAATGCGAGCACGACGCTTGGCAGTTATACTGGCGCCATCGATTTTGGTTCGTGCCAACTCGTGTTCCCACCGTCGGCGCCGACTGGGCCGACTGGGCCGCCCGCACCTCCCGGACCACCACCGCCGCCACCGCCGCCGCCCGGACCGCCACCGCCACCCGGGCCACCACCGCCGCCGCCACCGCCGCCGCCACCCGGACCGCCGCCGCCTCCGCCTGGGCCCTGAGAGGTTTTCGGTTTGGAATTGAAAAGAGCGACTCGCGGTGAGTCGCTCTTTTTTTTAAGTCTTCAGTTTTTCTATTAGAGCGGTGGCAGCACCATCGGACCGGTTTTAACTGCCGAGAATTCTTCTGCCTTCGTCGAGAAAGATGCCTTTGAAGTTCATTTCGAGGGCTTGCGGGTTGGTGGCTTTGGAGAGTGCTTCTTTCTGGCTGACTTTTCCGTCTTTGACGAGCTGGAAGAGGGATTGGTTGAAGGATAGCATGCCGTCTTCGACACCGGTTTCGATGGCGGCGCCGAGTTTGTCGAGCCGGTTTTCCTCGATCAATTTCCGGACGGTGGGCGTGTTGATCATGATTTCCAGCGCGGGGGTGAGGGCGCCGGTGACGGTGTTGACCATGCGCTGGCAGACCACACCTTGAAGACAGCCGGCGAGCTGGCGGCGGATTTGTTCGCGTTCGTCAGCGCGGAAGAAATCCAGGATACGCGTGACGGAGAGGGCGGCGTTGGTGGTGTGGAGGGTGGAGAGGACGAGATGGCCGGTGTCGGCGGCGCTCATGGCGGCGGTGAAGCTGAGGGAGTCGCGCATTTCGCCGATCATTAGGATGTCCGGATCCTGGCGGAGGACGTTTTTCAACGCGGCGTGGAACGAGAGGGTGTCGAGGCCGACTTCGCGTTGTTCGATGATGGATTGGTTGTCTTCAAAAACAAATTCGATGGGGTCTTCGAGGGTGATGACGTGTTTTTTGAAGTTGGCGTTGATGTGCTCGAGCATGGCGGCGAGGGTGGTGGATTTGCCGCAGCCGGTGGAGCCGGCGACGAGCAGGATGCCGCGCGGGGATTCGGCGAGTTTTTTGATCTGCGGGAGCAGACCGAGTTCCTCGAAGCCCGGCACCTGGGTGCGGACGTAGCGCATGGCGAGGCACCATTGGCCGCGCTGTTGGAAGAGGTTCGTGCGGAAGCGGCCGATGCCCAGTTCGTAATAGGAGAAATCGATTTCGCGCTCTTCATTGAGCTTGGCGCGAAGGTGTTCCGGGGTAATGGTGTGGACGATTTTGTTGGCCCATTCCTGCGTGGGAAAGGGGCACTCGATGGCGACGAGCTGGCGGTTGATGCGAAAAACAACGGGGCAGCCTATTTTTATGTGGACGTCGGAGGCACCGCCATCGACGGCGGTTTTGAGGATGCGATGAAACAATTCCATGGGAGCAAACTAGCAGAGGGCGCGTGGGTGCCAAACAGGAAAAGTGATGTTGCGGGGGGTGTTGGTGAATTTTTTCTGCTAACGCGAGAGGGGATTGGGGGGAACGTTGGTGACAGCGTCACCAACGGAAACATGGGGCGGCGCGGCAGCGCCGCCTTACCGCGATCTCAGTTGCCGAGGGTTAGGATGTTGTTTTGCTCCAGCTTTTTGAAGCGTTCGTCGCCGAGATAATTTTGGAGGGTTTGATCGATCTGGCCGGAAAATTGGGAGATGGATTTTTGGACGTTGGTCCAGTCGACGGGTTGGCCCTGGTTTTGCAATGTTTGCAGCTGCTGCTGGTAGCTGGCGACGCTGGTTTTATAATACTGCAGTGTGCTGTAGAGGTAATCGATGTCGTCGTCGGTGAGTTGCCAGGCGGTGGAGAAATGTTTCATGGCCTGGTAGTTGGGGTCCTGAGATCTTTCGAATTGAGCGAAGGTGTTGGCGCCGAGGGCGCGTTGGCAGGCCTGGTCGCGGGCAGAGTCGAGCGCCTGCATTTGGGCGTCGTGCTGTTCGGGAGTGATTTGGGCGGATTCCAGTTGATGATCGAGCGCGGCGCGCTGGTCGTTCCATTGTTTTTGCGCGGCGGTGAGAGCGGTGAGTTCGTCGTCGGTGGGGTGGAGGTTTATTGTTTTGCGACGCAAATCAGCGGTGGTTGGATCGGGCGAGACGTTCATTTGGGCGTAGCGATCGTCGCCGAGAAGGGCGTGGACTTGGGTATCGTATTGGGTTTGGAGGGCGGATAATTTCCGGCTCAAGTCGGCGTCGTCGATTTTGCCTTCGTGCGAGGCGGTTTGGAGGTCGCGCTGGGTTTGCATCAGGGTTTTTCGCAATTGATAGAGCGAATCGGTTTCGGCGGCGGATAAATTTAGGTTGTCGAGGTTCAGGTCGCGCAGGGTGTTTTCCTTGTCCCATTCGCGAAAGCCTTCCTCGCCGAGGGCGTTTCGGAGGGTTTGCTCGCGTTCGGCGACGCGCTCGTCTTCGGCGCGGGTGATGGCGCTGGCGTCGAGGTCGCCGGCATCGAATTGTTTTTGGAGGTTGCGTTCTCTGGCGTCCCAGCGATTTTCGAAATCGGCGATGACGACGTTGGCGAGAATTTTGTTGGGCACGCCAGCGGCGCGCAGGTCGGGGAGCCAGGAATTGATGTCGGTGGATTTTGCGTGGGTGGGTGGCGGTGGTTGTGGCGGCAGTGGGATGATGATTTTGGCGATGGGCGTGGGTGTTTGTGGTTCGGTGGTGTTATTGGTGGCGCGGGTTCGCGAGAGAAGCGCGGCTAGCAGGATGGCGTTCAGGGCGACCGAAATGATGAGCAGGCGTTTCATAATGAAGTCGATTTTGTTGGTTTGAATTTACGCTCGCCACCTCGGCCCTCTTCCCCGGGGAGAGGGGGAAGGCTTTGGAGCCATTCTGGATGATCACTTACTGACGGCTTAATCCAGCTTTTTGGTGGGCCGAGGAATTTCATTCAAGATTTATTTTTGGAAGAGGTAGGCGGCTTCGGATTCGGGGCCGGTTTTTTCGGAAATGACGTTTGAGGGTTGGCCGACGTAGTAGGCGCGGACGCGGAAGGTGCCTTTGCGCTGGGGCGGATGCAGAGACCAACCAAAAGAATTGATGTTGGGGCCGACGACAGCGCAGGCGTGGTAGTCGGGTTCGTCGTCGGCTTTCATTTCAATGAGGTAGCCTTCGGCGTCGGTGTCGTGATCGATCCAGGTGAGGTGAATGCCGCTGACGGTTTCGGGGACGATGACGGCTTTGAGATTGGTGGGAGCGGCACCGAGTATGGTGTGCGGGTCGCGGATGGATTTGGGAGTGACAGGGGTTTTTGCGGGAATGGTTTCGGGTGCGCCCCAACTGTAGTCTTCCGGTGCGGCGTAGCGGTTCGTGTATTCGGTGTTGGAAAGATTCACGGGGAGACTGACTTCAGCGGGGGCTGAGGCCGGACCGATGTAAGGAAGGATGCGATAGTAAAAGGTGGTATCCGGGATGAGGCGCGAGTGGGTGAAGGTATTTTCGCCGGCGGGCCAGAATCCGAGGCGTGTGTATTGGCCGTTCGGCTCGGTGGCGAATTCGACGATGTGGCCGGCGCAGGATTTTGAGGCGTCCTGCCAGGTCAACGTTACATCGTATCGAGAGGGCATGGTGGCGGTGACGTGAATTGGGGCGTTGGTTTGGGAGCGGGGATCGGGAGTAGAGCAGCCGGCGGCTGTGGTAATGAGGAGCCCGAACAAGGAGCGGTGGAAAAATTTCATACGGTAATAATTAGTGGAGATTGGCCGACTGCCAGTCGGCGACACAGCAGGCTGCCAGCCTGCGCTACGATTGTGTTCAGGATTTTTCCGGCGCCGTGGTGAGGCGGCGCCGGAGTTGTTGCTGAGATTTAGGGCCGGCTATTTGTACCAGAACTTGATGTTGGTCCAGGTGGCGGTGATGGGGCCTTTGCCGCTGCCGGTGCGGTAGGTGCCGAACTTGTGATAGTAGGGCGGAGTGCCGTTCATGGTGTATTCGATGAGGGAACCGTTGATCCAGATGGCGTCCTTGGCGCTGCCGGTGTAGCAGATGGTGTTGATGCGCACGTTGGAGCCGACGGTGTAGTTGGCGAGTTGGTCTCCGTCTTCAACGGCATAGAGGTAGCCGGATTTGCTGACGGCGATCATGGTCCAGGGGCCGGTATTGTCCTGGAAGGTTTGCTTGAGACAAATGCGGTCGCCGCCGAGACTGTTGACGGTGACGTAGCCTTCGAACTGGTGGGAGCCGGTGGAGAAGTCCTGATAGCGCCGCTCCGCGCGCTGCTCCGTTGTGGTGCTCGTGCTCGTGATCCCGAATTGGTTTCCGCTGTTCCATCCGCTGCCGACCAGTTGCAGATTGTAACTGGGGGATTCGGAGGTCCAGGGGCCATTGCCGACTTGCGCGTGAGCGCAGAGGCACAAGCCGCCTGCGATCGCCAACGTGGTGAGGATATGAGCCGAGGGGTGTTTAATGCAGTACATAGTTTTTCCTGTGCGTTGAGTTGTTAGACTTTGTCTTCCGCCGCAACGATTTCCCGAAGCAACCACCTGGTGTTTTGGAGTCGTTTACAGACGCAAAACAACAGCCATGTGACGAGTGGATAGGAGCGTGGCGATTGGAGCAGAACGTGCAGAAAAATTCAATTGAACATTTGTTCTAATTCCTTGGATCGGCACTATGCACTTCACGGATGCAGATAATTTGAGAATCGCAATGTTTATGCGGTTCAAACCTTACTATTTGGTGCGCTTAGTTTTGCGTGCTTTGGGCTTGGTGGATTTGGCGGGCGTAACAGGCTGGGCGACTCGCTTCAGTGCTTCTTCAAAGCTGATGCCGTGCAATCGTAAATCTTTCGTCTTTGCCATGGCGTAATCCTATCACAATCGGTTGGCAGTCAAAAGGCGTTAGACTTGACTGCCCATCATTCACGAATGAAACCACTGCGGAGGCATACCAAGCTATTATTTTCGGGTTACTGCATCAAGGTGGGCATTAGGTCAAAAGACACAAAACGATACATATTTCCGTCAGGCCCCATCGCGAACGTATTCGTGCCGAATTGTTGCAAATGGCTGATAAATTGGGGAGCGGCTGAATCCATTGTTAGAGACTGCAGTTCCATGATTCGGGAATACTCAAAATTCCCTTGGACGTGCGTGACCGTGCCATTTTTTAGAGACTGCATAATTCCTGGGTTAAGCGAGTTAAGACAATCGACCAATCGTTCCTTATATGGCTTAACTTTGGCCGCAACCAGATCGTTTGATTCATTGTTTACCGTCGTCACAAGAATTGAAATTTCGTTTGTGGCGCTGCTCAGTTGGGATTCTGTTGTTTCCAGTTTGTTTGAAACAGTCCCAAGCTGCGTTGTCAGTGAGGACATCTGCGCATCTCCAGAAATTGATTCAACCCCCAAAAACACTGTGCCAGCAAGCGAAAATACCGGTATGATCCAAAGTGCCACTAAATGCACACCCGCTTTAAATTTGGCGCGCCCTCTACTTGATTTGAAGCAGTCATTTGTTTCGCTATGGTCTCGAAACACGGGAATGAAGCTAACAATACTGACAGCCAGAAATATCCAAAATGAAACCGGCATTTAAATGTCTCCTGATAATTGGCGTTGTCTTGGCGGCCTGGTGCTCACAATGGATTTGCTATAAAGCTGGTTTGCGCGCTGGTCAGAAAATCGCCAAAAAACCGGACCGCAATATGTGAACTCTGCCGAGTATTAATCAACTCTTTTTATTCTACGATTTCGCATTAAAACCCTCTGGTATTCCCTCATCCACGCGCGGCATCGCTCACAAAGATAAAATCCCCCATTCGGCTTTCCGCATTTCGGGCAACAGCCTTTTGATCGCTGGCGATGCTGCC
>Ga0335085_10003414_pt1 | contig 27566 bp, 18 predicted proteins | sample Lox_Sample_45_FD_206712 | JGI IMG/M metagenome (GOLD analysis project Ga0335085, IMG submission 206712) | Soil microbial communities from Loxahatchee National Wildlife Refuge, Florida, United States - Lox_Sample_4.5 | ecosystem: Environmental > Terrestrial > Soil > Wetlands | place: USA...
GTGCGTTTTGTGATCACAGACAGGAGAACGACCGCCGCACGCGCTAAATTGATCGATTACGACACGTATCCGCCCTAATCTTGTCCATGGAGTTCGCCTGAACATCGCCTTCGTTGAAGGTTTTATGGAAATTCGTTCCAGCCGGCACTTAAGTGTCTCCTTCACAGCGAGGAGCTAACCTCGGCAACCGATGCTTGCCTCCCGTATGACACGTAATCGAAACATGCTTCTTGTGGAGCGCGCGTCAGGTGCTCCTCAAGTCTGCCGTCGCTCTCCCGTCGTCGAAGCGGACCGCCGAGCGCCAATGGAGCGCCAGGCGGTAGCCAAGATTGCGCGGGAGGTTCCACCAGATACCGACGCGCGACTTGCAGAGGAGCCGGTCGAAGATCGACGGCAGCGAGTAGAACTGATCCGCGAACCACGCCACCCCTTGCTCCAGCTCACGCGGAGACATGTTGCTTGGTCGAAAGACCGCGTCGACCTTGCCGTTGTAGCGGTCCCAATCCGTCGTCAGCAGGCGTCCGGTACGGACCATCTGGTCGAAGAACGGCGTGCCGGGCATCGGCACGACGATGCCTACCGTTGCGCTGTCGATGCCGATCTCTCGATAGAATCGTAAAGTGCGCTCGAAGATCCCCGAGTCGTCGCCATCGAGGCCGAACATGGTGCCCGCCTGAATGGCGATGCCGTGCCGGTGAAGGTTGGCCACCGCCCGCTCGTATAGACGCACCTGATTGAAGCGCTTCGCTTGCAGGTCGAGGCTGCGCTGAGAGACTGTCTCCAGCCCCACGAATACTGCCTTGCATCCGCTCTCTGCCGCGACAGCCATCAACTCCTCGTCGAAGGCCACGCGCATCGTGGTCTGCGTCGTCCACCACTTGCGATAAGGAGCGATGGCGCGGCATAACGCGAGCGCATAGGCTCGGTCGGCCATCAGGTAGTCGTCCCAGAAGACCACCGATTTGCCGGGCATCAGCGCCACCTCCCGTGCCACCTCCCCGACTGGACGCCGACGCTGCCCGCGCCCGTACAGGAAGGGGATCGAGCAGTAGCCGCAGCGGTGCACGCATCCACGGGTAGCGATCGTAACCGCGCGTCCATAGCGTCGACCGCGAATGAGATCCCAGCGTGGCGCTTTCATGCCGCGTAAGTCGGCGGGCCGACCGCGATAGATCTCCTGCCACCGGCCGCGTGCGAAGTCATTGACGACCTCCGGCCAGACGAGCTCCCCTTCGCCGATCACCAACGCGTCGGCGTGGCGCAGGGCATCCGAAGGCATGGCGGTGACGTGCGGTCCGCCCAAAACGACGCGCCGGCCACGGGCGCGCAGCTCCCTGGCCAGCCGATACGCGTGCGCCGCCGCCGGGGTGTTACAGGTGATCGCAACCAGATCTGCTTCGCGGTCCAGGTCGACCGGCTCAACGATCTCGTCGGTATGGTGCAGCTCCACGCCCGGCGGCGTGTAGGCTGCGAGCAAGGGCATCGTGAGCTGTGGAAACCGGATCAATCGCCATTTGCGCAACCGCCGTGACGGCCCAGACTCGGGAGTGATCAGCTCGATCTTCATGCGGATACGCTACACGTTGTCCGTTCCGAATCCTTGACCCTCAAAATTCTAAGTGCAATCGTGTTTCCCCCGCGTGGGAGTAACCAGTCATCGAATGCGCCCCTTGCATCGGTAAGGCCTTGGCCGTCTGACCATCTTCCGATGCTTCGTTCCAATGGCAATCTTCTCGCTAAGCCGGCCGGCCGAAATCCGGGTGGGCAATGCTTGGCGCGTCGAGGGCCGCTGCCTAGATGATGAACTCGGTCCACAAAGTCCTCGGAGCAAAAGACTAACCGAGCTGAGAGCGAGCTCTCACAGCGGACCGCATTCTTCGGCAGCAACCCTCTAACCCTGTTTTGAGTTAGGGTAGGCGGGAACCCAATCGCTCTAAGGTGCCCCTTCTTGGCCTCGCCGAGGTACCCACCATCTGCGTCGAGCATTTGAACGACGCGCAGCTCAAGGCCTTCATGATCGCCGATAACCGGCTGACCGAGATTTCCGTATGGAACGACCGGTTGCTTGCGGAACAGTTGAAGGAGCTGTCGCTGCTGGAGCTCGACTTCGATCTCGCGGTTACCGGCTTCCACATGGGCGAGATCGATCTACGAATCGAGGGGCTTGAAGAACTGCAACCGCGCGAAGATCACGCCGATGTTCTGCCGACGCCGCAAGCCGGGCCGGCCGTAACTCAACCACGCGACTTGTGGTTGCTAGACAAACACCGCGTTTACTGCGGGAGCGCACTCGAGCAGGCCGCTTTCTCTTTTCTCATGCGTGGCAGCAAGGCGGCGATGGCTTTCATCGATCCGCCCTACAACGTCCGCATCGAAGGAAACGTTAGTAGACTTGGCGCGATTCACCATCGCGAATTCATCATGGCCTCCGGCGAGATGAGCGAGGCCGAATTTACGGAGTTTCTCCGCCGAGCATTTGTGCAACTCGTGCGCCATACCGTCAATGGTTCGGTTCATTTCGTGTGCATGGACTGGAGGCATCTTCAGGAAATCCTGGGCGCCGGCCGACAGACCTACGCCCAATTGCTCAATGTATGCGTGTGGGCCAAGGACAACGCGGGAATGGGGTCCTTCTACAGGAGCCAGCACGAGTTGGTCTTCGTCTTCAGGAATGGCCGCGGGCCGCATCGCAACAACGTCCAGCTGGGGCAGTTCGGTCGCAATCGTACCAATGTTTGGCGCTATCCCGGCGCAAATTCATTCGCCAAGCACAGCGATGAGGGCAACCTGTTGCAGATTCATCCCACGGTCAAGCCGGTCCAATTGGTCGCGACGCCATTTTAGACTGCTCGGCTCGCGGCGAAATCGTGATCGACAGCTACCTCGGCGGCGGCACCGGCGTCATTGCCGCAGAGCGCACCGGACGCCGCTGCTATGGGCTGGAACTCGATCCACGTTACGTCGATGCGATCGTGCGACGCTGGCAGAACTTTACCGGCGGTGATGCGCATCACGCGTCGAGTGGTCGAACTTTCAACGAGCTCCAAAAGGAAAGAGAGGGCCAGGATGCCGACTGAAAAGGACACTAACTACGAAGTGGGCTACGGCAAACCACCGCAGCGAACCCAGTTCAAGAAGGGCGAGTCGGGGAACCCCAAGGGCCGCCCAAAGAGCGTCAAGAATCTGGCAAGCCTTTTTGAAAAAGAGCTCGACGAGCGCCTCCTGGTCAGCGAAAACGGCCGGCGCAGGACGATCAGCAAGCGCGAGGCCATGGTGAAGCACCTGGTCAACAAGGCCGTATCCGGTGACAAACGGCTTATGCAACTGCTGCTCGAGGAAATTCGGCTGATCGAATCCAGAACCTCGTCGCCTGGATCAGATAGCGGAATTTTCGACGAAGCAGACCGACAAGTAATCCTCCAGCTGCAGGAACGAATCCGGCGGCTGGTCAAAACAGAAGGAGATGACGATGATACTGACCCCAACTGAATATCGAGCATTACTGCGGCAGGACCTTTGCGGCTTCTCTCAGCGCTGCTTCCATCAGCTTAACCCGCAGACGCCCCTCTATATGAACTGGCACATCGAGGTGATGACCGCGAAGCTCGAGGCTTGCCGCCAGGGAAAGATCCGACGGCTCATCATCAACATCCCGCCCCGCCATCTGAAATCGCTCTGCGCCTCGATAGCGCTGCCGGCTTGGCACCTTGGTCATAACCCAGCGGCGCAGATCCTATGCGTCAGTTACGCGCAGGACCTTTCTGATAAGCTTGCCCGCGATTTCCGCAGCGTGATGATGAGCGACTGGTACAATGCGCTGTTCCCAACGCGTCCGGCGGGTCAAAGGCAGTCGATTCAGGAGTTCGTTACAACCAAGCAAGGGTTCCGGCTTGCCACCTCGGTCGGTGGTGTTCTGACCGGTCGAGGCGCAGACCTGATCATTATCGACGATCCCCTTAAACCGGACGAGGCTCTATCCGACAGCCAGCGGAAGGCGGTCAACAACTGGTACGATAACACTCTGTATAGCCGCCTTAACGACAAACAAAACGGCTGCATCATTTTGATAATGCAGCGGCTGCACGAAGACGACCTGGTAGGTCATGTGTTAGGGCAGGAGAATTGGGAGGTTGTGTCGTTTCCGGCAATTGCCGAGCAAGACGAGAGCCACACGATCGACACGCCGTACGGCATCTGTCGATTCACGCGCCGAGCAGGCGAGGTGCTGCACCCGGAGCGGGAATCGCACGAGACCTTGGACAACATTCGCCGCACGATGGGCGAATATCATTGGGCCGGCCAATATCAGCAAGCCCCGGCGCCCGCCGGCGGAGGGCTCATCAAAGAGGAATGGTTCAAAAGATATGAGCCGGGCGATCTGCCCGATCGCTTCGACCGGGTTGTGCAAAGCTGGGATACTGCAAACAAGGTATCGGAACTGAGCGACTATAGCGTCTGCACGACTTGGGGCATCCGCGGCAAAAACATTTATCTGCTGCACGTTTTCCGCAAGCGCCTTGAGTATCCGGACCTTAAACGCGCGGTGCATGCTCAGGCGCAGGCTTATAGGGCTAAGGTCATCCTGATCGAAGATAAAGCTTCCGGCACGCAGCTGGCGCAGGAATTGATCAGGGAGGGTCTCTACGGGGTCAAGAAGTGCAAATCGGAGCACGACAAAATCATGCGCCTGCATGCGCAAACGGCAGCCATCGAGAATGGGTTCGTCTTCCTGCCGCGCGAGGCGCCGTGGCTGGGCGAATACCTGCATGAGCTGACCATATTTCCGCACTCCAAGTACGACGATCAGGCGGACTCTACGTCGCAGGCCCTGGCCTGGATTAGTCGGGGGTCGTCGTCGGCGGAGGCCTGGATCGACTACACGCGACAACTAGTGGCACTCCAACATCATGACAAAGGGATACCCGTGCTTGAAGTTGCCGCCGCGGTGGGCGGGACCAAGGAAGAGGTAGAGGGTTGGCTGCGAAGCCGAGCAGCCGTCAGGGAGAAAGTTAACAAGGCCAACGACGAAATACAAAAAAGGCTAGAGGGTGAGCAGCGCTGCGGCAAATGCGGAAAAGATTTGTCCTGCGCCATAAAGTACGTGAGGATGGGCGATCAATACTACTGCTCCGAGATCTGCATGCAATAGAAAACACGCGCCCAAGTATATCCTTCGAACTTGGAGCGTCCGCACGCGTGATGGTGGTAGTGACACCGAACACATCGGTTATCGTCAAAGAGTCGATGAAGCATAGCGACCCAGCATCGACCTCCAACGGGGCGAGGAACCAGTCAACCCCGTGAATCAGCATAAAGTCCATGAACAGCAGCTTTGCCAAATCGCGCGTGTTAGGCACGATTGCCCCGAAATCAGTCACGCAAGTTTCAAAATCCCACCAGCGCGCATTCGGCATTCCTCGGAATCGCACGCGACCGGGCATGACGCTCGTGAACCTGGACGCGACCGGGACGGGTGGAGCAGTGAACTGCGCGAAGTCAAATGCGTACCAGTCATATTCTGTGCGCGTGTCGGCATTGGCGGCGAGCATGTATGAGCCCGCATTTTACATCTTGCGGAATCTGCAGCACGTCCAGATGGACCGGCCTGCCTGTCCGTTTCGGACGTAATCATTCGCAGGCAACCGCGCCGCGGCGGAATCCGCCACTGAACCGGGGCTAGCTCCGCTTGCGCTGCGCACGACCCTTGCGACGAAAATGCGGCAGCACTTCCTTCGCGAACAGCTTCATACTCGCCGCAACCTTGCCCGGATCGGTGCCCGGCAGCGCCGTTATCATGACTAAATGAGTGAGCCGCGTGAGGCGCTGGTAATGCTCGATCATCTCAATGGCATCATCCGGCGTTCCAATTATGAGCGGTTCTCCGAAGAAGCTTGCGGTATCGGATTCGCGCAGCTTCCCGACAGGCGGCAGGCCGGCAACTCCCTGGTCGCCCGGAAGATCGTTCGCCTCCGCGAACCATTTCCCGTAGCAGCTCATCATGTAGTGCGCGCCGGCTTCGGCAGCGTCCCAAGCCTTTTCGCGCCGCGAAGCGACGAAGACCGTGCGCGGCTGCGCGATGAAGAAGTTGTCAGGATTGCGGCCGCTTTCGCGCAGCGCAGCGTCGTAAACCTGCTGCTGCTCGACGGGACCCGTGCCCATGAAGTGGTAACCGTTGCGGGCGGCACGCGCGATCGACTTCGGGCCGCGCGCCGCAAGCCAGATCGGCGGATGCGGTTTCTGGACCGGACCAGGAACGACGGTTACGTGGGTCAGTTTATTGAAGCGGCCTTCGAAGGTGACGTCCCTCTCTGTCCATACGCGCCGAATGACCTCTGCGCCTTCCTCGAGCCGCGGGCCGCGCTCGCGGCGGGGAATGTCGAAGCCGACGAACTCCGGTATGCGGTAACCCTGTCCCACTCCGAGATCGAAGCGCCCGTTAGAAATGATGTCGACCGTGGCGGCGTCCTCGGCAATACGCAGGGCGTTGTGGAGCGGTAGCAGGATCACGAAGGTGCCGATCCGGATCCGGCGGGTGCGCGCCGCGATCGCTGCGGCAATCGGGAGCAGCGAGGGTGAATAGCCGTCGTCGATAAAGTGATGCTCGGTCAGCCAGATGGTGTTGTAACCGAGATCTTCGGCGAGCGCGGCGATATCGAAATGCTTGCGGTAGATCTCGGTAAACGGCACCCGTCCTGGCGGTGGGTTGCGAAAAGATAGCAGCAGTCCGAAGTCCACGCGAACCTCCTTCGGCGTACCGCTGGTCCGCCGACGCGACGTTCAGTCGCGCCCTTCCGTCAGCCTTGACCCTCAGCCATCCCCTTCTCCGAGCGGCTTTATTGGGCCGAGTTCATCATTTAGATGGCGATCTTCGTTGCGTCAATCCTCCTGCCTTGTCGATCAAATGCGGGTTCGAAGACGCGTAGCGCAGCGCCGGAATCGGATGGACGCCGCCCGCGTGATAGCCCCCTCGATTCGCACCGGCACACGGTCAGGGGATTCACTCGCGTGCAGCAGGCAGCCAAGACTCGCGGCGAGCATTATTTATGGATGATCGACTGGAGCAGGGGTATCACTTTCTGCGGCGATGGCCCGGCGAGGACGCATCGCCTGTGACGTGTTCGCGTCGGATGGCCGTATCCGGCGCTGTGGATACACGAATTTCCTCCGCCTCGCGCGCCACCCCTACATCCTCGTCCGAACACGGTCCCTGGTGCTCTATGCGACGAGGAGACGTAGTGCGCTCGTCCTTCCGCAGCCCGCTGCCCCTTACCGGCGCCGGGTGATACAAGAGGGGCTAGTCGCTTGGTCTACTGGTAAGTCGATGCGCTGCCAGAATTGCTCAGCGGAAAATCCCCAGGGCGCGAAGTTCTGCATTCAGTGCGCGACTCCCTTGCGGCACCAATGTCAAAAGTGCGGTTTCGAGAACCCATCCGAGGCGAGGTTCTGCGCGCAATGCGCAGCGCCACTCGACGCAGCCGCATCGATTCGTGCGGAGTCTGAACCACACGACGACCTAACCGGCGAGCGACGGCATCTGACGGTGCTGTTTTGCGATCTGGTCGGCTCGACCGAGATCGCCGGCCATCTCGATCCCGAGCAGTGGCGGGAGATCGTCGGCGAATACCATCGTGCGGCAGCGCAGGCGATCGAGCGCTTCGGCGGGCACGTCGCGCAGTACCTGGGCGACGGCGTGATGGCCTACTTCGGCTGGCCCGAAGCGCACGACAACGATGCTGAGCGGGCAGCGCGCTCGGGCCTCGCAATCCTCGACGCCATATCGAAGCTCAACGAGCACCCCACGCACCCAAGACTCGCCGCGCGGGTCGGCATCGATTCAGGCACAGTTGTGGTGGGCGCCGGCGCGGATAAAGACACGGACGTCTTCGGCGATACTCCCAACATCGCCGCGCGGGTGCAGACGGCGGCCGCTTCCGACACGGTACTGATAACGGCAGGTACTCATCGGCTGCTCTCCGGGCTGTTCGTGGTCGAAGATCGCGGAGCACAGGCGCTCAAGGGCGTGGAACGGCCAATCCAGCTTTACCGGGTAGTCCAGCCAAGCGGAGTACGAGGGCGGCTCGAAGCTGCTGCGGCAGGGCGAGGACTGACCCCGTTTGTCGGGCGCGAAGACGAACTGCGCATGATGATGAGTCGGTGGGAGCGCGCGCTCGAGGGCGAAGGCCAGGTGGCGCTGATCGTAGGCGAGGCCGGAATCGGAAAATCGCGCATGGTGCAACGCTTCCGTGAACAGATCGCGGGCATGCCGCACACCTGGGTCGAGGCCGCTGCTGGGGTTTTTTTCCAGAACACGCCCTTCTACGCAGTTACTGAGATGCTTCGCGAGCTTCTGGCGTGGCGCGGCGACGAGTCAGCGGAGGAACAGGTAGCGCAACTGGAAACCCGGCTAACACTTGCAGGACTCAAGCCCGCGGACGCGTTGCCGCTGATTGCTCCGCTCTTGAATCTCCCGCTACCGGCGAAGTATCCGCCGTCAGCGCTTTCACCCGAGCAGCAGCGCCGCCGCCTGCTGGCCACGTTGGTCGAGTGGGCGCTTGGCGTTGCCCGAGTGCAGCCGACCATAATCGCGATCGAAGATTTGCATTGGGCCGACCCCTCGACGCTGGAGCTGCTCCAACTGCTGGTCGAGCAGGGGACAACGGCGCGGCTGCTGCTGCTATTCACGGCGCGGCCCGAGTTTCGTGCTCAATGGGCGCCGCGGACGCATCACACCCAAATCACGCTCAACCGGTTGAGCGCACGCAACGTGCGCTCGATGTTGGGAGAAGTAGCGGCGCAAAAGGCACTATCCGAGGAGACCATCGCAACTGTACTCGAGCGCACCGGCGGGGTGCCCCTTTTTGTTGAAGAGCTGACACGAGCGGTGCTCGAGAGTAGCAATGCGAAACTCACGGAGCGCGAGATCCCGGTGACTTTGCATGACTCCTTGATGGCGCGGCTGGATCGGCTGGGGTCGGCCAAGGAGGTGGCGCAGGTCGGCGCCGTGATTGGCAGTGAATTTTCCTACGAATTGCTGCACGCGGTCCATCCGCTCGCCGAAGCTGATCTGCAGAGGGCTCTGCGCACACTCGCCGATGCCGAATTAATCTACGTTCGCGGGATTCCGCCCGTCGCGAACTACACGTTCAAGCACGCGCTGGTCCGGGACGCGGCCTACGAAGCGTTGCTTAAGAGCCGACGGCGGGGGTTGCATCATCGCGTTGCACTGACGATCACCGAGAAATTTTCCGCCATGGCGGAAGAACAGCCCGAGGTCCTCGCCCGTCACTGGACAGAGGCAGGTGAAACCGAGCGGGCGATCGCCGAATGGTCAAGGGCGGGCAAGGCAGCGCGGGCACGCAACGCGTTTAGCGAATCGCGGGAGAGTTATCGGCACGCGCTCGCGCTGCTAGTCACGTTGCCGGAATCGCCCGAACGCGACTCCCGGGAACTGCGGCTTATGAGCGCGCTCCTTGGAGTATTGAAAATCATAGGAGGCTACACCGCTCCTGATTTTGTCGAAGCGACGGCACATGCAAGAAGGTTAGCGGAGAAAAGCGGCAATCTTACTCAGCTCGTACTCCAGGTGGTTGCGATGTGGGCGAGCGCTAACACCTCGGGCGACATTCCGGCCAGTACTATTTTTGCCGATCAGGCCCTCGACCTCGCGCAGCGCGACGGTAGTCCTGCCAGTATGGCGCTCGCGCACATGGCGCAGATTGGCTCGCGCAACCTCCGAGCGGACCTGGTTGGGGCTGAGGAATACTTCGTACGCGGCATCGAACTCTTCGCGGCAGCTGGCTTCCGGCGGGTTCCCGGCTCGGTGGCGTACACCTTCGGTGCCGCGAGCCTGAACGCATGGGCTTTGGGCCGTGCCGATACTGCGCGCGAGCGTATGCGACAGGCGATTGCAGGGGGAAGCGAGAACAACAGCCCATATGAGAAGACGTGGGCTCAAAGTCTTGCCGCGGAGCTTCAAATTCGTCTCAGAGACCCAACAGAAGCGGGGGCAATTGCCGAGCAAGTGGTCACGGTAAGCGATGAGCGAGGATTTTCACAATTTACTGGTGCGGGCCGGGTTGCTTTGGGATGGGCGCGGGCGAACCTGGGCCACACCAGCGAGGGCGTCGCGTTAATCCGCCAGGGGATAAGGGAGGGAGCGGCGGAAGGGTCGTCCTTGGGCAAAGGTGGCGCTCTCACCGCCCTTGCAAATGCACAGGCACTGGACGGAAGGATCACCGACGCACTCGCAACGATCGAGAAGGTCCTTCAGGCGAACGCGCATAGGCCCGAGGCGCTCAACACGCGCGGCGAACTGCGCCTCAAACAGGGGCAGACGGAACTCGCCGAAGCCGACTTCCGCGAGGCTATCGCGCTCGCGCACAAGATGTCCGCGAAAGCGTGGGAACTACGCGCAACAATGAGCCTCGCTGCTTTGCTTGCAAAGAACGGCCAGCGCGACGAAGCGCGCACTATACTCGCCGAGGTCTACGGCTGGTTCACCGAGGGTTTCGACACTGCCGATTTGAAGGACGCGAAGTTGCTGCTCGACGAGTTGGGCGGATAGATAGCGGCTGGGATGAAAATCCGCTGCCCGAAATGCGGAGCTGATGCCGCGCCGGGAAAGCGGTTCTGCGCAGACTGCGGCGCGCCGCTGCCGCTTCGCTGCCCCAAATGTGGCGCTGAGGCGCAAGTCGGCAAAGCATTCTGCGCCGATTGCGGCGCGCGACTGGAGACAGCTTCCTTAGCACCTGCAGAAAGGCAAGCCCCGCCTCCGGGCGGCGTCAGCGTCGCGGCCGAAGCGACAGAAATTTCCGAGGGAGAGCGCAAGACGATCACCGCCCTGTTCGCGGACATCAAGGGCTCGACGGAGTTAATGCGCGATCTCGATCCCGAGGAGGCGCGCGCGATCGTCGACCCACTGCTGCAGCTCATGATGGCGGCGGTGCATCGCTACGGCGGTTACGTTGCGCAGTCGACCGGCGACGGTATTTTCGCAATCTTCGGCGCGCCCGTGGCGCACGAGGACCATCCCCAACGGGCACTTCATGCGGCACTGGCGATGCAGGAGGAGTTGCGTCGCCACGCCGAGCGTCTGTGCAAGGAGGGCAAGACTCCTGTTGAAGCCCGCGTTGGAGTGAACACGGGCGAAGTGGTGGTACGGACGATCGAGACCGGCGGCCATACGGAATACACGCCTGTCGGTCACGTGACCAATCTGGCGGCGCGGATGCAAACTGCGGCGCCGTCGGGATCCATCGCGGCCAGCGAGGCGACGCAGCGGCTGTGCGAGGGCTACTTCGAGTTCCGGGCGCTGGGGCCGACGGCGGTGAAAGGACTCGACGTCCCGATCGAGGTGTACGAGGTGGTGCGCGCGGGGCCGCTCAAGACTCACTTCCAGCTCGCGGCGCGGCGGGGGTTGACCCGGTTCGTCGGGCGCGAGCGCGAGATGGCTGCGATGGCCGGCGCGCCTGGAGCAGGCCCGGGCGGGACACGGACAGATCATGGCGGCAGTCGGCGAAGCGGGCGCGGGCAAGTCGCGCCTGATGTACGAGTTCAAAGCCACTATCCCGGACGAATGCAAAGTGCTGGAGGCGTACTCGGTCTCGCACGGCAAGGCTTCGGCGTGGCTGCCGGTGCTCGAGTTGCTGAAGAGCTATTTCCATGTCTCGCTCAAACCGCAACGGACCGCAGCATCAGTTCCCCCGGTGCAAAGTCCAAATCTTGCCTTGCCCGACAAACCCGCGATCGCGGTTCTGCCCTTCGCCAATATGAGCGGGAACCATGAACAGGATTACTTTAGCGATGGCATTACTGACGACCGATCTTTCCAGACTTCCAGGGCTGTTTGTCATAGCCCGCACCTCCTCCTTCACCTATAAGGACAAGCCCACCAAGCTGCAGGACGTGGGCAGAGAACTGGGGGTGAAGTACGTATTGCAGGGTAGTGTCCGCAAGCAAGGCGGAAAGGTACGGATCACGGTTCAATTGGCGGATGCAGCCACTGGCGCGGAGTTATGGGCTGAGCGGTACGACCGGCCGCTCCGAGATGTCTTCGCGGTACAGGACGAGATCGTGCGCAGGATCGTGACTACACTCAACCTCCAGTTAAACCTTGCGCAGGAGGGGATCGTGATTCCGCGCAGCACGGAAAATCTTGAAGCGTATGATGATTTGTTGCGTGGAGCGGATGACCTTTTAAGCTTCACCAAGGACGGCAATACCAAAGCGCGCGAGATGTACGAAAAAGCTATCGCGCTCGACCCCAAATACGCGATGCCGTATGCGGCTTTAGGTGAAAGCTATTATGTAGGCTGGGTAGCTGGCTATGACCCCGACCGCAGCGATCTGAATAAGGCTTTGTTGATGGAGCGACAAGCACTGGATTTAGATAGTTCGCTCTCAAAAGCTCACAGCATGCTCGCCAAGATCTACGTTCATTTAGGTCAAAATAGCCAGGCACTCATCGAGGCTAAACGAGGCATCGCTCTCGATCCCAACTCTGCTGAAGCCTACGACTCGCTCGCAGAAGCACTTAATATCGGATGGGACCCAGCAGAGGCCCTACCAGCAGCAGAGAGAGCTGTACAGCTCGATCCTCGCAATCCCGAGCACTATTATGAGCGAGGTTATGCCTATTACCTGCTTGGACGGGACGGAGCATCCCCGATCTTACTGTTTTTGCAGCTCGTCATCCTGATCTGCTTTGGCCACATGTTTTTTTGGCTGGAGCCTATAACGGTCTGGGTGACGAGAAGAACGCGCGCGTGCAGGCAGCGGAAGTCGAGCGGATGGTGGCGGTCGATCCCAATTCTGCGGTTGGTTACACGGCCCTATCAGACGTTCTGAATTCCACGGGGCGGCCGGCTGAAGCACTTGCAGCGGCGGACAAGGCCGAGCGTCTGGACCCGCAGCTCAATGTCTATCTGCTTGAACAAGGGCGAGCGTACAGTGAAATGGGACGTTGGCAGGAGGCAGCTACTGTTCTAAAGCGCTTTCACGCCAGCCATCCCGATGATTTCTGGTCTCACGTGTGGTTGGCTATTGAGTATGTTGAACTGGGCGACTACGACGCTGCGCGGGCGGAAGCGGCACAAATTTCAAAGCTTAACCCTCGCTACTCCACTAAGACGGTGCTTACGACCATTGCGCAGCGGCCACGTTTGGAAGCCGATCTGCACAAGGCAGGACTCAAGTGACCATGCGTTTTTAGATCCGGCACGGTATCTCAGGCTGCGAGTCGTGGGTAAAGCTCGCCCCGGGCGACGCCATGTTCCAGACACGATCCGACAGGTCCAACCGCTCATCAAGGGTTGATTGCTCAACTGTTTTAAGGACTAGGTCAAATGATGTAGTCGCCGCTTGCGGGCAAGAGCCTTACGATCAAGTGCTTTATCGATCGCGATCGGCGCGCTTGCCGGAGGACCTTAGGCGCGGGTCCATCGACGACGCGCACAGGGCGTTATGGTAGAGCCAGAGCTTGAACTGGGTAGCGATAGAAGTCATATCACCGCTCCGGTACATCCGAACCATGTTGTCAAGCTGCTCTTCACATCCCGATGCGGTATCGGATGAATCCGTCTGACTCCACTGACTAAGTGGAGCATTGAGCTGTAACGGACCGGGTGGATTGCCAGGAGAAAATGGCGGAGTCAGCAGATACCATACGGTAAAGAGCCCGATCGCAGCAATGTGGGAGGACTTAGTGAGTCGTGCGCTATACCAGTCGTAGGCTTCTCGCCATGCGACCAGGGAGCCGAAGTGTCTCTGCCTCGGACGATAGTTTTCGAGATTGTGAAGATTGCGTTCTGAGCGCTCTGTATTAGTGTGCATAGCGATAACGCATGGTCTACTCGCATTCTGGTCTTAGGTTTACACCATCTAACGCAAACATGAGCCCGAGCTGAACAGAAGCTGCACCATTTGTCTGACCAGACTACCGTCCCAAGCGCTCCAACGCTTCCATCGTACAAAAATCTTCGAACAGCCTCGGGCTATCGACAGTAGCGTAGTAACCGCCAGGCACCATCTGCGCGTAGTAGAAGCGGGACATCCTGTTACTCTGAAGATCGTGCGCATGCACGTACGCCCAGCTGACAAAGGTATCCGGAGTGCCTTCGATCCATTTCATACCGGGTTTGCGCTCGTAGTAGTCGCCACCGCCTTCCCACTGTTTCCAAATCTTGCCCTGGCGGTCATAGCTGATCATCGTGAAGGGGTAAAGCGTGCGGGCATCGAACCAAATTCGCTTCTTGCCAATGGGCGCGCGAGGATAGGAGGTCGGCTCCATCTCGACCACATACATTTCAGGGACCAGTTCCATCCGCGTGCGCCAATACTTGACTCCACTCTTGCCACCGCAGGTCTTGTGCATCCAGTTAGGTTGGTCGAGATCGGCGTTGTGAGACGCGCCGGCGAGCAACGGGCCCTTGCCCACAAGCTTAAAGTTGCCCCAGGTCAGGAGTGGGTCGCCTGCCATATAGTATTCGGTGACGAAGTATGTGTTGCCGGGAAACAAAGGCTCAAAACGCTGATCCACCGGGTATGAGCGTACGCGCTTGGTCGTAGGCTGCCAGCTGTAGAAGCCCGGCAGCTTGTGCTGGTCATATGCCCAGACCTGGAGGAAGCCGGTACCATTCACGTCACCGGGCTCCAAAATAGTAGATCCCACGATGCGGAGCTGACTCTCGCGGCCCTCCATGTAGGGATGCGGGTCAAGGGTCTGGCGGCCGACGGTCTGCCATTCCACGGCGAAGGCAGCATATTCGTACTCAACGTTGCCGTCTGCGTCCGTGTCCCACTCCAGCACGGGGTGCGATTGACAGTCGTGCTTGCCCCAGCTTAGTGTGTTCGCCCACAAAACCTCCGCGGGGCTCTGGGGCTGCGAAAAAGGGTTACCACCGATCCACGGCTTCCCATCGAGCGTATAGACGTTCCCATCTGGGAAGATCTTGTGCTTGCCCTGGTTCGCGAGCGTCGCCTTCAGGTAGGGCATTGGCATCATCCGGGTCAGATCGGTCTGGGTAGGCGCCAGGTCGACAAGACGACCGTCGTGCTTGATCTGCCAATACGCCCCGGGGTCGAGCAGATCTTTCACAATGTCGACATTCTCCGCGCTGAGCACATCGCCGGCCTCGAGCTTGCCCTTGGTATAGGCCTCGATCGAGAGCAGCTCGGGAGGATAAGCCGCTTCGCAGTTGCCGTCTTCACCGAGCACATCGATTAAAGGAGACAGGACGCCGGCAGCGAAGATCCCCTTGGCGGTCTGCTCCAGGAAGTGACGACGGGTCCATCCATCTGTGTATTTCATCGAGTGCATGGCATTGCTCCTTTATTCGTAAAACAGATCGGGCAATCCCTGGCTGCTGCTCTGGCTACACGCTGCTATAGTTCCACGCTAGACCTATGGTCGTCAGAGATTCCGGTTAATTCACAGAGCTCAAGAGCCTTCGCCACAGCGGAAACCGGCGCGGCCCGTACTCCGCAATCCATGCGGCAGCTATGGCCTGCTGAGCGTCGTCGGGCGCCATCCGGCGCGCGTTAACCTCGTTCAGCAAGCGGTTGATTCGGACTTTCTCATAGGCTCCTAACGGCTCGGGCAATCTGCGGCCCGGTCGGTCCTCCAGGAGGTTCGCTAAACGAGCCCCGAGCCTCGATACGTAACTATGTTGGAAAAACCTCATCGTCCTGTACTCCGCGATTCGTCTGTGGGTTAGTGACACGTGCGCGAAGGTTCATCCGGACAACGAGGAACATCGCGTGTCTTACCGGTAGTGCACTCCCGCGGGACGCCGTATTGCTCCTCGAAGAAGTCGAGCAGTTCCTCGCTGCTGTTTGCCATTCTGAAACCCTCTGCCGGGAGGTGTCGCAGGAGACCCGGAATCAGCGCCACCGCCGCACGCGCCGCGCTGCAAATTGACGTCGATGGTGTCAGCATTTTCCTTGCTCCCTCGCTCCGCTTTCAGAACGTTTCACGCAAGGGAGATGCCGGGACGCAAATCGAGCAGTTACAAGGTTTTTTTCGAGCAACTGCTACGCGCAGTTAGCAGTTGGACGGCGAGGTGCTAACGATCGTTAGCGGAGCCCGTATCTCTTCATCTTTTTCTGAAGGGCCACGCGGGAGAGGCGCAGTGCCACGGCTGCGTGCGATACGTTGCCGCCGTGTTCAGCGAGCACCTGCGAAATGTACCGAGCTTCGTAGGCCTCCCGCGCACCTTGGAGCGAGATTTTCGCGCCGGCGGACGACTCCTCGGCAGAGCCTCGGCGCGGCGACGCTTTGGCCTCGCTTCCGCGTTGCTCGCTTTCCGGAGCACCGGCCGGAATTCCGTCTGACTTGACGGCTGGCGCCGGCGATCGAGCTACCGAGGGAGCCAACATTTGAGAAAAGTGGTCGGCCGTCAAGGTTTCGCCTTCGGAGGCCAGGGCGACCGCGCGCTCAATTTCCTTCTGCAGCTCGCGCACGTTTCCAGGCCACTCTGCACGGCCGATCAGTTCAATCGCCGACGGATGGAAACCGCCGAGCTTCTTGTTGTGGCGCTCGGAGGCTTGCTCGAGGAAGCGGGCGGCGAGGTACGGGATATCTTCGCGCCGGTCCCGCAGCGGAGGGAGCCGAATCGGAAAAGCTGCCAAACGATAGAAGAGGTCCTGGCGGAAGGCCCGCGCCGCCTGAGCCTCTTTGAGATCCCGGTTGCTCGCGGAGATTACTCTCACGTCAACTTTGCTGGGACGCGTGTCGCCGACCGACGTCACTTCATTTTCCTGAACGACGCGAAGCAGCTTTGCCTGCATCGCGAGCGGCATCTCGCCGATCTCGTCGAGGAATATCACTCCGCCCTTCGCCGCCCTGAATAGTCCCGGCTGATCGTCGGTTGCCCCCGTGAAGGCGCCGCGGCGATGGCCGAACAGTTCGCTCTCGAGCAGAGCCTCCGGCAGAGCCGCGCAGTTGATTGCGACGAAGGGGGCGTCGGCGCGGGAGCTCGCGCGATGGATGCCGCGGGCGACCAGTTCCTTTCCAGTGCCTGTCTCGCCCTCGATCAGCACCGGAATCGAAGAGAGCGCGGCAGCTTCCATGAGCCGGAAGACTTCGGCCATGGCGCGGCTCACGGCTATGATCTCGGTAAATCGGTCGCGGCGCAAAAGATCGCGGCGCAGTGCGCCAACTTGGGCCTGGAGTTGCTGGGCGGAATCCTTGACCTCGCGGAAGCGGCGGGCGTTTTGGACCGCGACAGCGATGCTAACCGCCAATTTCTTCAGCAATTCGAGGTCGCCGTCGCTGAAGGAAGCCCGTCCATGAGGATTGACCGCCTCGACGACCCCCAGACGCTCGTGCCCGGCGATCAGCGGAGCCACGAGGAGCGACCTTGTGGTGACCCCTGTCTTTTTATCGGCGCCGGAATAGAAGCGAGGGTCAGATTGCGGGTTGTCTATCTTCTCCGCTTGGCCGCTTAGCAGCGCCGCTCCGGCCAAGCCCGATCCCGAAGGTACGCGCAAGTCCCGCAAACGCTGGGCGGCTTCAGGATTCTCTTCCGACACGTACGGAAAGTAGAGTTCGGCGCGCTCAGCATCGAGCAGCAAGACTGAAACTCCGCCGGCGTCCAATACCTCTCGGCACTTGGAGATAACCAATGGGATAAGCTCTTCGAGCCCGAGCCGGGCGGCGAACATATTGCCCAGCTCATAAACGAGCGCCTCGCGCACGTTGTCGTCACTGATCATCTGCTGAGTTCGTCGAGCAGAAACTTGGTGTCTTTCAGATCGGCAGTGTCAAAACCCTCAGTGAACCAGCTGTAGATCCCGGCAAGCACCGTGAGGGCTTCGTCGCGCCGTCGAGTGTCGCGCAGCAGCCGCGCCAAGCTCATTGTCGCACGCAATTCGAACGATTTGGCGCTCTGCCTTCGTGCGATCTCGATCGCGCGCTCAAAGCAGCGCTGGGCTTCCCCGACGCTCGACTCCGCCTGCATCAGCAACAACTCGCCCTTTAACCGATACATCTCAGCCTGATAGTGACGGATTTCATACTGGTCGGCCGCGTCGAGTGCTTCCATCAAAGCATTCAAGCCGTCGTCTAGTCGGCCCGTCTTCCAATACGCCTCGGACAATAGGCAAAGCGCATGCGGCCGCAGTGCATCCGTGCTCGTCGCACGCCAGACGGCCAGACCTTCCTGCATCTGTGCGATCCCGTCTACGTACTGCCCCTGCTCTGCTATAGCCCAGCCGCGCGTGATGGTGGCTTGGGCCAACCAGTGCGTAAATCCATGCTCGGTCGAGAGTGCAATCAGATTCGTACCCATCTCCTGAGCCGCATTTGGTTCTCGCCGATACTGATGAAGATAGCCGACAAGACCCTCCGCGAACGCCAGACTGAGAGGATGGGACAGCGCATGAGCCAACGCGAGCGCTTCCTTACCCCTCTCGAGAGCCTCGTCCGGGTAGCCCAGGCTCCAGAGACTCAAAGCCAGGTACGATAAGCAATGAACCCTCGTATCAGTGCCGACCACCATTGGTTGCTCGCGACTACAGAGCGGGATGGCGATCTCATGATGCTTCCTGGCGAGAAGAAATTCTCCCATCGACATCGAAGTATCTCCCAGAGCTAAGTGAGCGCACGCCAATAACCCCGGGTCTTGCGCGCTCTGGGCTCGCCGAAGAAGCTCTTCGGCAAGTTCATAGGCCGGCCGTAACTGGCCTCGCAAGTAATACACGCTCCACACTCCGAGCAGCGCGGGAAAAAGCTCCGGAGCGTCGCCCAGCAACTCACAAAGCTTCCACGCGCGAGTGAACGCCTGCTCTACTTCCGACGATGCCCATCCTCTGATGGCAATTGACGCCGTGCCCAAGGCCAACTGGAGGAGCAACTCGCGCTGACTACGCTCGGGGCTGTCTGGCAGACGTTGGAGTAGCTTAATCGCGGCGCCAAGGCTGCTGATTGCCTCAGAGTGCGTAGAGCGCTGAATCGCCTGCTGGCCGGCCCGCCCCAAGTATTCAACCGCCTTTTCGATGTTGTTGCTGTGGCTGTAATGATGGGCCAAGACGGTGACGTAGTCATCCAATTGTTGCGCGTACAGCCTCTCGATGGCTTGTCCCACGTGCTCGTGCAGAACCTTGCGCCGCTCGATAAGGATTGAGCCGTATGCGACCTCCTGCGTCAGCGCATGCTTGAAGACGTATTCCGTATCGCCTCCAGTCCGCTGCTCGTAGATGAACTCACCGCTCTGCAAGTCGGCGAGCGGCCGCTCGATTTGAGGTTCCGCCATCGAGGTAAGGGTTCGGACCAAGCTGAGCGGCGCTTCGCGGCCCACTACCGCGAGTCTCTGGAGGAGCCGTTTGTGCTCGGCCGGCAGCCGATCGATGCGTGCGGCGAGGACTCCTTGCACTGTCGGCGGCAAACGCACTTGTTCGATGGGACGCGCCAACTTTATCGCGCCATTGCGCACCAGCGCGCCCTCACCGAATAACGCCTGCACTATTTCTTCGATGAAGAACGGGTTGCCTTCGGTGCGCTCGACGATCAGCCGTTTGAGCGGCACGAGTTCAGTCGTATTACCCAACAGTGCGGTCAGCATGACGTCCGCGGTGTCCCGCGCCAGAGCCCCGAGCCGCAACTGCGAGTAGTAAGACTTGTTGGCCCATTCGTGCCGGTACTCTGGCCGATAGTTAACCAACAGCAGCAAGCGCGAGTTGGCGATACTATCGGCGAGCGAGTCGAGTAGCGCCTGGCTCTCAGAATCGATCCAGTGAAGGTCTTCGAAGATTAACACCACCGGATAATTCAGCGCCTCGCGAAAGATGATCCGCTTGAGCGCTTCGAGCGTGCGCTGGCGGCGGATCGGCGGGTCCATTTGAGCAAGCGGATCGAAGCTTTCCTGGATTCCGAGTAGCCCAAAGAGGTACGGCAGCGTGTCGTTGAGTGTCGAGTCGGGCGTGACAAGCCTGACTCTCAACTTCCTGCGTCGCTCCGTCGGGTCGTCGACACTCTCGATTCCAAAATACGTGTGCAATAGCTCGAGTACCGGCAGCCAGGCCGACGCCTTGCCGGTCGAGACCGAGTAGGCTTCCAGAACTCGGCAATCGTTTGGCAGAGTTGTCTTGAACTCGTGGAAGAGTCGCGATTTGCCGGCACCTGCCTCGGCCACGATGGCCACGAGTTGCCCGTGTCCGCCCCTCGCCAGTTCCAGCGCACGCCTCAACTCGCCGAGTTCGCGCTCCCGGCCGACAAAGGTCGTCAGCCCGCGCCGTGTCGCAAGCTCGAAGTGGCCGCGCAACGGCCTCGTGCCTACCACTTCGAATACGTTCACCGGCTCGGCGATTCCCTTTATAGCAGTCGGCCCCCAGGGACGCAGTTCAAAGTAACCCTCGACCAGTCGCTGTGTGTCCTCGCTGATCGCGATCCCGCCTATCGGCGCCACGGTCTGCATCCGGGCCGCCAAATTGGTCACATGGCCGACCGGCGTATATTCCGGGTGCCCGCCGGTATGGATCGTCCGCATGACGACTTCGCCCGTGTTGATCCCAATGCGAGCTTCCACCGGCGCCCGGCCCTGATTCTTAAGGCTTTCGCCGTGCTGCCGGAGCTCTTGCTGCATCGCCAGCGCCGCATGGAGCGCACGCTGTGCGTGGTCCTCGTGAGCGACGGGCGCGCCGAACAGCGCAAAAATCCCGTCTCCGGTGGATTGGGCGACGTAGCCGTCGAACCGATGCACCGCCGCCATCATCAGTTGCAGCACCGGGTCCACGATCGCGCGGGCCTCTTCGGGATCGAGATCACGCTCGAGTTCGGTAGACCCCTTGATGTCAGCGAACAGCGCGGTCACCGTCTTGCGCTCGCCGTCTAGCGGAGCCTCTGGCTGTTCAGACGCGAAGTCAATCGCGGAAAGGGTTGGACCCTTGGACTTGACGAAGGGCAACGAAGCGCCAGCCAGTGGAGCTGCGCACTCACTACAAAATTTCGATCCGCCGGGATTAGATGATCCGCATTTCAAACAGCGCGATGGCAGAGGCCCAGCGCATTCATTGCAGAACCTTGCGCCGTCAGGGTTCTCGTGACTGCAGGTCGGGCAGTTCATCCGCGGATGCGTCTCCTAATTGACTAATTCATCCAGCAATGCCTTGGCGTCCTTCAAATCTGCGGTGTCGAACCCTTCGGTGAACCAGTTGTAGATTTCTGCAAGCATCGCGCTCGCCTCGTCGCGGCGGCAGTGCTTTACGAGCAGCCGCGCGAGACTCATCGTCGTGCGCAGCTCCCAAGCTTTGGCACTCATCGTTCGTGCAAGCGCGATGGCTTCGCGGAAATCGGCTTCAGCCACCTCGGTCTCCTCGTGTTTGAGACGCAATTCTCCACGTATCCGCAGCATCTCGGGCCGATTGAAGAGTTGATCTGGATTCGTCCGGAGAGCCTCTTCAATCGTTGCAAGCGCGTCGATAATCGCGCCAGCTTGCGCCTTGGCAGCCGCCAAGTAAGCGGTGAAAGTGCCGATGCCCAACCGCGCCTCGACCGCGAGCAAGTCCGTTAAGCCTTGGCGAATCAGCGCGATCCCTTCGCTCGCACGGCCTATCCCCGCTCGCTCGATCCCGAGAACGCACCGGGAGTACGCCGCGACATTTGGAAACTGATTCTTTTCAGATAGTTCGAGCGCGCGCTCGGCCAATGCTTCAGCCTGCTGGTGATCTCTCATGTAAGCTGACGAGCGCAGTAACGCTCTATTGTAGGTTGACCACGCAATCTCGAACGGATTGTTCCCTTCTGCGATTTCCACGATCCGATTTTCCCGCTCGCGGGCGACGTCGGCTCGGCCAAGCGTCCAGGCGTTAAGGCTGGCGTGGGCAAAGGATACCACGGCCGCTCCTGGAAAATGCTTAAATTCGGGATCGTCGAAAAACTTGAGCCCTGCAATAAAGTGCTCTTCCGCTCCGGAGAGATCGCCACGGAATCGGCGAGTTAGTATTTGAAGCATATGCGTGCGCGCAAAGACGTTCGAACTGCCCTCGCGCGGGGCAAGCTCAAGCGCTTGGTCAGCGAGCGCACTCGCGAAGAGCAGGTCGCTCGAAGAGAAAGCATTGACGCCTCTCGAAATCATCAAATTGACCAATTGCGTGAGGTTGCCACTTTTCTCGGCTAGTACCACAGCGCGCTCGGTAGCCGCGCGGTTTTCAGGCGCAGCGTACCCTCTCGTGACCCAGAGCATCTGAACCTCTGATTGTCTGAGTTCCAGTTCACGGAGGTCACGCTCTGCCGACTCTGGCAAAAGATTGAGCAGCGCTAGGGCCCTCTGGTAACTCTCCAGCGCTTCCGTGAAGGCATGGTGTGCGCGCGCCACCTCACCCGCTCTTGACCACTCGGCGATCGCCGGTTCGATCTCGCCTGCTTCGGTCCAATGGCGCGCGAGCACTTCGGGATGCGCCTCGTTGAGCGCGGGGAATTGGTCGTTGATCGTGCTCGCCACCAGCCGATGCAGGTCTCTGCGCCGGCTCTTGAGCAGCGCTTCGTAGGCTGCGTCCTGGATCAAAGCGTGCTTGAACTGGTAGGTGGCTTCCGGTGCGAGGCCGCGCACGTAGAGCAATTCCGCGTCAGCCAGGCTGCGCAACGCGCCCTGAAGGTCCTCTTCCGGGATCGGATGGACCGCGTGTAGTAATTCGTACGAAAATTCACCGCCGATTACCGCCCCGACCTGGATTACTTCCTTGGCCGGACCCAGCTTATCCAGCCGCGCCATGAGCGAGTCATGCAACGTCACCGGAATTTTGCGCCCAATGATCTTCGCCTCGCCACTCTCGAGCACCGCCCGGGTCAGTTCCTCGACGAACAGCGGCACTCCGCCCGTGCGTTCCACCACCGCCGCGACGGTCGCTGCGGATAGCGCCACGCGCGCCGCCACCTCTTCGACCATCGTGCGCACGTTGCGCGCGCTCAGCCGGTTGAGCGTGATCTGCGTATGATGCGCCCGCGGTGGCCACGGCGCTCGGAACTCGGGCCGCGCCGTGTACAGCAACAGCAGCCGCGCCGTCGCTCCCTGCTCGACCAGCAACTGGAGCAGCTCCAAAGTCGATGGGTCGGCCCAATGCAGATCCTCGGTCGCGATTATAATCGGCTGCACGCGGGCAGCGCCCGGCGCCCACTCGACCAGAGTGGCCAGCAGCCGGCGTCGCTGCTGGTCGGCTGAAAGCGCCAGCGGTGGATACTTCGCCGGTAGCGGCAGATTCAGCAGCGGCGCAAGCAGCGGGACGGCTTCGGCGGACTTGAGCCCCGCCAGTTCCAGCGCGGATTCCAGTTGGGCGAGTTGCTCTTCTGTTGACTCGTTCCCGCGCCAGGCCAGAAGCTCGCCAAGGAGTTCGGTGACCGGGTAGAAGGGCGTGTTCTGGTGGAACGCCCCAGCCGCTGCCTCGACCCAGGTGTGCGGGGTACCAGCGATTTGTTCATGGAAGCGCTGGATCAAGCGCGATTTGCCGATCCCCGCCTCACCGATGATCAGCACCACTTGACCTTCGCCGTCGAGGGCGCGCTCCCAACGATTCATCAGCGAACGCAGCTCGTCCTCGCGCGCTACGAACGGCGTCAGTCCACGCACCGCGGCGACCGCCTGCAGCCGTCCGCGTACCCCGCTGGGCTGGACCACCCGGTAAAGCTGGATCGGCTGCTCGATGCCCTTGAGCGCCTGCGCCCCGCGGTCCTCGACCACGAACAGGCCCGAGACCAGTCGGTGCACTGCATCAGTGATGACCACAGTGCCCGGTTCCGCAGCCGCTTGCACCCGCGCCGCGATATTGGGAGTGTCGCCGAATACATCGGCTTCCTTGCCACTCCCGCCGCCAACCACTACCGGGCCTGAATCGATACCAACCCGCGCCGCAAGCTTTGGATGCTCGCGGGTTTCGTTGAGCTTGGTTATGGCGTCGAGAATCGCCAGTCCGGCGCGCGCAGCGCGCTCGGCGTCGTTGTCGTGCGCTTCGGGATAGCCGAAGTAGACCATCACGCCGTCGCCGAGGTACTGCGCCACACTGCCGCCGAAACGCTCAATTGCCTCGGCCGCCGCATGATGGTAGCCGGCGACGATCTCGCGCCAGTCTTCAGGATCGAGATGGCTGGCGATCTCAGTCGAGCCGACAAGGTCACAGAACAGCACCGTCAGATGGCGGCGCTCACCCTCGGGCACTTCTCGCCCTTCGCCGTGCTCGGCACGGATAGGTGTGGCCGTCGGTCGTGTTGTACCAGCTGGCTCGGGCAGAACGGTGCCGCAGTTGCCGCAGAAACTGGCCTCGGGCGGATTCTCGGAACCGCACTTCGGGCACCCGGAGCCGAGCACAGCGCCGCACCGGATGCAGAACCTCCTGTCCGCAGCACTCTCGGAGCCGCAGCTTGAGCAGCGCATCGGCCTAGCCGCAAAGCCAGATGATTGAACCGCCGCCTCTCACGCCAGTTCCACGTCAACTCCGAAATCTCGCTTCACGCTTGCCAGCCATTCCTGGTCGCTCTCAACCAATTGCTGCTCCACCCATTGCTCATCGGTCATCGAGGCGCGGTATTGGAGCGTTGGCTCGGCGTCGGGACCGACGAGATAGCGGAGCTTCCAGGTTTTGCTCTGCACGATCTCCACGATCTTGTCAGCAACCACGAAGGGCGCCACGGGCTGTTTGAGCAGCGCATTGACGAGCGCCTGCATGCGGCGTTCCTGAGGGTAGCGCGTATTCGCTGGGACCTCCCGCCGCTTATCCCAAATGGGAGTGGCAATCATACCCGGCTCGACGATCGAGACTTTGATCCCGAACGATTTTACTTCCTGCGCCAGAGCCTCGCTCGCAGCTTCCAAGGCCCATTTCGAAGCCGCATAGGCGGCGTAGGATGGGACACTCATCCGGCCCTGAATCGACGAGACATTAATGATGTGGCCGCTGCGCCGCTCGCGCATGCCGGGAACCACGGCCTGAATGCACCGCAGTGCGCCGAAATAATTGGTCTCCATCACTCGTCGGAACTCGCCTAGCGGAAGCTCTTCAATAGGGCCAGTTACGGAGATTCCTGCGTTGTTCACTAATACATCGATGCGCCCACTGTCAGCCAAGATTCCCGCGACGGCTTTGCCAACCGACACATCGCTGTCGACGTCCATAGGCAAGACTTTGATGGGCAACCTCTCCCTCTCCGCAATAGAGGCGAGTTCAGGTGCGCGGTCGGGATTTCGCATGGTTGCGTAAACGTCTTGCCCACTACGTCCGAAGGCGACCGCTGTCGCAAGGCCGATGCCGGTGCTGGTTCCCGTGATGAAAATTACAGCCATGGGATTCTCCATGATTCGCGAAATTCACCGCAGAATCGTTTACTCTCCGGACGTTCAGCTTCTCTGTATCACCGGACCTCGGAAGATCTCGCCCTGCCGGCCCCGCCGCGGACTCGGCCAAAGACCGGAGCGCGGGTTCCTAATTGCTCAAAGAAATTCCTTGATCCATCGATTCGATGCTCCGGCGGGCTATTCCGCTAGCTCGTCGAGCAGCGCCTTTGCATCTTTCAGGTCTGCGGTCCCGAAGCCCTCGGTGAACCAGTTGTAGATCTCGGCGAGCAACGTACGCGCTTCGTCGCACTTGCCTTGTTTCGCGAGCAACCGCGCGAGACTCATCGTGGCGCGCAATTCCAACGATTTGGCACTCTGATTGCGCGCAATCTCAATGGCTCGCTCAAAGCAATTCTGCGCCTCCGCGGCGTTGGAATCACCCGTTCTACGCAGCAATTCGCCTTTAAGTCGATATATCTCAGCGTCGTAAGCGTGTCCTTCAGTTCCATTCGCGAACGCCTGCGCTTCCGTCAATACACTCTGCCCATCGTTGAGGCGACCCGACTCGATACATGCCTCCGCCAGCCAGGAAAGCCAATGCGGCCGCCCGGTGCCAGCCCCTGTCGTACGAGACGCGGCTAGACCTTCCTCCATCTGCGCAATTCCCTCTTCGTTGCGTCCCTGTTGAGCCATCGCCCAGCCGCGCAGGATTGTCGCAACAGGCAACCAGAAGGTGAACCCATGCTCAGCCGAGAGTGCAATCGCACACTCCGCAGCCTTTTGAGCTGCGCGTGCTTCGCGCCGAGATTCCCGCACGACGCCAAGAAAGAATTCAGCACCGGCCAGAGTGAGTGGATGAGATAGCGCTTGACTGAACTCGACTGCTTCGTTGGCCCGCTTGAGGGCCTGGTCTGGGTAGCCAAGGAGCCACAGGGTCATGCCCAAGTACGACAGGGCGTATCCCTTTGCGTCAAACGATCTGCGCGCTGCCAACGGACCATGGCGCGCAGAATCATAGAGGGAAATAACCGCCTCTTTGTGCTCTCTGGCAAGAAGCGACTTTCCCATATCGTGTAAGGTGCTTCCTAGTGTGTCGTGCGCCAGTAGCAATTGCGTTGAATCGTTCCCGCTTTGCGCTCGGTTCATCAGCTGTTCCGCCAGTTCATAAGCCTTTCGTGATTCGCCTCGAATGTAGTACACGAGCCACACTCCGACTAAGGTGGGGAAAAGCTGCGGAGGGTCGCCCAGCAGTTGACAAAGTTCCCGCGCGCGAAAGTATGCTCGTTCCACCTCGAGTGCAGACCAGCCTTTAACGGCACTTAATGCTGGACCCAGGACGAGCTGCAGCTGCAATTCTCGCTGAATTCGCTCGGAGCCGTCCGGGAGCCTTGGAAGTAGGTCTATCGCCTCCTTTAGGCTACTGATCGCGGCAGTATGCGCGGAGCGCTGTAGAGCCTGCCTTCCCGCACGCCCCAGATATTCGACCGCCTTGCTGACGTTGTCGCTGCGGCTGAAATGATACGCCAGTTCGCCCAGATGATCGTCCAACCGCTCCGCGAACATCGACTCCAGCGCCTGTCCGGCGCGCTCATGCAGGAGTTTGCGGCGCCCAATCAAAAGCGAGTTGTAGGCCACCTCCTGGGTCAGCGCGTGCTTGAAGATGTACTCAGCACCGGTGAGGACCAGTTGCTCGTAGATAAACTCGGCCGTCCGCAAATCCGCAAGCATCCGCTCCAGTTGCGGCTCCGCCTTGTCCGCCACTTTCCTGATCAGGCCAAGCGGCGACTCCCGGCCGATCACCGCAAGGGTCTGGAGCAGTTCCTTCTGCTCCGCCGGAAGCCGGTCGATACGGGAGGCCAGTATGCCCTGCACCGTCGGCGGCAGATGCAGTTGCGAAAGCGAGCGAACAACCTTGACTGCGCCATTGCGTACCAGTGCACCCTCGTCGAACAGCGCCTGCACCATCTCCTCGATAAAGAACGGATTGCCCTCGGTGCGCTCGATCACCAGACGCTTGAGTGCTTCGAGTTCCACGCCTCCACCTAGCAGCGCCGCCAGCATTGCCGCGCCGTTTTCGCCGCCCAAAGGGTTGACCCTGAGCTGCAGGTAGTGGCTCCTGCTCGACCATTCATGGCGGTACTCAGGACGGTAGTTGACGAGCAGCAGCAAGCGTGCGCCAGCGCTGCTGTCGGCAAGTAGGTCGAGTAATGCCTGGGTTTCGGAATCGATCCAATGAAGGTCCTCGAAGATCACCACCAGCGCGTGCTCCAGCGACTCGCGCAATATGATCCGCTTGATCGCTTCGAGCGT
>Ga0335085_10003415_pt1 | contig 27564 bp, 24 predicted proteins | sample Lox_Sample_45_FD_206712 | JGI IMG/M metagenome (GOLD analysis project Ga0335085, IMG submission 206712) | Soil microbial communities from Loxahatchee National Wildlife Refuge, Florida, United States - Lox_Sample_4.5 | ecosystem: Environmental > Terrestrial > Soil > Wetlands | place: USA...
CAAACGACCGGAACACGATCTTCGGGTTGTGTTTCTGCAATACCTTGGTGATGGCCGCGGTCAACGTGGTCTTGCCATGGTCAATGTGACCAATCGTGCCTACGTTGCAGTGCGGCTTATTCCGCTCAAATTTCTCTTTCGCCATATCTCGCTCCGTATTGCTCGTGTGGCGCGGGCGCCCTCGCCCGCGGCTCTTGCTCTTACCGCCTGGTGTTGCCCTGCGCCCGCCCAATGATCTCGTCCGCCGCGCTGCGCGGCACTTCTTCATAGCGCGCAAAGTGCATCGAGTATTCGGCGCGGCCCTGCGTGCTCGAGCGCATGTGGGTGGCATAACCAAACATTTCCGCCAGTGGCACGATGGCCTTGATCACCTGCGAACCGGCGCGGTGCTCCATGCCTTCGATCCGTCCGCGGCGCGAACTCAGGTCGCCCATGATGGTTCCGGCGTAATCTTCGGGCGTGACTACTTCCACCGCCATCACCGGCTCCAACAGCACCGGCGAGGCTTTGCGGGCGGCTTCCTTAAAGGCCATCGAGCCTGCGATCTTGAACGCCATTTCGTTCGAATCGACATCGTGATAGCTGCCGTCGTAGAGCGTGGCCTTCACATCCACCATGGGATAGCCGGCCAGAATTCCGCCCTCGAGCGCTTCCTGGATGCCTTGATCGATGGGCTTGATGTATTCCTTGGGCACCGAGCCACCAACGATTTCATTGACGAACTCGTAGCCCACCCCGGCAGGTTGTGGATCCAGCTTGATTTTGGCGTGCCCGTACTGGCCGCGCCCGCCAGTCTGGCGGATGTACTTGCCTTCGGCCTCGGCGTGCCTGCGAATAGTTTCGCGATAGGCCACCTGCGGCTTGCCCACGTTGGCCTCGACTTTGTACTCGCGCATCATGCGGTCAACGATGATTTCAAGATGCAGCTCGCCCATGCCGCTGATGATGGTCTGTCCGCTGTCGGGATCGGTGTGCACCTTGAAGGTGGGATCTTCCTGGGCCAGCTTGGAAAGCGCCATGCCCATCTTTTCCTGGTCGGCCTTGGTCTTGGGCTCGACCGCGACTGAAATCACGGGAACCGCGAATGTAATGGATTCGAGAGCAATGGGATGCCTCTCGTCGCAGATGGTGTCGCCGGTCGAAATGTTCTTCAAGCCAACCGCGGCGCAAATATCGCCCGCCAGAATTTCGTTGATGTCTTCGCGCTTGTTGGCGTGCATCTTGAGCAGGCGCCCAATGCGCTCGCTGCGGCCGCGGCCGGCGTTGAGCACCGAGTCGCCGGATTTCAAGTGACCGGAATAGACGCGGATAAAGGTCAACTGGCCGACAAACGGGTCAGCCATGATCTTGAACGCGAGCGCCGAAAATGGTTCGCTGTCGGCAGGCTTGCGCGTGATGATCTCCCCGTTCTCGGGGTTGACACCCTTGACTTCGCCGGCATCGAGCGGTGATGGCAGAAAATCGACCACCGCATCGAGCAGCGGCTGTACGCCCTTATTCTTGAACGCGGTGCCAACCACCACCGGGAAAACTTTCAACGCGATGGTTGACTTGCGCAACGACGCCCGCAGTTCGGCGGCGGAAATGGTCTCGCCTTCGAGGAACTTGTGCAGCATCTCGTCGTCGTTTTCGGCGACCGTTTCAACCAGCGCGGTATGGAAGGCCTCAGCCTTTTTCTGCAGCTCGGCGGGAATTTCGCCGGTGATGTACTCGGCGCCAATGGTGTCGTCTTTCCAGACGATCGACTTCATGTCGATTAGATCGACTACGCCCTTGAACTTGTCTTCTTGTCCGATGGGAATTTGGATCGCGACGGGTTTGGCATTGAGGCGCTTGCGGAGGGTATCGACGGCATGCTCGAAGTCGGCGCCCATTTTATCAATCTTGTTGATAAAACAGATTCTCGGGACGCCGTACTTATCGGCTTGGCGCCAGACTTTTTCCGATTGCGGCTGCACGCCGTGCACCGCGTCAAACACCGCCACGGCGCCGTCCAGGACGCGCAACGACCGCTCCACTTCGGCGGTAAAGTCCACGTGGCCGGGAGTATCGATAATATTGATGCGAATGTCGCGCCAGGTGCAGGTGGTGGCCGCAGAGGTTATGGTGATGCCGCGCTCCTGCTCCTGCTCCATCCAGTCCATGGTGGCGGTGCCCTCGTGGACCTCTCCGATGCGGTGCGTCTTTCCGGTATAGAAAAGGATGCGCTCGGTCGTAGTGGTCTTGCCGGCATCGATGTGGGCCATGATGCCGATGTTCCTGCACCGTTCTAGGGGGACTGTTCTGGACACAGCTTTTTTCTTCTCTTCCTTGCGAGACTCTTGTTCGCCAGCGATGTTGGTGCCCGTACTCATGTGATTCAGCTTCTGGCGTCTGGCAATTCACTGCTCCGGTGCTCCCGAGGAGCTAGAAGCTAGCAGCTGCGCTTCTACCACCGGTAATGGGCGAAGGCCTTGTTGGCTTCCGCCATGCGATGCACATCTTCCTTCTTCTTGATGGCGGCGCCGCGATTGTTGCTGGCATCGAGCAATTCGTTGCTCAGCTTGTCGATCATGCCCTTCTCGGCGCGTCCACGGGAGTAAGTAATGAGCCAGCGAATCGCCAGCGAAGTGCGCCGGTCGGCATTCACTTCGACCGGGACCTGATAGTTGGCGCCACCCACGCGGCGGCTCTTCACTTCAAGCAGGGGCTTGGCATTCTCGACCGCCTTCTTGAACAGCTTCAGGGCCTCATCGCCGCCCTTTTCCTGGAGCCTGGTCAAGGCTTCATAAAAGATGCCTTCTGCCGTGCTCTTCTTGCCCTGCCACATCATGGAGTTGACGAACTTCGTCACCAGATCAGATCCGTAAACCGGATCCGGCTCCACCTTCCGCTTGGCGATATATCCTTTTCGAGGCATTTCAGCTTCTAGCTCCTGGCGTCCAGCTGCCAGCTCTCAGCCGCCAGCTTTCCGCGCAATCTTTCGATTTACTGCAAAAACCCAACTCCATCCGGCAGGAACCAGGTTTGGCCGACGACCGACGGTCGCCTTTACGCCTTCGGCCGCTTGGCTCCGTACTTCGAACGGCTCTGTTTGCGGCCGGCGACGCCTACCGCGTCCAGGGTGCCGCGAATCACGTGATAGCGCACGCCGGGAAGGTCCTTCACGCGGCCGCCGCGAATCAGGACGATCGAATGCTCCTGCAAGTTGTGACCGACGCCGGGAATATAAGTTGTAACCTCGATGCCGTTGGTCAAGCGGACGCGGGCAACTTTACGCAGGGCCGAGTTCGGCTTCTTGGGGGTCTGGGTGTAAACGCGGGTACAAACCCCGCGCTTTTGCGGACATCCCTGCAAGGCCGGGCTTGCCGTCTTGTACCGCGGCCGTTTGCGGCCGCTGCGCACCAATTGATTGAAAGTAGGCATACAGTTTCTGGCGCTCCTGTTTCTGGTGCTGCTCTCCCGGTGCTCCCAGACCACGCCCTTCCCACCGGGCGTTCTCTAGGCACACCCGGGCGGAACGACGCCGCATCTGCTGTTCCCCGATTTCGGGGACTGGATGGCGGACCCGCCAACCATGATTCCCGCAGCACGCACGCGCGGGAGATTTTGATTTCCCGTCCAGAACTAAAAGCCGCCGACGGTGGCACCAAGCCCGTGTCTTCCGGGAGCTGCTCCGTTTCGTCAGCACCGCCCCGCATAGCCTTTCAACGGGTGAAAGGTGTGCGCAGGACGTTTCAGCGAGGGCGCCTCCGCTCGCATTTCACCGGAGACGTTTGTTGCTAAAGCTCAGCTGCGTTTCAGGCCTTCCACACCCGCGCAAGCGCAGAGGGAATACCCACCGCCTACAGGCAAGCCAGACTTAACTCGCGGAACCTTACAAATATAGCAACTGCCTGCACACATCGTCAACCGGGATGGGGCGCATCAGATGAAAATGTGGCTTTGGGGGAACTGACGAATTGACGAATTTCCGAATTGCCGGATTTTTTGCGGTGAAATTTTGAAATCCTGCAATCCGGCACTTCGGCAATCGCAGGTTGCAGCACTGCAAATCCCTCACTTCGCTGAGGATTCCGGCGTGCGGCTCAGACGGCGCGCAGGTGGCTCAACTTGCCGAAAAAAAGTCCAGCCTCTACACTTGGGGCTTTCCAGGAAAACGAGCTCGCCCCGTGGGTCAAGTGGGCGGGGAGGGTGCATGGGTAGGTCGTCGTCCTTATTAGTATTAGTCCGGTTGGCATTCATCTTTATCGCTGTCAGTTGCATGGCCGCCTTAACCGGTTGCAGTAGCACCAGCCCCACCACCACCACGAACTTTCCGACCCCGGCCAATATCAGTCTCTCGCCGGCCAACCCGGTTTCCCTCGACGCAGGCAGCGCGACCCAGACCTTCACTGCTACCTCCCGGAACAGCACGAACACAACCATCACAACTCCGGTTACGTTCTTTTCCAGCAATACGGCGGTTTTGACCATCGCCACCAACGGATTGGCCTGCGCCGGCACGTGGGATTCGCTGACCACTCCGCAGATCTGCACTCCCGGTCCGGTGGGAATGGCCCAAGTGACCGCCCGGTCGCACGGGGTCAGCAGCCCCCCTACTACCGTTTACGTGCATCAGCACATCGACAAGATTGTGATAGCGCCGGTCACGGGGCAGACCCCTCCCGCGGGCCCTTGCTTCTCCAAGGATCAGAGTCTCAACTATCAGGCCAGCGCCCTCAGCCGCGGGCTGGACATCACTGGTACCGTGGGACCCTTCACCTGGCAGTCCGTCAACAACGATGTAACCACGCTCACCATAGCCACCGACAGCGCGCCCGTGACTGGACTCGTGACCGGACAGGTCAAAGTTACGGCGCACACTCCGGGAATAACCTCGCTGGTTGCCAGCAACGGCAATGTAAATAGCGAGCCCCTGGATTTCACCACCTGCGCCGTGCAGTCGATTACGCTGGCGGTCACAGGCAGCACCACCAATTCCATCAACGTGACCTCGGGCAGCGGAAAGACGGCGACCGCCACCGTCGTGGACACTCTGGGCAACACCATCACGGGTGTGCCGCTGACCTGGAGCTCATCGAATCCGCACTCGGTATCCGCGACCTCCGGCTCCATCGCCACTCCGCAAGCGGGCGGCGCGACCGTGGTTGCTTCCTGCACCCCGCCGACCTGCAATATCGGACTGAAGCCGCTCCTCCCGATCTATCCCGAGGGCGCCATAGACGTGGTGGTCGCTCCTACCACCACTACCACGACCACCACAACTACGGCCACCGTTTACGTATCCAGCACCGGATTTTCTACCTCTCCGGCCGGCAACTGCGCCACCACCCCCGGGTGCGTGAGCCTCCTGGTTCCAATTGCCTCGCCCAACAACACTGTGGGCACGGCAGTCGGATTGCCGGCAACGCCGAACTCGTTGGTCTTCGACCGCCAGGGTGTGAAGGCCTATATGGGCACGGATTTTTCATTCTTCGGAAGCCGTGGGCTGATGCAGATTACCGTCGCCAGTCCACCCACGGTGACCCAATTCAAATCCGTGACCGGGAAGGTACTAACGGTTTCTCCGGACGGAAAGAAGGTGATCCTCTCCGGTGCCGACCCCAATGCCGTACCGGTCCCGGGCAGCAGCACTCCTCCGCCCGCCACCCAGGTGATCGTGTTCGACACTACCATCAATACCGGTACGACGCTCAACATCGCGGGCGCAACTGCGGCCGACTTCTCCCCGGACAACCTGCGGGCCTTCATCGCGGCCGGCTCTGACTTGTATGTATGGTCGGCACAGGATGCGCTGAAAAAGATTTCTCTCGCTGCCCCGGCCAACGATGTTTCATTTTCTCCGGAAGGGGCGTTCGCCTTCGTGGCTGGCGGGTCCAGTTCTTCTTCGGTCACGGCCTGGAGTACATGTGGCCTGAGTTCCGCGCTGACCAATAACGTTGTGCTGCCCACTACCCCTTTGTTCCTAAGGGCGCTGCCCCGGGACGCGGTCAATCTGGCGGACCCACCAACGGCGGGCAGCGCTACCACGATCACCAGCGTTCTGGCGGTGGACTCGCCGGGCATCGACCTCTTTCGCGTGGCCCGGGCACCCACCGGCTGTGCTTCAACCGCAAGCGGCGGGACCGCCACACCCTTCAATCTGGGACTGGGCAGCTTTGTGCCCATTCAGTTGATCGTGTCGCAAGACGCGGCCCGGGCCTACGTACTCGCCAGTGATCGCGGCAGTGTGTTGGTGTTCAATATCGACAACCAGACGTCCTCTGCCATTCCCCTGTTAGGCGACGCCATCCCGGTGCAGGCATCGCTCACCCCCGACGGAAGCAGGCTGTACGTTGCGGCAGCCGATGGCCAGGTACACATTCTGGACACGCAGACCGGTGGCGACGTCTTGCAGATTTCATTTCTCACCGATCCCACGACTTTCCAGGCTGGCCTGTGCAATGGTATGCCCTTCACCTGCAATCCGGATTTGATCGCGGTCAAGCCGTAGGGACGGTCGTTGGTCGTTCGTCGTTGGCCTGCGGGGGATTTCTCTGGACACGGAGCTCGAAGTTTGCCTCCGTGTCCTCAGTGGTCAAGTCTTCGCTTTTTCCAGTTCTTTACCCACGCTATCCAGCACCCCATTGATGAATTGCACCGACTCCGGGCTGGAAAACTTGCGCGCAATTTCCAAAGCTTCGTTGATAACCACGGCGCGGGGAGTGTCGCGGAACGCCAGCAGCTCCGCCACCGCGGCGCGCAGCAGATTCCGGTCCACGGCAGCCATGCGCTCCATGCGCCAATGCTGCGCATGCCCTTCAATCAGACCATTGATTTCACTGGCGCGGTCTGTCGCGACCCGGAACAAATCTTCGGCAAAGCTCTGGACATCGGCACCCACGTCTCCCCGTTCACGCCAAAAGGTCTGGCGCACCTGCTGCGGAGTCTGCTTCCCCATATCGCACTGGAACAGCATTTGCAGGGTAAGTTCGCGAGATTTGCGGCGGGTTCCCATAGGAAGCTGTCGGCTATCAGCCTTCAGCTATCAGTGTACAACCGATGAAGTTAAGGATTGGTTCTGCGCTTTGCGCGGCGGGTACCAGGTTTTGACTTTTGTCTTTCTCTGACAGCTGAAAGCTGAGAGCTGACAGCTTCGCTGACGACCGACGACTGACGACCGACGACTGCCTTCAGGTTCGCCATCTCCACCGCCGCGAGCGCAGCTTCAAGTCCCTTGTTGCCCATCTTCAGGCCGGCGCGGTCGATGGCTTGCTCGAGGGTTTCACAGGTGAGGACGCCGAAGGCGTGTGGCACGCCCGTTTCCTGCGCGGACTGGCCGATGCCGCGCGCCACTTCGTTCACGATGACGTCGTAGTGCGCGGTGTCGCCGCGCAGGAGGCAGCCAAGACAGATGATGGCATCATACTTCTTGGTCTCGGCGAGAGTGCGCGCAGCGGACGGGATTTCGAAAGCGCCGGGGACGCGGATGATCTTGATGCTATGGGCCTTCGCGCCACATTGCACCAGCCCGTCCAAGGCGCTTTGTCGCAGTCGGTCCGTAATAAACGCGTTGAAGCGAGACACGACGATTGCGAAGCGTTTTCCGTTGGCGTTCAGTGTGCCTTCAACCGCCTTGACCCGGATTTTGCCCCGCGATTTCAATGCGCAATCCTTGACTCGCCTCGAACCATGTAGGCCCGGACGCCCTCGTCCGGGCGGGCGAGCAGAGCTTGCCGGGTTTGCTCTACTTCACTCCCTGGGCCAATGATGGACGTTTGCCGGGTCCCGGGTTCGCCTCTTCGCGGGCGGATGACCCATTCTCGCCAGAATTGCGGAGCTTCGCTCCGCCATGCAGGTGGGGCACCTGCCCCTATGGGTGCATTACAACCGATTCGGCTTCGGGTTTGCGGGATCTGAATAATCGTAAAATCCTTTGCCGGATTTCCGCCCATACCACCCTGCCATCACCATGCGCTTCAACAGCGGCGGGGAAGCAAAGCGGCGCTCCCTGAACTCGTCATACATCACGTGGGTAATGTAGTACGTCGTATCCAGTCCGACGAAATCGAGCAGCGTGAACGGGCCCATGGGGTAGCCGCAGCCCAACTTCATGGCATTATCAATATCGTCGATCGAGCCCACGCCCTCTTCGTAGGCGCGAATGGCATCCAGCAGATACGGCACCAGCAGCCGGTTCACGATAAACCCGGTCTTGTCGCTGGTGCGGACCGGAACTTTGTCCAGCTTTTTCGTAAATTCGTAAGCGGTATCGTACACATCGCCAGCGGTGGCGATGGTTCGCACTACTTCAACCAGCTTCATCAGCGGCACAGGATTGAAAAAGTGCAGCCCGATGAAACGCTCCGGGCGTTTGGTGGAAGTCAAAAGTTCGGTAATCGAAATGGAAGATGTATTGGACGCGAAGATCGCGTTTTTCTTCACGATGCCGTCAAGCGCGGCATACATCTTTTTCTTTTCATCGGCGTTTTCGATTACGGCCTCGATGATCAGGTCGCAATCGGCCAGGTCGTGCATCTTCGTCGTTCCGTGCAGCCGGGTACGGATGACTTGCAGCGTTTCCTTCAGGGCACCCTTCTCGGCGAATTTGGCCAGTGATTTCTCGATGCCGGCAAAGCCTTTGTCGAGAAACTTCTGCTCCACCTCGAGGACGGTGACGTCAAATCCGGCTGTGGCTGTCACTTGCGCGATACCGGAGCCCATCAGACCACAACCGAGAACTCCGACTTTCGTGATGTCCATGTCATTCCCTAGGTTGACCACAGAGGGCACCGAGGAAACAGAGGAAACCAATGTCTCTGTGGTCTCTGCGGTTCAAGAACTAGTTCATACTCTCCACCACCATGGCAATCCCCTGGCCCCCGCCGATGCATGCCGTCGCTAGCCCATACTTCTTCTTTCTGCGGCGTAATTCGTACAGCAGCGTAACCACAAGACGCGTGCCAGTCGCCCCCAGCGGATGTCCAAGCGCAATCGCGCCGCCGTTGACGTTTACTTTTTCGCGATCGAGGCCGAGTTCCCTTTCCACCGCGAGATACTGCGCGGCGAATGCTTCGTTAACTTCGATGAGGTCAATGTAGTCCAGAGTCAGTCCCGCTTTCTGCAAAGCGATCCGGGTCGCGGGAACGGGGCCCCGGCCCATAACTTTGGGATCAACCCCGGCGATGCCCCAGCTCACCACCCGGCCCAGCGGACGGATACTGCGCTTGCCCGCTTCGTCGAGTGACATGACGACCACCGCAGCGGCGCCGTCCACTATTCCGCTGGCGTTGCCGGCTGTGACCGTTCCGTTTTTCCCGAATGCCGGCCTGAGCTTGGCCAGGCCTTCCAGGGTCGTCTGCGGACGCCGGTGGTCGTCTTCGGTCAACGATTCGCCGGTGGCTTCACCTTTGGAATTTCTCAGCGCCACAGGAACCAGTTCCTCCGGCAAACGCTCGTCTTTGTAGGCTGCGTCCGCACGTTGTTGGGAACGCAAGGCAAACTCATCCTGCATCTCGCGCGTGATGCCTTGTTGAGAACCATAAAGCTCGGCCGTATTCGCCATGTATAGGCCGCAATAGCTGTCGAGCAGGGCGACCATCAGTGAATCTTCCATCTTGCCGCCGGGTGCGAGATTGAAGCCGTCGCGTCCCCGAATCGTAAACGGCGCCTGCGACATCGCCTCCATGCCCCCGGCGAGAACCAGGTTCGCCTCGCCCAACTGGATCATCTGGGCCGCATTGACGATCGCCTGAATGCCGCTTCCGCACAGCCGGTTGACAGTGAGGGCCGGAGTCTCGATGGGCAGGCCAACGCGCAAGGCCACGTGCCGGGCGCCATAGATGGCATCGCCGGAAGTCTGCTGCGCATTGCCAAAAACCGCGTGATCGAATTCCTTGGGATCGAGACCGGCGCGTTCGATCGCGCCTTTGCCCGCGATGGCGCCCAGTTCCTGGGCGGTAAAGTCTTTCAGCTTGCCACAATAGCGTCCAAAGGGGGTGCGGGCCCCGCTTACGATAGCGATGTCGCCGGGTTTCAGCATGCAGGCTTCCTGGTGCCCTTTGAAATCAGAATGGTCGAACGTGCGGCAATCAAACTGATTAGTTTATCAGCGGGAGTGCAGTCTCTGCCAAAATGTGTGGCTCGGACACTCTTGTCCGCCGCCGTTGCTCTTGTTTTTGCCTGGCCTTGCCGTTGCCTTTGACTGTGCGTCAATCGGCGTTGAGCATTCAAACCGGGAACACGCGAACACAAGTAAAACAAAATCCACTATGCGACTGCAGCCGCGGCGGCAGACGGGGGAAGACTGACGATGCGGCCCATGCCTTGAGCTGTCGCTGTCTCCAGGGCCTTGTCGGCGCGGTTGATTACTTCGGTGACAATATCCGCGGGATCGTACTGCTGCCGCACCACGGCTTCTGCCAGGCCGGCGCTGAAGGGCAGAATTTCGCCGGATAGTTTTACTTCCGCGAGCAGCTTGCGCAATTTCTCTACCGCCATCACTGCTTCTTTCTCTCCGGTTTCGCCGAGCACCAGGGCGATCGTGGTCTTACCGTAGCGGAAGGCCAGATCGTTCTGCCGGATGTTAGCGGCAAAAAGCTGGCCAATCTGCTGCATGGCCGCTTCCACGGATTTTTCTCCGTGCTCCTTCAGCATGGCGGCGCTTTTCCCAAACTGCACTAAGGTCACCGTCACCGGGGTGCTTTGCTGCACCGCGCGTCGTGTCTCAGCCATCAAGAGATCGATGTAGGAAGCACGCTTGAGCAACCCGGACTGCTCGTCGGTGACCGACAAACTCTTGACCAGGCGCCGCAGCCCGGCATTGGTGAGCGCGATCACGATCTGTTCGCTGATGGTTTTGAGCACGACCACGTCAGCGGAGTGCCAGCCGCGGGCAGTACTTTGCGTGAGCATCAGGACCCCCATCTGGTCCTGACCCTCGCTGAGCGGCAACGCCAGCAGCGAGGTGATGCCCAATTCCACGAGGACTTCGCGAATTTCCTCCAGCTCCGGCGCGGCGGGCGCGTCGGTAATCGTCAGAGTGCCCGTGGTGATGGCCATGTCCTGCACCGCCGTGACCAGTTTGCTCAAAGCCTTTACTTCTCCAGGCTTTGCGCTCTCGCTGCGGTATTCCTTGATCGCGCTGGGCACCATGCCCGGCTTGCGCGTGGCCACGATGCACCGGCTGGGCTTCCATTGCGCTCCGATCTCGGCGACCGCCGTGGACATAACCGTCTCTGCATTGGTCTGGCGGTAAAGCTTGCGGGTAATATCGGCCACTTTGGTGAAGCTGTTGACGTCGGCGGATTCCGCCGGGACGGACGTTTTCGCGGGCGCCGGCGGCGCCTTGCTGGCGGCGCTCCCTGTACCGGCGGGCGGAAGCGGGCCAGAATCGCCGCGATGCGGAGTCATGCCCGCAGCCAGATACAACTGCTGCAGGTCCTGATTGCGTTCTTCTTCGCGCGGAAAGAGTTCCTGAATGCGCTGCAGACGTTCAATCGCCTTGGTGCGCATTCCGTACTGCACCAGAATTTCAGCCTGTAGCATGAGATCCTGCAGGGCAGCAGCCCCCAGGGTCGGCCCTTCCGTCTTGGCCGGCTCCGACGCAGCTTTTGCCATGCTGGTAAAGCGCGAAGCGATAACCTTGTACCGGCTTTCGTCGATCTTGCCGCGCAGCAATTCCAGACGCTTCTGGTGGCCAGGCTCGTAGGCGTCCACGTCAGCGGCGCGATCCAGGCATTCGGCGGCCTTGGCGTAGTTGCCCATGCTGCAGTGCAGATCGAAAAGTTTGAGCAGCGTCTGGCAATAGTCTCCTTCCCGATTAGAAGAGTTGAACAACTCGCTCATGAACTCCAGGAGATCGGGAGAACCGCGATGCTTGGCCACCACATCCTGCATCATGGCGACGAAGGCGCGCCGGTCTCCCCGATTGTGCTGGAACTGCTCCAGCTTGCGCGCCAGGGCAACGGCCTCTGCATCCTGCTGCGCATCCACGAACAGTCCGATCAGGTCTGCTACCTCTTGCTGGCGGGACGGATTTGCGCGGAAAAGTTCCCAGACGAGCGGCTCCGCATCGCTTAGGCGATTCGCGGAGAGCAGCGCCTTTACATAGGTCTCGTGCGTTTCCAGGCTTGCGTCCTTCACCTTGGCCAGCGGTTCCAGGACAAAAATCGCAGCCCCAACCTGGCCCTGCGCCATCAGGCTCTTGCCATAGCCTTGCGCAATCTTGGGTTCGGTGGAGTCTTCTGTATAAGCCCGTTCAAACCACTGCGCGGCGTTGCCGCCGGAAGCTTCCGTCATCTCTGCCAACTTGAAGAAAGCGGCAGCTGCGCCGGCTTTGTCTCCGGTTTGGGAACAGAGTTCGCCCAGCCGCAGAAAATTCCGTTCCAGTGGCTCCAGCGCAACCAGCCGCCTTAGCACCATCAGGCAGTCCTGCTGACGCCCATTCTTGCTCAGGTCTTCAAGCGCGCTTTCGTAGGTCTCGAGCGCCAGTTTCCGGTTCGAGGTCTCAAGAATCTGCCCAAATTGGACTCTCTGGAGGCTGGTCGGAACGGTGTAGCGGGCCAGTTTCTTATAAGTAAGACTGGCGCGGGTGTTTTCTCCGGCCGCGATCTGCCGTTCAAACAGCTCTCCCAGCAGCTTCACTGCCTCCGCAGTCCGTTGCAAGGAAAGGCAGATATCGGCTGCCATCTGCCGAACATTGTCGTTCTGAGGGTCGTCCGCGAGGACTTGCAAATACTCGTCCAGAGCATCGCCGGTCTTGCCCTTTTGCAAGAGCTTTTCGGCGCGCTCCACGCGACGGGCGATCTCGGCTCGGTCCATTCGCTTGCTCGGATCTGGCATGGGAGACACGGGTAACGTACGGAGTAACCCAAGTGAGATTTTAGGGGGCGGTTCCGGCAGCGGCAACGACGTCGGGTACCGCGACGATTACGAAAGTCATGAGCAAATATGTCTTTGTTGAGAAAATGGTTTCTGTTATAGGTGCCCGATGCCTGCGGAAGCAGAGGAAAGAGGGTTGCGCCACCAACTCGGCGCCGGCCAGATGGCCATGGTCGCCGTTGGCGGGTCCATTGGTACCGGACTGTTACTGGGATCGGCGGCAGCTCTTGAAATCGCCGGCCCTGGAGTCATCCTCAGCTTCGTTCTGGCGGCATTCATTGGTCTGACCGTGACCATGGCATTGGGCGAACTCTCCAGCATGCATCCGGCTGCCGGATCGTTCGGGGTCTATGCTGATCTTTACCTCAACCAATGGGCTGGATTTATTGCCCGTGCCGGCTATTGGGCGGCCATCTCGATTTCGATCGGCGCCGAGTTGGTGGCTTCCGCCACTTATCTTGCCTTCTGGTTTCCGTCTGTACCGGCTTTGTTCTGGGTGCTGATTTTTTCCATCTTCCTGTTGCTGATCAATCTGCGCAGCGTGGGTAACTACGCCCGTTTTGAATACTGGTTTGCGATGATCAAAGTTGCCACCATCGCGGCCTTTGTCCTGCTGGGAGCGGCCTTGTTGCTGGGCAGCCGAGTGACGCCGCAATACACTGCACATGGCGGCTTTCTCCCTCGCGGCGCGGTGGCCCCCTTGCTGGCCATGGGCTTCGCGCTTTACACCTTTGGAGGAATTGAGTTTGTAGCGATCACCACGGGAGAATCGCGCTCGCCGCACGAAATTCCCCGAGCCGTCAAACTGACTTTCGCGATACTCGCCACCGTCTATCTGGGAGCGATCGTCGTCCTCGTCGGCGTGATGCCCTGGGACCGCGCCGGGGTTACCGAGAGCCCCTTCGTGACTGTGTTCCGGCATGCTCATGTCCCGGCGGCTCCGCACATCATGACCTTTGTGATTCTGACTGCTGCGCTGTCAGGAGCGAATGCGGCGCTCTACGCCGCTTCGCGCGTTCTGTTCTCGCTGGCGCGGACGGGATGGGCCCCGGCCCCCCTGGGACAATTGAATGCAGCGGGATCGCCCAGGCTGGCTTTGTTGGCTTCATCCTACGGAATCGTAGTCGCGCTGGTTCTGGAGAAGTGGGCGCCGAAGGACGCCTTCGTATCGATTCTGAGGGTCGCCCTGGTGGGAATGTTGCTGGCCTGGCTGGTTTCACTGGCCGCTCACATTCAGTTCCGGCGGAAGCTCTCAGCCAGCCAGCTCGCCGCCTTGCCGATGCGCTCCCCTCTTGGAGCCTGGGGCTCGGCCGTGGGATTCGTGCTTATTCTCGTGGCAATCCTTGAGACCGGCTACAACTTTCACTTGACGCTGGTCAGTGGTGCCGTGTACATCATCGTGCTGACGGCCGCCTATTTCCGGTTAAAGAAGAAGTAGCAGCAGCGTAGAGCGGAGACTCCTGTCCGCGCTTTTGAACTGAACTCTCTCTCGTTCCCCGCAACCTCCTAAGCGCAAGCGACTACCAAGAAATCAAATGCAAATGCGTCGGACAGGAGTGTCCGCCCCACACAGGTTCTACATCGTGCTCATTCTGATGTAGCGGCGAACATCCTTCATGCTCGAAATAAGAATGTAGCTGGCGTATAGCAGGCCTACGGTTCCCACGAGATTTCTGATGGTCTTCATGGCTTTCCATTCGCTCCTGAATTCGATGAATGCAAAAAACAAGGATAGGATGCAGGGCAGAAGCTCAGAGTTGTCGGACTGAATTCCACTCGGGTCGTCTCCTAACCAGCCGCGGAAGTACAATGGCGGAATGGCCGACGACCTTCTGCGCTATCGCTCGCAGTTTCCAATTCTGGAACGCAGCACCTATCTGATCAGCAATTCGCTGGGAGCCATGCCGCAGGGCGTTTACGAAGCCATGAAAGGCTACGCGGATATCTGGGCCACACGCGGAGTGCGGGCATGGGAAGAGCGATGGTGGATGCTGGCCGCCCAGGTGGGTGACGAGATTGGCACGCTCATGAACGCTGCTCCGGGTTCGGTTTCGACCCACCAGAATGTCACTACCTGCCAGGCGGTGGTGGCTTCCTGCTTCGATTTCTCCCGCGCACGCAACAAAGTGGTGTACAGCGACTTGAACTTTCCGTCTGTCATGTATTTCTGGGAGGCGCAACAGGCCTGTGGCGCCCGCGTTCACATGGTCCCCACCGACGACGGGATCACCGTTCCCACCGAGCGCCTACTGGACGCGATCGATGACCAGACCTTGCTGGTCCCGATGTCGCATGTGATTTTCAGAAGCGCATACATCCAGGATGCGAAGACCATCATTGAGAAGGCCCACCGGGTTGGCGCACACGTCGTGCTCGACACTTTTCAGTCACTCGGCACCGTCCCGGTCGATGTACAGGCTCTAAATGTCGACTTTACCTGTGGCGGAGTTCTGAAATGGCTGTGTGGAGGCCCGGGAGTGGCCTACCTGTATGTTCGTCCCGACCTGGGGAACAAACTGCAGCCGAAATTCACCGGCTGGTTTGCACATCAGAATCCCTTTGGCTTCGAAATCGGCCCCACCCGCTATGCTGATCCCCCGTTCCGCTTCATGAATGGCACCTCCCACATCCCGGCTTTGGAAGCGGCGGGCCCCGGCCTGAAGATTATCAAAGAGGTCGGCATCGAACCCATCCGCGAGAAATCGAAGCGCCAGACTTCCCGACTGATCGAATTGGCCTCGCAGCGCGGATGGCGCGTGAATTCGCCTCGCAATCCGAACCAGCGCGGTGGAACGGTTTCGATCGACATGCCCGATGCCGGGGAAGTCTGCCGCGAATTGCTCAAGCGTGACATTTTGGTGGACTATCGCCCGAAAGCGGGCGTGCGCATGTCTCCGCACTTCTATAATAAAGATGAGGAACTGGAAACTGCGATCGCGGCGGTGGATGAAATCTTGAAAGAGCGCGCCGTAACCACAAAATAATTTGTCCAGGTGTGGGGCGGGCGCCCTCGCCCGCCAAGTGTAGGCGCGAGCGTCCCGCTCGTGCGGCCGAGCGAAGATCGGCGGACAAGAAGGTCACCAGCCTTCTTACCTGTGTATCTGCGCGGCCCATATAAAATACCCAGGTGACCGATCCCGTGCGCATTGGAATTCTCGGGGATTACGACCCCAAGTCTCCGACTCTTCCGGCCGTCGAGAAGTCGCTGCAGCACGCCTCTGCACAATTGAATCTGCCGGTCGAAAGCGAGTGGATCTCAACTCCGAGTCTGATCGAGCCCGACACCCAGAAAAAGCTCGAAAGCTTCGACGGGCTTTGGGCGGCGCCGGGCAGTCCCTACAAGAGTTTTGATGGAATGCTGAAGGGCATAGAATTTGCCCGCCGGCGCGACTGGCCCTTCCTTGGTACTTGCGGCGGCTTTCAATACGCCCTGATCGAGTGTGCCCGCAATGTTCTGGGCATCAAGGATGCGGACAGCGCCGAGAACAATTCCGAGTCGAAAAACATCATTATTTATCCGGTAGCCTGCGCCGTGCCCAATCGCGCCAAGGGCAAGCCCAAGCTTTCAGGCGCCATTCCGGAGATCCGCCTGCGTCCCGGCTCGTATTTGCAGTCCTATTATTCGCGGGACACGGTCACCGAAGAATTCTTCTGCAACTTCGAAGTTAATCCCGACTATGAGTGGGCGGCCATGGAAGCCGGGTTCCCGGTGGTAGCACGCGGGCCGCAGGGCGAGATCCGCGCCATCGAGTCGCCCACCCACCGTTTCTACATCGCGACCTTGTACCAGCCGCAGCTTTCTTCCCAACCCGGAAAACCCCACCCCTTGGTGCTTGCCTTCGTGCAAGCCGCCGCCGACTGGGGAAAAAAGAAACTGGATGACAGCGTTCTGGAGTAGCGGGCGTTGAAAATCCGCGGAATTCGTCGCCTCTTCAAGTCGGCATTAATTCGAACGCTGGGTAATTCTGCACCAGTTCACGAAAAACCTCCACCGGCGATCCAGCCTGCACGGGAAAGTACCTTTGAACCTCGCGCTTGAACTGGTCCAGGTAGGCCTTCAAGATTTCCGGTTTCTCCTGATCGGAGAGAGCTCTTAGCCGGAACTGCTGCCGCTTGTTGCCCTTCTTGAGCGTGACTTCGCCAGCCGCTTCCGCGTTGCGCACCCATTGCGCGCGGCCACGCGGAGCCACCAGGAACCGCTTACCGCCGAGTTCCAGCAGATCAATCGGCGTGGAATAGATCTTCCCACTCTTGCGTCCGCGGACCTGTAGCAGGTAGTTATAGGAAAAACCCAATCCCAGCCCCACCATGAATCCAAACGCGCGATTAAATACACGCTCGACCGCGCTGGGCGCACGAAATGAAGGCTGAGTGGAATTCATATTCAACTCTTTCCTGAATTGTAAACCGGATTGTGTCCCACGGGTTTGTCAGAGTGACGCTTAGGTTTGCTTCACGAATTTCAGTGACGCCGAATTCATGCAATAGCGAAGCCCGGTAGGCTGCGGCCCGTCATCGAAGACGTGCCCCAGGTGCGCGTCGCATAGCGTACACGCAACCGAAGTCCGCACCACGCCATAGCTGGTGTCGTTGCTGGTGCGAATGTTCTCGGGCGCAATCGGCTCCCAGAAGCTGGGCCAGCCGGTGCCGGAATCAAACTTCGTCTCGGAGCTGAACAGAGCGTTATCGCAGCAGATGCAGCGGTAGAGACCCTTGTCGTGCAGGTTCCAATACTTTCCGCTGAATGCAATCTCAGTGTCGGCACGGCGCGTGATATCGAACTGTCCCGGCGACAGCTGCTGGCGCCACTGCTCGTCGCTCTTCACCACTTTGGGAACGCGAACCTTTTGCAGGCGCTGCCCGGAATCAGAAAACTGGACGACGGTGACTTCGCCGGGATCGCCCTTGGGCATGGCCGCTTCAATCAGACGCGGCTTGCGCAACGACCACAGCGCCGCGCCGGCAAGCGCTGAGACAGAAATCCACAGAAAGGCGCGCCGCCGCACGTCGACCGACGAAGAATCCTGACCAATCTCGGTTTCGAACATGGCCTCCTCCTCGACCTGCCCTTGTCGCCGACCTTTACTTGCCAGTGTAGAGTTCGGGAAACTGCTGCTTCAGAAGCGCCACTTTCGGCGCATCGTTATAAACGATGTAAAGCTGGTCTGGATGGCGCGTCGCATAGTCCTGGTGATAAGCCTCCGCCGGATAGAACGCCTTCAGCGGCACCACCTGGGTGACAATCGCCCGGGAGAATACTTTGCCTTTGTCGAGCTGCTCGACGTAAGCTTCCGCGATTTTCTTCTGTTCGTCGTTGCCGTAGAAAATCACTGAGCGGTACTGCGTCCCTTCGTCCGGCCCCTGCCGGTTCAGTTGCGTGGGGTCGTGGGCCACGGAGAAGAACACTCGCAGCAACTCTCCGTAGGTAATCTGCGAAGGGTCGTAGGTAATTTTCACCGACTCGGCGTGTCCGCTTTCGCCTGTGCTCACAATTTCATACTGCGCGGTCTTGGCCTCGCCTCCGGAGTATCCCGAGGTCGCGCTGATCACGCCCTTTACGTGCTGGAAGACAGCCTGCACACCCCAGAAACATCCGCCCGCCACCACCGCGGTTTGCTGGCCAGGTGTGGTCGCTTTGGCAGAATCGACCGCCGGACCGGGCACCTCTACACCCGCTGCACTTCCCGCACTACACGCCACTGTGCCCGCAACCAGAATCGTGAATAATAAGGGGATAGGAGCAGAGAATCTGAACATGGGAGACACTCCTGCGGCCCCTTCGCTGGCCACAGTTGATTAGAGTTCTGAGACAGCCAAAAGTTTCGCCCAGCGAATACCCTTGCTGGTCACACACTTGACGCGGTTTTCCGCTGGTATCCCGGGCAAGAAAGTACCGGCAGACGAGGATATTTCCGGAAGCGAGAATCAGTCAAAGCCAACTGGCAGAGAACGAACACTGAACCCCGGTCGGATTCGATGCGCCGCGCATGCGAGCAGTCCTGGCAGAGTCCGGGGCGGGTCTGGGGCAACGACTTTTCCGCTGAAGTGCTCACCAGTGTCAGAATAACAGTTCAGCAAACAACAGATTCTGACAGCAGAGTCTCGGCGGAAATAGCGGGGAGCGCTGTAACAGAAAGGACGGGCGGGGTTGCCCGTCCTCCACACATGCCTCTACGTGTGCGCCGCCGTCTGCTCCAGCAGGCGGATGTACTCGACGACCGCTTCACTCCAGCCGTCGATGTGCGTCCACTTGCCGTAGCCGACGCCGTTTTTGTAGCTAGCCACATTGATCACATAGCCCTTGTCGTGCGGTGCGGACAACATGTCCTCCGCCTGCTCGTCGGTGATGACGATCAGGCGGTCGTACTTCTCCTTGCCGTTCAGGGCCGCAACCGCCTTTCCCATCTGAGTGCTGTTATGCCGCTGCGAGGTGTCGATGGCATCGCGCAGGGCGAAGCCGCGCCGCCCCGGCACTTCAACCAGCTCATCAGAGAAGCTGTACACCGCGACCTTCTCGCCGATCTCGCGCAGCAGCACGGCCAGCCCATAGGCTGCGTCGGTCCGCTGCATTCCCGACCGGCGGGAAAGCGGCGCGGTCATCGAGCCGGAGACGTCCACCAGCACGACGGTACTGCCGGGCAGCTTTTCCCTCCCGGCAACACACTTCAGCATGGCCTGTTCGAGCGCCTCCTCCCACTGCGGAGCGTAACGCGCCGCCGCCAGAAAGCGGAACGGGAGTACGCGCGCCGTACTCATGGAGCACAGCGCCGAGAGCACCAGTTCATCCTCCACACCGGCCTGCCGAAGGTTGCGCAGGTTGCGAAGCAAAGCCAGCGCGCCCAGCTTGTTCTCCGCGAGCAAACGCTGCCACGCTGCGTGCTTGTCGGCGCCAGACGACAGCGCCACCTCTCACGTATCGGGCGCGTTAAGATGTCCCCAGATCAGCCTCTTCCACACTCCTGCCTGGGCTGCGTCACGCGGCCTGGCGTGGCACAGGAACAGCACATCGCGCAGTTTGATAGGCCTACCCCGGTCGTACTTGGCCAGCGCGTACTCATCAAACTTGGGGAAGGCCGCCGCCAGACCCTTCTTGACCTGGCCGGAGAGCGGCACCCGTCCGTCCTTCCAGTAGATGGCGACGAACTCGGCCAACTCGTCGGCACGCTGGATCACGTGCGCCAGCGTGTCGGCCACCAGACCCCGATGCGTCTTGTGGCGCGCCATTTCGCGGACCAGCAACAGGGGCGCGTGCCGCACTTTCATCTGATCGCGCGCCTCGACTGCAATCGCGGCCACCTTTTCCGCCGCAACCTTCGGCACCAGCTCTGCGATTCGTCCGGCGATCTCGATGCCATCTTCGTAGAACTGGCTCTCCCAGAGCAGACACGCCAGCACCGAACGGCGAAGCTGAAGCTCCGGAGAGAGGTGGCGGTCAGGCGCACCCTCGTGAGTACGCGGGCCGAGGTTGAGTGTGTTCAGACGAGCCATGGTGGCCTCCTTTGTCAAACCAGACAAACCAGCTTATAGCTCATAGCTTCTAGCAAAAGCATCTGGTACTTGGGGATTTCCTGATCAATCTCGGTTTTCATCATCTGCGTCAGTTACGAAACCCATGCCGACGAATCCACCGTGCTTGCGTTTCGGCTCGGTCGGAATAATCAGCGCAATCTCTTCCATCTGCTTACGCGTGGGCAGAGTTCTATTCAAGCAATCGGTGCAGTCACGCACCTTGAATGGAACCTGTCGCAGTTCTATGCCGAATGCGCAAAAGGAAGTCTCCTCGCTCTCGCGAAAACCTCTCTGGGCGTGAACCCAGTAGCGGGTCCGGCAGAGCGATTCCTCATCGGCTGTTCTGGTAATCGCAATCAGGCTGCTTTCGTTCATATCCAGTTGCTTTCTAACCGGCGTTGCGTTCTCAGGCGGCAGATTAAAATAACCCCTCCACCCGTGTAAGTTCAGCGGCCGGGGAACATGCGATAACGGCTCAAGGCGCTCTGCCACTGAGCTACACGGGCATAATTCCCGCGGCAGGATTCGAACCTGCGACCTCCCGCTCCTGAGGCGAAGTAACCGTAATCTTCACCACCGGCCGAACTTGCGGACGCGCGCACGAGGGTCCGCGCGCGTATGAATTATGGTCAGGGAACAAGGGGACACGGCCGGGTTTGCACCCTCGAGGATTCGAACCTCACAGCCCAAAGGCTGTTTCGCCTAAGAAAGTATCCGTGGCCAATCACCACTAACCGAGTGATAGCGGGGCGGGAGCAGCCAGCGACGAAACCGCGGCCTACGCCACCCAGCAAGCTTTGTATTGTTGGCTTTGCGTTACGGGGCGCCGCAGATCAGTTGGCGAGATCGGATGACGCCCTTAAGCAACCGTGGCTTGTAACCCGCCACCGTTGCCCGCTTAGCGAGTTGTGACTGTGTTCCGCCAAATCGGGCGTCCTTTCGTACGAAGATGTCTGAAGATGCCATGACTTCCATTTTTTCGCAAGTGAAAATTTCTGAAATCGTTGGACATTTACGGCTCAACTTATCCGCTGCAGGATCATGCGGTTGGGCGAACCTGTTCTTGGGCGCGATCATTCTGGTACTGTAGTCGGGCGTTTTTTATCAGAACACACGGAGGACGGGACAGCCGGCAGGATGCCGGCGCCACCAAAGGAGCCCTCGATTGAAATCTCGGAACTGGTCTTTGATTCTCGCATCTTCATTCCTGGCAATGGCTTCACCAGCACAGATTGACGACGCTACCCGGCAGCTTTCTCACGACATTCTCAAACAGTTAATCGAAATCAATACTACGGACTCAGTCGGAAGTGTGACCGCCGCTGCCGAAGCCATGGCGCGGCGGTTTCGGGAGGCTGGATTTCCCGAGAGCGATCTCCACATCCTGGGGCCGAACGATCGCAAGAAGAATCTGGTGGTTCGTATGCATGGCAGCGGCAAGCACAAACCGCTCCTGCTGATCGGGCATCTCGACGTGGTCGAAGCCCGGCGCGAAGACTGGACCACGGATCCGTTTCAGTTCGTGGAGAAAGACGGTTACTACTACGGGCGGGGCACGCAGGACATGAAAGACGGCGACGCCATCATGGCCATGACCCTCATCCGGTTCAAGAAGGAAGGCTTCGTGCCCGACCGCGACATCATTCTGGCGCTCACCGCCGATGAAGAAGGTGGAACTTCGAACGGCGTGGACTGGCTGATCAAGAACCACCGCGACCTGATCGATGCCGAGTTTGTGCTCAACCATGACGGCGGCGGAATCTTGTCGGAGCAAGGCAAGCCGCAATTCATGACTGTGGACGCGTCGGAAAAGCTATATTCGGATTATCAACTGACGGTGACCAATCCCGGCGGCCACAGTTCCCTGCCCCGGCCCGACAATGCCATCTACCACTTGGCCGACGGCCTGGCACGCCTGGAGCATTACCAGTTTCCCTTCGAACTGACCAACATCACCCGCGCCTACTACGAACGCATGGCAAAGATCTCGACCGGCGAGCGCGCCGCCGACATGCGTGCGATCCTGAAGACTCCTCCGGACATGGCCGCCGTTGCCCGTCTGTCGAAAGATCCCATCGATAATTCGATTATGCACACCACCTGCGTGGCTACTCGTCTGAACGCAGGTCATGCCAACAACGCTTTGCCGCAGATGGCGCAGGCCAATGTGAATTGCCGCATCATTCCCGGCCATGCGCCGGAGGAGATCCGGCACGAATTGGAAATGGTTGTGGCCGATCCCAAGGTTTCGGTCAAGGACATGGGAGCGATTGGCGGAGTCAACAACCGCCGATCGTACCCGCCACCGCCGCTGCGTCCGGACGTCTTCGAACCGCTGGAGAAAGTGGCGAACCGCATGTGGCCTGGCCTGGCCGTGGTTCCCGACATGGCCACCGGTGCCTCGGACGGGATCTACACCAACGCCGCCGGAATGCCGACCTATTGTGTTTCGGGCGAGGCCATTGATCGCGACGACATCCGTGCCCATGGCAAGGACGAGCGCATTCGGGTAGACGCCTTTTATCGTGCGGTCGATTTCTACTACCAGTATCTAAAGGCTGTGACGACCCAGTAAATAAAATTATCCGCCCAGGACCGGCCTTTCGTCCATTGCGTTTCACTTTGTGTCCTTCGCGGTCAAGAAGCTGTTGATGGCAAAGCATGCAAAAGGCGCGCACAGGTCGCAATGGAGGGCCTTGCATAACTAAACTAACCGTTTAGTATTGCTCACTTTCGGGGGCGCTCATGATCCATGTCCAGGGGCTGGTCAAGAAATTCGGCGACCTTATCGCCGTAAACAACATTTCCTTTAACGTCGCAGCGGGTGAGATCTTTGCTTTTCTTGGTCCCAACGGCGCCGGCAAAACTACTACCATCAAGATGCTCACTACCCTGCTGAATCCCACCAGCGGGAAGATCGAACTGGACGGACTCGATCCCGCAGTCCACAAGAATGAAGCCCGGAAAAAATTCGGCATCGTCTTCCAGGATCCCAGCCTGGACAGCGAGCAGACCGCCTACGAGAACATGGAACTCCATGCCGTGCTCTACAAGGTCCCGCGCAAGGAGCGAGCGGCGCGCATCGAAAACCTGCTGAAGCTCTTCGAACTCTGGGGGCGCCGGGACGACTACGTCAAGACATTTTCCGGAGGCATGAAGCGCCGCCTGGAAATCGCCCGTGGATTTCTGCACACGCCCAAGATCCTGTTTCTCGACGAGCCCACGCTGGGCCTCGATCCCCAAACCCGCAACCAGCTTTGGACCCACGTCAAGCACCTCAACGAAACCCAGAAGACCACCGTCTTTCTCACGACCCATTACATGGACGAAGCCGACCGCGTGGCCCATCGCATTGCCATCATCGACCACGGTGGCGTGATTGCCCAGGGCACGTCGCAGGAACTGAAGCAGCAGACCAACAGCGAATCGCTGGAGCAGGCGTTTCTGGCGCTGACGGGTTCGTCGATTCGCGATGAAAGCGCGACCTCCGCCGACCAGATGCGGCAAGTCGCCAGAATGTGGAGCCAACGCCGATGAGTGCCATTTACATTCTCTGGTTGCGGGAACTGAAACGCTACGTGCGCTCGCGGGCGCAGATTGTCGCCTCGCTGGGCCAGCCCCTGCTCTATCTGCTGGTGCTCGGGTTCGGACTGGGCCCGGTATTTCAAAAAGCGGGCAACGGCAGCTATCTGCAGTTTGTGGCGCCCGGCGTGATCAGCATGACCATTCTTTTTACCGCGATCTTCTCCGGAATCGCCATGCTGTGGGACCGCCAGTTCGGTTTTCTTAAAGAAACGCTGGTGGCGCCGGTGCCGCGCCTGGAGGTGATGATCGGCCGAACCCTCGGGGGAGCGACTGTGGCCGCGATCCAAGGCACGCTCATCTTCGTGGTCTGCCTGGTTGCCGGATTTCGTCCGGCCCACCTGGCGCTGGTTCCCGTGGCATTTCTCTTATGGGACTGATTGCCGTGGTCTTCGCGGCGCTGGGCACGGCGTTCGGCTCCATCGTCCAGGACATGCAGGGCTTCCAGTTGATCATGAACTTCATGGTGCTGCCGATTTTCTTTCTCTCGGGAGCGCTGTTTCCGCTGACGAATCTGCCGCGGCCGCTGGCCATCATCACCCGGCTTGACCCGCTCACCTATGGCGTGGACGCCTTGCGCGGAGTGCTCATCAGCGCCGCGCACTTCGGACTGGCGCTGGATGTTTCCCTGTTGTGCGTCATCGCCATGGCATTCCTGTCTCTGGGCGGATATTTGTTTTCCAGAATTCAGCTGTAGTATTAACCCGATGCGCAGACATGGTTAGAACCAGGAGCACCGAAGCCCACGAAAAAGTTCTGCAGGCAACTCTCGCACTGTTCGGCGAGCGCGGCATCGACGCCGCCAGCATGGATGCCATCGCCGAAAAATCGGGGGTCAGCAAGGCCACGATTTACAAACACTGGCAGGATAAAGATGCCCTGGCCCTCGAGGCCCTGTCGCTGATGTTCGGTTTGGGTGAAGAGGCTCCCCGATTCGACTCCGGCGACCTGCGCCAGGACCTGGTGGATGCGCTGACTTATCAGCCCGCGGCCGAGCGTCAGGAGATGAAAAATCGCATGATGCCGCATGTGATGGCCTATGCCGCTCGCAATCGCAAGTTCGGAGAACAGTGGCGCTTGCGGGTGATCGAGCGCCCGCAAACCCGGCTGAAGAATCTGATCAGGCGCGGCATCGAGCAGCGCGACCTGGTCGGCAAGATCAATCTGGAAACTGGCTTGGCGCTGTTGCTCGGCCCCATGCTCTACTGGCACATCTTTGTCGGCAAGAAGTCTCTCACTCCGATGCCGAAGGATTTGGCGGTAGAAGTGGTGAACGCGTTTTGGAAGGTGTATGGACGGAAATGATCATGCCGGCTCTTATGCTCACCGGAATAGTTCCTCTTGACTTCGCTTAATCTTCGCCTACAATTATCCCATGGCAATCACCAAGCGGCAACGCCAGGTCTACGACTTCATCTCCGAATTCGTGCAGAAGAACGGCTACTCGCCCTCGTTCGAGGAAATCGGCGAAGGTCTGGAGCTCAGCTCACTGGCGACCGTACACAAGCACATTTCCAACCTGGAGAAAAAAGGGCTACTCACGCGCGACTACAACCGCAGCCGCTCCATCGACCTGCTGCCGCCCAAGGGCCGGCTGAAACAGGCCATGGCGGTGAATACCACGATGGTGCTACCGCTGGTGGGCCGCATTGCCGCCGGCCAACCAATTGAAGCGGTACAAAGCAACGAGACTATTTCCCTCGCCGACTTTGTCCGCTCCAAGGAAGTTTTTGTGCTCGAAGTCCGCGGCGATTCCATGCAGGACGAGGCCATCCTGAACGGCGACTACGTGATGGTGGAGAAAAGCAGGACAGCGCACAACGGCGATATCGTCGTCGCCCTGGTGGAGGGCACCGATGCCACCCTCAAACGTTTCTACCGGGAAGGCGAGAATATTCGCCTGCAACCTTCCAACGCCAGCATGCAGCCCATCATCGTGCCGGCGGCGTCGGTTGAGGTGCAGGGGAGAGTGATTGGGGTGTTGCGGAAGTACTAACGCAGCTTCTAGCTCCTGGCTCTTAGCTCCTAGCTACAGCCTGCGTGACTGCCGTTCCTCTGCCAGGAAAACCCATCCGCTTCAGAGAGCAACGCCCGGGCAACTTACCCGGGCGCTCAAAGTTGGCCGATGACTGCTCTCACCCAACGTGCTTATCGATCGCCTTCTGAATCGTCTCTTTAGGGACGTAGCCCACAATCTGTTCCTTCACCTGGCCGCCCTTAAACACCAACAGCGTAGGGATACCGCGTACTCCGTAGCGCATGGGCGTGGCCTGATTGCTGTCCACATCCATTTTGCCGACCTTAATCTTGCCGGTGTAGTCCTTCGCCAGTTCATCGACAATGGGAGCGAGAGCGCGGCAGGGCCCACACCAGGCTGCCCAGAAATCCACCAACACAGGCTGCTCTGACTTCAGAACGTCCTGGTCAAAATTCGCGTCTGTCACTTCCAAAATTCCGTTGCTTGCCATTTCTCCTCCGGGAGTGCCGCTCGCCGCAAATCGAGGTCGAACGGTCTAACAGCCAACGTCAGCTGCATGTATCGTACCACCTGATTGGATGCATCGCAGCTACAGAAGTCGCAAAGGCTGCTTTCCGGTTGCCAGTTTCCAGTCTCCGGTCGTCGGTCTCGACAAACAAAAAGCGCCCTGAACTTTTCGGTTCAGGACGCCCGGCAGCCCTCCCCCAGAACTGCCAAACCACGAGATGGATACTAGGCCCACCCCATGTTGCTGTAAACATCACTTTGGTAACTCACGACCAGTCGCGGTTCAAATCGGGATTGCGGCGGTAACCGGCGCCGCCAATCTATTGATGACCATATTGAAAGTGATGGAAAAGCAAACCGGATAGCGGCGGCACCCGAGCCGGATCGTTTCAGGAATAGGCTGAGAAACTATAGGGGAATGCAAGTGGTCACTGGTGTTGCCAAGTCTCCCCCGCGTCGCTGGTGGTCCACGTTTCACCGTTAACGGTCACCACCTTGCCATGTTGGAGGTCGCCGAATTCCACAGTGACAATGTCAGCGGTCAGGGACTTGCCGGCCGCCACAGGTGTAATTCTCGTCCAGTGTTGGCCGCCATCGGAAGAATGGTAAAGAGCACCGGCGGCGCCGCCCACCCAGATGTCGGAATCATTTGCTGCCAGAGCGCGGAAGACGACGTCACTCGCTACCGGAATTGCTTGCCAAGTCTTTCCGGAATCGAAAGAGCGCTGGAGCGCGCCAGTGGCGGAAAGAGTCCACAGGGGCGAATGCTTGACGGCACGCAGCCGCCCGGCACGTTCGGTCGAAGCTGCTTGCGCGCTTGCACCTGAGAACGTGTCCGCCTTCCGATCTCCGAGCACCGTGGCACTTACTATGCCGCCTTCGGCCTGGACTTCTCCGTGCGATTCATTCGTACCGGATTCGTCCTTCGCCTTCCGCTCTGCGGTTTGTGCCGCCACCTGGCGGGTCGGAGCGGCTGCACCCTCGACCGTTACCATCTCGGAGCTGGCCCTGGAGGAATAATCCAGGGCATCATTCTGCGCGTTCACCTGACTCGCGGCTGAGGGCTCGGGGGCTGCCGGCGCAGGGCTCTCCGGCTTGTCCGCCAGGCGGACCGCATCGACGCCCGCCAACCGGTTGTTGCCCAG
>Ga0335085_10003416_pt1 | contig 27561 bp, 26 predicted proteins | sample Lox_Sample_45_FD_206712 | JGI IMG/M metagenome (GOLD analysis project Ga0335085, IMG submission 206712) | Soil microbial communities from Loxahatchee National Wildlife Refuge, Florida, United States - Lox_Sample_4.5 | ecosystem: Environmental > Terrestrial > Soil > Wetlands | place: USA...
CGGCGCACGAGACGGTGCGCGAATCCGGCGAGCGCGCGCCACGTGCGCAGGTTCCGGCCCTCGGTGAGATCCGCCGCGACCTGCACGACGAACGCGTCGAGCGCCTCCGCGCGCGCGCGATCGTGCGTACGGCCCTCGGCCTCGCGCACCGATGCGTACGCGTGCAGGCGGGAGCGCCACTGCTCGACGCCCCGGACGACTCCGGCGTCGCGCGAGACGCGTTCCCACTGCGCAGTCGGCACCATGTGTCCGCGGCCGTCGAGCAGGGGTGCGGTCGCGAAGAGCGCCCGGAGGTCGTCCCGCGCGAAATCACGGTCGGCAAGCGCGAGTAATCGCAGGAGACCGCGACCGAGAACGGATTGCGCGAGCGAGCGTGTCGTAGCGCCGTTGTGCACGATCTCGGCGAGATCGAGGTGCTCGTGCAACAGCCGGGCGTAGGGCTCGTCGGACGCGTAGAGAACGGCCATCCGCTCGAGCGGTACGCCGTCGCGCATGGCATCGACGATGCCGCGCACGATCGCCCGCACCTCGTCGTCGGGGTCGGAGGCGCTGCACACCTCCGTTCCCGTCACGAGCGGGACCGGACCAGCAGGCCCGGGGGCCGGACCCGCTCCGGCCCGGGCGAGGCTGGAGAGCACTTGCTCGTCGGCGGCGGGCACGCCGGTGAGGCCGGCGATCACCTCGACGTCGATACGGGCCGCCAGCGAACGGAGGAGCCCCGCCGCGGGCCGGCTCCAACGCTGGGGCAAGTAACAGATCATCGTGCCGAGGTCGCGAACGAACGGGCTACCGCCGTCGACGAGCGCGGCCGCGACGAGCATCAGATCGTGCTCGTCATACCAGTGTGGTGCGAGGATCGACTTGGCCGACCGGTGCAACCGAACGACGTCGCGGGTCCGCGCGTGTTGCGCGGCGAGCACGTCGAGCTGCGCGTCGTCGAGGTCGGCGAGCTCGCGGTGCGCAGCCACGAGCGCCTCCTCCGTTGCCGGATGGCGAGCCACGGGCGCGAACAGGCCGGCGCCACGCGCCAGCGCGCCGCGAACCGCCGATGCGACGACAGGCGTCGAGACGGGCCGCCGACCGGCCGCCGCGAGCTCCGCCGCGCCGAGCAGCTCGGCGAGGCGGTACACCGTGAGGAACGTCACGCCGACCACCCCGCGCCCCGCGCTGCTCGCGGGGCCGAGTGTTCCCGACGCGAGGCTGCGGCGAGCGGAGACACCGACCGAGTTCGTCGGCACCACGACGGTGACCGGCGCGAGCGCGTCGGCCTGCTTCGCGCGCGCGACCATGTCGTGCAGCGCTTGCGCGGCAGGGCGCCCATACGCGGTCGGCACGACGCGAAGTGGCATCTGCGGATCGTACGGCCGGCGTGAGACATCGGGCCGGACGTCTCCTCCTGACCGCGTGACCGCGTGGCCGGGGGACCGGGTGACCACGCGTTTGCCGCGCCGGTATCACGGGTATCCGGAGTGCCGACGAGAAGGGAGACGAGACCATGGGCCTCGTATTGCTGACCTTGTTACTCGCGCTTCTGCTCGGCGGACTCGGGTTCGCCATGCATCTTCTCTGGATCTTCGCGCTGATCGTCGCGATCTTCTGGCTCGCCGGTTTCGCGTTCGGCTCCGGTGAGGGCCGCTGGTACGGCCGTTAGCGGCAGAGTCCGTGCCCTGAGCCGCGGGTGGCCGCGGCTCAGGGCGCGAGTGTCCGGCGGAAGAACCCGACGGCCAGCTCGATCGCTTCAGGGGGAAGGTCGATGTGCGTTCCCGTCCACACCTCCATCCGTTTGGGTCCGGGAATGGCCTCGAGCACTTCGATGGCGCCGTCGATCGGAAAGTGCTCGTCGCGTGTCATGTTGAGCATGAGCACGTCACGCGCGCCGAGACGCGACGCGCCCGCGCGGATGAGCGCGTCTTGCTTCGCGTCGTTCGTCAAACCGCCGAGCGCGAAAACGGCCGCGACCACCGACGCGAGGTCGGCGACGATCGAGAGGCCGAACATGGCGCCCATCGAGAAGCCGGCATAGCCGGTCGCGCCGCTGACGCGGTCGTGGGCCGCGCGCGCCGCGGCCTCCACCGCGCGCCAGTCGCGTGTCAGCTGCGCGTGGTTGTCCGGGTCCGACATCTTCGACGCGACGTCGGCAAGGAACGCGTCCTCGCTCGTCCCCGGCGCGCGCCGTTCGCCGTGACCCGGGCAGTCCATGACCGCCACCGCCGCGGGCACGCCGCGGCAGATGCCCTTGGCGATCATCTGCATGATCGGATCGTCCTTGGAGAGGTGCGCGCCGTGCCCGAAGAGCACCAGGGGCAGCGCATCGTGTTCGCCGGGCGGCACGAAGAGGAGCGCGGGCGGCGTCCGGTCGCCGGTGAGTCGGATGGGCGCGAGCGGCATGGCGTGCAGTCGACCACACGCGTACCCTCATTGCCCACCAAGGGGAGGACCCAGCATGCGTGTGCCGCTGACCGTGCTCGATTTCATCGAACGGGCGGAGCTCGTGTACGGCGATCGCGTCGGCGTGGTCGACGAGCCCGACCAGCCGGCGGAGTCGCTCGGCGAGATGACGTGGTCCGCGGTCGCGCGGCGCGCCCGAGCGCAGGCTGCGGGCCTCGACGCGCTGGGCGTAGGCCACGGCGAGCGGGTTGCGATGGTGTCCCACAACTCGGCGCGCCTGCTGACGTCGTTCTTCGGTGTCTCCGGCTACGGCCGCGTACTCGTGCCGATCAACTTCCGGCTGAGCACCGACGAGGTCGCGTACATCGTCGAGCACTCGGGCGCGTCGGTACTCCTGGTCGATCCCGAGCTCGACGACGCACTGAGCGGCGTGAAGGCCGAGCACCGCTTCGTCATCGGGCGCGAGGCCGACGACGCGCTGCTTCGCTTCGACGTCGAACCGCAGCCGTGGATCCCCGACGAGGAAGCGACCGGGACGATCAACTACACGAGCGGCACAACGGCACGCCCCAAGGGCGTGCAGCTCACGCACCGGACACTTTGGATCAACGCGACGACCTTCGGCTGGCAGAGTGGTGTGAGCGATCGCGACGTGTATCTCTGGACCTTGCCGATGTTCCACTGCAACGGCTGGGGGATGTCGTACGCGGTCACCGGAATGGGCGGCCGGCACATCGTGCTGCGGAAGGTCGACGGCGCCGAGATCCTTCGCCGCGTCGAACGGCACGGCGTCACCCTGCTTTGCGGCGCGCCGGCGGTATTGAACGCGATCCTCGACGCCGCTCAGCAGTGGGACGGGCCGGTCCCCGGCCGCGACCTCGTTCGGATGATCGTGGCGGGCGCGCCGCCGCCGACCCGCTTGATCGAGCGGATGGAAACTGAGCTCGGCTGGGAGTTCATTCAGATCTACGGACTCACCGAGACCGCGCCGCTGCTAACGATGAGCCGCGCCCGCGCGGAGTGGGACGAGATGACGCCGCCGGAGCGCGCGCAGAAGCTCGGCCGGGCGGGCGCACCGGCGCTCGGAGTGCGGCTCGCCATCAGTGATCAAGGCGAGGTGCTCGCGCGCTCGAACGTGGTGCTCGAGGGCTACTGGCAGCAGCCGCAGGCCACTTCGGACGCGCTCGAGGGCGGGTGGTTCCACACCGGCGACGGCGGCTCGCTCGACGGCGAGCACTACCTCACGATCAGCGATCGCAAGAAGGACGTGATCATCTCGGGCGGCGAGAACATCAGCTCGATCGAGGTCGAGGACTGCCTGTACCAGCACGCGTCGGTCGCGGAAGCGTGCGTCATCGGCGTTCCTGACGAGAAGTGGGGCGAGACGGTCAAGGCGCTCGTCGTCCTGAAGGCCGACCAGGACGCGACCGAGGACGAGTTGATCGCGCATTGCCGGGAGCGCCTCACGCACTTCAAGTGCCCGACGTCGGTGGAGTTCTGCTCCGAGTTCGCGCGCACCTCCACGGGCAAGCTGCAGAAGTTCAAGATCCGGGCGCCGTACTGGGAGGGCCGCGAGCGCCAGGTCAACTGACGGCCTGTCTCGTGCGTCGCCGCGTGCCGTAAGGTTCGCCACGTGTTGCTCGGACTCGCTCTCGACGCCTGGTCGGGCGCCGACGTCAAGCTCCCCGTCGAACGCGTCCAACACGCCGAGCGCCTCGGCTACGACTCCGTGTGGACGGCGGAGGCGTACGGCGCCGACGCGTTGACGCCGCTCGCGTACCTCGCCGCGTGCACGAGCCGGATCAAGCTCGCGACGGGCGTCGTACAGATATCGGCGCGCACACCCGCGGCGACGGCGATGGCGTTCGCGACGCTCGACTCGCTCGCGGGGCGAGGCCGGGTCATCGCCGGGCTGGGCCTTTCGGGTCCGCAGATCGTCGAGGGCTGGTACGGCCAGCCGTGGGCCCGGCCGATCGCGCGCACCCGCGACTACGTGGCCATCATGCGCAAAGTCTTCGAGCGGAAAGGGCCGGTCTCCCACGACGGCGACGCGATCAGTTTGCCGTACGCGGGCGCCGACGCCACCGGGTTGGGCAAGCCGCTCCGATCGATCCTGCACCCGAACCCGGAACTCCCCATCTACGTCGCGGCGGGCGGACCCACGAACGTCGCGCTCGCCGCGGAGATCGCCGACGGCTGGATCCCAATGGGACTCTCGCCCGCCAACGCGTCCGAGTTCCGCAGCACACTCGAGAAGGGCGCGGCGCGTTCCGACCGTTCGCTCGACACGCTCGCCGTCCACGCGTCGACCACCGTGCATCTCACCGACGACGTCGCGGGCACCATCGCGAAGATGAAGCCGCGCATCGCGTTGTACGTCGGCGGCATGGGAGCGCGCGACCACAACTTCCACAAGGATGCGATGGCGCGACGCGGCTACGCGGACGCGGCGGAGCGGATCCAGGAGCTCTTCCTCGCCGGCCGGCGCGACGACGCGACGGGCGCGGTTCCCGACGAGTATGTCGACGAGGGTTCGCTCATCGGGTCGCCGGAGCGCATCGCGCAGCGGTTCGTCCCGTGGACCGAGTGCGGTATCAGCGGGTTGACGATCCATTCCGACCAGGACGAGGCGATCGAGCTCATGGCGTTTCTCGCGCGCCCGTTGCGCGCTACGTCGGAATCGACAGAAGGGAGCCGGTCGTGAACGACCCGTACGAGTTCATCGCGGTCGACGACGCCGCCACGGGTGTGCGCCGGATCACGTTGAACCGGCCCGCGAAGCGCAACGCGATCAACAACGGCATGCGCGCCGAGCTGTTCGCCGCGCTCGAAGCCGCCGACGTCGATCCTTCGATTCACGTAACGATCATCCGGGGCGCGGGACCTTGCTTCTCCGCCGGTTACGACCTGAAGCGCATCGCGAAGGAGGAGCGTCCCTACTACACCGCAGGCGGTGACGGCAGCTGGTCTCGCCATGTGACCGAGGGATGGGTGCGTATCTGGGATCTCGCGAAGCCCGTGATCGCGCAGGTGCACGGCTATGCGATGGCGGGTGGAACGGAACTGGTCGCGGCGTGCGATCTCGTCTACGCCACACACGACGCGACGTTCAGCTACCCCGTCGTGCGCGTCATCAGCCCGCCCGACTTCCAGTACCACCCGTGGCTCGTCGGGATGCGCAACGCCATGGAGCTCGTCCTCACAGGCGACCCGGTCACGGGTGACGACGCGGTCCGGATGGGACTCGCCAATCGAGCCTTCCCGGCCGACGAGCTCGACGCGCGCGTCGTCGCGATCGCGGAGCGGATCGCCGGGGTTCCCGCCGAGCTCTTGCAGATCAACAAGCGCAGCGTCCACCGCGCGATGGAGATCATGGGTATCCGCACGGGTATTCGGGCCGGCTCGGAGCTGCAGGGTCTGGCGAGCCGGCTCCCTGCAGTGCAGGCGTTGCTGGCCGGTGACGCGCTCGCGACAGTGAAGCAGGCCGCAAGCGATTGACACGCCGGCCGGGTTGTGGACGAGGAGCACGCGCGGTCCGGCACACCGGCATCTCACCCTGACCCCCGACCGTCCTGGCCGCGCCCGCCCCAACGAAGCAAGGAACTCCATGTCTTTCGTCGTCATCGACCGTCCCCGCCCCCGCATCGCCCTGGTGACACTCAACCGCCCCGAGCGCATGAACGCGATGGCGTTCGACGTCATGATCCCGCTGCGTGAAGCGCTCGAGACGCTCAGCCACGACAACGACGTGCGCGTGGTCGTGCTCACGGGCGCGGGCCACGGGTTCTGCTCGGGCGCCGACCTGGAGGACGCCGGCATCGTCCCCAACATCGACGGCCTCACCGTGACCTCGATCGCGCGCCGCGCGCTCGAACTGCTCGACGACGTCATCCACGCGATCCGCAAGATGCACCAACCCGTGATCGGTGCGATCAACGGGGCCGCGATAGGTGGTGGCTTCTGCCTCGCGTGCGCGTGCGACATCCGCATCGCGTCAGCGGCCGCGTACTTCCGCGCCGCCGGCATCAACAACGGCCTCACTGCGAGCGAGCTCGGGATCTCCTACCTCCTGCCGCGCGAGATCGGCTCGGCGCGCGCCTTCGACATCATGCTCACCGGCCGCGACGTCGACTCGGCGGAGGCAGAGCGGATCGGCCTCGTATCGCGGGTCGTGCGCCCAGATGACCTGCTCGACGCGTGCTACGGCGTCGCGGAGCGCATCATCGGCTTTTCTCGCGTCGGAGTCGAGGTCACGAAGCGGATGCTCTGGTCGAGTCTCGACGCTTCGAGCCTGAACGCGCACATGGACCACGAAGGAATCGCGCAGCTCTACGTCCGCCTGACGACCCAGAACTTCGAGGAGGCGATCCGGGCCCGCAAGGAGCAGCGCGGGCCGGTGTACCGCGACTGACTCTGCTTCCTTAGAATCCGGACATGCGCGGGCGCGGCGGTGACGACGAGGCGCAACACCCGCGCGAGGCCGGTTGGTACCCCGACCCGTGGAGTGCCGACGGCAAGGGCGAGCGCTACTTCGACGGCAAGAAGTGGGGTACATCGGAACGACCGCTCGCCCGGGCCGCCACCGTCACGAGCCTGGCACCGCGACGAGCGCGTGCGCGAAACGGTTTGCGCAAGTACGGCGCGCTGCTCGCGTTCATCGCGGCCGTGCTGGTCGTGTGGGGACTCCCGAAGGTCCTCCACCACGGATCGAACCGAGCGACGGTCGTCGAGGTGCCCGGGCCGACGATCACGCTGCCCGACCGTCCACCGCCGTCGGCGGAAGAGGCGGCCAGCCCCCTCGGCGCGCCGGCTCCCGTCCCTGCCGGCAACGGGAAGTTCGAGATCATGCGGTACCAGCCCGCTGCTCCCACCGTGCCGGTTGCGTGGGACCCGTGCCGGCCGGTGCACTACGTGGTGAACGGCGCGGGCGCGCCACCGGACGGCACGCGTCTCATCCGTACCGCGATCGCGCGACTCCAAGCCGCGACCGGCCTGCATTTCGTCGCCGACGGCCCCACCGCCGAACGACCGAGCCGGTTCCGTGCCGCGTACGAGCCGAAGCTCTACCCCGGCCGCTGGGCACCGGTGCTCATCGCGTGGAGCAACGAGAACGCGTACCCCGACCTGGCCGGGTACGTCGCCGGTGAGGCCGGGCCCGTAGCCGTGCCCGGAAGCGACACTCGGCTCGTCTACGTGAGCGGACAGGTCGTGCTCGACGACCGCGACCTCTCGGTCGCGCGTCTCCCCGACCGCGGGCTCGCGCTCGCGATCATCCAGCACGAGCTCGGACACCTCGCCGGCCTCGCGCACACGTCCGACCGCCGCCAGCTGATGTTCTCCGAGACGGAATTCAACGTCCGCAACTACGCGCAGGGCGACCTACGCGGCTTGTCGCTGCTCGGCCGGCAAGCGTGCTTCCCCGGCGTATAGCCGCGCTCCAGCGACCCGGCGCGCGCTACCTCGACCAGTACGACCCGTCGAGCATCTGCTCGAGCAGCTTGCGGAACATGATGAGGTCGTCGGGGTCGGCCGGTTCTTCCATCGTGCCGTACGCGATGCCGCGCTTGCTGGTGCGAATGGAGACGATCGCGAAACGCAGCGCGGCGTAGACCTCGAACCAGTCGAGGTTGCGGACTGCGTGACCTGTCAGCGCCTCGTACTCGGCAACGACCGAGTCGCGCTGCATGAAGTCGCTCATGCCCGGGAGTCCGAACCCGACGGCCATGTCGTGGAAGAACTCGTGGAGGAAGATCATCCATGCCAGGTCGACCTCGCGCGGACCGATCGTCGCCATCTCCCAGTCGAGGACGGCGACGGGCGTGAAGTCGCGATACAACACGTTGCCCACGCGCGCGTCGCCCCAGTTCAGGACGGTCGGGCCTTCCTCGGGCCAGTGCGCGTCGAGCCACGCGAACGCGGCGTCGATGAGAGGATACGAAACGTCGTCGCGGGCCCAGTCGTAGTACCAGCGCTCGTGGCCGAGCTGCTGTTCGAGCGCGGTCGAGCCGTGTTGCGTACGCATGAGGAACGCAAGATCGGCATTCGCAGGTGTGATCTCGTGCAGCTGTCGCAGCACGTCGAGTGTGCGCCGCTGCATCGCGGCACGCGTCTCCGGCGTCGCGTCGGCCACCCATCCGCCGAATACGTAGGGCGGGATATCGGGCGGGGCCTCGCCGTCGATGCGCCGCATGACGAGGAACGGAGTGCCGAGCCATTTCGGGTCGAGCTCGACCCACCGAACCTCGGGCGCAGGGACGTGCGTCCGGGCTCGCACCAGATTCATGCACTTCGCCTGGAGCTCGATGTCGTACTCGGGGAACACCGGGTACACCTCGGGCATCGGCGCGAGCCGGGCGGCGTAGCGCTCGGCCTCACCGCCGTGCGTCATCTCGAACAGAACGGTCTCGCTCGACATGCCGTTACCGGGCGAAGACGCCTCCGACACTCGCGCGTCGGGGCCGACGGTGGCGCGGGCCCACTCCTGCATCGCAGGACCGACTTCACCGAGATCGCGCCGCCACGGCGTGCTGAGCTCCATCGCGGCTTCTTGTTCAGGCGGCATGGTTCCATCTTGTCACGCGACTAGCCGGGTCGGTCACGCCCGCGGCGTCGGGTAATCGTCGGTGCGGACGGTCGCGTCGGTACCGCCGTCGGCGAAGACGACGGAGCCGCAGAAGAAGCCGGCGTCCGGCGAGAGCAGGTACGCGAGCAGACTCGCGATCTCGTCAGGACGGCCGGGGCGCCCGATCGGAACGGGGAACACGTCGGGGATGCTGAAGATGAACTCGAGGTCGTTCTTCGTCATCGGCGTCTCGATCACGCCCGGCGCGACCGCGTTCAGGCGGATCCCCGCGCCGATCCACTCGGTGCTCGGGGCGTGGCGGCGAACGTAGCGCGCGAGCGCGAGCTTCGACGCCGGGTACGCGAACACGCCCGGCGACTCGGCGGTTGCCGCGAGCGCAGCCGGCTCGTCGCCCGCGAGGATCACGTCGACGAGCGCGCCGGGTAGTCCCGGCGTCGTCGTCGTCGAGTTCGAGCTGATCGCAACCGCAGATGCGTCGGTGCCGCGTGCGAGAAGTGGGCGCAGCCCGTCGAGCGTCGCGATCGCGCCGTAGTAGTTGATCGCTACGACGACGGGGTCGTTCCCCATGATGCCCGCCGCCGCGACGAGCCCATCGAGCGCCCCGCCGCATGCGTCGGCGACGGCCGCGACCATCGCATCGCGACCGGCCGGTGTCGACAAGTCGGCGATCACCTCGGCGTCGCGGACGTCGACGCCGATGACCCGCGCACCGTCGGTTTCCAACCGGGTGCGGGTCGCGCCGCCGATTCCCCCGGCCGATCCAGTGATGCAGACGGTGCGCATCAGGAGTCGCGGCTCCGCAGCCGCAACTCCTGTTCTCCATTGGTCGACTCCACGCTCCGCTCCCTCCGGTCGCTCCGTCGCCGTCTCAGTGGACCTGACGACCCGTGTCGCCCCAATACTTCGCCCGCAGCGCCTTCTTGTCGGTCTTTCCGAGCGGGCTCAGCGGGATCGCGTCGGCGAACTCGACCGACTTCGGGGCGTAGTGCGCGCCCTTGTGCTCCTTCACGAGTGCGATGAGCTCGTCGGGCGCGGGCTCGGCCCTCGGGCGCAACACGACGATCGCCTTCACCGCCTCGCCCCACTTCTCGTCGGGAACGCCGATCACCGCGCACTGCGACACCGATGCATGCAGGGCGAGCACGTCCTCGATCTCGCGCGGGAACACGTTGAAACCGCCACTCACGATCATGTCCTTCTTGCGGTCGACGATCGTGTAGAAGCCGTGCTCGTCTTCGCGTGCGATGTCACCGGTGTGCAACCAGCCACCGCGCAACGCATCCTCGGTTTCCGTCGGCTTCTTCCAGTAACCGGCCATCACGAGCGGTCCCTGCACACAGATCTCGCCGGGTTCGCCGCGCGGCACCTCGTTGAGGTCGTCGTCGAGGAGACGCACCTTGACCCACGGTGTCGGGCGCCCGCAGGTGGCCAGCCGCTCGAGGTCGTTCACGTCGTGGTCTTCCTTCTTCAGCGACGTGATCGCCATGGGGCATTCGGCCTGCCCGTAGTACTGGAAGAAGATCGGGCCGAGCCGGTTGATGGCCTCCTGCAAGCGGGTCGGCGAGCACGCGGCCGCGCCGTAGTAGACGGTCTGCAGGCTCGACACGTCGGTGTCGTCCAACTTCGGATGGTCGAGCAGCACGTACAGCATCGTCGGGACGAGCATCGTCGCGGTGATGTGGTACTTCTCGATCGTCTCGAGGAAGAGGCCGGGCTCGAAGTGCGGGAGCACGACGATCGCGCCGCCGGTCAGCAGCGTCGGGATGAAGAACGCGGCACCCGCATGCGACAGCGGGGTACAGATGAGAAATCGCGTGTCCTCCGGCCACTCCCACTCGGCCATCTGGATCATCGTCATCGTCGCGCCGCTGCGATAGGTGCCCATCACGCCCTTGGGCTTTCCCGTCGTGCCGCCGGTGTACGCGAGCCCGGCAACTTCCTCGGCCTGGACGTCGGGCGCGACGAGCTCTCGTGGCGAGAACTCCTGCGCGAGCGCGAGCAGGTCTTCGCCGGCGTCACAGGGACCGAACGAGAGCAACCGCTTGAGCCCGGGACAACGAGCCTGCAGTTGTTGCGCGCGCTCGGCGAAGCTCGGATCGAACACGAGCGTTTCGAGCTCGGCGTCGTCGATGACGTAGGCGTGGTCCTCGACCGAGCCGAGCGGATGCAGCGCGCTCGCGCGGCAGCCGGTCACCATGTTCGCCCCCAACGTGAACAACACCTCGGGACGGTTCGGCGACAGGATCGCGACCGGGCTGCCCCTGGTGAGGCCCTGCGCGGCGTAGGCCTGCGCGTAGCAACTCATCTGGGCCGCGACCTCGCAGCCGGTGAGCACTTGATCGCCGAGGTAGACCGCCGGGCGGTCGGGATGGCGATTCAGGGCCGCGACGAGCAGATCCGGCAGGAACGAGGCTTTGTGGAGGTCGTCGGTCACGGGTGTGTCCTATCGCCTCCCGGCGGCTCGGGTCCAACGCCGGTTACGCGCGGCGACCGCGCAGGGGGCGCCGGCCGTGAAGCGTCGACGCGGGTAGCGTCGGCGTCGTGCTCGATCATCTCTCCATCCAGTGCGACGACGCGGCTGCGAGTGCCCGCTTCTACGACGCGGTCCTCGCTCCGCTCGGCGGCAAGCGGGTCATGGACTTCGGCGAGGTCATCGGGTACGGAACGGACCGACCCACGTTCTGGATCGCGCCGCGCGCCGATGCGATCGCCAACCGGCAGTCGCACATCGCGTTCCGAGCCCCCGATCGCGCCGCTGTCCGCGCGTTCTTCGCCGCCGCCGTGGCGCAAGGCGCCGAGGTGCTGCACGAGCCGCGCGTCTGGCCCGAATACCACACCGACTACTACGGCGGCTTCGTCCGCGATCCCGACGGCAACAACGTCGAAGCCGTCTGCCACGCGCCCGAGCCCTGACACCCGACCCGACCCGCGCGACGCGACGATCGGGCCTCGGCCGCTACCAGAGCTGGTCGACGTACGTGTCGGTTCCCACAACGGTCCGGAAGAACGGTGCGACCAGACGGACGGTCGCGAGGTCGGCCGTTGCAACCGCGTCGGTGTAGGCACGCAGCGACGCCAGCGCGTCGCGCACGCCACCGCCGACGAAGCACAGCTGGCACAACCGTTCCGGGCCACCGGCCTTGGTGCCGAGATCCATCGGCACGTCGCGCGGGTCGTTTTCACCGGCGGACGGCGTCCACGAGCTTACGATCTCGATCGGGGAGCCGTCGAGCAGCGTGGGAACGTGCGATCGTTCGAGCTCCGCCTGCAGCGCGCGCGCATCGCGCCCGCCGCGCGCGTCGAACCAGACGATCACGAGCCCGTCGTAACCGTGGTCGAGCGCGAGCTCGACCGGCACCGGATCGGGATCGCGGTACGCGCTCCCCAGGTAGTCGTAGAGCACCGTGTGCGTATGCCGCCGCTCGGCGAAGCCGCGCCCCTGTGCGTACAGCTCACGGACCTGGTGGCGCGCCCACACGTCGAAGTGGTCGGCGTGGTGCCCGCGCTCGACCCAGTAGATCGCGACGTACGATCCCGCGTCGGGCGGTGAGGCGACCGTCTCGTCGTCGCGCGGCCACCGCGCGTCCTTGAGCTCCCGCGTCGCGACCCACCGGCTGCCGGCGAAGAGGAACGGGCCGATCATGCAGCCCGCGTAGAAGTGGTCGCGCTCGTACCACCGGTTGTACGCGGCCTCGAAACCCCGGCTGGGATCGACGAGCGTGAGCAGCATGCTCCCGACCTTCATTCCGTAGTCGTCGATCCCGGCAACCTCGAGCGGATACGGCACGGCGGACCTCCCCGGCAGCTGGACGGAAGCGACGCACCATAGGAGACTCGACCCGTGAAATTCGGACCGGTGCTCGACGCGGCCCGCGCGCTCGTTGACGACGGCACGACGCCCGCGTGCCAGGTCGCGATCGCGCGCGACGGCGAAGTGGTCTGTTTCGAGACCTTCGGCGCCGCGACCGACCGCACCCGCTTCGCCGTCTTCTCGGCGACCAAGCCGATCGTCGCGTCGGCGGTGTGGCTCCTGATCGGCGACGGGCTGCTCGACGTCGCTCGACCGGTCGCGCACTACATCCCGGAGTTCGCGACGAACGGCAAGGAGGTCGTCACCGTCGAACAGGTGCTCCTGCACACTGCGGGCTTCCCGAACGCGCCGATGGACGCGATCGAGGGCGGCGACGAGGTCACGCGCGTCAAGCGGTTCACGGAGTGGCGGCTCGAGTGGGAGCCGGGCTCACGCTTCGAGTATCACGGCACGTCCGCGCACTGGGTTCTGGCCGAGCTCATCGAACGCTGCAGCGGGTACGACTTCCGCGATTTCATCGACGCGCGCGTCTGTACGCCGAACCACCTCCCCCGCGTACTCGGTCTCCTCGAAGAGGAACAGGACGACATCGCGCCGTGCACACCGCTCGGGACGCGTCCCGCCGACGCCCGGACGATGGTGGTCGACGGTTCGGTTCTCGACCGGCCCGACGTACGCTCGGCCGGGGTTCCCGGGGGCGGCGCGATCGCGACCGCGGCAACGATGGCAGGCTTCTACCAGGCGTTGCTGAACGATCCGAACGGCGTCTGGGATCCCGACGTGCTGCGTGACGCGAAGACGAACGTCCGATGTACCTTCCCCGACCCCCTCATGCACGTCTCGGCGAATCGATCACTCGGTCTCGTGCTCGCCGGCGACGACGGCATGCACCAACTCCGGTACGCGATGTTCGGCAAGCACAACTCGCCCGGAAGCTTTGGCCACGCCGGTGCGTTCTCACAGGTCGCATGGGCCGACCCCGCCTCGGGCGTCTCGTTCTCGTTCCTGAAGAACGGACTGCAGGCTGACATGATTGCCGACGCGGTGAAGGTGATCCCGATCACCGACGCCGCGTCCGCGCTGCGCTAATCCGGAGGACGATCCGATCGTGCGTACACCCATCGCCGAACAACTCGACATCGAGTTCCCGATCTTCGCGTTCTCGCACTGCCGCGATGTGATTGCGGCCGTGAGCCGTGCGGGCGGCTTCGGCGTGCTCGGCGCGCTCGCGTTCACGCCCGAGGAGCTCGAGATCGAGCTCAACTGGATCGACGAGCACGTCGACGGCAAGCCGTACGGCGTCGACATCGTGATGCCGATGAAGTACATGGGCAAAGGCGGCGGCGACGAGGCCAAGTTCGACAACCTCGACGCGATGATCCCGCAGTCGCACCGCGACTTCGTCGAGGACCTGCTGGAGAAGCACCACGTGCCGCCGCTCCCCCCCGACCTGGACGAGGGTGTCATCAAGGCCGCGGGCCTGAATGTCGACGAGGAAGCGCCCGGTCAGGTCGAGGTGTCACTCGCGCATCCCGGCGTGAAGATGCTCGTCAATGCGCTCGGCCCGCCCCCGCCCGACATCGTGAACCTCGCCCACGAGCACGGGCTGCTCGTCGGCGCGCTCGTGGGGGCCAAGGCGCACGCCGAGCGCCAGGTTGCGATCGGCGTCGACGTCCTCGTCGCGCAGGGGACCGAAGCGGGCGGCCATTGCGGCGAGATCTCGACCATGGTGCTGATCCCCGAGGTCGTCGACGCGGTCGGCCCCGACGTCCCGGTGCTCGCGGCGGGAGGCATCGCGACCGGCCGGCAGATGACCGCCGCGCTCGCGCTCGGCGCGCAGGGCGTCTGGACGGGTTCGATGTGGCTGACGGTCGCCGAAGCCAACACGGGCCCGGTTGTGATGGAGCGGCTGCTCGCCGCCACGTCGCGTGACACCGTGCGGTCGCGTGCGTATACCGGCAAGCCGGCCCGCCAACTGCGCAGTGCGTGGACCGAGGCGTTCGACGACCCGAACGGGCCGGGCACCCTACCGATGCCCCTGCAGGGGATCCTCCACCAAGAGGCGGCGCGGCGGTTCATGCGTGCGAACAACAAGGAGCTCACCGGCTTCCCCGTCGGCCAGATCGTCGGCCGGTTGAACGAGGTGCGACCGACCAAGGACGTGATCTTCGACATGGTCGAAGAATGGATCGCGACGACGGAGCGGCTGAACGGGCTGCTCGGCTGAGCCGACCGGCTCGGGTCTCAGCCCATCGCGGGGAGGCCGAGCTTGCGGTGATCCCACGTCACCGTCTTGTCGACGTGCAGCTTGACGACCACCCGCTTGTTGAGCATCGTCTCGACGAACGGCTTCATCTCTTCGGTGTACGGCGCGTTGTAGCGCTCGAACACGCTCACGCCGAGCTCCCAGATGCGCTCCGGCTCCTCGACGATCTCGCCGGTGCCGATCAGCGTCACGCCCCGGAGTTGGTCGTACGTTTCGCCCGCCTCCACCAAGCAGGTGAGGCTGGGATTGCGGCGGAGGTTCTTGACCTTCTGCGACTTCGTCTTGGTCTCGAACGCGACCGCGCCCTCGAGGAACCCGTACCACATCGCGATCGAATGGATGCTGCCGTCGGCCGAGATCGTCGACATCGCCATCGAGCGGCGCTCGCCGAGGAAGGCCTCGACTTCGGCCGGCGTCATCTTGATCTGATCACGCTGGTTGACGCCGTGGCCCATGGGGTTGGTCATGCCGGGCTGCTCCTTGGTGAAACGGTAGGCGGTCAGCCTATGTTGAGGCTCCTATGGCAGGCACGGTCCGGCTCGAGGTCGACGGCGCGATCGCGACGATCGTCAACGACAACCCAGAAAAGCACAACGCGTTCGACGACGACATGGACGGGCAGCTCTTCGACATTCTCGACGAGCTCGCGCTTCGGCCCGACATTCGCGCCGTGATCTGGAAGGGCACCGGCAAGTCGTTCTCGTCGGGCCGCGACGTCGGCTCGATCGGCACGCTGCAGGTTCCGCTCTCGCATCACGAGCTCATGCGACGCGGCCACCGCGGCGTCCAGCGGCTGTGGGACATGGACGCACCGGTCATCGTCGCGTGCAAAGGCTGGGTGATGGGCGGCTCGTTCCAGCGCGCGCTGCTCTGCGACGTCCGCGTCGCGGCCGAGGGCACGCGCTTCCGCCTCCCGGAGGTCACCTACGGCGTGATCCCCGACACCGGCGGCGTCGCGGTGTTGTACGAGATGTGCGGGCACGGGCTCGTGAGCGACATGGTGCTCACCGGCCGGATCGTGACCGCCGAGGAGGCCCTCGCCCACGGCATCGTGTCGCGCGTCGTTCCCGCCGAGGCGCTCGACCAGACGGTGCAGGAGATGGCCGAGCAGATCGCGGCGGCGCCGGCCGTCACGGTGAAGATGGCGCGCGAGGTCATCCGCCACCTCGCGCTGCCCCAGATCCGGAGCTCGATGCAGGACGAGATGATCTACCAGACGTTCGTCAACCGCAGCGACGACCTCGCCGAGATGCGCGCCGCACGCGAAGCGGAACGCGAGCCGAGATACACGGGGAGCTGAGATGCCCGACACGAGTGACGGGTTGATCGGGCTGCCGCAGCCACCGGCGGTCGGCGCGAGCGCGCTGCCGCCCGGCACGTTCGACGGAGCGACCGTGTTCATCACCGGCGCCGGTACCGGGCTGGGCAAGGCAATCGCGGCCGAGTTCGCCCGCGCCGGCGCGTCGATCGTGATCGCCAGCCGCAAACCCGAACACCTCGACGCCGGGCGCGCCGCGATGGAGGCGATCGGCGCACCGGTGCTCGCCGTCTCCTGCGACATCCGCGACGCCGAGCAGATCGCGGCGGCGTTCGACGCGGCCGAGGCACGCTTCGGCCCGCCCGGGGTGCTCGTCAACAACGCGGCGGCGAACTTTCCGGTGCCGGCCGAGGACATGTCGCCGAACGCGTGGCGCACCGTCGTCGACATCACGCTGAACGGAACGTTCCTCTGCTGTCGCGAGTTCGGCCGTCGGCACATCGCGGCCGGCACACCCGGCTCGATCATCAACGTGGGTGCGTCGTACGCGTGGACGGGCGGCCCCGGGTTCGTGCACTCGGCCGCGGCGAAGGCGGGCGTGAAGAACCTCACCGAGTCGCTCGCGGTCGAGTGGGGTCCCTACGGCATCCAGGTGAACTCGCTCGTTCCCGGACTCTTCCCGCACGAGGACATGACCGACGACATACGCGACAACCTCGACCGCACCTCTGACAAGGACGCCTGCCAGCCCGCACTGCGCGTCGGCCAGCGCCAGGAGCTCGGTTGGGCCGCGACCTTCCTCGCGTCCCCGTACGCCCGATTCGTCTCCGGCCACACGCTCGTCGTCGACGGCGCCAACTGGCAACGCCGGTCGATGACGAACCCACCGGTGGTCACCATCCGCGATCAGATGGGCCGCGGGGCGTTCGCGCCCGGCGTCTGAGCATCCGCCGCGATCAGGACCTCCCGGCGTACGCTCAGTTCGATGGCAATGCGCCTGCACCGGGTGACCGACGCCGAGTGGCAGCGCCTCGCGGCGGCCCGGCGGACCCAGGATCTCGTCGGCCCGCCTGCTCGTGCGTCGATCAGCGCGATCGAGCTGGAGCTGCGCGCCCTCGACCCCGCCGCGCCCGACGGCGGACCCCGCGAGTACCCACAAGCCGCCGCGGGCTGACCACTGGCGCGGACACGAACATAAGTTCGTAGTTTAGCCCAATTCCCCAAATGGAACCGGGACGAATTCGCGACCATCACCGCATGTGCGGCTCGATCCCGGCGATCGGCCGCGCGAATCGCCGGTGCGCTGCGACGTCGACCGGTCGGTGAAGGCGAGTCGTCGACGGGGGATGCGTCGCGAGGTCGTTCCCGTCCTTCCAATTCGTGCTCGGCCGGACCGGTCTCGGCGTGAAACCGCCGCCGCAGTTCGGGCACACGTTGTCGAGCACGCGCTCGACACACGCGCGGCAGAACGTGCATTCGAACGAGCAGATCATCGCGTCCATCGCCGCCGGCGGCAGAGCGGTACCGCAGTTCTCACAGATCGGTCGTAGCTCCAGCACTCACCGATCGTGCCGTACCGCGGCGGTGGGCCGCCACGTCACAGTCCCGACGGTTCCTGCCAATCGAGCGCGGCGAGTCGGACGCTCGGAGCTCGGACGCGACGGTGCCCACGCCTCCTCGTCGAGGCGTGGGCACCGGTTCACGCGTCTGCTCAGGGGCGCGTATTCTCGGGAATTCTCAGAGCGCGTCCTCTCCCGTCTCCCCGGTACGGATACGGACGACTCGTGCCAGCTCGGTGACCCAGATCTTCCCGTCACCGATCTTCCCGGTGCGGGCGGCGTCGGCGATGACGTCGGTGATCTTTTCGGCCTGGCTCGCATCGCAGAGGACGTCGACCCGGACCTTGGGCAGGAAGTCGACGTTGTACTCCGAGCCGCGGTACACCTCGGTGTGTCCCCGTTGTCGTCCGAATCCTTGTACGTCGGCGATGGTCATACCCGCGACGCCCGCATCTTTCAGCGCCTCGGTCACCGCTTCGACGCGGTGCGCTTTGATGATTGCCGTGACGAGATGCATGTGATCGCTCTCCTATTCCCCGACGCTGATCGACGGAGCGCCCACACCGGTTGGTAACGAGACGCCGGCCTTCCCGCTCGGGATCGGCGAGTATCCCATGTAGGCGTACTCGGGGTGATATGCGGGTGCTCCGTGCTCGACGATGTCGAGACCTTCCAACTCGTGTTCCGGCGAGAGTCGGAGGATGCCCATCGCCTTGATCGAGTACATCACGACGAGGGCGATGCCGAATGTACAAGCACAGATCACGAGGCTGCCGAATATCTGAAACTGCAGTTGGTGGAACCCGCCACCGTAGAAGAGTCCCTTGAACGAGCTCGACGCATCGGGACCGGTGCTCGTCGCGGCGCCGTATTGACCGGTCGCGAACAAACCGAGACTCCACGTGCCCCACATTCCTGCAAGACCGTGGACGGGCCACGCGCCGATCGGATCGTCGATGCGTAGATGTTCCAACAGATCGATGCCGAGCACGACGACGACACCCGCCACTGCGCCGATACAGACTGCTCCGAAAGGCGATACCCAATAACACGGACAAGTGATGGCGACGAGCCCCGCGAGGAACCCGTTGATCGAGATGCCTGTATCCCATTTGTGCGATCTGGGATACACGAAGAACATCGCGACCAGACCCGCCGCCGACGCCGCGAGCGTCGTGTTCGCGGCGACGCGGCCGATCCCCTCGAAGTCCATCGCGGAGAGCGTGCTGCCGGGGTTGAATCCGTACCACCCGAACCAGAGGATGACGCCGCCGACCGCGGCGATCGCCATGTCGTGACCGGGTGGCATTCCGCCGCCGTCCCGCTTGAACTTCCGCCCGATGCGCGGCCCGAGGGCAATCGCACCCGCGAGCGCGATGAACCCGCCGATCGAGTGCACGACGGTGGATCCCGCGAAGTCGTGGAAGGGCGTCTTCATCGTCGCCAACCAGCCGTCGGGACCCCACACCCAGTGCCCGAGGATCGGGTAGATGAACCCGCTCACCATCACGCTGTAGAGCAGGTCGCCGCCGAACGCAGTGCGACCGACCATCGAACCGGTGGTGACCGTGCTGCACGTATCGGCGAACGCGTACTGGAACAAGAAGAACGCGAGGAACGCGACTCCCGTCGACCCGTACGTGTGCGGCGCGCCGTGCAGGAGGAAGTACTGGTGACCGATCCAGCCGTTACCCGAACCGAACATGAACGCGAAACCGAACGCCCAGAACAGCAATGCACAGAGGCACGTATCGGCGATGCACGAGATCATGACGTTCGATACTTCTCGTGTTCTCGCGAAGCCGGCCTCCAAGAACATGAAGCCGGCCTGCATGAAGAACACCAGGAACGCGGTGACGAGCGTCCACGTCGTGTTCACCGGGTTGACGATGTCGTCGGGCTTCAACGCCGGAGTCGTCTGACCCAGCATTGTGGCGCCCGCTCGGGTGCTGAAGTACCACGAGATCCCCCACAGCGCCAGCACCACGATGCCGAGGGCGATCATCTTTCCGGCGAAATATTGCGCGAACGCCTTCTGGCGCTCACGGTCTCTGATACGGACTCGCAAGGTAGTGATCATGCGGGCGAACGTAAGGGCGCCGTGTTGCCGTTCCGTTCGCCCTGCGTGACGCGTCTTGGTCGCGCGCGTGTCGATAGTGCTACACGAACCTGATCATTTTCTTACCATACTGAGGAACAGGCCGCGCAACCCGGTTCGATCGTCGCTCATCCGTCGACGATGACCCACCCCTTCATGCCGTATGCGAAGTGGCCGGGCAGATGGCAGGCGAAGAGGAACTTACCGGCAGTGTCGAAGTCGTAGAACGTCTCGCCGACGTCCTCGGGCGCGATCGACACCTCCCCGGGCACGGGCGGATGCGTTGCCTCCGTACCGAGCTCGTGCCGCAGGTGCACGCTCGCGTCCCCGACGATGAACTCGTGGTGGATCGGGTCGGCGTTGTGCACGAGGAATCGCACGACCGTTCCTTCGCGGACGTGCAGCGTGCTGATCGAAAATTTGCTGTAGCGGATGCCGACGTTGATCGTCACGAGTCCGGGGCCGAAGTCCGAAGACGCCTGCGCGTGCGCGGTGGTGTTCATCGCGTAGCCGCCGAACGCGGTCACGATCGCGACGAGCGCGGCGATCGCTCCGCGCTTGTACCACCTCATGCGGCTGCTCCCGCTCTGTCCGTCGGGCGACCCGCCCTCGGCCGGGCGCGACGCCGACGCGCAGACTCGACGAATGCGATGATTCCGAACGTCAGTGTTCCGGTGAGCGCGGCAGCGGTGAGCGGCCAAACCGCCCAGCCGCCATCGGCCGCGACGATCGGGCGCGCGGCCGCAAACGTGACACCCGTGTCGACGAGGCGCGGAACTGCGTTCGGCTGATCGGAGATCGCGAGGTCATAGCCGAGCTGACCGGCCGGCACGTCCAGGTGGAGATACGTCAACCACATGTGGTCCGGCACCCAGCCCATGCCCTTGTCGGAGCGAAGGTCGGTGAGCAGCTGGTCGGACGCAGGCTCGTTACGTTGCAGGCTGAGGCCGGTACCGCCGGCGAGCAGCTTCGGTTGTGTGTCGGTCAGCAGGAACACATCGGCGTCGACGACGGCGGCCTTGTCGAGGCCGAGGCTGAGGATGTGCAGTGGCACCCACGGCTCCTTCACGGGGATCGTGAGCATGATCGGTGTGCCGTCGCCGGTTCCCTGGCCGAGTTGCTGTGCGCGCGTCGCGTCGAAACGTGCGGCCATGAAGATGGGGCTCCGCCGCGCGTAGAAGTCGAGCATCGCCGGCGCGTCCGGCGTCAGGAGGAAGCCGTGGTCGACGGCCCATTTCCCGACCGCAGAGCCGCCGCCCTTCAAGATCGTGATGTCCAAGGCATCGATCTGTGTCTGCAGGATCACCGAGAGCTGGTCCTTCGTATTCGCAGGGGCAGCCGTGGCGAACGCGGCATCGCGCTCGACCGGTGCGACCTCGCGCTCGAGCCGCTGCAACGTCCAGCTGCCGCCGCGCTCGACCTTGCTCGGTATGCCCGGCAGAGGAACGATCGAACCGACCTCCTTGCCCTTCCCGGAGAACTCGAACGCCGTCACGTAGCGTTCGACGCCGTCGTGGTACGCCGCGAGAGTGGTAGTGCGCGTGAGCTTGATGGTGCCGTTCTCGCCCACCAGCCCGCCGCAAGCACCGGCCGGCGCGGCCAGCACGGCCACGAGGGCCGGCACGGCGACGGCTCCCAGGACGCGCGGGAGCGCGCGTCGAAATCCCGTTGCCATGAGAACCTCCGATCGCTTCGGACTCGTTGGTCAGACGACGCGCCGCGCCCTCCGGTTCCGGGATTTCTTGCGCGGGTCCGTCCGCGCCAGGCGTGCCTATTCCTCGGTGATGCCGTAGTGCGCCACGTAGGACGCGAAGGTGGCGCGCACATGGTCTTCGTCGAGGCCGAGGTCGCCGTAGTCGTACGTGTGCACGCCGTGTTTCGCCTTCGGCTTGGCGTCGAGGTACGCGGCGATCGCACGGGCGTGGCCTTTCGGCCAGCTGTAACCGAGCTGGTCGTACACACGCTGAAGCATGCCGACCGGATCGGCCATCAGGTCGAGGAAGTGGGTGTCGACGATCTGGTCGTCGGGAACGGTCCCGTCGGCGCGCTCCGCGATCACCTGCTCGAGGAAGAACTGATACGTGAGCTCCATTGCCGGACCGAGGACGGTTCGCTCGTCGCGATCACTGCGCATGAATCGGAGCACCGCCAGGAGGCTCGCCAGCGACGCGATGAAGCGGCGAGGGTCGCGATGCGTGTGGATGACGCGCGCGTCCGGATACTCGGCGAACAGCGCCGGGAGCGTCGACAGGTGCCCGGGCGACTTCAGCAGCCAACGCCGCGGCCGCGCGAGGTGTGCGTCGGGCCCCGACTCGAGCTGGGCCGACTCGAATTGAAACGTCTGCAGCATGCGCCGGTGCAGGCGGTAGACGCGTGCGAGCGTGTCGAGGTGCTCGAGCTGCCAGCCGGTGAAGCTCGGCGTGTCGTAGAGCATGGAGAAGTAGGGCCCCGCGAAATCGTACGCGAGGAAGTTCACGCACTCGCAGGGCAGGTCGCTGCGCAGCTCGTGCATCGTCATGAACTCAGGATGCACGTCGGCCCAGAATTCCTGCTCCGACTCCGAGAGCTCGCGCCGCCGTTCCGCGTCGCCCTCCTCCGGCAGTGGATGCAACGCTTCCCAGGCCATCGGCGCGCGCAGCTGCGGATCGAGTGCGAGCAGTTCCAAGAGGATCGTCGTACCCGTGCGCGGCGGGCCGACGACGAACAGCGGTGCATCGATCGGTTCGCCGAGGATCGCCGGCTTCGTTTCCCACTCGCGCTGGAGCCGCAGCCACGTCTGCAGGATGCGCAACACCTCGGCGCGGGTCACGAACCGTCCCAACGCGTGTAAACAGGACTCGGCGTCGATGGCCGTGAGCATCCGTTCGTACGTCTCGGTCCATCCCGGCCACTCGATCTCTCCGAGATCGTCGAGTCCGGTCGAGGCGCGCGCAGTTGCGAGGAGCTCCGCGTGATCGAGACCGGCCAGGAGGCGCGGATCGCCCACCGCGTCACCGAAATAGTTGAACCGGCGGACCCAATCCGGGTGCACGCGCTCCTTGCTCATTGCGTTCCGCCCTGCAGGCTCAGGCCCTGGCGGCCCTTCAGAGCCGTTTCGTAACACAGGGGGTCGTACGCCTCGAACAGGCCGTAGCTCACCTGACCGTCGCACTCGAAACGCATGTGGTGCTGGTCGAGACCCGCGATCCGCGCCCGCACCGCGGGATCCGTCAGGTCGTAGGTCTCCCCCGACACCACGCCGTCTCCTACGAACTCACCCTGCCACACGTCGCCGTCGGGGGTGCCACCGTTCGGACCGCCGTACATGCCGCACCGCAGGAAGGCGATCTGGTTGCCGAGCCGGGAGAACGTCATCGTCCGCGATTCGCCCGATCGCAGCTCGAGGTCGACCTCGCCGCCGAGCACGAGGTTCGTGTCCGCTTCGAAGCGAAGGCGATACCGGCGGCGGTGCAACGTGTCGCTGCCTGGTCGCGGGTCGCCGAGATTGCGCAGGAGGTGATCGACCCACACGCACCAGTCAGGAAACTGCACGAACGGACCGGAGATCACGTGTTGCCAGCCCGACCAGCGCGCGCGACCGCCCACACCGTCGCGGGTACCCCAGTGGTGATCGCGCGTTCCGTTGAAGTGCGCGGGCGCGAGCTCGAACCGCTCACCGGCGAGCTTTACCCAACCCTCCTGTACGCCGAAGCCGTCGTAGCCCGCGGTGTTGCCGAACGGCTTGCCTGCCGCGATCGCCCCCGCGCCGAGATTGCGGAAGACGGCCCGCTTGGTGTCGCGCCACCGGATGTCGTAACTCACGCCGTACGCGTTGTCGTCGAGCGTCAGGCGCCATTCGCGGAACGGCTCGACCACCTCGAACGCCAGCGGGCCGACGCGCATGTGCATGCGATCGTCGCCGAGGAGCCGGTGGGCACGCACCGTGGTGTGCTGCCCGCGGCAGTTCACGATCGCGTACGCCTCCGCCGTCCCGAGGTTCGGGTAGAACGCGAGGCCGCACACCACGAGCAGTGCGCCGGCGTCGTCTTGTGCGGTGAACCAGATGCGTTCGTACGCCTGCGCGTCGGTGGTCCACATCACGCGGACCGGATGCGGATAGTTGTGCACGAGGTACTCGTCGATGCCGCTCATCGGCGAATGCTCGGAGCCGGCATCGGACAACGGAGCTCCCTGTGAGTGGGGCGGGTCGGGCGTCATGTGTGGTACGCAGCGATCAGCCGCTCGAGATACGCGAGCATCGGGTTGGCGTCGCCGGCCACGCCCGGGTAGCGCGTCCCGGCCGCGGCCGCGAGACGCGCCTGGCGATCGTTGATCGCGATCGAGCGCACGAGGGCGAAGATCTCGTGCCAATCGACATCCACCACCTCACGCCCGAGCGCACGTTCGTAGAAGCGAACGGATTCGTCGCGGTCGAGAAAGCCCGGGACACTGCGACCGATGAGCTCGGTCGACAGCCGGTCGAGCACGAGATACCAACCGAGATCCATCTCGGCGGGACCGATCGTCGCCAGCTCCCAGTCGAGCAACGCGAGCACGGCCCCGTCGTCGTCGTAGAGCACGTTGCCGAGACGCGGATCACCCCACAGCAGCGAGAGCGGCACCTCCCGGTCGGGGGCGGTGTGCGCGCACCACGCGAGCCCGTCCGCGAGCACGCGCGCCGGGGCGCCGTCGGCCGCCCAGTCGGCGTAGTCGGTCCAGTAGGCAAGCTCGACGGCAGTGCCGACGCGCAGCGCGCCCGCGAGACCCGGCACCGTGGTCCAATCGACCCGGTGCGCGGCGGCGAGCGCCGTGAAGAAGCCTTCCTGCACGCGCCGTTGCCGCGCGGGCGGCGCGCCGGTGAGCCACGGGTCGAGGGCGGGAGCCTCACCGACGGGTCGGCCCTCGGCGAACGACATGACGAGAAACGGCGAGCCGAGCCAGCACGGGTCGTCTTCGACCGCGACAACTCGCGGCGCCGGAAACCGCGCCGCCGCGAGCGCGTCGAGAACCAGCTCTTGATTGTGCAGCTCGTACGCGGGATACGACGGGACGACGAGGGGCAGGCGGACGACCAGCCGTTCGCGAACCCGCGCGGCGACCTCCCGGGGCGGGCCCGCCCACGACCAGTCGACGATCAGTGTCTCGTTCGACCACCCCGATTTCGGGCGAGTCAACGCATCGACGGCGATCCCGGCGCGATCGGCGTGCCGGGCTTCCAGCCAGGATGCGAACCCCGTCGTGAGCACCTCGTCGTCGCGGACCGCGCCCGTCGCCACCCGCCGGACGCTACAACTCCTAGCATCCCGGCGTGCACGACACGACGATCGCCGACCTCGTCGTCGCGCGCGCGAACGACGAGAACGTCGGGCTCGTGTTCGGCGACGCGTCGTGGACCTGGGCCGAGGTCGTTCACGAATGCGCGGTGCGTGCCGAAGTACTCCGCGACTACCTCACGACCGACGGGCGCGGCGGCGACCCGTTCCACGTCGGCGTGCTGCTCGACAACGTTCCGGAATACGTCTTCTTGCTCGGCGGCGCCGCGCTCGCCGGTGCGACGGTCGTCGGTATCAACCCGACGCGCCGGGGCGAGGAGCTCGCGCACGACATCCGCCACACCGACTGTCGCGCCGTCATCACCGAAGCCGCGCACGCGTCGCTGCTCGCCGGCCTCGACCTCGGCCTCGACGGCGACGGTGTGCTCACCGTGGAATCGGAGGACTGGACGCGCCGGTGCCGGGCGTCGGCCGGCCGGGTTCCCACCGAGCTGCCGGGTCCGGAGACCCTGTTCGTCCTGATCTTCACGTCGGGCTCGACGGGCGCGCCCAAGGCCGTGCGCGGCACCCAAGGCCGCTTTGCCGCGATCGGGGCGCGCATGCCGTTCGGATCCGACGACGTGCTTTACTGCCCGATGCCGTTGTTCCACGGCAACGCGCTCGCGTCCAACTTCGTGCCGGCTCTCGCGTCGGGGGCGACGATCGCGCTGCGGCGCCGGTTCTCGGCGTCCGAGTTCGTCGACGACCTCCGCCGCGTCGGTGCGACGTACTTCAACACCGTCGGCCGAGCACTCTCCTACGTGCTCGCGTCGCCGCCGTCACCCGCCGACCGCGACCACCGCGTGAAGTTCGCGCTCGCGCCCGAGTCGTCGCCGGCGGACGCGCAGGCCTTCCGGGCGCGATTCGGGATTCCCATCGTCGGCGGCTACGGATCGAGCGAGGGGGCGATCGTCATCACTCCGGTGCGCGGCTCGCGACCCGGCGCACTCGGCGTCCCCGCCGACGGCGCCGATATCGCGGTCGTCGATCCGCATACCGGCGACGAATGCCCGCGCGCCGAGGTCGACGAGAACGGCACCGTGGCCAACGCCACCGAGGCGATCGGCGAGATCGTGCGACGCGATCCCCGACTCGTCTTCGAGGGTTACTACAAGAACGAGGAAGCGACCGCGGCGCGTAGCCGGATGGGCTGGTACTGGTCCGGCGACCTGGGCTACCGGGATCGCGACGGCGTCTTCTACTTCGCCGGCCGTTCCGACGACTGGATCAGGGTCGACGGTGAGAATTTCGCAGCCGCGCCGATCGAGCGCATCATCGGCCGGCATCCCGATGTCGCGGCGGTCGCGGTCTACGCGGTGCCCGATCCGGTGACGGGCGATCAGGTGATGGCCGCGCTCGAGCTACGCCCCGACCGGCAGTTCGACGCCGCGGCGTTCGCAGCGTTCCTCGCATCCCAACCCGACCTCGGAACCAAATGGGCACCTCGCTTCCTCCGCGTCGTCGAGGCGCTGCCCGTCACCGGAACCGACAAGATTGCGAAGCTCCCGCTCCGCCACGCGCAGTGGAACCTCGACGGCGACGGGCTCTGGTGGCGGCCGGACCGTGAGCTGGCGTACCGACCGCTCACCGCCACCGACGTGGAGACGATCGCCGAGCGGTTCGCCGAGCACGGCCGCACCCCATTCCTCGTGCCGGCGCGCCCGAACGCTCGCGGCGATACGCGAACGTGAGCCCGGGTCCGCCGGCAAACGACGGCGTCGGGACGGCCGGCTCGACGCGCCCGTTCGTGATCGCGCTCGGTGCGGTCACGGCCGCCGCGCTCGCGATCCGCATCGCGTTCATCGTCGTGGTCGCGCCCAAGGTCCCGGCGCTCGGCGATGCCAGCGCGTACCACCTGCTCGCCGAGCAGCTCGCGCGCGGCGAGGGCTACATCCGTCCGTTCGATTACCTACTCCTGCATCTCCGGCGGCCCACTGCGGAGTACCCGCCGCTGTTCCCGTTCGTGCTCTCCCTGGCGGCGCGCGCCGGAGCCCACTCCGTCGAGCAGCAACGGATCTGCACGGCGTTCATCGGTGCGGGGACGGTCGGGCTCATCGGACTTCTCGGCCGGCGGATCGCCTCGCCGGTCGTAGGGTTGATCGCCGCCGCGCTGGCCGCGATCTACCCGATGCTCTTCCTCGGCGAGGCCACGCTCATGGCCGAGTCGCTGTACGTCGCGCTCGTCACTGTCGTCCTGCTCGCCGCGTACCGCGCCTTCGACGACCCGAAGCCGGGCCGCTTTGCCGTGCTCGGTGCAGCCATCGGTCTCGCCACGCTGACGCGCGCCGAGGGCGCTCTGCTCGGAGT
>Ga0335085_10003417_pt1 | contig 27558 bp, 25 predicted proteins | sample Lox_Sample_45_FD_206712 | JGI IMG/M metagenome (GOLD analysis project Ga0335085, IMG submission 206712) | Soil microbial communities from Loxahatchee National Wildlife Refuge, Florida, United States - Lox_Sample_4.5 | ecosystem: Environmental > Terrestrial > Soil > Wetlands | place: USA...
AGCGCCGAGCACACCCGCTCCCACCCCGGCGCCGACGCAGCAGACTCCGTCGAGCGGGTCGGCGGGCGGCACTGAAGCCGGCGGCGCGAGCGCACCCTGAGCGCGCCGCGCGCCGCGCGCCGCGCGAGGGGCGCCCACTCAGCCTGCCGGGCGCGATCGGCGGCCGGCACCCGGGCGCACTCCCGGGCCCCCGGGATCCGGCGGACGGGGGCGCGAGACGTTCGGGTCCCCGGCCACCGCGAAACGCCACTGCAGCTCGGCGGCGCGGGTGATCCCGACCCGCTTGTCCACCAGCACCCGCGCAGCGCGCCAGCCCGTCGCCGGGGCCAGCATCCTCACCGGGCCCACGGCGAGGTCGCAGCCGTTGTCGTCGAGCTCGATCCCGAGCGCCTGCGCGAGCTTTCCGGGGCCAGAGCAGAGGTCTTGCTCCCGCGTGAGGCCCCTCCGCTCCCGCATCAGCTCAAGGCCCCCGGTCGGGGCCAGGGCACGGATCAGCACGGCTGCGCCCACCCCCTCGGACTCGCAGACCGCGTTCAGCATCGCGTGGATGCCGTAGGAGCGGTACACGTAGGCACGCCCGGGCGGCCCGAACAGCGTGCTGGTCCTCTGCGTCAGACCCACGAAGGCGTGGCAGGCGGGCTCGCTGTCGTGGTAGGCCTCCGTCTCCACGATCACCCCTTCGGTCCCCTCGTGCACCACCCGGCAGCCGATCAGGTCGCGAGCCACCTCGAGGACCGGACGTTCGTAGAAGTCCGGGCCCATCGCACGCGCGGGCGGCGGCCCGGCTGCACTCACACGGCCGGGGGTACGCGCCGTGCCAGGGGTACCCACCGCGCCGGGGGTACCCACCGCGCCGGCGGCATGCCCAGCGCCGGCCGCACCCACAGCGCTGCCCGCACTCACAGCGTCGTCCTACGCTCGAGCGCGCCGCGGGCCAGGGCAAGCTGCTCCTTGACCCTCGCCGTGGCGGTCCCGCCCTCGGAGATCTTCGACTCCAGCGGGGCGCCGGGGGAGAGGACCTCCAGCAGCTCATCGCGATGGGCCGCCAGCAGGCGGCTGTGGACGGCGAGCTCGTCCTCGTCGAGCTCGGAGATCGGCTTGCCGGCCTCGAGCGCGCCGCGGACCAGGCCGGCGACGACGCCGTGGGCTTCCCGGAAGGGCGTGCCGAGCCTCACCAGCAGGTCGGCCACGTCGGTCGCCGCCACCAGCTCGTCGGAGGAGGCGGCGAGCATCGCCTCGCGGTCGAAGCTGGCGCCCTTGAGCATCTCCCGGGCCGCCGCGAGGCACACATCGATCGTGTCGGAGGTGTCGAACAGGTGCTCCTTGTCCTCCTGGAGGTCCTTGTTGTAGGCCAGCGGCAGCGAGTGGATGACCCCGTGCAGGGCACTGAGATGGGCAACCACCCGGGGCGCCTTGGCGCGCAGCAGCTCGGCCGCGTCCGGGTTCTTCTTCTGTGGCATCAGGGAGGAGCTCGAGCTCCACGAGTCCGACAGTTCGCAGAAGCCGAACTCGCTGCTGGACCACAGCACGAGCTCCGCGCCCAGCCGCGAGAGGTGGGTCGCGCAGGTCGCCGCCGCGCCGAGGTAGTCGAGTGCGAAGTCCCGTCCGGAGACGGCGTCGAGGGAGTTCTCGGCCACGTGCTCGAAGCCCAGCTCGGCCGCCACCTGACGGCGGTCGGTGTCGAAGTTCACGCCCGCGAGCGCGCCCGATCCGAGCGGCAGCCGGCCGCACTGGCGCGCGGCGAAGGCGAACCGCTCGCGGTCACGGTCGAACATCCAGAAGTACGCCAGCAGGTGGTGGGCGAGGTACACGGGCTGGGCCCGCTGCAGGTGGGTGTAGCCGGGCATCGCCCAGTCGGAGTGCTCCTCGGCGCGTTCGAGCAGCACCTCCATCAGCCACCCGAGCCGCTCCACCGCCGCCCCCGAGCGCTCGCGCGTGTACATCGCCAGGTCGGTCACCACCTGGTCGTTGCGCGAACGGGCGGTGTGCAGACGCCCTCCGACCGGGCCCACGATCTCCGTCAGGCGCCGCTCGATCGCCATGTGGATGTCCTCGTCGTCGGCCGCGAAGGTGAAGTTGCCCCCGCTCAGCTCGGCCTCGACCGCCTCCAGGCCGCCCAGCAGCTGATCGAGGTCGGCGCCCTCGATGATCCCCCGCGCGGCGAGCATCCTCGCATGGGCGCGCGACTGGGCGAGGTCCTGGGGCCAGAGCCGCCGATCGAAGGCGATCGAGGAGTTCAGCCTCTGGAAGTCGGGGTCCTGGGGCTCGGACAGGCGCGACACGCGGGCAGTGTATGGCGGCGAAGCGCCGCTACCCGGAGACGATCGCTCGCAGGCTCTCGGCGACCCGCTCGATCTGCACCTCGGTGATCTGCGGGAAGAAGGGCAGCGCCAGCGAGCGCCGTGCCACGTCCTCGCACACCGGGAACTCGCCCTCCCGGTGCCCGAAGCGCTCGCGGTAGAAGCTCATCAGGTGGATCGCCGGCAGGTAGGGCTTGCTCTGGATCTCCTGCGCCGCGAGCGCCCGCACGACCGCGTCGCGGTCGCACCGCCGTGGGAGCTGCACGACGAACACGAACCAGCCCCTCTGATCGCCGTCGGCGTCCTCGCACGGGAGCCGCAGATCCTCGATCCCGGCCAGCGCCTCGCGGTAGCGCTCGGCCGCCCGGGCCCGCGCGGCGAGCATCTCCGGCAGACGCCCGAGCTGGACGATCCCGAGCGCACACGCGAGCTCCGAGAGGCGGTAGTTGAAGCCGAGCCGGTCGTGGTCGAGCCAGCCCATGTCCGGAGCCCGCCCCTGGTTGCGCTCGGAGTCGATGCGGACCTTCATCGCCTCGTCGCCGAGCGTCACGATCCCGCCCTCGGCGGTCGTCAGCTGCTTGTTGGCGTAGAAGCCGAACACGGCCGGGTGCCCGCGGGCCCCGACCGCCGGCCCGTCACGGTGACGGGCCCCGAGCGCCTCGCAGGCGTCCTCCACGATCGCGAGGCCGTTGCGGTCGGCGAGCCGCTCGAGCTCCGGCAGGTCCGCCGGGTAGCCGAACAGGTGCACCGGCAGCAGCGCCCGCGTGCGCTCGCCGAGGGCCGCCTCGGCGGCCTGCGGGTCGAGGTTCAGCGTGACGGGATCGATGTCGGCGAACACCGGCCGCGCGCGCTCGTAGAGGACCGCGTTGGCCGAGGCCACGAACGACAGCGGGCTGGTGACGACCTCGTCACCGTCGCCCACGCCCACGGCCCGCAGCGCCAGGTGGAGCCCTGTGGTCCCGCTGCTGACCGCACACGCGTGCCGCGCGCCGAGGTGCGCGGCGAAGGCCTGCTCGAACTCGACCAGGCGGGGCCCGAGCGAGAGCTGCCCCGAGCGGAGCACCTCCACGACCGCGCGCTCCTCCGGCTCGCCCAGCACCGGCCGGGCGAGCGGGATCGGTTCGCTCACCGCGAGGAGCCCTGGGCGCCCGCGACGCTCGAGGCGGCCGGTGCCGCCGGCTCCGCCGGGGTCCCGGCGGCGCTGCCGGCGGCGGACGCCTGGGCCCGGCCCCGGCGGCGGTGGGCGAGGCCGTACTCGAGCGAGTCCATCAGCGCGTCCCAGGAGGCCCCGATGACGTTCTCCGAGACGCCGATCGAGCCCCACACGTCGTGGCCGTCGGAGGCGTCGATCAGCACCCTGGTGACCGCCCCGGTGCCCTTCAGCTCGTCGAGGATGCGCACCTTGAAGTTCACGAGCTCGATGTCCCCGAGCTCCGGGTAGAGGTCGCCGATCGCCTCACGCAGGGCCTTGTCGAGCGCGTTCACGGGGCCGTTGCCCTCGGCCGCGGCCCAGTAGCGCTTGCCGTCCCTCCACAGCCTGATCGAGGCCTCCGTCTCGACGTTGCCGTCGGCGTGCTTCTCGACGGTCACGCGCCAGGACTCGAGCCGGAACAGCGACTCGTAGGAGTCCTGCTCGCGGCGCATCAGCAGCTCGAAGGAGCCGTCCGCGGCCTCGAACTGGAAGCCCTCGTGCTCGAGCTCCTTGACCCGCGAGAGCACGCGCGCGACGAACTGCTCGTCGGCGGCGATGCCGGCGTCGGCGGCCTTCTCCGCGATCGTGCCCTTGCCCGAGAGCTCGGAGATCAACACGTCGCGGCTGTTGCCGACGACCTCGGGGTCGATGTGCTCGAAGGTGTTGGCGTCGGAGCGCACCCCGGCCGCGTGCAGGCCGGCCTTGTGGGCGAAGGCGTGCTTGCCCACGTACGGCTGCGCCGGGTCGGGCGCGCGGTTGAGCAGCTCGTCGACGAAGTGGGCGGTCTCGGTGAGCCTCGCGAGGCGCTCCGGCGCCAGCAGCGGTACGCCCATCTTCAGCTGCAGGTCGGCGATGATCGTCACCAGGTTGGCGTTGCCGGTGCGCTCGCCGATGCCGTTGATCGTGCCCTGAACCTGGGTGGCGCCGGCTTCGACCGCGGTCAGCGTGTTGGCCACCGCACAGCCGGAGTCGTCGTGGGTGTGGATCCCGAGCGCCGCCTGTGGCAGCGCTTCACGGACGACCGCCAGCGCCGTGCGGATCTGCGGCGGCAGCGAGCCGCCGTTGGTGTCGCACAGCACCAGCCGCTCGGCTCCCGCCTCGGTGGCCGCCCGCAGGCACTCGAGCGCGTAGCCGGCGTCGAGGTTGAAGCCGTCGAAGAAGTGCTCGGCGTCGAACAGCACCCGCTTGCCGGCCCCCACCAGGTAGGCGATCGACTCGCCGATCATCTGGACGTTCTCCTCGCGGGAGACCCTCACCACCTTCTCCACCTGCAGCACCGAGGCCTTGCCCACGAGGGTGCAGGCCGGGGCGAAGCAGCCGGCCAGCACGGCCAGGCCCTCGTCCTCCTCGGCCGTCACCCCGCGCCTGCGGGTCATCCCGAAGGCGACGATCTCGGCGACCTCGAGGTGCTCGTCGGCCAGCAGCTCGAACAGCTCCTGCTCCTTGGGGTTGGAGACCGGGAAGCCGGCCTCGATCATGTGCACGCCGAGCGCGTCGAGGGCGTGCACCACCCTCACCTTCTCGGCGGCCGTGAGCGTCATCCCTCCCCCGCCCATACCGTCGCGCAGGGTGGCGTCGTAGAGCTGTATGTCGGCCATGGGGTCTACCCCGCGGTCGTGGTCTGCGGGCTCGGCGCGGCGGCCTCGCCGGTGGGCGACTGCAGCGCGTCGGCACCGACCACGTCGAGCCACTCGCGGTAGCTCTCGGTGCGGCCGTGGACGGCGTCCTCGAAGGCCGCCCCCAGGACCCGCGTGACCTCACCGGGCTTGCCGGTCCCGATCCGGTGGTCGTCGATCTCGCGGACCGGTACCAGCTCCGCCGCGGTCCCCGTCAGGAAGACCTCGTCGGCGAGGTACATCTCGGCACGGGCGACGTTGCGCTCCTCGACCGTGTAGCCGAGGTCCTTCGCAATCTGGATGATCGAGCGGCGCACGATCCCGTCGAGGATCGAGTTGTGCTGCCCGGGGGTGGCGATCACGCCCTCGCGCACGATGTAGACGTTCTCGCCGGTGCCCTCGCACACGTGACCGTGGTCGTCGAGCAGGATCGCCTCCTCGTAGCCGGCCTTCAGCGACTCCACCTTGGCGAGAACGCTGTTGAGGTACTGCCCGGAGGCCTTCGCGTGGGGGATCAGCGAGTCGGGGCTGATGCGCCGCCACGAGGACACCTTCGCGCGCACTCCGTTGCGCTTGCCCTCCTCGCCGAGGTAGGCGCCCCACTCCCAGCAGGCGATCGTCACGTCCACGGGAGCCTCCAGCGGGTTCAGGCCCATCTGCCCGTAGCCGCGGTTGACGATCGGGCGGATGTAGCAGGAGCGCAACCCGTTGCGGGCCACCAGCTCGAGCGTGGCCGCACGCAGCTCCTCGGCGCTGTAGGGAACCGGCATGTAGTACAGCTCGGCGGAGCGCAGCAGACGGTCGATGTGCTCGGCGTTGCGGAACACGGCCGGGCCCAGCTCGGTCTCGTAGCAGCGCATGCTGTCGAAGACCCCGGTGCCGTAGTGAAGGCCGTGGGTGAGCACGTGGACCTTCGCGTTCTCCCACGCGATGAAGTCTCCATTCATCCAGATGAGCTCGGTGGGCTGCACGTTCGGCATTGCTCCTGATCAGAGGTTTTCGAGCACCGCGTCGGTCGCCTGCGCGGTGCCCGCCTCTCCACCGAGATCGGGTGTGCGCAGCCCCGCCGCGAGGGCACGCTGCACTGCGGATTCTACAGCCGCCGCCTGCTCTCCCAAATCGAGTCCGTGACGGAGCATCATCGCCGCCGACAGGAACATCGCCAGTGGATTGGCCACGCCCTGTCCGGCGATGTCGGGCGCAGACCCGTGGACGGGCTCGAACAGGCCCGGGCCGCCCTCCCCCAGCGACGCGCTCGGGAGCATCCCGATCGAGCCCGTCAGCATCGCGGCCTCGTCGGAGAGGATGTCCCCGAACATGTTCTCGGTCACGATCGTGTCGAAGTGCCGGGGAGAGGAGACGAGCTGCATGGCGGCGTTGTCGACGAGCATGTGCTCGAGCGTGATGTGGGGGAACTCGCGCGAGTGCAGGGCGCTGAGCACCTCCCGCCACAGGCGCGAGGTCTCCAGCACGTTGGCCTTGTCCACGCTCGTCACCTTCGCCCGCGCGGCCCGGAAGGCGGTCCTCGCGATGCGCTCGATCTCCTCGGTGGTGTAGGCGCAGAGGTCGCTGGCGCTGTCCTCGGTGCGGGTCTTCTCGCCGAAGTAGATGCCGCCGGTGAGCTCTCGGACGAGCAGCAGGTCGGTTCCCCTGATGCGCTCCTCGCGCAGCGGCGAGGCCCCGTACAGGGCCTCGATCGGCTTCACCGGGCGCAGGTTCGCGTACAGGCCGAGCCCCTTGCGCAGGTCGAGCAGTCCCTTCTCCGGGCGGGGCTTGGAGGGGTCGGTGGTATCCCACTTCGGACCCCCCACCGCCGCCAGCAGCACCGCGTCGGCCCGTTTGCAGGCTGCGAGCACCTCGTCGGTGAGCGCGGTCCCGTGGGCGTCGATCGAGGCGCCTCCGAAGAGGTGCTCCTCGAACTCGAAGTCGCCCAGGCGGTCGAGCAGCCCCACCGCGGCGGCCATGATCTCCGGGCCGATGCCGTCCCCGGGCAGCGTGACGATGTGGTGCGCCATCGGCGTTCGCTCCCTGCCTACAGCGCCGTCGTGACCGGACCGCTGCGCTCGCGGGCGGCCTCGTAAGCAGCGATCTCCTGCTCCTTCTGCAGCGTGATCCCGACGTCGTCGAGACCCTCCAGCAGGCGGTGTCGGATCTCGTGGTCGATGTCGAAGTGCACGCTCACCAGCTGCCCGTCGGCGCCCGGGTAGCGGACCTCCTGGGCGCGTAGGTCGACCTGGCCCTCGCCGGCGGCCGCCAGCGCGCGGCAGTGCTGTTCGTCGAGCACCACCGGCAGCAGCCCGATCTTGGTGCAGTTGGAATAGAAGATGTCGGCGAAGCTGGGGGCGACGATCGCCTGGAAGCCGTAGTCCTGGAGGCCCCAGGGGGCGTGCTCGCGGGAGGAGCCGCAGCCGAAGTTGTCCCCCGCGACGAGGATCGGGTTGGGGGGCAGATCCCAGCCCGGCTCCTTGGCCCAGTCGTAGAACAGGAACTCGCCGAAGCCCGTGCGCTCGACCCGCTTGAGGAACTGCTTGGGCATGATCTGGTCGGTGTCCACGTCGGCACGGTCGAGGTGGCTGATCGGGCCCGAGATGGTCTCAATCGCCTCCATGTCTACCCCTCCTCTCCGGCGGGCCTGAAGCCCGCGATCACGGCCGCCTCGGCCCATTTGAACTGGATTTCCGCCTGCTCGAAGCCGGCCTCGCGCAGCCACTGCACCTGCGCCTCGGCGAGGTCCGGGCGGTCGTCGTCGTCCTCGTCGACGATCACTTCCTCGACGCTCCCGACGCCGGAGCCGGAGGCTCCGCGGTCGCCCCGCAGGGCCTCCATCTTCTTCTCGTCGAAGAGCCCCCGCAGGGGACCCTCGACCAGCACGTAGTCCATGTTCACGAACACCCCGCCGTCCTCCAGCAGCGCGAACAGCTCTGCGAACAGGCTCCGCTTGCGCTCACCGGGCAGGTGATGGATCGCCAGCCCCGAGACGATCGCGTCATAGCGACCGTCGGGCAGCTGCTCGGTCCATGCGGGGTCGTTCAGGTCGGCCCGCAGCAGCGTCCCGGTGGCACGAAGGCGCCGCAGGCGCTCCCCGGCGCGCTCGAGCATCGGCTCGGAGAAGTCCACCATCACGACCTCGGCGGAGGGGTACGCGTCGAGCACGAGCTGTGTGAGCGCGCCGTCGCCGCAGCCCAGGTCCAGGAAGCGGGAGGTCGTCCGCCCGCGCCGCGCCAGCAGGCGGGAGACGAGGTCTTCCTGGACGTCGAGCAGCGGCACGAAGTCCCCCCGCCGTTGCAGGAAGCTGGTGGCCAGGTCCTCCTGCTGCCAGGTGGCGCCGGGCGTGGGTGCGCTCACCGGTCCCAGCCCCGCACGTCCACGAAGCGTCCCTCGATGGCAGCCGCGGCGGCCATCTGTGGGGAGACGAGGTGGGTGCGCCCGCCCCGGCCCTGGCGGCCCTCGAAGTTGCGGTTGGAGGTCGAGGCGCAGCGTTCGCCCGGCTGCAGGATGTCGGGGTTCATGCCCAGGCACATCGAGCACCCCGCTGCCCGCCAGTCGAAGCCGGCCTCGGTGAAGATCCGGTCCAGGCCCTCCTCCTCGGCCTGCGCCTTGACCTGCTGGGAGCCGGGCACGACCATCGCGCGCACGCTGTCGGCCACCTTGCGCCCCTCGACCATCCCGGCCGCGGCCCGCAGGTCGCCGATCCGCGAGTTCGTGCACGAACCGATGAACACGCGGTCGACGGTGATCTGCTCGAACGGGGTGCCGGGCTCGAGGTCCATGTAGCGGAGCGCCCGCTCGACGGCGTCCCGCTCGGGCTCGGTGTCGAACTCATCGGGCGAGGGCACCTGCTGGGTGACCGCCCGCACCATCCCCGGGTTCGTGCCCCACGTGACCTGAGGGGAGATCTCGCCCGCGTCGATGTGGACCTCCTTGTCGAAGCTCGCCCCCTCGTCGGTGGGGAGCTCGCGCCAGCGCTCGACGGCGGCCTCGAGCTCCGCGCCGGCGGGGGCCCCGGGACGGACCCGCTCGCTGAACCAGGAGTAGGTGGTGTCGTCGGGGGCGATCATGCCGGCCCGCCCGCCGCCCTCGATCGTCATGTTGCAGATCGTCATGCGCCCTTCCATCGAGAGCTCGCGGATCGGCTTGCCGGCGTACTCCACCACGTGCCCGGTGAAGCCACCGACGCCGACGTCGCCGAGGGTCGCGAGGATCAGGTCCTTGGCGGTCACGCCGAAGCCGAGCTCGCCCCCGTAGAGGACGCGCATCGAGTGCGGTCGCGACTGCATCAGGCACTGGGTGGCCAGCACGTGCTCGACCTCGCTGGTGCCGATCCCGAAGGCGAGGGCGCCGAAGGCGCCGTGGGTGGAGGTGTGCGAGTCGCCGCACACGATCGTCATCCCCGGCTGGGTGACGCCGAGCTCGGGGCCGATCACGTGGACGATCCCCTGCCGCTCGGAGCCGAGCGAGTAGACGGGGATGCCGAACTGCTGGCAGTTGCGCTCGAGCGTCTGGACCTGCACGCGCGAGAGCTCGTCGCGGATCAGGGCGGCCGCCGCGGTGCCGTCGGTGGGTGTGTTGTGGTCGGCCGTGGCGAGCGTGCGGTCGGGCCTTCGCACGGCCCGACCCGCCATCCGCAGGGCGTCGAACGCCTGCGGGCTGGTCACCTCGTGCACGAGGTGCAGGTCGATGAACAAGAGCCCGGAGCCGTCGAGCTCGTGGGCCTCCCAGATCTTCTCGAACATCGTCTTGGGCATCTTCAGCTCCTTCTCAGTCCCGCGGACAGCACCGCCAGGAAGACCGCGGGCTCGCCCGCGGGATTCTCGAAGTGATGGGGCAGGTCGGCGTCGAAGGTCACGCAGTCGCCGGCGTCGAGCTGGTGGCGCTCGCCGTCGCAGACGAGCACCAGCGAGCCGCTCTCGACGAGCGCCGTCTCACGGCTGCCCGGCTCGTGCATCGGGGGATCGTCCTCGGCTCCCGTGGAGCCGCCCGCCGCGAGCGTGTGCCGCGAGAGCTCGGCCCGTTGCCCCGGCCGGGGAGCGGTCAGCACCTCGTAGGAGTGGCGCCGGCGGGCGCTCCCGCCACGGCGGCGCTGGCCGGGACGCACGATCGTGACGGCACCGCCCTCGTCCAGCCGCAGCAGCTGGGACAGCGTCAGCTCCAGGCCGTCGGCGATACGCGCCGCCACCGTGATCGACGGGCTCGTCTCTCCGCGCTCCACCTGCGAGAGCATCGGCGCGCTCACCCCGCTGCGCTCGGCCAGGTCGCGCAGGGACAGGCCGCTCGCCTCGCGCAGGGCCTTCACCCGCTCGCCGATCACGGGCGCCTCGAAGGCCGCCGCCTCGGCACTCGCAGCCGGTCGGGCCGAGGCCCGCGGCGATGCCTTGCTCGAGGCCTTCGGCTTCGTCGCTGTCGCCATACGTTTGTACGTTATCACGGACACCGCGGCGCCGGGACGGACACCGCTTTGCGGGTGTACTGTTCGCCACGTGGCCCCCACACCGATCACAGGCAGGTGTCTGTGCGGCAACGTCACCTTCACCTCCGAGGGCGACGCGGCGGTCCAGGCCGTGTGCCACTGCACCGACTGCCAACGCCAGACGGGCAACCCCTTCTCGGTGATCGTGGCCGTGCCGCGTGAGGGGTTCAGCGCCGAGGGGGACACGCTCGCCAGCTACTCGACCGTCGGCACCGACCACGGCGGCCAGACGGAGCGGAACTTCTGCTCGGCCTGCGGCTCACCCCTGTTCAGCGTCGCCGCCGTGATGCCCGACATGGTCTTCATCAAGGCCGGCGCGCTCGACGACCCCTCGTGGGTGGCACCGTCGATCGAAGCGTGGACCAGCTCCGCCCAGCCCTGGGCGCCGCGCTTCGAGGGCGCCGCCCAGCTCGACCGCGGCCCGGGCTGAGTCGAAGCCCCGGACCCCGCGGGCCGCGCCCGTGGGATCCCGAGCCTCGAAGGCTTCCTCAGGCCGTCTCCGGCAGCCCGACCGCGTCGCTGGCCTGCGAGCGCGCCACGGCCACCGACAGGGCGCGCACGTACGCCCGCGCCGCGGCCTCGATGATGTCGGTGGAGACACCCTGGCCGGCACCGGCGACACCCTCGTGCTCGACCACCACAGACACCTCGCCGAGTGCGTCCTGGCCCTCGGTGACGGCGGCGATCGTGAAGTCGCTGAGCTTCGCCGGCACGCCCGTGGCCGCGTTGATCGCCTGGAACACCGCGTCGATCGGCCCGTCGCCGGTGAAGGTGCCCGTGGACGGGTTGCCCTCCGCGTCGGTCACCGACACGCGTGCGTGTGGCGGGCGGCGCGATGAGGCCTCGACCTCGAACCAGTCCAGCGTGTAGCCGGCGATCTCCTCGCGCAGCTCGTCGGTGACGAGCGCCTCGAGGTCCATCGCGGTGATCTGCTTCTTGCGGTCGGCGAGCTCCTTGAAGCGCTTGAAGGCCATGTTCAGCGCCTGACCGTCGAGCTCGAAGCCCATCTCCGCCAGCGCCTTGCTGAGGGCGTGGCGCCCGGAGTGCTTGCCGAGCACGATCGAGTTGCTGCTCAGCCCGACCGTCGTGGCGTCCATGATCTCGTAGGTGGCGCGCTCCTTCAGGACGCCGTCCTGGTGGATGCCCGCCTCGTGCGCGAACGCGTTGCGACCGACGATCGCCTTGTTGGGCTGCACCTGGTAGCCGGTGAGGCGCGAGACCAGCCTGCTGGTGCGGGCGATCTCCGTCGTCTCGGCGCCGGTCCACAGGCCGAGGCTCGGCTCGCGGGTGCGCAGCAGCATCACGATCTCCTCCAGCGAGGCGTTGCCGGCGCGCTCGCCGATGCCGTTGATCGCGCACTCCACCTGCCGGCAGCCGGCCTTCAGCCCGGCCAGCGAGTTCGCCACCGCCAGCCCGAGGTCGTCGTGGCAGTGGACGGACACGACCACGTCGTGCAGGCCCGGGACGAGCCGGTAGAGCTCTTCGAACATGGCCTGGTACTCGTTCGGCATCGTGTAGCCGACCGTGTCGGGGACGTTGATCGTCGTGGCCCCCTCCTCGAGCGCGATCGAGATCACCTCGGCCATGAACTCGACGTCAGAGCGAGACCCGTCCTCGGGTGAGAACTCGACGTCGTCGGTCAGCTCCCTGGCCTGTGCCACGGCCGCGCGGACCTGGCCCTTGACGTCCTCGCGGGTGGTCTGGAGCTTGCGCTCGATGTGGATGTCACTGGTCGCGATGAACGTGTGGATCCGCGGGCGGGCGGCGTCGCGGACGGCGCCCCAGGCCGCGTCGATGTCCTGCTTGCCGGTGCGTGCCAGCCCGCAGATGACGGGGCCTTCGACCTCCCTGGCGATCGCCTGGACCGACTCGAAGTCGCCCGGAGAAGTTATCGGGAAGCCGGCCTCGATCACGTCCACGCCGAGCCGCGCGAGCTGGTGGGCGATCTCCAGCTTTTCCTGCTTGTTGAGCGATATTCCCGGCGACTGCTCGCCGTCACGCAGCGTCGTGTCGAAGATCAGGACGCGGTTGCTCTCGTCCCGTTTGGCTGCACCTGTGCCGCTCATGCCGTCACTGCTCCCTTTCTTGTCTCGCTGGTCGTTTCCTCTCTGCTGGTTTTGCGGCTACGCGGCCGCCACGCACTATTCCCCCCGAAGGGGGAGCAGAAGCAGGAGGGCGAGACCAGAGGACGGCACTACGCGGGAGGGTAGCACCGCTTTGACCTAGGGCGTGATGACGACCTTGCCGACGTTGCGCCGGGCGGTGATCATGCCCTGCGCCTCGCCGGTCTTCTCGAACGGGAACTGCCCTCCCACCACCGGCTCGATCGTGCCGTCGTCGAGCATCTCCTGCAACGGTGCGATCCAGGGCCGCAGCGTGCCCCGGTCCTTCCACAGGGTCAGCATGTTGAGGCCGATCACGGCCTTCGATTCGGACATCTGCTTGACCATGTTGAAGCGGGGCATGCGTGCGATCGTTTTCAGCGCGGTGGCGATGTTGCGGCGCTCGCCCGACACGACCGCGGAGGCCCCGAACGCGACCAGCCGGCCGCCGGGGCGCAGCAGGTCGTAGCTGCGCCTGAAGCTGCGCCCACCGACCGCGTCGAGGATCACGTCGAACTTGGGGAGGCCCTTCTCCCAGCCGTCGCGCGTGTAGTCGAGCGCGTGGTCAACCCCCACTTCGGTGATGCGCGCGTGCTTGGCCGGCGAGGCGGTCCCGTAGACCTCCGCGCCGTTGCGCTTGGCGATCTGGGTGGCGGCGATGCCGACACCCCCGCCGGCGGAGTGCACAAGAACGCGCTCACCGCGCTGCAGCGCGCCGTAGCCGATCAGCCCCGCCCAGGCGGTGGCGTAGTTGACCGGTATCGCCGCGCCCTGCTCGAAGCTGAGCCTGTCCGGGAGCGCGACCGCGTCGTCGGCGGGCACCACCACCTGCGAGGAGTAGCCGCCGAACGAGGTCCCGGCGAGCACGCGCTGGCCGGGGGCGAGGGCGGTGACCCCCTCCCCCACCTCCGCCACCGTGCCGGCCACCTCGTAGCCCACCACGCACGGCGGCTTCGGCGCATCCGGGTACAGCCCCATGCGCGCCATCACGTCGGCGAAGTTGATCCCGGCGGCGGCGACGTCGATCCGCACCTGCCCGGACCCCAGCGACGGGTCGGGTCGCTCCTGGACCTCGAACACCCCCGGTCCCCCGTGCTTGGTGATCACGACCGTCCGCACGCCGGCGAGCCTATCCGACCGGAGCGGCCGGCGATCAGCTCAGATCCACCGACCAGCCGTCGACGAAGTTCTCCGACTCGACGATCTCGGCCACGACCTCCTCGGGCACGGCCGCGTCGGTCGTGACCACCATCGCCGCCAGCCTGCCCTGGTCCTTGGCGCCGTCGGCCGCGTGGCCGACCGCGGCCGAGGAGATGTTGATCCCGTGGGCCCCGAAGATCGTGCCCACGCGCCCGATCATCCCGGGCAGGTCGAGATAGCGGAACACCGTCACGTGCGGCTCGAGCTCGATCGTCAGGCGGCGCCCCTGGACCTCGACGAGATGCGGCACGCGGCCCGGCCCGATGCCGGTGCCCGCCACCGCCACGCGCTCGCCGCCCGCGATCACCGTCACGCGGATCAGCTCGTTGAAGTCCTCCGCCTCGGAGACCACCTTCTCCTCGAACACGATCCCGCGCTGGGCGGCCATCGAGGGGGCGTTGACGACGTTCACCTGCTCCTCGGTGTGTCCCTGCAGGGCGCCCACGATCACCGCCAGGCCGAGCAGGCGGGTGTCGAAGTCCGCGATCCGCCCGAGGAAGGCCGCCTCGATCCGCTCGACCGAGCTGCCGGCGGCGAGCGTCATCGCCAGACGTCCCAGCTGCGTGGCCAGCGGCAGAAACGGGCCCAGCGCCTCCATGTCCTCGGCGGCGATGGCCGGGATGTTGACGGCCGTCGAGACGACCCCGCCGGTGAGGGCCGCCACGACCTGCTCGGCGCTCTGATAGCCGGCCCGGTCGGTGGCCTCGGCGGTGGAGGCTCCGAGGTGCGGCGTCACGATCACGTTCGCGTACTCGAACAGCGGGTTCTCGGTCATCGGCTCTTCGGGGAACACGTCCAGCGCCGCCCCGGCCACCTTGCCGCTGTCGAGTGCGTCCTTGAGCGCGTCTTCGTCGATCAAGCCGCCGCGGGCCACGTTCAGGACGCGGACCCCGTCGCGCATGGCGGCGAAGGCGGCGGAGTCGACGAAGCCCATCGTGTCCGGCGTCTTCGGCAGGTGGATGGTGAGGAAGTCGGCGCTTTCGTAGAGCTCCTGGGGGCTGTCGGCCTTCTCCACGCCGTGCTCGCGGTAGCGCTCGGCGCTCACGAACGGGTCGAAGGCCACCACCCGCATCCCGAAGCCACGCGCGCGCTGGGCCACGAGCTGACCGATGCGCCCGAAGCCGAGCACGCCGAGGGTCTTCTCGTACAGCTCGACACCGGAGTACTTCGAGCGGTCCCAGCGCCCGGCCACCAGCGAGGCGTAGGCCTGGGGCACGTTGCGGGCCAGCGCCAGCAGCAGCGCCATCGTGTGCTCGGCTGCCGTCACGACGTTCGACTCGGGAGCGTTGGCGACCACGATGCCGCGCCGCGTGGCGGCCTCGACGTCGACGTTGTCCACACCCACCCCGGCCCGCCCCACGACCTTCATGCGGTCCGCCCGCTCGATCAGCTCGGCGGTGAGCTTGGTGGCCGAGCGGATCACGATCCCGTCGTACTCGCCGATCCGCTGCGCGAGCTGCTCGTCGTCCCAGTCGATCCCGAGCTCGACGTCGAAGTGCTCCCGCAGCAGCGCCACGCCGGACTCGCCGATCTTCTCCTTCACGAGCACCCGCGGGCGCTCGCCGGTGCCGGCCTGGGCGGGCGAGGAGTCCGTCCCGGTCGCCGCGGCGCTCATCGCACGGTCCTCTCGAGCACCCAGTCGATGCAGGCCGTGAGCGCCTGCACGTCTGAGGTCTCGACGGCCGGGAACATCCCGATGCGCAGCTGGTTGCGACCGAGCTTGCGGTAGGGCTCCACGTCCACGATGCCGTTCTCCCTGAGCGTCGCTGCCAGCGCGGCGGCGTCGACCTCCTCGTCGAAGTCGATCGTCCCCACCACCAGCGAGCGGTGCACCGGGTCCTGCACGAACGGGCTCGCGTGGGAGTGGCTCCCTGCCCATCCGTAGAGGTGCTCGGCCGAGGCCGATGTGCGCGCCACGCACCAGTCCAGGCCGCCGCCCTCGAGCATCCAGCGCAGCTGCTCCTCGAGCAGCAGCAGGGTGCCGATCGCGGGCGTGTTGTAGGTCTGGTCCTTGGTCGAGTTCTCGAGCGCCGTGGCCAGCGAGAGGAACTCCGGGATCCAGCGCTCGGCGGCGCTCAGCTCGGCGATCCGCTCCTGTGCCGCCGGGCTCAGCAGCGCGAGCCACAGACCGCCGTCGGCGGCGAAGCTCTTCTGAGGAGCGAAGTAGTAGACGTCGGTCTGCCCGACATCCACCGGCAGGCCCCCGGCGCCCGAGGTGGCGTCGATCAGCACCAGCGCCTCGCCGGCACCCTGCGGCCGGCGCACGGGCACCATCACCCCGGTCGAGGTCTCGTTGTGGGCCCACGCGATCACGTCGGCTCCGGCGTCGGCGACCTGCGCCCCGGCCTCGGCCGGAGCGGGCGCTTCACCCGGCTCGGCCGAGACGACCACCGGGTCCTCCAGGAAGGGCGCGCCGCGGGTGACGGTCGCGAACTTGTTCGAGAACTCCCCGTAGGTGAGATGGAGCGCACGGCTGCGCACGAGACCGCAGGCGGCCGCGTCCCAGAAGGCGGTGGTGCCGCCGTTGCCGAGCGCCACCTCATAGCCCTCGGGTGCGCCGAACAGCTCGCGCAGCCGCGCCCGGATGTCGCCCACCAGCGAGCGTACGGGCTTCTGGCGGTGGGAGGTGCCCATCACGGCCGCGCCCGGCCCGGCGAGGTGAGCGAGCGCCTCGGGGCGAACCTTCGAGGGACCGCAGCCGAAGCGCCCGTCGCGAGGCTTCAGCTGCTCGGGGATCACGTATGACTGCTGCTCGGTGGTGGGGCTCGTCGTCATCGGGGCTCCTCGTTTCCTTCCGCCGAAGGATCGTCGTCGCTTGTGAGGGTGCCCAGGCGCGCGGCGTTGGCTTCCGACTCGTCGCTTCCCGGTGGTGAACTCCACCCGAACGCCAGTTGCGACGAGGGGTCGGAGTCTAGCGGAACCCCTGCTAGGAGCCGAGGCTCCACAACGGCTCGCGGGCCAGCGCCCGCGCACTCCATCCCCGGGGCAGGCGGCCCTCGCGCACCCCGGGCGGGGGCTCCGGCGCCAGCACGCAGAACTCGGGCGCGGGACCGAGGACGAGCTGGCGACGCCACAGGCTCGCGGCGGCTCTATCCATGCCGTCCCCCAGCAGCTCCGCCGGTCCGGAGCCGTGGGCGGCGCCACCGGAGTCCGGCGCCCGGGGCGGCGAGACCCACACGGCCACCCCGGCGGCGGCCAGCGCCGCCGCGCCCGGCTCCCCCTCGAGCAGCGCGTACACACCCCCCGCGCCGGGCCCCGCCAGGGTCGCGACCTCGTCGTGGGGGCTGCGGTGCCCGCGCCCCGCGGCCGCCTCGTTGAGCACGCCCAGCGAGGCGTAATCGGCCACCAGGTACCAGTCCTCGTAGCTCGGTCCGGCGCCCGCACCAGCCCCTCCGCCCGGCCCGTCGGCCGCCTGCCACGGCGGCTCGGTCAGCCGGTAGGACGCCAGGGCGGACATGCCCGCCGGCGGCTGGCGATGCAGTGAGCGGTGGAAGGTCTCGAGCGCCCGCTCGTACTCCTCGGCCGGCGTGCCCTCGCGGGGGCGGTGCCAGAAGAGGTAGGCGAGCACGGCGGCGCGCCTAGAAGGCCGGCTTGATCCAGTCCATGTGGGAGCGCAGCTCCTCGCCGACGTGCTCGACCTGGGTGTCGGCCTGCTCGGCGCGCATGCGCTTGAAGTTCTCCTGGCCGGCGCGGTTCTCGGCGATCCACTCGCGGGCGAACTCGCCCGACTGGATCTCCTGCAGGATCTTGCGCATGTTGGCCCGGGTCTCCTCGGTGATGACCCGCTTGCCCCGCGTGTAGTCGCCGTACTCGGCCGTGTTGGAGATCGAGTAGCGCATTCCCGCGAGCCCCTTCTCGTGCATCAGGTCGACGATCAGCTTGAGCTCGTGGAGGCACTCGAAGTACGCCATCTCGGGGTCATAGCCGGCTGCCACGAGCGTCTCGAAGCCCGCCTGGACGAGCTCGGAGGCACCCCCGCAGAGCACCGCCTGCTCACCGAACAGGTCGGTCTCGGTCTCGTCCTTGAAGCTCGTCTCGATCACACCCCCGCGGGTGCAGCCGATCCCCTTGGCGTAGGCCAGCGCGAGCGCTCGCGCCTGGCCGGTGGCGTCCTGCTCGACGGCGATCAACCCGGGGACGCCGCTGCCTTCGGTGAACTGCCTGCGCACGAGGTGGCCGGGGCCCTTGGGGGCGACCATCCCCACGTCGACCCCGGCGGGCGGGGTCACCTCGCCGTAGTGGATCGAGAAGCCGTGGCCGAACAGCAGCATGTCGCCCTCGGCGACGCCGTCACGCAGTTCGTTCTCCCACACCTGCCGGTGGAGCTCGTCGGGGACCAGGATCATGATCAGGTTCCCCCGGCTGGCGGCCTCCACGGGGGTCAGCACCTCGAGGCCCTGCTCGCGTGCCTTCGCCGCCGAGGCGGAGTCCTCGCGCAGGCCGACGACCACGTCGACGCCGGAGTCCTTGAGGTTGAGTGCGTGGGCGTGGCCCTGGGAGCCGTAGCCGATGATCGCGACCGTCTTGCCCGCGAGCAGCCCCAGATCGGCGTCGTCGTCGTAGATCATGGGCGGTCAGGCTAGCGATCGGCTCACGCGCTCGCCTTCGCCGCGAGCGTGTGGCCCGGGACCTGCACCGCGCCGGCGTCGTCGGTGTACGGCTGCAGGCGCTCTCGCAGGCCGTCGCGGATCGAGTCGATCTCGGCCTCGGGGCGCGACATCACGGCGTCGTGGAACCCGGGGGAGATGTCGAGGGTGGTGTCCCAGAACTCCTCGAAGCTCGTCTGCCGGCGCACCAGTTCGACGTCCTCGATCTCGACTTCGGTGAAGCCCGCGTCCGCGATCAGCTCGGCGAAGCGGCCGGCGCCCCCCAGCGTGAACGGGCCCGGCCCCTGCTCGGCCCCGGGCGGCGGTCCCAACCCGCGCGCCGCCAGCTCCTCACGCGGGAGCGAAGCCCAGGGATTGCGCTCGATCGAGTCCCACACGGCGGCCCCCAGGCGCCCGCCCGGGGCGAGCACCCGTCGCGTCTCGGTCAAGGCCGCGCCCGGGTCCACCATCAGCATGTAGCCCCAGCGGCACAACACGATGTCCATGCTCGCGGTCGGCAGGTCGATCCATTCGCCGCCCAGCACCTGGAAGCGGACGTTCGCGATGCCGAGCTCACCCGCCCGCTCGCGTGCCCCCTCGAGCATGCCCTCGGCCTGGTCGGAGATCAGCACCTCCCCGCCCGGGGCGACCAGCTCGGCCGCCAGCAGGCCGGTCTCCCCTAGTCCGGCCGCCAGCTCGAGCACCCGCTCGCCCGGCTGCGGGACGACGGCCTCCACCAGCCACTGGGCGACGGGCGCCCCGAAGCTGTCGATCTGCTCCCGCCGGCGGCGCCAGCCGTGGGAAGCGGCTTCCCAGTTGTCGATGCTCGCCCGGCGGAACTCTTCCGGATCCACGCTCATCCCAGCTCCCTGCGCAGGAGCTTGCCCGAGCGCGTCCTCGGCAGCGGCGTCGGCGACAGCGAGATCCGCTTCGGAACCTTGTAGGGGGCCAGCGCCCGTGCGCAGTGGGCCCGCAGCTCCTCCACGCCTCCCGCCTGATCGGGGCTCACCCCCGCGCCCGAGCCGTCCCGCGGACGCAGCACCACCACGGCGCTGACGGCCTCCCCCCACTGCTCGTCCGGGACGCCGAACACCCCGGCCTCCAGCACCAGCGGGTGACTCTCGAGCACCGACTCGACCTCCGCCGGCGCAACGTTCTCTCCGCCGCTGATGATCGTCTCGGCCCGCCGCCCCAGCACCGACAGCCACCCGTCACGGTCGAGCTCCCCGAGGTCACCGGTGTGCAGCCAGCCGTCGTCGGCGAGAGCCCCCGGCGCGACCGTGGGGCTCCGTACCAGGATCTCGTCGTCGGCCGCGATCTGCACGCGGGTGCAGAATAGTGGCGGCGCTGCGGCCGGTCGCGGGACCTGCCCGGACACCGACGCGGCGGGCACGGTGGCCACCTGCGAGCAGGCCTCGGTGAGGCCGTAGGTGAGGGCGGCCGGAACGCCGGCCTCACGGGCGCGCCGCAGCAGCGAGGGAGACACCGGGCCGCCACCGAGCAGCACGCAGCGCAGACCCGACACGCGCTCGAGGCCCGCGTCGAGCAGCCGCTTCAGGGTGGTGGCGACGAGGCTCACGACCGTGACGCGCTCCTCGCGCAACGAGTGCAGGACGGCGTCGCGCTCGAAGCCCTCGTGCACCACCGCCGTGGTCGCGTAGATCGCGCTGCGGATGAGGATCGAGAGGCCGCCCATGTGGGAGAGGGGCATCGCGCACAGCCAGCGCTCCTCGGCGGGGGCACCTAGCGCCACGGCCGACCCGAGGGCGCTCCACAGGAGGTTGCCGTAGGTCAACTCGACCTCCTTCGGCGCGGCGGTGCTGCCCGAGGTGTGCATCACCAGCGCGGTGGCATCGAGGTCGTGGCCGCCGGCGCGCGGCCCCCGGCCGCCGGCCCCGCCCGGCGCCGCAGGCAACGGCTCCTCCAGCACGATCCCGCAGCCGCGGCGCACCTGCTCGCTCTCGGCCTCGGATAGGCGCGGGTCGATCGGCACGACGGCGACGCCCAGCAGCAGGCACGCGTGCAGCGCGCGGGCGAAGTCGAGACCTGCGGGAAGCGCGATCCCGACGCGCGTGCCGGGGCTCGCGCCGAACCCTGTGAGCTCGGCCGCACCCTCGCGGGCATCGGCGTGAAGCTGTTCATAGGAGAGGCTGCCAGCGTGCGTCTCCACGGCAGGATGCCCCGGGCGCGCAGCGGCGGCGCGGGCGAGCCATCCGTCGACCACCATGGCGCACAGGCTAGCCTTCGCCCGCGTGAGCACCACCTGGACCACGGCGGACTCGAATGTCTTCACCGACATCCGCTATGAGAAGTCGCAGGCGCCCGACGAGGGGATCGCGAAGATCACGATCGCCCGCCCGGAGCTCCGCAACGCCTTCCGGCCGCAGACGATCATCGAGATCTCCCGCGCGATGGAGGACGCCCGCGAGGACCCCTCGATCGGGGTGATCGTGCTCACCGGCGAGGGCCCGGACGCGTTCTGCTCAGGCGGGGACCAGCGCGTGCGTGGAGACTCCGGCTACCTGCACGAGGACCAGTCCGGGCGCGCGGGGGTGGGGCGCTTCCACGTCACCGACCTGCATGTCCAGATGCGGCGGCTGCCCAAGCCGGTGGTGGCGATGGTCGCGGGCTATGCGATCGGCGGCGGGCACGTGCTGGCGCTGGTGTGCGACCTCACGATCGCCGCCGACAACGCCCGCTTCGGCCAGGTCGGTCCGCGCGTGGGTTCCTTCGACGGCGGTTTCGGCGCGGGCCTGCTGGCGAAGCAGGTCGGGCCCAAGCGCGCCCGCGAGATCTGGTTCCTGTGCCGCCAGTACTCGGCCGAGCAGGCCTACGAGATGGGGCTGGTGAACACGGTCGTGCCGCTCGAGCGCCTGGAAGAGGAGACGCTCGCGTGGTGCCGGGAGATGCTGGCCCTCTCACCGTTTGCGCTGCGCCTGATGAAGGCCAGCTTCAACGCCGCCGAAGACGGGCTGGCCGGGATCCAGCAGCTGGCGCACGACGCCAACCTGCTGTTCTACGGCAACGAGGAGGCCCAGGAGGGTCGCGACGCATACCGCGAGAAGCGCAAGCCGGACTTCTCGCGCTTCCCCAAGCGGGCCTAGCTTCTTGGGGACCGTTCGCATCTGGATCATGGCCGCGCGGCTGCGGACGCTGCCGGCCGCGATCGCTCCGGTGCTCGTGGGCACCTCGCTGGCCCTCGGCGCCGGGCACTTCGAAGCGCTGGCGTTCGTGGCGGCGCTGCTGGGCGCGATGTTCATCCAGGTCGGGACGAATCTGTCCAACGACTACTCCGACGCCCGCCGAGGGGCCGACACCGAGGACCGGCTGGGTCCCGTGAGGGTCACCGCCGGGGGGCTGGTGCCACCCGGGCAGGTGCTGGTGGCCACGTACGTGACCTTCGGGCTGGCGTGCGCCTGTGGCATCTACCTGATCGCCGTCGCCGGCTGGGAGCTGCTGGCCATCGGGGCCGCGTCGATCCTCGCCGGCGTGCTCTACACGGGCGGTCCGCGCCCGTACGGCTACGTCGGCCTCGGCGAGCTGTTCGTGTTCCTGTTCTTCGGGATCGTGGCGGTCACCGGCTCCTACTTCGTGCAGGTCCAGCAGCTCCCCTGGCAGGCGTTCGTGTGCGCGGTGCCCGTCGGGCTGCTGGCGAGCGCGATCCTGGTGGTCAACAACGTGCGCGACCTCGAGACCGATCGCCGCGCCGGCAAGCGCACGCTCGCGGTCAGACTCGGTCGCGAGCGCACCCGCCTGCTGTATGCCGCGATGCTCGCGGGCGCCTTCCTGTGCGCGCCGCTGCCGTGGCTGCTGGGCTCGATGGAAGCCTGGCTGCTGCTCCCGTGTCTGACGATCCCGCTGGCGCTGGCGCTGATCCGGGTGGTGCGCACGCGCACCGACGGGCCGGCGCTGAACGGGGCGCTGGCCCGCACCGGGCTGCTGCAGCTGCTGTTCTGCGTGCTGTTCTCCGCCGGCATCCTGGCCAGCTGAGGGATCCCCTCATGAGGTTCGAGCTCACCCGCAGGACGCTGCGGCTCGCCGCGCCGTTGCACACCTCCTTCGGGACCACCACCGAGCGCGAGCTCCTGATGCTGGCGCTGACGGACGAGCGGGGCGTGACGGGCGTGGGCGAAGCGGCGCCGCACGAGCCGTATGACGGCGTGCCCTTCGAGCGGGTGCTGGACGCGCTCGAGCACTACCGTCCGCTGCTGGAGGGCGCCCCCAGCGTCGCGACCGGGGTGCAGCTGCTCGAAGGATGCAGGGCGATCGATGACCTGCCGACGGCGCTGGCCGCGGTCGATATCGCGCTGTGGGATCAGGCGGGTCACAGGACGGGGCGCCCGCTGGCGGAGCTCCTGTGCGAGCAGCCGCCCCCCAGCGTGCCGGTCAACGCGACCCTGACCGCCGCGGATCGTGCCGGCGCAGCCGAGCAGGCCACCGCCGCGGCCCGAGCCGGCTTCGGTGTTGTGAAGGTCAAGGTCGGCGTGGGCGACGACGCCGGCCGGCTGGCAGCGGTGCGGGCGGCCGTGGGACCGTCCGTGGGCCTGAGGGTCGACGCCAACGGCGCCTGGAGCGTGCCGGATGCGATCGCCGCGATCGAGTCGCTGGAAGCCGTCGGCCTGGAGCTCGTCGAGGAGCCGGTCCACGGTCTCGATCAGGTGCGCCAGGTTCGCGAGGCCGTGCAGGCGCGCGTGGCGATCGACGAGACCGCCGCCGAGCCAGGAGCGCTGGGTGCGGGCGTCGCGGACGCGGTATGCCTGAAGCTCTCGCGCTGCGGGGGCATCAGCGGCCTGCTCGCCTCCGCCGCACTGGTGCGCGCCGGCGGCGGCGAGGTGTACCTGACCTCCGGCCTCGACGGCCCGGTGGGCGTGGCCGCCGCGGTACACGCCGCCGCCGCCCTGCTCACGAGCGGCCCGCTCGCCCATTGCGGGCTGGCGACGCTGTCGCTGTTCGAGGACCTCGAGGACCCCCTGCCCCCCCGCGACGGCGAGATCGCGCTTCCGGACGGCCCCGGGCTCGGGCTGGCGCCGTCGTCCTAGCCGGCGCCCCGCCCCGGGTTAGCCGTGCGGCTGCGGCCCGCCCTGCAGCACTCCCGCCAGCGCCCCCGGACACTCGAGTGCCAGCGCGTGACCGCCGTCGAGCACGTGCAGCCGCGCACGCGGGATCAGGGCCTCCAGCCTGCCGGCGATCGCGAGGTACTTTTCGTCGCGCGCGCCGGCTACGACGGCGACGGGCATCCGCAGCTCGTCGAGCCTGCCCCACAGGGGCTCCATCTCCCCCGCCCCGAGGCCCCGCATCACCCGAGCGAGGGCGAGGGGATCGTTGCGGCGCTGGTCCTCGCGGGCGAGCTCGGCGACGCGCAGGGGCTCGTCCGCGAACAGCGACTGGGCGCGCCAGCGCTCGATGAACTGCTCGTAGGGACCCGTCTCGAGCTCCCCCGCGAGCTGCTCGTCGGCGGCGCGGCGGCGCTCGCGCTCGCCGGCATCCTCGATGCCCGCGGTCGTGGACACCAGCACCAGCCGTCCGATGCGCTCTGGCGCCGCCAGCGCAGCCTGCAGGGCGATGCGCCCGCCGAGCGAGTAGCCGCACAGGGTGAAGCGATCCGGGGCGCGTTCCAGCACGTGCTCCACGCAGGCCGAGAACGTGATCGGCCCGTGGCCCGCGCTCGCCTCGCCGTGGCCGGGCAGGTCGAGAGCCAGGGGGCGATAGCGTTGCGCGTCGAGATGGGCCACGACGCCGTCCCACGCATGGCGGGTGCCGCCGAAGCCGTGCAGCAGGACGATGCTCTCCGGCACGGGCCGATCCTAGGGCCAGGCGGCCACCGGAGATCGCGCCCGTGAGCTCGACCACCGACACCTACGTGCTGCTGCGCGCGTTCGTAGACGAGCTCGTCCGCTGCGGCATGCGCCACGCCTGCACCTCGCCCGGGTCGCGCTCGGCGCCGCTGGTGCTCTCGCTGGCGCGGGATCCCCGCCTGCGCTGCCACTCGCACGTGGACGAGCGCTGCGCCGGCTTCTTCGCGCTCGGCCTGGCCAAGCGCAGCGGGCTGCCGGCGGCCGTGGCGTGCACCTCGGGGACCGCGGTGGCGGAGCTGGCACCGGCCGTGATCGAGGCACGTGAGGCGCGGGTGCCGCTACTGGTGCTGAGCGCCGACCGGCCCGCGGAGCTGCGCGAAAACGGAGCGGGCCAGGCGATCGACCAGCTGAAGCTGTTCGGGAGCGCCGCGAAGTGGTTCTTCGAGGTCTCGGTCGAGGGCAGCGCCGGGCTCGATCAGCTGCGCTTCATCCGCACGCTCGCCTGCCGTGCCTACTGGACCGCGCTGGAGGACCGCCCCGGCGCGGTGCACCTCAACTTCCCGCTGCGCGAGCCGCTGGTGAGCGACGAGGAGCTCCCCACCGACTTCAGCGGCCGCGCCGACGGGCGCCCGCATGTGAAACGCACGACCGGGGCACGGTCCTCCGCGAGCGCCGAACACGAGCTGCGCGAGCTCGCCGGGCAGAGCCGCCGGGGGGTGCTGATCGCCGGGCGCGACGAGCGTGGAGCGGGGCTGCCCGCGGCCGCCGCCCGCTTCGCGGCCGCCGCCGGGTGGCCGCTGCTGGCCGACCCCCTGTCGGGAGCCCGCCGCGGCGAGGCCGCCGTCGCCCACTACGACATGCTGCTGCGCGACGAGCGCTTCGCGGCCGCCCACGAGCCGGACCTCGTGCTGCGGGTCGGCGACCTGCCCGTGTCCAAGCCGCTGCGGGGGTGGCTGGCGGGGCTGGGGGCGAGCGAGCAGGTGGCGCTCGACCCCGAGGGCGCGTGGCAGGACCCGAGCTCGGTGCTCGGCCGCTCGCTGGTGACCGATCCCGCCGGGGCGCTCGAGCGGCTCGGGGAGGAGATCGGCGAGGCACCGGCGGGCGAGCGGCGCTGGCTTGAGGATTGGCGCCGCGCCGACGAGCTCGCGGCCGGGGCGCTGGCCGGGGTGCTCGAGGGCCACGCGCTGTGCGAGCCGGCCGTGGCCGCAGAGCTGGGGGCGCTGCTGCCCGGAGGGGCGACGCTGTTCGTCGCCTCCTCGATGCCGGTGCGGGAGATCGAGAGCTTCTGGCCCGTGCGCGAGGACCCGCCACGGGTGCTCTGCAACCGCGGCGCCAACGGCATCGACGGCACCGTGTCAGCAGCGTTCGGTGCGGCCGCCGCCGGGGGTGAGCCGATCGTGCTGCTGATCGGCGACGTCGCCCTGGCCCACGATATCGGCGGGCTGCTGGCCTCGAGGCGGCTGGGGATCGCCTTGACGATCGTGCTCGTCAACAACGAGGGCGGGGGCATCTTCGACTTCCTGCCCGTGGCGGGCATCCCCGACCAGGAGCTCTACGACGCCCACGTGGCCACGCCGACCGGGCTCGACTTCGCCCGCGCCGCCGAGCTCTACGGCCTGTATCACGAGCTCGCCGGGGACGTGGCGGCCTTCCGCGCCGCGCTGGGGCGGGCGCTGGTGGCCGGTCACTCCTCGATCGTCGAGGTGCGCACGCCGCGCGCGGGCAACGTGGGCCTGCACCGGCGGATCTGGGAGGCGAGCGCGCGGGCGCTCAGCCCGCAAGCAGCGGGAGCAGGGCCTGCAGCTTGATCTCGGTCTCCGCCAGCTCCCGCGCCGGGTCGGAGTCGCGCACGATCCCGTTGCCGGCGTAGCAGCGGGCTTCGGCGCCACGCAGCAGGGCGCAGCGCAGAGCCACGCACAGCTCACCGTCACCGTTGGCGTCGGTCCAGCCGACGGGGCCCGCGTACCAGCCGCGGTCGAGCCCCTCGAGGGCGGGGATCAGCGGCGCCGCCCGCTCCAGCGGCTCTCCGCCTACGGCCGGTGTGGGGTGCATCGCCTCGGCCAGCTGCAGGGTGTCCAGCGGGCCGGCGAGCTGGGCCCGGATCGGGGTGGCAAGGTGCTGGATGTTGGCGATCCGCACGAGCTGGGGCTCGGGCGCGGACGCCACCCAGATCGCGTGGGCGCGCAGCGTGCGCTCGATGCGCCGGGCCACGATCGCGTGCTCTTCGCGGTAGCTCGGGTCGCGCAGCAGCTGCTCGCCGAGGTGGGCGTCGACGGCGGGATCGGCGCTGCGCCGCGTGGAGCCGGCGAGCGCGAGCGTGCTGACGCGATGGCCCTCGCGGCGCAGCAGCAGCTCCGGGCTGGCGGCCACGAGCGTGGCCTCGCCGCGGCCCACGCAGAAGCAGAAGCAGGAGGGGAACTCCGCCCGCAGCACCCCTAACACGGCCGCCGGGTCATACGGCGCGGGCGCCTGCACCAGCACCTCGCGCGCGAGCACGATCTTCTGGAGCTTCCCCTCGCCGGCCAGCGCCACCGCCCGTGAGACCGCGTGTTCGTAGTGCTCGGGCGGCATCGCGCTGGCGAGCACGAACTCCCCCGCCGGGTCGGGGTCGAGCAGCGGCAGCTCCCGCACCCGCAGCTCCGCCAGGCGCTCGCTGAGCCGGCCCGCCAGGTCCTCCGGGAGGTCGTCCGGACAGGCCAGGGCCGTCAGCGTCAGCGCCACCCGGCGGCGGCCGGCGTGGGTGCCGCGGGCGATCGTCAGCTCGGGCACCGTCAGCGAGGCCGGCGGGAAGCCGCGCCAGTGCGGCGCCCGTGCTCCGTCGGCGGCGAAGGCGAAGCCGCCGAAGGCGACCAGCCCGGCGCCGGGGGGGCCGGCGGGGGTGTCCACGACCGCCTCCGCGCAGAGCCGGCGCCAGCGCTCGGCCACGCGCGAGAAGCGCGCGGGACCCGCGTCCTGGAGCACCACCGCCTCCCCAAGCCCGGCCAGCGCGGCCGCGCCGCGGTCGGGCTGCTCGAAGGCGAACCACTGCTCCCCCGGGCGCCGGGAGGCGCACACGATCTCCGCCGGACCGGTCTCGGCGGGCAGCTCGATCGAGATCCCGCCGAGCACCGGCGTCCCGCCGCGGCGTGCCCGCCGGACGGCGCCGCGCAGGTTTCGCTCGAGTCGCCCCAGCTCGTCGGTGCCGAGACTCAGGGGGGAGCTCGCGCGGGTGGCCCGCGTCAAGGGCGCTCTAGGTCTCGCTGCGTCCGCGCGAGATCGCGATCTCGCCGGTGCGCATCATCTCGATCAGACCGAAAGGAC
>Ga0335085_10003418_pt1 | contig 27547 bp, 27 predicted proteins | sample Lox_Sample_45_FD_206712 | JGI IMG/M metagenome (GOLD analysis project Ga0335085, IMG submission 206712) | Soil microbial communities from Loxahatchee National Wildlife Refuge, Florida, United States - Lox_Sample_4.5 | ecosystem: Environmental > Terrestrial > Soil > Wetlands | place: USA...
GCCGATAGAGCTCACCCACCGTAATCCAAGTGAACTGATCGTCAAATTCGCCGTTCGTCGCGGTGCTCGGAGTCGGCGTGTGCCAGACGAAGATCGGATCGCCGTTCAAGTTCGCCGCCTCGTCCGTTCCAGGTGTCTGGGCGCCGTTTTTCCCGGTCGAGAAGATGACCGCGGAGACAAGGTCCTGGCTCATGATCTGGTTCGCCGCTCCGCCGCAGTCAGCTCCGGAGATTCCGGTCGCAGATTTGCATATCAGCAAGTCACTCGGCTGACAGGAAATTCCGTTCGACTTCAGGTTTGAGGCGCTCGTGAAATAGGGTTGCGGATTTGGTGAAGGAGCGGGAGTCGGAGTGCCGGTGCAATTCGTGACTTTACCGGCGACCGCATAGCGAATGCGGTTGTTCCATGCATCGACAGCAAAGCCCTGAGAATCCACCTGCTGAAACCCTATTGTGCTCGCCGGAAGCAGGCCGAGGGTAACACCCGCATTGGTACCTCCGTAGTAGTCGGATACTGCGGAATCGTCCGCGCAGGCTCCGGTAGTCGCGTTGCGGACTTCGTTGCCGGTGACGATCGTCGTGCCGCCGGCGACCGCGTTCGCGCTGCGGGCGGGACAGGGCAGGCGGCCGTTCACGACGGCGAACGCGAGCACCAGCTCGCGCGCCTGGTCGAGGCGGCGCCGCGTTTCCTCGAAGTTGCGCTGCTCGGTCTGCGCCGAGAGCGTGTACATCGCGCCCGCGAGCAGAAGGGCGACGATGGCGAAGACGACCGCCAGCTCGGTAAGCGTGAAGCCCAACTGCACAAGGTGCCTTGCGGACCTCATCAGTTGGAGCTCAGCACCGCGAAGCGGTCGTTGAACGTGCGATTCGGGAGCAGAGCGGACGAGCGGACTTCGAACGGGGACGTGCCATCCGCGTTCGCGCCTTCCAGCCAGTCGCTCAGCGTGCCGTTCGGCCTCGCGGTCCCCGTCAGTGACCGACCCGACAATATGACGATCGCGCGCTGCTTGCCGGCGTCGACCATGTTGCTCGCGTCGGTGTGATAGTTGACAGTCAGGCAGGTGCCGCCGGTCGTGCAGGACTTCGCGCCGCTGGGCGCGAATCCGGGGGCGACGGCATAGTACGCGACCTCGTGCCACTTATTGCGCACGAACCAGCCATACGTGGGGTCGGTAGAGTCAAGCAGTGCGTGATCCTGCAACAACGGAAGCGGAATCGAGAGCGTGCTTTGCTTACACCCTAGGATCAGTGTCAGCGGCCAGATCAAGCCGCACGAAGCGCTACCGAACAGCAATCCGCTGCCGCTGTAGTTTACCGTTCCGCCGACAGTGATCGTTGCCGTCCCGCTCGCCCCGAGGACAGCCGAAATGCTGCGTCCGCCGGCCGAGACATTGGTCATCGCAAGCGCATCGAGCGTCGCCTGCGGGATCAATTTGCGCATGGCCATGCCCACGTTCGACGCGTCCACGGTGACCGAAAAGGAAGTGGAGCCCGGAGCGCAGCCGAAGAGCGAACAACGATAATAGAAGGTGCAATTGATCTGCCCACCCGAAATCGTGCAGCTCTCGGAGTAGGTCGTACCCCCCGACATGGACGGGTTCGACCATGAATTGAACGTCGGATTGCATCGCGGCGCGGTCGGGCCTGCTGTGCAGGCGACGCCGCTTCCGGGCGTAGTCTCGGAATAGACCATTGGCAGCAATCCCTGATAGGTCCCGCTCGCCCCTTGCATCGCGCTTGTCGATGGATCCGCGAAGGCCGCCGCGAAGGGCAGTGCAGGCGTGCTGGACGAACCCGACCACGATCCGCCGCTATACATTGATCTCAGGAGAGGCGCGATCTGGCGCTCGATCCGGTCCGCGATGGCGGCTTCAATTCCCGGCATCACGTCAGCGACGGTAACGCGCAGAACTTGATCGTTGAACGAGCCGCTCGGACCGGTGGTCACGAATGTGCTCCCGATCGCGTTCTGGCATTCGAGGTAATTGCCCGGATCCGGGGTTCCAGATGTAGGCCGAGTCTGATTCCTTGCGGCGCAGTTGGCTGCGCTTTGAACTGAGAACGCCGGACCGGGCGCGATGATCAGCGCGACGGAATCGTTCGCGACGCCGTCCACGGTGAGTTGCCCGGACGTGTTGGAGTTGATGGTGAGGTTGCTGCCTGAATACGCCCAACCGGGGGAGACCACGTACCAAAGCGGCTCGCCGGAAGCGTCCACCAGCTTGTCCAGGCCGAGGGTTCGCCAGGGAAAGCGGCCGACGGCGGGCAGCGTGCAGGTGCCCGCGGCCGTTCCCTCGGTCGATGGGTTGTCGAAGGAGCCCGGCGCCTCGGGACACGGCAGGCGGCCCGGATTGTTCTCGGCAGCATCGGCCGCGTCGTTGGCGACATAGCCGATGAGCGCCTGCTTGGCGCGGTTCAGCACCTCGGCATTCCGGTCGCGCACCACTGCGGTCATGAGGCCGCTCTCGGCGTGTAGCCGCTTGACCATGTACCAGGAGGCGCCGAGCGCGATTACCGCCAGCAGGGCGATGAGGGCGACTCCGCGTTGCGAGCGCCTGCGCACGCGGCTCACCTCCGACGTTCCGTTCGGGCCGGATCTACCTTGATTTCGCCGTTGCCGAGGACGTCGTGCACCTCGCCGCTGCCGCGGTCGAGCGACTCGCCGACTTTGAGGTCGCGGTGCACGTCGGACTCGCCGACCGTGACGGAGACGCGCGCCGGCGCGGTCGGTGCGCCGGGCTCGATGCGCGCGCCTTCGGCCTGCGCGCCTTCCGGCAGCGGCTGGCCGTTGACCCAGATCGTCGAGTTGCCGTGCGAGCGCCGCACCACGCCGTTGATGCGCGTGACGGGAGACTCGACCACCGGCGCGGCGGCGGGCCGGTCAGGCACCCGCGCCTTGCGCCGCGCGTCGAGCGCCGCGCGCTGCTCCGGCGTGAAGAACAGGCGCCCGAGCTCCTGCGCCCGGACCGCGGCGGGCGCGAGCAGCGCGAGAGCGAGCAGGAGCGAAGCGGCGCGGCTCATGATTTGGCGGCGTGGTCGAGGATGGTGATGAGGTCGATCTCGCAGGTCGCACGCAGCCGCGGCACGATCGAAGTACCGGTGGGCGCGACCCCGGTGCGCGACATCGAGCAGCTTTGCACCGAGTAGTACGCGTTGCCCGACTCGCGCAGGTCGTGCAGGAAGGTGAGCAGGTCGCCTTCGTGCAGCAGCGCGATGTCCACCTTCATGGTGCTGGCGAAGAAGTCGACGTTAGCCGGCTTGCCCGGGACCGACTTGAGCAGCCGCTGGCGCTCGACGACATAGCGCAGGTCGAGCAGCTCGCGCGAGGTGCGGATGCGGGTCATGGCGTCGGCCCACTCGAGCCGGCGCTCCTCGCCCAGGATATGCAGGCTCTTGAGCCGGCGGTAGATCGCCAGCTTGTCGTTGACCTCTTTCTCCTCCTCGGCGATGCGCGTCAGGCGCTCGCGGGCCTGGGCGCGCTGCGACCGCGCCTGCGCGAGGTCGAGGCCGGCGCGGACCTTCCCCTGCTGCGCCCAGACGATCATTCCGGCGCCCACACCGAGCAGCGCCAGCAGCAGCAGCAGCGGCAGCGCCAGCTTCTTCAGCTCCGCAGAGGTGAAGTTCACTTCAGCTCCCGCCCGATCAGGATCGTGAAGCGCGGCGCCTCGGTGCCCTCGGTGGAGCCGATGTCGCCGGTCAGGGTGCCCTCGGGCGTGACGTCGAACGGCAACTGGGTGCGCAGGATGCGCCACGCCGGGTCGGTGCGCAGCGCCTGCGCGAAGCTCTGCACTTCCGCCGTGATCGCCCGGTAGTCGGAGCGTTTGATTGCGTTGACGTGCCCGCTGACCTCCAGCGTCTGAAGCACGCCCTTGAGCGGCGCGTCGCCCGCCGCTGCCGCCGACGCGCCCTCGCGCGCCTTGGCCCGCGCGGAATTCTCGACCTGCCAGCGCAGCGACTCGAGCTCGATCTGCGGGAACTTGTCCACCACCTGCGACAGATAGACGAGCGCCGGCTCGGGCGAGGCCGAGTGCGCGGCGATGCGCAGGAACTCGACCACCGTCGCCTTCAGGTTGTCCGAGGAGGTCTGGGTCACTGGAAACGACGCCGTAATGCGCTGGTACTGCTGTGAGTCCGCGTCGGCCTCGCGCCGCTGCGTCGCGGCTTGGTCGCGCAGCGACATCGCGTCGTACCACTGCAGGCCCGCGACCGCCGCGCAGGCGAGCAGGCCCGCGGCGCCTGCAACGGCGATCCCGCGCTGCAGCCGCCATAGCACGTACGCGCGCCGATCCTCGAGGCGCGCGAACTGGTCCTTGGGCGGATGGCGTACCGCGAGGTGCAGGAACGGCGTCTCGCCCACGGCGTCGCGCGCGACGCGCTTGCAGCCGACTTTGCGCGCGGCCTCCTGCAGCTCTACCGTGATGAAGGAGAGGCGCGCGTCCGAGACCAGCGCGCGCTCGAAGGCCGCGCGCTGGCCGGTCGGCGCGATCGCCAGCACCTGGACCGGCGGAGCTTCGCGCGGCAGCGCCCGCAGCGTCGTCAGGTATTGCGCCAGGCGCAGCGTCTCGGCGCGCACGAAGGCGGCCAGGGCGTCGGGGGTCATGTCCGCGACGCGCTCGAGGCGCGCGAAGCGCAGCCGGCCCTCCTCGACGTAGCACTGACGCAGCCCGGCGCTGTCGGCGGTGACCACGAACGTGCGCCCGCCGCGCACGCCGAGGCGCGCGGCCAGCACCGGCGCCAGCAACGGCACCGAAAAGACCCCCGACAGCCGCGCCCCCGCCTCGACGAGCGCGTCGAGCCATGGCGTGAACTGCTGCGTGTTGGTGAACGAGGCGAGCAGCAGGCGCTCGGTGCGCCGCTCGCCGCTCGCGTAGCCGAGCGGCAGCGCGGCGGCGAGGCGGGTGTCGCGATAGCGTTGCGCCAGGCGCCGCTGCACGACTGCCTGGCGGTCGCCGCCGCGCAGGTAGGGGATCTGATCTTCGTGGAAATCCTCGCCCGCGAGGTCCGCCAGCACATAGACCAGTGCGCCGCGCCGCCCCTGCAACCGCGCGCGGAACGCGGCCAGCCCCTCGTCGCCCGCCGGCAGCCGGGCCTCGAGCTCGAGCGCCCCGCCCGACCAGCGGTACAGCGCGTGCTCGGCGGCGGTGAAGTAGAGGACGAGCTTCGCGGACACGCGCTAGTACTTCATCTTCGAGATGGTGTCGTACACCGGGCCCAGCACCGACAGCATCACCCAGCCGAGGATCAGCCCCAGCACCAGCGTCATCGCCGGCTCGATCATCGCCTGGATCTTGCCGATGCTCTCGCGCACCTCGCGGTTGTAGAAGTAGCTCACGTTGAGCAGCGCGCGGTCGAGCGCGCCGGTATTCTCGCCGATGCGCAGCATGCGGATCACCAGCGCCGGGAACAGACCCACGTCGGTGAACGCCGCAGTGAGGTTCCTGCCCTCGGCGATCTGCTGGCCTGCGGTGCGCAGCGCGTTCTCGAGCGGGCGGTTGCCGACGATCTCCTCGGAAGAGCGGATGGCGTCCAGCACCGTGATGCCCGAGCCGTACATCAGCGCGAAGCTGGAGGCGAAGCGCGACAGGATGATCTTGCGCAGGATCGGCCCGATCAGCGGGAACCGCAGCTTGAGGTCGTCGAGCGCGTAGGCGACCGCGGGATTCGCCTTGGCCGCGGCCTTGAGGCCGAACCAGAGCACGAACGGTGCGGCGGCGACGCCCCACCAGTAATTGACGAAGAAATTGGAGACCTGGATCAGGATGCGCGTCTGCAGCGGAATCTCCTGCCCCATGTTGCGGATGAACCCGGTCATCTGGGGCACCAGGTAGATCATGAGAAAGAACGTTACCAGCACCACGATGCTGCCGACGAACGCGGGGTACATCAGGATCTTCTTGGTGTGCGCGGAGAGCTCATCCTCCCACTTCAGCGATTCCGACAGGCTCTTCAGCACGTCCGGCAGCTTGCCGGTCTGCTCGCCCGAGCGCACCAGGCTCACGAACACCTTGCTGAACACCTCGGGATAGTCGGCGAGCGCCTGCGAGAGGCCCTTGCCGCCCTCGATGGTCTCGATGAGCCCGGCGACGACCTCGCGGAAGCGGATGTTCTCGATGCTCTCGCGCAGATCGACCAGGCCCTCGACGATCGGTACCCCGGCGCTGGTCAGCTGCTCGAGATGGAAGCAAAAGTTGATCAGCTCCTGCCGCTTGACGCGGGCGCCGCCGATGAGTCGGCTTTTCTCGCGGCTCGGCGCGCCGGTGACGAGGTCGAGGCCCATGCGCGAGAGACGCTGCTCCAGGTCGAACAGGTTGCCCGCGTCAACGCGCCCGAGTATGGCCTTGCCCTGAGCGTCGATTGCCTTGTAGGTATAGAGGGGCATGCGGGTCAGGTCGATCGTTCTGCAGGTCTAGCGCGTTCGAGCCTGAATCGAAAGCACCGGGGGGGTACGGGGGGATTCATCCCCCTGTTCCTATCACGCCATCCGGTCGGTGAGGTCCACCACGCGCATCAGCTCGTCGAGGCTCGTGACCCCGCCGCGCACCAGGCGCACGCCGTCGTCGGCGAGCGTCTTGAAGCCCTTGGCGCGCGCCGCTGTCAGGATCTCGCGCGCCGTGGCGCGCCGCGCCACCAGCTCGTCGATGGTGCCGTCCACCTTCAGGATCTCCAGGATGCCGACGCGCCCGCGGTAGCCCTGGTAGTCGCACTGCTCGCAGCCGACGGCGCGGAACAGCGCCGCCGGCTCGGTCGGCGTGATCCCGAGCAGGCGCCGCTCCTTGACGTCCGGATCGTAGGACTGGCGGCAGGTGCGGCAGAGCTTCCTCACCAGGCGCTGCGCGATCACGCCGATGATGTTGCCCGCCATGATGTCCGGGACGATGCCGATGTCGAGCAGCCGCGGGAATGCGCCGACCGCCGAATTGGTGTGCAGCGTGGTGTAGACCTGGTGGCCGGTCATCGCGGCGCGAAACGCCATCTCGGCGGTCTCCTCGTCGCGCACCTCGCCCACCAGGATCGCGTCGGGGTCCTGGCGCATCAACGCGCGCACGCCGTTGGCGAAGTCGAGCTTGGCCGCTTCGGCGACCGAGGTCTGGCGAATCAGCGTCATCGGGTACTCGACCGGGTCTTCCAGCGTCATGATGTTGATGCCGTCGGAATTGATGTGGTTCAGGATCGAGTAGAGAGTGGTCGTCTTGCCGCTGCCGGTGGGGCCGGTGACCATGATGATGCCCTCCGGGCGCGCGATCATCTTCTTCAGCAGCTCCAGCTGCGCTTCCTCCAGCCCCAAGCGCTCGAGCGGCACGATGCCCTTCTGACGGTCGAGGATGCGCAGCACCACGTTCTCGCCGTGGGTGGTCGGAAGGCTCGCGACGCGGAAGTCGACCACGCGCCCGGACATGGTGGCAGAGATGCGGCCGTCCTGCGGGGCGCGCGTCTCCGCGATGTTCATCTTCGCCATCACCTTGAGGCGCACCGCCATCGCGGGCCAGTAGGTCTTGTGCAGGCTGCGGATCTGCCGCAGCACGCCGTCGATGCGGTAGCGGATGCGCAGGAAGTTCTGCTCGGGCTCGAAGTGGATGTCGGAGGCGGCACGCTCGACCGCGTCGGCGAGCAGCGCCGAGATCAGCCGCACTACCGGCTGCGAGTATTCGTCGCCCTCGGCGATCGAGGTGTAGTCGACCTCGCCGGTCTCGATCTCTCGCAGGATGCCGTCGATCGAGAACTCGTGGCCGTAGTAGTGCTCGATCGCGCGCTCGATCTCGGAGTCGCCGGCGAGCCGCAGCTCGATCTCGACGTCGCCCTTGAGGTGCGCGCGCAGCTGGTCGACGGCGACGATGTTGTTGGTATCGGCCAGCGCGACGATGAACTTGCGGGCCTGGCGGTCGTGCGCCACCGGGAAGATGCGGTAGCGGCGCGCGAGCTCCCTCGGCAGCATCTTCAGCGCGGCGGGGTCGACGATGATGTGCGCGAGGTCGACCGACTGCAGCCCCAGCTTCTCCGACAGCGCATCACGCAGGGTCGCCTCGGAAACGAAGCCGAGCTGCACCAGCAGGCGCCCGACCGGCAGATGGGACTTCATCTGCTCGAGCAGGGCGATGCGAAGCTGATCCTCAGTCAGGATCCCCTGGTCGATCAGGATCTGGCCGATGTGGCGCTTGGCCTGGGGATTCGTGGGCGAATTCATCCAGCGTCAATGATACCCGGGCGGCCGTTTCGCCGCAGTGCAAAATACTGTCAGTGCGAGAGCTGCTGCACGCGCGTGCGCGCGGCCTCGAGCGGAAAGCCGGCGGTGTGCTTCTGCGCGAGGTCGATCGCCTGCCGGTAGTACTCGAGCGCCTGTCGCGCCAGGCGCAGGTGATCGAGGCTCACCGCGAGATTGAACGCGAGGTCCGGGTTTGCCGGGTCGGCGGCGTAGGCCTTGAAGTACGCCTGCTGCGCGTCGGCCCAGCGGCCCTGCAGCGCGTACTGGTTGCCGAGCGTGAAAAACAGCGCGCTCGACTCTCCGGTCTCGGCGAGCAGCGTCTTGACGCGGCTCTCGACCTGCACCGGATCGAGCTGCTGGCTGCGCAGGGCGAGCGCACCCGCCTGCGCGTGCGGCTCCCGCGGATCGGCGCGCAGCACGCGCTGGTAGTAGCCGTCGGCGTCGTCGTAGCGGCGCTCGCGCATCGCGATCGCCGCCATGCCGAGCAACGCGTCGCGGTTCGCCGGCTCCTCGCGCAGCGCCTCGGCGTACTCGCCGCGCGCCGCGCCAAGATCGCCGGACTCGTACGCGGTGTAGCCGGCGGCGACGTGCGGGTTGACCTGCGTGCGGGCGCGGTTGATGCTCACGGCGCGATCCTCGCCGGCGTCAGCGCGCGTTGCTTTCGGCGCCCGGGCGCGCGGTGCCGCCTGCCGAGGTGCTTCCGCTGCCGCAGGTGCCGCGGGAGCAGCGGCGATCTCAGGCTTCGCCGCGGCCGGCGGCACTACCGGAGCGCTCGCCGGCGCCGTAGGCGCCGCAGACGCGGGCGCCGGCGCTGCGCCAGGGGCAGCCGCCGCCCCCGGCAATCCCGGAATCGCCCCCACCCCTTCGACGGGCTTCGACGCAGCCGCGGGCGTCGCGGCCGACGCCGCGGCCGCCGGCGCCGCGGCGGCGATCTCGTTGCCCTGGCTTGGCGGGTGCGCGTTGTATAACGACGGTGCGGGCCGCAGCTGGATCCAGAAGTAGGCGATCGTGCCGACCGCGAGCGCCCCGAGCACGCCCATCGTGACGTAGAAAGGCAGGCGCGGGTTCGGCTCGCGGAACTTGGCCTCGAACACGCGCTGCGCCGCCGCCCGGTCGGAGCCCGCGCCGCTCGCCGGCGGCTCCGCGCCGCGCGCCGGCTCGCGCCGCGTCGCCGGCTCGCGCCGCGTCGCCGGCTTCGGCTCGGGCGCGGCAGCCGGCTCCTCGGCGAGCGCGAGCGAGGGCCCGCCAGGCCGCTCCGCGGCAGACGGCAGGTCATCGCCCATGATCTCCAGCGGCGTCGAGGCAATTTCGGGAAGCTCGTTTCGCGTGGTCACGTGCTCGCGTTGCTGCGCCACAGTCGCGTCCGGATCGGGCGGGGCGCCGGCATCCGCGGCGCCGCCCTTGGCGCTGCGCTGCGCCTCCTCCTTCGCCTTCTCCGCCTTCTTCAGCGCCTCGAGCAGCAGGCTCATGTCATTTGCCGTCCGGCGCCTTGCTCGGATTCGGCTTCAGGAAATAGTTGTTGCCCGGGACCAGCTCGCGCAGGCTCGAGTAATCGCCCTCGATGCTCGGGTCGCGGATCACGATCGGCCGCAGGAAGATCACCAGCTCGGTCTTCTGGTTCAGGTCCTTGCGCTGCTCGAGCAGCTGGCCGATGCCCGGTATGCTGCGCACGCCGGGAATCTGGTCCTCGATCTTGGTCACCGAGTCCTGGATCAGCCCGCCGAGCACCGCCGTCTGGCCGCTCTGCACGCGCATTACCGACTCCATCTCGCGCGTCTGGATCACCGGGATCAGGCTCGCGATCGCCGGGGTCGAGCAGTTGTTGACGCCGAGGCCGCAGGGGTTGGCGAGCGAGGGATTCGGGTCAGCAACGTCGGTCAGCTTGCGCGAGACCGTCGGGCGGATGTCGAGCAGCACGGTGTCGTTCTCGCTGATCTGCGGCACCACGCTCATGATGAATCCGACCGGCACCGAATTCGGCGTCGTGGTAAACGTGGTGACCGCGGGAGCGTTGGCCGAGGCGACCGTGTTCGCCTGCACGGTGAAATAGACCAGGTTGTCCACCACCTTCAATATCGCGGTCTGGTTGTTGAGAACGCTGACCTTGGGACTGGAGAGCACGCGCACGTCGCCGAACGATTCGAGCAGCTTGAGGGTGCCGGAGAGACCGAGACCCGGGCCGCTGCCGAAGGACAGGACGAAGGCGTTGGTGTTGATGCCCGCCGGCGTCGCGCCGGAGGCCTGCGAGAAGCCGAAGCCGGAGCCCCGCAGCAGGCGCTGCCAGTCGATGCCGCGCTGGTACTGGTTGTTGAGCTGGACCTCGGCCACCGTCGCTTCGATCAGCACCTGGCGCTTGGCGCTCGCCATCACCTGATCGAGGAACTCCTGCACCTTGGCGTGCTGGCGCGAGGTGGCGCGGATACTGAGCACGCCTGCCTCCGGGTTCGCGATCACCGAGGCCGCCTCCCGGAATTCCACCGCCGGCCGCGCCGCCTGGGAGGCGGCCGCAGCGGGCGCGCCGCCCGTTGCCGCAGGGGCGGCGCCGGCAGCAGCGGCGCCCGCCGCTGCCGCCGCAGCGCCGCCCTGTTGCGCCACCGGGATGATCTTGTCGGTTTCGCGCAGCAGATCCTTTACGTTGGCGACCAGCGTGTCCCAGAACTTGTTGTTCGAGACCGTGCGTATGATCGATGTCGAATTGTTCTGGGTCGCCGAGGCGCCGCCGGCGCCGGTGCTTACCGCGCCGGTGCCGCTCACTTGCGTCGAAAGATTGGTCTGGCTGATCGTATCGCGAGAGAGATTGACGTAGTCGATGCGGTAGACGCGCAGGTACGGCGTATCGCGCATCACGGTCAGGGTCCCCCCTTCGAGCTGATAGCGCATGTCTACCTGGCGCGAAATGCGCTCCAGCAGCTCCGGCAGAGTCTGGTCGATCGCGTTGAGCGTCACCGTGCCGCTGAGGCCCGGGTAGATGTCGACATTTAGCTTCGCGTCGCGTGCAAGCGCGAACAGCAGGTCGTGCACGGGCACGTTGTTGACGACGACACTATAGGTTTCCGGCCGCGGCCGCGCCGCAGGCGCGGGCAGCAGCGGGGCGACCTGCACCGGCTGCGGGATCGTGCCGGGCGGCGGCGGCGCCTCGGACTGGATGTGCGCGGGGGAGGGTTTGAGCGGCGTCTGACCGCAGCCGGCGAGCGCCAGGATGAAAATCGCCGTGCTGGCCCTGGCGCCGCGCGCGACCACCCCCCTGAAGTGACCCATCTAACTAGGATAGCACGCTTCGTATCTGAAGAAGCCGTCCTAACCGATTGTCCGCATGACGTTTTCTGACTTTCCGCCGGCTCAAACCGAGGTCCGCAGCTCCTCGTAGCTTCGCAGGATGAACTTGAACGCTTTCTGGTATTTCGGCGGCAGGCGCGCAGCGGCGTCGGCGGCTGCGGCGCGGGTGGGGAAGGCGCCGAACACCACGCGCAACTGGTAGCGCGATCCCGTAGCGATCGGGATCAAGTACAGCTGCCCCAGCGGTACCAGCTCGCGCGCGCGCAGGAGAAATCGCTCGGTGCGCGCCGGGTCGCTGTTCTCGGCGACGAACAACTCGATGCCGTAGTCGGAATCGGGGGCGCCGAGCAGCATCTCGCGGGTTGCGGCAAGCCGCTCGCGCAGCAGCTTCTGCCCGCCGTCTCCGTAGCCGTCGAAGCGGTGCAGCTGCTCAGGCGCGAGCGCGGCGGGCGCCGGCGCCGCGGACGACGGCGCAGCCTTCGGCGCCGGCGTAGCGGACGGCGCTGCCGTGGTAGCGGGCGCCGCGGCGGCCGGCCCCGTCGCCGGGCCGGGTGCGGGCGCAGGAGCCGCCGGCACAGAGGGCGCAGGCGCCGCCGGCACTGGGGCAGACGGCGTCGCCGAGGACGGAGGGGCTTTGGTGTCGGGCTCCGCAGCGGCCGTCTTGGAAGGCGCAGGCACCGGCGGCGCGGCGTTCGACGGAACCTGCGTCGCCGCCGCCCGCGGCGCGGCTGGCGGGGCCGGGGCGGGCGTAGCGGCGCGATGCGGGAGCGGGGCCTGCGTGCCGCGACCGAGCCACGCGTACACCGCGCCGCCGAGGGCGAGGCCAACGAGCACGAGCCCCGCCGCGCGCAGCGCCGCCGGGCGCCGGGCGCCGCCGATCGGCGCGAAGTCCGAGTCGCGCACGGCCGCGCGCACCTGCCGGGGCGTGACCGCGTGCGCTCCCGCGGCGAACGCCGCGAGCAGCGACTTGTCGGCGAGCACGTTAATGCGCCGCGTCAGCCCGCTCGAGGCGCGCGCGATCGCCGCGATCGCCCCGCGCGAGAAGACCTCGGGCCCCTTGTAGCCCGCCGCGCGCATGCGGAAGGACACGTACTTGCCGACCTCCGCCTCGAGCAGCGGCCGGGTGCGGAAGCTGTGCGTGATCCGGTCCTTCAGTTGGCGCATGCTCGGCTTGGCGAGCGTGTCGTCGAGCTCCGGCTGGCCGAACAGCGCGATCTGCAGCAGCTTGTGGCGGCTCGACTCGAGGTTCGACAGCAGCCGCACCTGCTCCAGCGTTTCCTCGGGCATGGCGTGCGCCTCGTCGATCAGCAGCACCACGCGCCGGCCTCCGGCGTAGAGCTCGATCAGCCGCCCCTGCACTTCGCGCAGCGCGCTGGCCGGCGCCCCCTCGGCGGCCGCGGGGCGGCCGAGCTCGTCGGCGATGGCGCCCAGGATCTCGCTGCGCGAGTACGAGGGATTGGCGAGGAACACGGTCTCGACTTCGCGCGGCAGGCGCTCGATCAGCACGCGGCACAGCGTGGTCTTGCCGCTGCCGATCTCGCCGCTCACCTTGACGATGCCCTCGTCGTGCAGGATGGCGTACATCAGGCCCTCGAGGGTGGCGCCGCGGTCGGCGCCGTCGAAGAAGAATTCCGGGTGCGGCGTGATGCGGAACGGCGCTTCCGCGAGGCCGAAATGCTCGAGGTACAGCGCCACCCTTAGCTCCTCCTGGCCGGGGGAGCGGGCTCGGGGGAGCCGCCTTGAGGTTCCCCCGAATCCGACGTCATCCGGCTGTACAGCGTGGTGCGGTTCACCCCGAGCAGCTTCGCCGCCTGGCTGACGTTGCCGCGCGTGAGCTTGAGCGCGGCCTCGATGTAGCCGCGCTCCAGCGCGCGCAGTATCTCGTCCAGGCGCACGCCCCGGCTGCGCTCGAGGTGGCGCAGGGCCTGCTCGATCACGTCGCCGCCGACGCCGGCCGCCGTCGGCGCCGATTCCGGCTCGAGGTCGAACTCGGGCTCGAGCTCCGCCGGGCCCAGGGTGCGCCCCGGATGCTTGGTGGTGAGGCGGATCGCGATGTTGCGCAGCTCGCGCACGTTGCCCGGGAAGGGATACGCGAGCCAGCGTCGCTCGGCCTCGGCGTCGAGCGAGAACGGCGCCACGCCGGCCTGCTCGGCGTAGAAGCGGCGGAAGTGCTCGAGCAGCAGCAGCTTGTCGCCCTCCATCTCGCGCAGCGGCGGCACCGCGAGCGTGAACACCGAGAGGCGGTGGTAGAGGTCCTGGCGGAAGGCGCCCTTGCGCGCCGCCTGGCGCAGGTCGCGGTTGCTCGCCGCGATCACGCGCGCCCGCGAGACGCGGCTGGCGGTGTCGCCGACGCGCTGGTATTCGCCGTTCTCGAGCACCCGCAGCAGCTTCGCCTGCAGCTCGAGTGGCAGCTCGCCGATCTCGTCGAGGAACAGCGTGCCCTCGCTCGCCTCCTCGAAGTAGCCCGGCTTGTTGGCGAGCGCGCCGGTGAACGCGCCCTTCACGTAGCCGAACAGCGCCGGCTCCACCAGCGTCGGCGCGATCGCCGCGCAGTTCAGCGCCAGGTACGGCTTGCCGGCCCGCGCCGACAGGCGGTGCAGGCTGCGCGCCACCATCTCCTTGCCGCTGCCGGACTCTCCCTCGATCAGCACCGGGAACGGCGACTCGGCGAACTGCGCCAGCTGGCTCTTCAGCTTCATCAGCGCCGGGCTCTGCCCGATCAGCTCCTCGGCGGCGCGCAGGTCGCGCCGCTCGGCGCGCATCTCCGCGTCGCGCACGGCGAGCGCGCGCGCCAGGATCCACTTCAGCGCCGCCGGGTCGCACGGCTTGGGAACGAACTCGGCGGCGCCCAGTGCGCGCGCGTGGCGCGCGTGCGCGTCGTCGTTCTGGCCGGACAGCACGAAGATGCGCATGCCGCGCGAATGCGCCAGCAGGTCCGCGATCAGCCGGAAGCCCTCGTCGGGCTGGTGCGGGGTCGGCGGCAGGCCGAGGTCGACCAGCGCGAGCTGCGGCGCCTCGGGCAACTGGCGCAGCAGGTCGATGGCGTGGGCGCGCGACTCGCACACCAGCACCTCGTACTCGGCGCCGAGCGCGAAGGCGAGCGTGTCGGTGATCAGCGCGTCGTCGTCGACGATCAGCAGCCGGGGCCGGCCTTCAGGCGTGGACTGTAGCGGAGCCGACATCGCTGCGGATGCAATTGAGGAAGGCGCGCTCGAGGTCGGGGCCTCCGAAGCGTTCGCGCAGCGCCCCCGGCGACCCGGAGAAGCGGACCGCGCCGCGATCGAGCACCACGATCTCGTCGCACAGCTGCTCCACGTCGGCGAGCACGTGCGAGGTGAACAGCAGCGCGCGCCCCGATGCGCGCAGGCGCGCAAGCACCGACTTCACGGCGACGCGGCTGGCGGGATCGAGGCCGCTCATCGGCTCGTCGAGCACGTACAGGTCCCGTTCCTGCAGCAGGCAGGCGGCGAGGCCGAGCTTCTGCGTCATGCCCTTGGAGAGGTGGCGCGCCGGGCGCTCCAGCGCCGCCGGCTCCAGCTCGAGCTCGGCCGCGAGCGCGCGGGCGCGCCCGGCGTCGTAGCGCGCGCCGGCGAGCGTCAGCGTCAACTGCAGGAACTCGCGCCCGAGCAGGTAGTAGGGCGGCGCGAAGCGCTCGGGCACGAATGCGAGGCGCCTCCGCGCCCGCGGCTCGGCGCTCGGCACCCCGAACACCTCGATGCGGCCCGCGTCGGGGGCGCAAAGGTCGAGCGCGCAGCGCAGGAAGGTGGTCTTGCCGGCGCCGTTGGCCCCGACCAGCCCCAGGGCGCCCCGCGGCGCGAGCTCGAGCCCGACGCCTTCGAGCACGCGCTGCCCGCCGAGTCGCTTGACCACGCCCTCGGCGCGCAATGCGGCGGTAGTCGGCTCCAGCATGGTCGCGATACTATAATCCCGCCTTCGCTTCCGCATCCTCCCCCGCCTTGGACCGCGACCCCATCGTCGAGATCAAACGTGTTTCGTTCGGCTACGAGCGCGCGCGGCTGGCGCTGGACGACGTCAGCCTGGCGATCGCGCCCGGCAAGGTGGTCGCGATCATGGGGCAGTCGGGGTGCGGCAAGACGACGCTGCTGCGGATCCTCGCCGGGTGGCTGCGGGCGGGCGCCGGCGCGGTGCGGGTGCTCGGCCAGGACGTCAACGCGCTCGACGGCGCCGGCATCTTCGCGCTGCGCCGGCGCATGGGCATGCTGTTCCAGTTCGGCGCGCTGTTCACCGACATGACGGTGTTTGACAACGTCGCCTTCCAGATGCGCGAGCATACGGACCTGCCCCCGGAGCTGATCGAGGATCTTGTGCTGATGAAGCTGGAGGCGGTCGGGCTGCGCGGCGTGGCGGGGCTGATGCCGTCGGAGCTCTCGGGGGGCATGGCGCGACGGGTGGCGCTGGCGCGCGCCGTCGCGCTCGATCCGCAACTGATGCTGTACGACGAGCCCTTCACCGGGCTGGACCCGATCTCGCTCGGCGTCACCGCGCGCCTGATCCGCACGCTGAACGATTCGCTGGGGCAGACGTCGATCCTCGTCAGCCACGACGTCGCGGAGTGTTTCGACATCGTCGACTACGTCTACATGATGTCCCCGGGGCACATCGTCGCCCAGGGCACGCCCGCGGAGCTGCGCCGCTCCAAGGAACCGTTCGTGGTCCAGTTCGTGCGCGGCGAGACCGATGGCCCGATCCCGTTTCAGTACCCCGCGCCGGAGGCGGCCGTCGACTACGCCGGAGCGGCTCCGAATGGCTGACCGCGCCCAGCCCGGCGGCCTGCGCCATCTGCTGGAGCGGCTCGGGCAGTCCGTCACCGCCAAGCTCTGGCGCCTCGGCTTCGCGGCGCGCTTCTTCGGCTACCTGCTGATGCATTCGGGCACCGCGCTACGCCGCTTCGGCCTGACGGTGCGCGAGATCTATTTCGCCGGAGTGCTCTCGCTCATCATCATCCTGGTGTCGGGCCTGTTCGTCGGCATGGTGCTAGGTCTGCAGGGCTACGACACCCTGCAGCGCTACGGCTCGTCGGAGGCGCTCGGCATCCTGGTCGCGCTGTCGCTGGTGCGCGAGCTCGGCCCGGTGGTGTCCGGGCTGCTGTTCGCGAGCCGGGCCGGCTCGGCGATCACGGCCGAGATCGGCCTGATGAAGGCGACCGAGCAGATCGCGGCGATGGAAATGATGGCGGTCGACCCCATCGCGCGGGTAGTGGCGCCGCGCTTCTGGGCGGGCGTCATCTCGATGCCGCTGCTGGCGGCGCTGTTCTCGGCGATGGGCATCTTCGGCGGCTACCTGGTGGGCGTGCAGCTGATCGGGGTGGACGAGGGGGCGTTCTGGTCGCAGATGCAGGCCTCGGTGGACGTGCGCCGGGACGTGCTGAACGGGGTCATCAAGAGCTTCGTGTTCGGGATCGCGGTGACCTGGATCGCGGTCTTCGAGGGCTACGACGCCGAACCGACTGCCGAAGGCGTGTCCGGCGCCACGACCCGCACGGTGGTGACCTCGTCGCTGGCGATCCTGGCGCTCGATTTCATGCTCACGGCGCTCATGTTTACCGGAGGTAACGTTTAGATGAAACGCTCGACCATCGACATCTGGGTAGGCGCGTTCGTCGCCGCCGGCTTCGGCGCGCTGTTGTTTCTGGCCCTCAAAGTCGGGAATCTGGCGTCCTTCTCGACCGACCAGACGTATCAGGTGGAGGCCAAGTTTGCTAACATTGGCGGCCTGAAGGTGAGGGCGCCGATCAAGAGCGCCGGCGTGGTCGTGGGAAGGGTGTCGAACATCCGGTTCGACAACGAGAGCTACGAAGCGTTGGTGACGTTCAACATCGACGCCAAGTATCAGTTCCCGCGGGACACCTCCGCCAAGATCCTGACGTCGGGGCTGCTCGGCGAGCAGTACGTCGGGCTGGAGGCGGGCGGGGACAGCGTGATGCTGAAGAACGGCGACCAGTTGCGGTTGACGCAGTCGGCGGTGGTGCTTGAGAACCTGATCAGCCAGTTCCTGTTCAACAAGGCGGCTGAGGGGAACGAGGCGAAGGACGGGAAGGGCGGCAAATGATGCGGCGCTGGGCCGGGACGATCGCGGTTTCCCTGCTGCTCTTCGGAGCGGCGGGCTGCGCTACGACCGGGGCGACCGATCCGCGCGACCCGCTCGAGGGCTTCAATCGCGCCATGTTCTCGTTCAACGACGGCTTCGACAAGGCGATCGCGAAGCCGGTCGCGACGGCGTACCACGACGCCATGCCCGACCAGGTGCAGTACTGGGTCCGCAACTTCTTCGCCAACATCGCCGACATCTTCATCGGCGCCAACAACCTGCTGCAGGGCAAGCCGGGCGAGGCGGTGGACGACTGGGCGCGCTTCGCCTTCAATACCACCATCGGGCTGTTCGGCATCAACGACGTGGCGAGCGAAATGGGCCTGGAGAAGCACGACGAGGACTTCGGCCAGACCTTCGGCCGCTGGGGCGCGCCCGACGGCGCCTACCTCGTGTGGCCGTTCTTCGGCTCGAGCGACGTGAGGGATACCGCCGGACTCGTCCTCGACTGGCACTTCGACCCGGTGACGCAGCACAAGCCCAAGGACCCGCGCTATTTCATGATCGGGCTGCGCTTCGTCGCCAAGCGCGCCGACCTGCTGGACGCGAGCCGGATTCTGGAGGAGGCGGCGCTCGACAAATACGTGTTCCAGCGCGACGCCTACCTGCAGCGCCGCCGCAGCCAGATCTACGACGGCAACCCGCCGCGCAGCGCGCGCGACCTGCCGCCGCGCGCCGAAAGCGACGACGCCGCAGGACCGCAGGGTCCCGCGGCTGCTCCGGCGGCTACCCCGGCAGCTGTTCCGGCAGCCGAGACGCAGGCCGCGGCGCGGCTGCTCGAAGAGCCGGCGGCGGCGCCGAGCAGCGGCGGCTAGCGTGCCCGCTCCGGCCCGGCGGCTCGCGACCGCCGCCCTAGCGCTGCTGTTTCTGGGCGCCTCGGCGCTGTGCGCCGCGAGCAGCCCGGTCACGCCGCCCGACGCCCTCGTCAAGCAGGTCACGCTCGAGGTCGTAGGCGTCATCCAGCACGACCCCGACATGAAGGCCGGCGACCGCAAGAAGGTGATCGCCGTGATCGAGCAGAAGGTGCTGCCGCACTTCAACTTCGACGCCATGACCGCGAGCGCCGTCGGCCACAACTGGCGCAGCGCCACGCCGCAGCAGAAGGCGCGGCTGACCGAGGAGTTCAAGACGCTGCTGGTGCGCACCTATGCCAGCGCGCTCGCCTCCTACAGCGGGCAGAAGTTCGAGTTCCGGCCGCTGCGCGCCAAGCCTACGGATACCGACGTCACAGTCAACGTGCGCGTGCTGCAGCCCGGCACGCAGCCGGTGCAACTCGACTACGACATGGAAAAGCACCCCAGCGGGTGGAAGGTCTGGGACGTGCGCGTCGGCGGCATCAGCCTGGTCGCCAACTACCGCACCGAGTTCGACAACGCGGTGCGCGAGGGCGGGCTCGACGGCCTGATCCGGAAGCTGCAGGCGAAGAACCACGAGCTCGAGCCCGGCGCGGTCGCCGGCGCCGAGAAGAAATGATGCGGCGCGACGGCGAGACCCTGTACGTCGAGGGGCCGCTGACGCTCGCCAGCGTCGGCGCGACGCTGCCGGAGGGCAAGGCGGCCGTCGGCGAGGGCGTAAGCACGGTGGACCTCTCCGGCGTGGCGGAAGTGGATTCCTCGGCGCTCGCGCTGCTGCTGGCGTGGCTGCGCGAGGCGAAGCGCCAGGGCCGCGAGCTCTCGTTCGCGCACCTGCCGCAGGGACTCGCCGCCATCGCCAAGCTGTACGGCGTGGCCGAACTGCTGCGCGCCGCTCCCGCGGAAACCGCCCACCACTGATCCGCTGGCCCGCGCGAGCGTGCCCGCGGCACGTGCGCGCGGGCGCGCCCGCCCATGAGCCTCGCCCTCGAAGTCCGGCAACTGGAAAAGCGCTACGGCGCGCTGCAGGCGCTCGCCGGCGTCGACCTCGAGGTCGCCGAGGGCGAGTTCTTCGGCCTGCTCGGGCCGAACGGCGCCGGCAAGACGACGCTGATCAGCATCGTCGCCGGCTTGGTGCGGCCGAGCGCGGGTGCCGCGCGGGTCATGGGCGCGGACGTGGTCGCCGATTATCGGCGCGCCCGGCGCATGCTCGGAGTAGTGCCGCAGGAGCTGGTGTTCGACCCGTTCTTCACCGTGCGCGAGACGCTGCGCCTGCAGTCGGGATATTTCAGCCTGCGGCGCAACGACGCCTGGATCGATGAGGTGATGCACCACCTCGATCTCGACGCCAAGGCCGATGCCAACATGCGCACGCTCTCGGGCGGCATGAAGCGCCGCGTGCTGGTGGCACAGGCGCTGGTGCACCGCCCGCCGCTGATCGTGCTCGACGAGCCGACCGCCGGGGTCGATGTCGAGCTGCGCCGCGGCCTCTGGCAATTCGTGCGGCGGCTGAATCGCGACGGCCACACCATCGTGCTGACCACGCACTACCTCGAGGAGGCCGAGGAGCAGTGCGAGCGCATCGCCATGCTCAAGGCGGGACGGCTGGTCGCGCTCGACTCGACGCGCAACCTGCTCGCCCGCTTCTCCGGGCTGGACCTGGAGGAGATATTCCTGCGCGTGATGGAGCACCCTTCGTGAGCGGCTTCCCCACGCTGCTGTACAAGGAGCTGCTGCGGTTCTGGAAGGTCGGCGTGCAGACGGTCGGCGCGCCGGTGCTGACCGCGCTGCTCTACCTGCTGGTGTTCGCCGCCGCGCTCGACGGGCGCGCGCGCGTCTACGAGCACCTGAGCTACGCCCAGTTCCTCGTGCCCGGGCTGGTGATGATGGGCGTGCTGCAGAACGCGTTCGCCAACAGCGCCTCGAGCCTGATCCAGTCCAAGGTCACCGGGAACCTGGTGTTCGTCCTGATGGCGCCGATCTCGGAGCTGGAGTTCTTCGGCGCCTACGTGCTGGCGTCGGTAGTGCGCGGCCTGGTGGTCGGCGCCGGGGTGCTGGCGGTCGCCGCCTGCTTCGTCGAGCTGCGGCCGGCCTCGCCGCTGTGGATGCTCGCCTTCGCGACGCTGGGCTCGGCGCTGCTCGGCACCTTCGGCCTGCTGGCCGCGATCTGGGCCGACAAGTTCGACCAGATCGCCGCTTTCCAGAACTTCGTCATCCTGCCGCTGAGCTTCCTCTCCGGGGTTTTCTACTCGATCCACGCGCTGCCTCCGGCCTGGCAGGCCGCGACCCGTGCCAACCCGTTCTTCTACATGATCGACGGCTTCCGCTACGGCTTCTTCGGCACTTCCGACGTCGCGCCGCTCGCGAGCTTCGCCGTGGTCGCGGTAAGCTTCGCGGTCCTCGCCGCCGGCTGCCTGCTGCTGCTGCGGTCGGGCTACAAGCTGAGACCCTAGGACGGACGTCGCGATGGTGACTCCCGAAAGCGTCAGGAGCGGAATCGAATCCGGACTCGCCTGCGAGCGGCTGGAGGTGGCGGGCGACGGCCAGCACTTCCAGGCGCTGATCGTGTCGCGCGCCTTCGAGGGCAAGAGCCGCGTGCAGCGCCACCAACTGGTGTACGCGGCGCTCGGCGACCGCATGCGCGCCGAGATCCACGCCCTGTCGATGCAGACGCTGACCCCGCAGGAGTACGCGGCAAGGGGCAGCGGTGGATAAGCTCGTCATCACCGGCGGCCGGCCGCTCGAGGGCGAGGTGCGCGTCTCCGGCTCGAAGAACGCGGCGCTGCCCGTCATGGCGGCGACGCTGCTCGCGCCCGGCGTGCACCGCCTGCGCAACGTGCCGCGGCTGCGCGACACCGAGACCTTCACCCGGGTGCTGGTGCTTCTCGGCGCCAAGGTGGATTTCGAGGGCAACCTGCTCACGATCGATACGCAGGGCGTGAACTCGGTGGAGGCGCCCTACGAGCTGGTGAAGACCATGCGCGCCAGCATCTACGTGCTCGGACCGCTGCTGGCGCGCTTCGGCAGGGCGCGCGTCTCGCTGCCCGGCGGCTGTGCGTGGGGGCCGCGCCCGGTCAACCTGCACATGGCGGGGCTGCAGGCGATGGGCGCGGCGCTCGACATCGAGCACGGCTACATCGTGGGCCGGGACGTGAAGCTGAAGGGCGCCGCGATCAACTTCGACGTGGTCTCGGTCGGCGCGACGGTGCAGCTCATGATGGCGGCGGTGCTGGCCGAGGGCACCACCGTGCTCGAGAACGCCGCGCTGGAGCCCGACGTCACGGTGCTCGGCGAGGTGCTCGCGGCCTGCGGCGCGCGCATCGAGGGGCTCGGCACGCGGCGGCTGACGATCCGCGGCGTACCGAGCCTCCTGCCGATCGACACCACGATCATCCCGGACCGGATCGAGGCCGCGACCTTCGCCGCGGTCGCGGCGATGACGGGCGGCCGCGTCCGCCTGCGCGACGTGGTGCCGGAGCACTTCGAGGCGGCCCTCGCCAAGCTGGAGGAGTCGGGCTGCCGCATCGAGCGCGGCGCCGATTGGGTCGCGGTGACCGGCCCGTCGCGGCCCAGGCCGGTGAGCGTGGTGACGCAGCCGTTTCCGGGTTTTCCTACCGACATGCAGGCGCAGATGATCGCCGTCTGCAGCATCGCCTCCGGCGCCAGCGTGATCGAGGACACCATCTACCTTGACCGCTTCACTCACGTGCCCGAGCTCGCGCGCATGGGCGCGCGCATCGAGCTGAAGGGCAACGTCGCGGTGGTGGCGGGCGTCGAGCGCCTGTCCGGCGCGCAGGTGATGGCGACCGACCTGCGCGCTTCGGCGAGCCTGGTGATCGCGGCGCTCGCCGCCGAGGGCGAGACGCGGGTAGACCGCATCTATCACCTCGATCGCGGCTACGAAGCGCTGGAAAAGAAGCTTGCCGCGCTCGGGGCGCGCATCCAGAGGGTGAAATGAGGCCGCGGGGTACACTCGGCGGCATGGGCGCCGTCGGCATCGCGCTGTCCAAGGGACGGATCCTCGAGGAGACGGCGCCGCTGCTCGCACGCGCCGGCATCGAGCCGCGCGAGGACCCGGAGCGCTCGCGCAGGCTGATTGTGCCGAGCCGCGGCGGCGGCCCGCGGCTGATTGTAGTGAGGGCCTCCGACGTGCCGACCTACGTGCAGCGGGGCGCGGCGGAGCTCGGCATCGCCGGCCGCGACGTGCTCGCGGAGCACGGCGGCGAGGGCCTGTACCAGCCGGTGGACCTCGGCATCGCGCGTTGCCGCATGATGGTGGCGGTGCGCCGCGGCTTCGACTACGCCGCGGCGGTGCGCCAGGGCGCGCGGCTGCGCGTCGCGACCAAGTACGTGCAGACGACGCGCGAGCACTTCGCCGCCAAGGGGGTGCACGTCGACCTGATCCGCCTTTACGGCTCGATGGAGCTCGCGCCGCTGCTCGATCTCGCCGACGCCATCGTCGACCTGGTCGCGACCGGCCGCACGCTGCGCGCCAACCGTCTGGTCGCGGTGGAGGAGATCATGCCGGTGTCGGCGCGCCTCATCGTCAACCAGGCGGCGCTGAAGACGCGGCGCGCCGAGCTGCAGCCGCTGATCGACGCCTTTGCGCGCGCGGCGAGGAGGCGGGAACGATGAGGCTGCGGCGGCTCTCGACGCGAGCGCCCCGGTTCGACGCCCGGCTCGCGGCGCTCACGCGCTACGACGCGGCGCAGGATCCGGCGGTGCAGCGGACCGTGCGGCGCATCCTTGCGGACGTCCGGAAGCGCGGCGATGCCGCCGTGCGCGCCTACGCGAGGAAGTTCGACGGCGTCGCGCCCAGGCAGCTGGCCATCGCACCCGGGCTGATCGACGCCGTCCCGGCCGCGCAGGCGCGGGCGCTGCGGGCGGCGCACGCGCGCATCCGCGCTTTCCACGAAAAGCAGCTGCTGCGGTCGTGGGAGTACACCGACGCCGAGGGCACGCGCCTGGGCCAGCAGGTCAGCCCGCTGGCGCGGGTCGGGCTGTACGTTCCCGGCGGCAAGGCCGCGTATCCCTCTTCCGTGCTGATGAACGCGGTGCCGGCAAAGGTCGCCGGCGTGGGCGAGGTGATCATGGTGAGCCCGAACCCGGACCCGCTGGTGCTCGCGGCGGCCGCGCTCGCGGGCGTGGACCGCATGATCCAGGTCGGCGGCGCGCAGGCGATCGCGGCGCTCGCCTACGGCACGCGGACGATACCGCGCGTGGACAAGATCGTCGGCCCGGGCAACGCCTACGTGGCCGAGGCGAAGCGCCAGGTGTTCGGGGAGGTAGGCATAGAGATGGTCGCGGGGCCGTCCGAGATACTCGTGATCGGCGACGGCACGGTGAGCGCCGAATGGGCCGCGATGGACCTCTTCTCCCAAGCGGAGCACGACGAGTCCGCCCAGGCGATCCTGCTGTCGCCGGACACGCGCTACCTCGACTCGGTCGAGGCGGCGATCGGCCGGCTGCTGCCCGGGATGGAGCGAAAGCGAGTCATCGCCGCCTCGCTCGGGTCGCGCGGCGCGCTGGTGCTGACCCGGAACCTGGAGGAGGCGTGCGAGGTGGCGAACCGGATCGCCCCGGAGCACCTCGAGCTGCAGGTCGAGGGGGCCGAGCGCTGGCTGCCGAAGCTGACGTGCGCGGGCGCCGTGTTCCTCGGTGGCTACACCTCGGAGGCGATCGGCGACTACTGCGCGGGTCCCAACCACGTGCTGCCGACCGCCGGGACCGCGCGGTTTTCCTCGCCGCTCGGGGTGTACGACTTCCAGAAGCGCATGAGCGTCATCGGCGTGTCGCGCCGCGGGGCGGAGCAGCTGGGGCGCATCGCCTGCACCCTGGCCGAAGGCGAGGGCCTGCCGGCGCACGCCGCGGCGGCGGCGATGAGGTTCAAGTGAGCGCCGCCGACAAGGTCATCCGCCCGGAGATCCAGGCGATGCACGCGTATCCCGTGGCCGACGCGACGGGCCTGGTCAAGCTCGATCTGATGGAGAGCCCCTACGGCTTGCCGGCGGAGCTCGCGGCGGAGGTCGCGCGGACGGTCGCGGGGCTTTCGCTCAACCGCTATCCGGTGCCGACGGCGCAGCGGCTGCGCGCCCTGATCCGCGAGGTGATGCAGGTGCCCCCCGGCTGCGATGTGCTGCTCGGCAACGGCTCCGACGAATGCATCCAGTACATCACCGCCAGCGTGGCGCGCGAGGGTGCCGTGGTGATGGCGCCGTCGCCGTCGTTCGCGATGTTCGCGATGCAGGCGCTCTTTTACCGGCTGCGCTTCGTCGGGATGCCGCTGCGCGAGGATTTCACGCTCGATGCGGACGCGTTCCTCGCCGCGATGGCGAAGGAGCGCCCGGCGCTGGTCTGGCTCGCCTACCCGAACAATCCGACCGGCAACGCGTTCCCGGTGGCCGACATCGAGCGCATCGTGCGCGCCGCGCCCGGTCTGGTGGTGATCGACGAGGCCTACCAGCCGTTCGCCGGCGGCACGTTCATGCCGCGGCTCGCGGAGCTCGGCAACCTGGTGGTGATGCGCACGGTGTCGAAGATCGGCATGGCGGGGCTGCGCCTGGGCTACGTCTGCGGCCGCCCGGAGTGGATCGACGCCTTCAACAAGACGCGCTCGCCGTTCAACGTCAACGTGGTGACCGAGGCGGTGGCGATCAAGCTGCTGGAGAACAAGGCGGTGCTCGACGCGCAGGCCGCGCAGGTGCTCGGCGAGCGGGAGCGGCTGCGTCCGCTGCTCGAGCGCCTGCCCGGGCTCAAGGTATATCCGTCGGTGGCGAACTTCTTCCTGGTGCGCGTCGCCGGCGCCGCGGGCGCCGGCACGCGCGTGTTCGAGCGGCTCAGGACGCAGGGCGTCCTGGTGCGGAACTTCTCCGGCGGCGCGCCGGCGCTGGAGAACTGCCTGCGCCTGTCGATCGGCACGCCCGAGGAAAACCGTATACTGCTCAACGCGATGCGGGAGAGCCTGGCATGAGGACGGCGCAAGTCGAGCGCAACACCAAGGAGACGCAGATCCGCCTGCGCCTCGACCTGGACGGCAAGGGGGCGGCGAAGCTCGCCACCGGGCTGCCGTTCCTCGAGCACATGCTGGAGCAGGTCGCGCGCCACGGCATGCTCGACCTCGAGATCGAGGCGAGGGGCGACCTGCACATCGATGCCCACCACACGGTCGAGGACATCGGCATCACGCTCGGCCAGGCGTTCGCCAGGGCGATCGGGGACAAGTCCGGCGTGCGGCGCTTCGGCCACGCCTACGTGCCGCTCGACGAAGCGCTGTCGCGGGTGGTGATCGATTGCTCCGGCCGTCCGGGCCTGGTCTGGGAGGTCAAGTTCAGGCGCGCGCTGATCGGCGAGTTCGACGTCGACCTGGTGCACGAGTTCTTCCAGGGCTTCGTCAACCATGCCCAGGTGACGCTGCACGTCGACAACCTCCGCGGCGACAACGCGCACCACCAGTGCGAGACGGTGTTCAAGGCGTTCGCGCGCGCGCTGCGCATGGCCGCCGAGCCCGACCCGCGCGCCGAGGGCGCCGTGCCCTCGACCAAGGGGACGCTCTAGGGCGGGCTCGGCGTTGCGAATCGCAGTCGTCGATTACGGCATGGGCAACCTGCGCTCCGTGTCGAAGGCGCTGGAGCGCGTCGCGCCGCAGGCCGAGGTGATCGTCACCCCGGACCCGCAGGCGATCCGCGCCGCCGATCGGGTGGTGGTGCCCGGGCAGGGCGCGCTGCCGGACTGCATGCGCCAGCTCGCGGCGAGCGGCGCGCGCGAGGCGGTCGTCGAGGCGGCGCGCGCCAGGCCCTTCCTCGGCATCTGCATCGGCGTGCAGATGCTGTTCGAGCGCGGCGAGGAGGGCGACACGCCGGGGCTCGCCCTGCTCGCGGGGACGGTGCCGCGCTTCCCCGCCGCGCGCATGGACGGGCTCAAGGTGCCGCACATGGGCTGGAACGAGGTGCTGCAGGCGCGCCCGCACCCGCTCTGGGGCGGCATCCCGGACCGCGCGCGCTTCTATTTCGTGCACAGCTACTATCCGCGGCCCGCCGACGGTGCGATGAGCGCGGCGACCTGCGTCTACGGCGTAACCTTTACCTGCGCGGTGGCGCGCGATAACATCTTCGCCGTGCAGTTCCATCCGGAAAAGAGCCAGTCCTCCGGCCTGCAGTTGCTCTCCAACTTCGTCCAGTGGCGGCCCTAGCCTCGCGCTGACCTTCACGGACGCTTCGCGGCGCCGACGTGCTGATCATCCCGGCGATTGACCTGAAAGACGGACGCTGCGTGCGCCTGCGGCAGGGGCGCATGGACTCGGCGACCGTGTTCTCCGACGACCCGGTGGCGATGGCGCGCCACTGGGCCGGGCAGGGCGCGCGCCGACTGCACGTCGTCGACCTGAACGGCGCGATCGCGGGGCGGCCGAAGAACGACAAGGTGATCCGCGAGATGATCAAGGCGGTCGGCGACGCGCTGCCGATCGAGATCGGCGGCGGCATTCGCGACCTCGACACGATCGAAAGCTATCTCGACGCCGGCGTCGCCTACGTCGTGATCGGCACCGCGGCGGTGAAAAACCCGGGATTCCTGTCGGACGCCTGCTACGCTTTTCCGGGGCACGTGATCGCGGGCTTGGACGCCAAGGACGGCAAGGTCGCGGTCGAGGGCTGGTCGAAGCTGACCGGGCACGACGTCGTCGACCTGGCGAAGAAGTTCGAGGACTACGGGCTGGAGGCGCTCGTCTACACCGACATCGGCCGCGACGGCATGATGACCGGGGTCAACGTCGAGGCCACGCTCAAGCTGGCGCAGGCGATCAAGACCCCGATCATCGCCAGCGGCGGCCTGAACGGCGTAAAGGACGTCCAGGCGGTGTGCGAGACGCTGGCGCCGGAGGGCGTGATCGGCGCCATCGCCGGCCGCGCGCTCTACGAGGGCACGCTCGACTTCAAGAAAGCGCAGGCCGCCGCCGACAAGGCGGTCGGCAAGGATTGAGGATGGGGCTCGGTGAAGGAGCGCTCGGTGGGCCTCGCTAAGCGCATCATCCCCTGCCTCGACGTCACCGCCGGGCGGGTGGTGAAGGGGGTGAACTTCGTCAACCTGCGCGACGCCGGCGACCCAGTGGAGGTCGC
>Ga0335085_10003419_pt1 | contig 27533 bp, 24 predicted proteins | sample Lox_Sample_45_FD_206712 | JGI IMG/M metagenome (GOLD analysis project Ga0335085, IMG submission 206712) | Soil microbial communities from Loxahatchee National Wildlife Refuge, Florida, United States - Lox_Sample_4.5 | ecosystem: Environmental > Terrestrial > Soil > Wetlands | place: USA...
ACACCCATGCAAGTTGTGACACTTGTCATGATGGGGTTGCTCATGCTTATGCATCAGGGGGAACAGAACCCTATACCTATTCATGGAACACCATTCCCGTTCAAACCACTCAATTTGCTTACAATCTTTCGCCGGGGAGTTACACCGTTTGCGCGACGGATGCTTATGGTTGTTCATCCTGCTGCACAGTGTCAATTGATACACCTTCATGCGGAGTAACAGTGGGATGTTATCAGTATACACAGGCAAGCTGCGATACCTGCCATAATGGGGTTGCTCACGCTTTTGCCTCTGGCGGAACAGAGCCCTACTCGTACGTTTGGAATTCAAGTCCGCAGCAGACCACTCAATTTGGCTATGATCTTGCGCCGGGTTCTTACACCGTTTGTGCTACAGATGCCAACGGATGCTCATCCTGCTGCACAGTAACGATAACAGGTAATAGCCCTCAATGCCTCGCGTATTTTTATCTCTATCCTGATTCTTCACAAGATCACACTTATTGGGCGGTAAACGTGGCTTCGGGAGTTCAACCCATAAGCTATCTTTGGAGTTGGGGTGATGGGACTTATGACACGGTTGCTTATCCAAGTCACACCTACTCAGATGCTGGGTACTACACAATATGCTTAACTATTCATGATGCGAGTGGCTGTGCTGATACGTTTTGCAATACATTCGATCTTCAAAAGTTATCAGCTGAAGATGCTATAGTCACTGTAAACGTTATTCCAGAAGTCACTTCTGTTCCGAATATTGCTCTTCTTCAATCATGGTCTGCTTACCCCAATCCTGCACAAGGGAACCTCTTTATTGATTATACATTGTCATCTTCTTCCGGTGTAACAATTAGCCTGTTTGATGTTCTGGGACGCCGAATCGCGCAACTTGAAAATGCAAACGCCTCAGACGGAAAACATAAGAGCTATTTCGACACGCACAAATTGGCTAATGGTGTTTACGTGGTGCAGATTCGGGCAGGTTTACAAGCGGCGTCTCAAAAAATTGCCGTCGTGAATTAATGTATTCACCAATGGTAAATAAGGATTAAGCCAGACAACTCTATTGGATTAATATTTTACCTCTTGCAATTAAGCGGGCACCCTGATCTATTTCATAGAAATAAATTCCGCTGCTTAATTTTTCTTTTTTGAAAATTATTTTGTTGCTGCCATTAAAATTGATTGACGATATTGATTTGTCATATACATCATAGACTTTCAAGACGGCATCACTTTGATTTTTAAATGACGAAACTTCTATAGTTGCGGAAGTACTAAATGGGTTTGGATAAATCAATACTGATTGTTCGGGTACTGATGAAAAACCGTTAGGCACATTGCAATGCATTCCTGCATTGCCGGTTGGGTTTCGGAAGTAATGAATGTGCCCGCTGTCAGGAACAATTACATTCAATACGCATCCCGAGTATGCAATAAACGAAGTGATGCCGCTATTTCCAAAAGTGTAAGGTGCATCCCATGTTGAACCTCCATCGGCAGAATGCAAATATTGCGCACCTGTTCCCACCTTCACGTAAACCACATGCAATTCATCGCCATCACGAACCATATCGGGGTAGTAATAGGAATTCAATGAATCATTGGTTAAATCAGTATCCGTTAACCATGTTGCTCCCGTATCCGGCGATTGTGCTAAAAGAGTTTGATAGTTGCCCGAAGGAGCACCGGCAGCAACTACATCTACGAAGGCTCCATCCATCCAAACCATTGTTCCGTAGCCTAAAGGAGGGATTACTGCCACATCTGAATCCCACACGGCGCCATAATCTTTTGAATGTTTGGTGAAGATTTGCATCTGACCGCTCCGGTTATCATTCCATGACATGAACAAGTGAGAACCTTGTGCAGTCAGCGCTTCATCTTCAGAGCGTCCTTCAGCAAACGTAATTTGCTGGTGAGTACTCCATGTCGCACCGTTATCCTCAGAATGCAGAAGAAATATTTCTGTGTTATAAGGAAGCGCGGCTGTTACAATGTCATTTGCCACATAAACATGATTGCCTGAAACGGCTATTGCCGGCCAATCAGCTACAGGGCTGTCAATCGTCATGCTGTTGCCCCAAGTATTTCCTCCATCAAGAGAATGGATATAGTGAGAAGAGCGATTATTATTAATAGTGTCAATATTCCTCCACACTACATGAATGCTTGAACCATTCACTGCTATTGCAGGATTAAAGGAATTAGCATTTAAGCTTGTGATAGCGACAGGAGCACTCCAGGTTAATCCGCTATCTGTTGACCGGGTGTAATAAATTGTGCCGTGTGTAAGATTAAACCGGTCACAATAAACTACATGTATTGTGTCACCACTTACTCCAATACACGATCCCATGCTTTCATTTAATCCTGCTGAAACAGCAGAAGGAGAAAGATCAAAAGGCAAACTCCATTGAGCCAAAACAACAACTGGCGTGAGTGTGCACATAAACAGCAAAATGACTTTTGACGAATATTGCAACGATCGGCGCATGCAGCAGGTTTGTATAAAGATATTAATTTAAACCCGTGGTTCATTTCCTACGCCTATTCCGGTGGGAGTTTGCGCTACTCCGCTCTATTAAAATTTCTTTCAAAGCCATCACGCCTTCCACACTTTCAATAATCTCTGCTCAAAATTTATTCAGTAACTGCCCGGCATTCCCGGCAATGAGTGATGAATGGATGAAGTAACAATCCGGATATTGAAAACCTGACTAAAGAGAATTTTTCATCTGCTTTTGCACAAATTTTTTTCGCTTCTTCCATCAAGGGAATAATTATTGAGCGATTGTGCATGGTTCTTTTCGCGATCTGATTGAGCTAGTAAAATGAAACTTTAACACGTAAATAAAATTTGTGCGCTATGAATTTCATTGACAGAGGTGTGCCATGGCTTGAGAAACATTATCCACCATGGTTAAGTACCTTACGAATTATCCTAGGCATTGTCTTGTTTGCAAAGGGATACTTATTTATAACTGACAGGCAGCAACTTTATCACATGGCTGCAACGAGTGCGATTCCTGTATACACATACGCCACTATTTACCCGCGTGCTCTCACACTTCTCGTAAGCGGATTACTCATTGCTTGCGGTTTGATCACTCGCATTGCCTGCCTTTGTGAATTGCCATGGGCATTAGGAGCAGTGATTTTTGCCAATAAACAAACCGGTTTCTTTTCTGACCATGTAACCGGGACTTTAATTAGTGTGTTGCTTTTGATCCTGGTGATTGTTTTCCTGGCGAAGGGATCAGGACCGTGGTCCGTTGACGCGTCTATGCGAAATAATACAGAACCGGACCATTGGGATCTGGAACTGGATAGCAGGCACCTTGAACATCTTTGAAGGTCCTTTAACAAAATTATGTTGATGCCGGCTTGATCACCGGGTACAACTTGCCTGATTTATTATGAGGTTTAAACTTCCCGAAAAAGTCAAGTGGTGACTCCCGGAATATCAAAGGGGAAAACAAAATTCTCAATAACTGTGTTGTGCGCTTTTGAAATGTGTTTTATGTATGCCTTCAGGCCTTCAATCATGATCACCGTGTATTCATCACCCAATGTTTTCAAAGTAGATTCCAGTTTTTGCAATGCTTTATTGATGGCCAATTTGCGCGCGTCAATGTCTTTGGGTAAATCATTGTCAAGCTCTGTAATGTTCTTTTCAAAAACTTTTTCTGCATCAATGTAAAATTGCCTGAGTAAGGGGTTACTGGAAAAGGTTTTAATGTGAGTTAGCTTTATCGCTTCTTTCTTCTCAGCCGAATCCATTAGGCGCGAATTATTTACTGCAAGCAGCGATATGTAAGCAGGAAACTTTAGCAGAGCCGCTTTTTCTGTTTGACTTAAATCTTCAAATTTCTTCATCGCTGTAACGAATTTTTAAACTAAGGCCATCGTGTGCACTCACTTAATTCTTTAAGTCTCTTGCGCACGTTTCGGCAAAGACTGTATGTACTCTATGCAGTATTCATCAAAAAGCAATCCGTCTTTTAAAAACTTCCCGGCACGTGTTCTTCTCCGGAAAGAAAAAACGATCACAGTGCAAACAATTTAATTGAGCTATTTACTTGTGGTTATTTTATTTAGCAATAACACATTAATTTATTTTTTCCGCATTCATTTCAATATAGTTGTGTTTGTTTTTCCCGGCGGAAATCAACTTTTCTCATGCTATTGGTCTGCCTGCACTTCAATGTTGCTGCACTTATGTGCAACTGAAAAAAAGAAATTGCCCGATTATATTTTCTCTTCAAACGCCCCTCATGCCTTTGGCGCAAGTGTGATGCGTTGCCTGCTGCGGCGGCTCTTATTAATGTAATACCGAACAGAAAATTTTCCTGATCCTTCAATGAAGAAGAACAAAAGAAGAACTAAAACAATAGCCGATAAAATCACATCGGAAGTAACAGGAAATCCTGAATAGCGAACAACGAAGCCTGTTCCGGCAATCACAATAGGCAACATTAAAAGGCAACTAAATCTTGTTGCCGTTCCAATAAATATCAGTGTTCCGAAGAAGAGATGAAAACCGGCTATAATGAGTGCGACCGTCAGCACATTTTGCCAATTGAAACTGAGCTGAATTAATTGCATCAGCATTTGTATTTTCCACAGGAACCAAAGTCCCTTGAAATGAAGCGTAAGTCCAAGAATCATGCGCAGTGTGTCGATCCACATGGGATGATGATTGTTACCCCATGCTTCCATTTTTTGAAATGAATTCATGGCGAATGAATTTTGCTTCTTTTAAGAAACAATTATTATGCACAAAATTAAATGCACTGATTGTATGAGGAAAATGCGAAAGAATTTTCTATCCGAATACAAAATCCGGAATTCAGCGACATTGGAAAAATGCCCGATCTGCAAATCAGCATTCTTGCAGCCATGAGCAGGGTTGAATAAAGTATCGAATGCTTCGGAATTTAAATTTAATTCGATACGCGACTTGCGGGATATATAAATCAATTATCGAAGGTGCGCCGCCAACATAATTTAACAATCGTGTGACTGGCGGAAGCGTCAATCAAACAGTATAAAGACTGTTTGACGGTATCACCTCATTTTGGCGCGAGCGTCTCCTCATGCCTTTCTAAATTTATGGCGCACAAGCGGACATAAGTGCGTGTTGTGGTATTTTAATCGGTTGGCATTACTCTGTCATCCTGCCTTTCTTCTTTGGCTTGAGAATTTGATTTGAAGAAATGAAATATTTTATTTTTGAAAAAAATCTTTGGATGAAAAAAAATTACACTGCACTTCAGAAAAAGCTTGCGGCCTACGGATCGGTTGCAGCCGCCGTGATGGCGGCTTCAACTGTCGATGCGCAGGTCATCTATCACGATGTGATTCCCGATCGTGTACTCACCAACCAGGGCGACAGTATGCATGTTGATCTCAATAATGATGGCATCGTTGATTTCATTCTCTCTAAAGCATGGAGCACTTACAATGGAACCAAAGCCGGTGTCACTCCGCTTGGTTCCGATGCTGTGGCCGGATCCACGGTCAACTTCAACAACAATCACCAGGGCTATTCGGGCATGCTGCTGTTTCCTTTCGATTTAGCATCAGGCGCTGCGATTGGCCAAAACCTCGCCTGGTTTTCCAATAATCAACTCTATCATCCTCCCGCTTACCCCGGTTTGTTCGTTCCCGCCATGGGCTTCACCTACGATGGTGGCGCCTATGGTAACTGGCCTGACAGCATTGATCATTATCTCCCTCTTAAGGTATTGGTCGGCGCTAACACTTATTATGGTTGGGCGCGCTGCAATGTTGACGCTGAAGTTTCACAGCTTATCGTTAAATCCTGGGCGGTTCAATCTACCCCGTCCACATCCATTGAAGCAGGCGAAGGTGAATCATTATCTGCTGTCGGCAATGTTGCAGGTGGTCATCTAAGAATATTTTCTTTTAATAAAGAAATATACATCGGGAATCCTTCAATGAATAATTCAGACATGAACATTCAGGTCACTAATATGTTGGGAGAAGAAGTGAAAACATTTACTTCCGATCAATCACAGGTGCGAATTGATGCAAGCGATTTGCCTGAAGGAGTTTACATGGTTATTGTGAAAAACAGGAATCAGCTTACATCGGAAAAAGTATCCATCCGCTGATTTTTTAGAAAGATTCTTTGCCTGCCTTCTGATAACTAAAGTGAAATAAACATTCGCTTCCGGTAAACGATGTTCACCTGAGAGTTGAATGAATTATTCATTTCGTGTTTGCTTCGATAGTCAATCTTCGATTTCTTACATTAACTTTTAAGTGCGAAAGACGGAAGGTTTTATCTTTGATGAATGCCTGCTATTATGAACTCCCTGAAATCAGTTTCCGAGATCATCGGCATTGCCAGCATTCTCATTCTCATTTTTGGTTCGTTGCAGGCACTCGTGATTTTCCTGGCAAATGAAGCGAACCGCCTGCGCGGGAAATTCGATATTGAAAGAATAGCATCCATACGAATTCAGCTCGGACAATATCTACTGCTCGGGTTTGAATTACTGATTGTTTCCGATGTTATCGCCACTATTGTGAACCCGACCCTTGATGAACTTGTACAAGTCGGCGGAGTAGTGTTGATCAGAACTGTTCTTTCCTTTTTTCTCAACCGCGAGATTGAAGCACAGCGAAAAGCAAAAATGCTTGAATGATTGCGACAGTCACCTGCAGTCATTTCAGAATCCATCCAAGCCCTTAAACCGTGCAGAAATATCCGCAAAGGTTTTAATCTGCTTAATGTATTCGTCGAGCGACTTTGGCTTGGGCCTCCAGTCAGGATCTGAAATCTGTCCCTGAATTTGGTCCCATGATTTTCCGGCGAAGAAAAGTGTGTCCACCGTGCATCCGCTCATTTGTGAAAATGGTTTGAGAAAAATATATCCATCGAAAAATTGATCCATCGTGAAGTTCGAATGGCAGAGAGAATACGAACTGCTGTCAGGCAGCGCTCCCACGGGAGAATTGATGAGATCGAATCCGAGCGGTTGATTATTATTCGCCGCCATCAGTCTTTCAATCTCACCGTTAGCCGGTGAAAGCAACACCGGCCTTTTATTTTGAAAATTATAGAAGGGCTGATGCAGCAAAATGCTGAACACTTTGTTTGGAAAGTCTTTATAGAGGCGGTTGCCGAACCATCCGTCATCATAGTGACAGAAATTATCTGCATTGTATTCAAATGTTCCGCTCTGATATCTCGTGTAGGCATGGGGAGTGCCGGTGAGCACTAGAATCTTTTCTTTCTTCTGAATGATTTCTTTTTCCACCAGTTCAGCCCGGAATTTGTCAACGGTTCCTTTCGGAAATACTTTCGCCATGTTATCCGGCGTGCGCGGCGGCGTGAAACCACTCCAATTATATTTATAGCTTAGATTGAGTATCCGGAATTTTTTCGCTTTAGCAGGAAGTGTGTGATTGTAATTCCATGCAGCGCGATAGATGTCAGTGTATTCTTTGTAGGCCCAACCCACGTTGTAATTGAACATGAGATCGCGAGCGAGCTGCTCATTGTATTCCGGCGCATTGACGAGCGAATCGAGTCGCTGCTGGTCTTCACTCGCTCCGAATTCCATTCCTATGTTGTACACGCCGGCTTTGTACAGTTTAGGAATGAGGGAAGCAACAAAATCAAGATTGTCCTTAAGCGCATGAGATTCGCCGAGCAGAATCACATCATAAGCACCGAATTTTTGAATCACATAATCATCGGGGGCTTTTCCGTTCTTCTTAATGTAATCGAGTTGTGATTGGGAATTCTCAGCAGCAGGCTGTGAATGCAGGATGGATGTACTGCACAGGATGAAAACAAATGCTGCGGATATGATGAATGGCTTCATGCGTTTCCCATCTCCGCCACTTTAATAAATTCCGCTTCAGTTACGGGCTGAACGGAAAGCCGGGAAATTTTAAGAAGGATCATATTTCTTAATTCTTTCACAGTTTTGATTGTGCTCAGAGGAACGGAATTTTTAAATGCTTTCACAGGGGCGAGTTCAATTGCCACCCATGCATCTTCATCCGTCGTCGGGTCCTGAAAAGCTTCGCGAGTAACTTTTGCAACGCCGACAATGGCCGATTCATCACCACTGTGATAGAAAAGAATCTGATCTCCCTTCTTCATGCTGCGAAGATGATTGCGCGCCGCATAACTGCGCACACCTGTCCAGTTTGTTTTCTTGTCTTTCATCAATTCATTCCATCCGTATTCTTCAGGATCACTTTTGCAAAGCCAGTAATTCATAATGACTGCTTTTTGTTTTCAAAGATCAGTGAAAATAGTTTGTCTTTCTCTTAAGGCGCTTTGTAAAAGAAAACAATAAACTTAGGTTTGCAGGAATCCAGTAATTCAAGATATGGAAAGCAGAAAGTTTAAAACGGTGGATGAGTACATAAGCGCCCTTTCCGGGCCTGCAAAAAAGTGTTCGAAACAATTGCGGCAAGCAATTAAAGAAGCAGCACCCGACGCTGAAGAAGTCATCAGCTATAACATGCCTCTGTTTAAATTTCATGGGCGGCTCGTTTACTTCGCCGCTCATGCGAATCACATTGGTTTTTATCCGTTCACTTCCGCCATGCGGGAATTCAAAGACAAATTGAAGCGCTTCAAAACTTCAACAGGCACGATTCAGTTTCCCTTTGAGAAAGGAATTCCGGTTGCACTTGTAAAGAGCATTGTGAAATTCAGGATGAAAGAAAATCTGGAGAAAAGAAAATCTGGAGAAAAGAAAATCAAAATGAAAGAGAAATAGCGTTTCCACTCCGGTTCGCACAGTTGAAAAACTATTTTTCATCTTACCAAAGTCACATTTCCGGAAAGTTTCTGCGAGAAACTCTGAGCTGAGCGAATGCCTGTATAATCAGCATACCAAACATAAACGCCCACGGCGGCGGGTTTCCCTCCGGCCGAGCCGTCCCATCCCCTGTCCACATCATTCGACTCAAAGATTAGTTGCCCCCACCGGTTATAAATTCTGAATTCGTAGTCAGTAACCGGGCAAGTGATCAGCGGATGAAATATGTCATTTTTCTGGTTGCCATCCGGTGAAAAGGCGGTCGGATAGCGAATGCACGAAGAGCAGTCATAGTATTTTGCAATCAGGGTATCACTCACGGAAAAACAGGAATTGTAAACCGTAACCCAATACATATCCGCTTTGTGAACTACGAAATGATCGTTCGTGCTTCCATCCTGCCAGAGATATTGGGCATCTTCGAAATACGCAGACAAATCAAGCGAATCACCATCACACAATGTAGAATCTCTTCCAAGATTGACAACAGGAACATCGTCTACCGTAACCGGAAACTCTGCCGGTGCACTCACACATCCATGTGAATCGGTTGCTACCGCTGTATATGATGTATCAGAAATTGGGGCAACGGAAAAAGGATTTCCCATGATCCCACCATCCCATACAAAAGAATATGGAGGAGTTCCGCCGCTGGCTGAAGCAAGAATATCACCACTGGAACCAATGCAGATCACGGTCTCAGCCGGAGGCGTTATTGTTACAGGTGCAGGTTGCGGTAAAACGATTACAGTATCGTAAACACATTGATTCGCGTCAGTGACGGAAAGAGTATAGTTGCCTGCACTCAAATTCGTAGCTATTAAACTATTTCCTCCTTCGGGTGACCACGCATAAGAATAGCCCGGAGTTCCTCCGGTAATGCCGACTGAAATATTGCCATCGGAATAGCCACTGCAAGTAGGTTCATTGAATCCATTAATTAGGAAAGACACATCATCGGGTTGGCTGAGTGAGACTGAAGCCGTATCGTAGCAACCGAGCGCATCTGTAATTGTCACGGTGTATTCACCACCACAAAGATCAGACGCTGTGCTGCTGCTGCTTCCGTTACTCCATAAATACGAGTATGGAATTGTTCCGCCAATACCACCGGCAGTAATCGTACCGTCACAAACGTTGCCGCATAATAAATTGGTGAACGACACGATCGAAGCAGTTACTCCTCCCGGCCCCTGATATAGCACCACCTGAATAGTATCAAAACATCCGGCAGAATCCATTACCGTAACAATGTAGGTGCCGGCCGACAGATTGCTGAATGTTCCGCTTGATTGTTCAGGACCTGAATTCAATGAATAGGTGTAAGGAAGGTTTCCTGAATTTCCGGATGCGAAAATCACTCCGCTGTTTGCACTGCAAATTGGCTGATGAACTGAATCTATAACAGCAGTGGGCCCGGGTGCAACAAATGAAATAGTTGATGAATCAGCTACATTACCGCACAAGTCAGTTACATAACCGGAATTGCCTGTCAGGCTAAAATGATAAACCTGACCATTGACAAGAGCCGGGCTGAAGTGGATCGTGAACGTTTTTTCTTCAGTGCCTCCATTTGCACAGGCAAATCCGGTCTCTCCGGATAATGTAAATGGTCCGCCCGGCCCCGTTAGCGCGAAGTCAGCATTTTCAATCGTACTACATAAAATATTTTCAGAAAAAGTAAAAGTGAGAGAATCAGAATTGCAGGATAACGGCTCAAGCGTAGATAGCTTTGGTTTTACTGAATCGTAAATGGTGGCCGTGGAGGCAGAGAAATCGATCGTGTATCCTCCATTCGACACGCTCCAGTTGTTTACATTGAGTGTATAGATCTCACCCGCATTCACCGGCAGAAGATAATTGAACGCATTAGTAGCTCCGGGACCGTTTGAGTTTCCAACACCGGTAGAAGAAATTCCCGTGTATCCGTATTCCGACGAGTTGCAACTGACCTGCAGTGCATCATCAGTCGGAATATCGAGGCATGAGGCATTTGTTAAGTTATAAAGAGACCAATCATAATCAGCCGTGGGATCAACCGGAGTGATAGCAAAAGCAAGATCACCGGATGTGATGACTGTAAACACAAACCATGTGCTGTTGTATTCACCCGGCACCAGGCATGTATTCGGATTGTTTTCATTCGGATAATTTCCTGTGCCGATTGTAGAACTCGAAGTGCTCCAGGTTGGGCCACAAATTGCAATAGCTCCAAGGCAATCCTGTTCAGTAGGTATTTGAGCCAATGAAATCACAGCGAAGGAAGTCAGTAAAAAAGTAAAAATGAAAAACTTTATGGCGGAGAAGAATAGTCTCATGCGATGTCCAATGAAGTTTTAAAAATAAGCAATCATGAAAATACATCTTCGCAGAAAAAACATTTATTCACGCAGCGATTAAATGGATTCCATGATCGCAGAATTCATCTTTAATTTAAAAGGGGTGTCAGCTTCGGAGAAAGAGAAAAATTTTTCAAGCGCAACAAAGTAACATCATGCATGATGTGTGGATTGAATCAAAAAATAAATATTCCAAATTAATTGGTAAAAAGGCTTCAAGCTTTGCTGAAAAGAATTTCATCATCTTTGAGAAATACATTCAATGAAAATTTTAGCCCTCTTTTTAACCGGCATTGTAGCCGCTGAACATCTATACATCCTGTGGCTCGAAATGTTTGCCTGGACCACAAGAGGTCGCCAAACATTTAAATCATTTCCTGAAGAATTATTTGAAAAAACAAAATCACTGGCTGCTAATCAAGGATTGTACAATGGGTTTCTTGCAGCCGGATTGATATGGTCACTCATTATTCAAGATCCGGTGTGGAGCAGTCAGGTCGCCATCTTTTTTCTCAGTTGCGTGATCGTGGCAGGAATTTACGGAGCGATCACGGTTCAGCAATCTATTTTCTTTGTGCAGGCGCTCCCGGCAATTGCAGCGCTGTTAGTTAGAATAATTTGAACGGATCATTAAAACTCTTGTGACATGGATAGTTCCACAATCATAGCTACCATCGGTGTTTCATTGCTGCTCATTGCATTTTTCGCTAACCTCACTCAAATTCAAAAGCAAAACGATTGGGCTTATCTCGCCTTGAATTTTACCGGCGCGGCATTAGCTTGCTTCGCTTCTTATCTAATCAACTTTTTTCCTTTTGTCATTCTCGAAGGCACATGGGCGGCTGTAGCATCAGTTGCCATCGCAAGAAAAATTTTCAGATGAAAATAATCTTCATCATTCCCAGTCATCATACTTTGGCTTCACGTAGGGATGTGTGAAGAATTGATGCACATACTCATTGAATTCATCGTGATGTTTCTGCAACGTGGCATGACCGGCATTCGGAACAATCCATAAATACGCATCGGGAATATTACTGAAGATTTCAAGCGTGTGCGACGGTTTAATAATATCATGATCGCCGCCAATCACGAGCACCGGGCATTTGATCCTGTGAAGTTCTTTATCCGGAATGTTCGGAGCAACAACCATCATGTGCAGAAGTTTGTATTCATTCTTTTCATCTTCACTCTGATTTTGCATGGGATAATCTTTCATCAGTTTGTCAAAGTCAGCGTTGTATTTTGAATCGAATACGCTCGTGTCAGGAATTAGATTTGCGCCCGTCTCTGCAAGCTTCTTCACTTTATCAGGATGGCGCAGCGCCAGTAACAATCCGTTAATTCCTCCATCACTCCAACCAATCACGTCTGTGGAGCTAATATGTAACGAATCAAGCACGGCATTTAAATCATCAGCCATCATTTCATAGCTGATCGAATCTCCGTCATCAACACTTTTTCCCTGCGCACGACTGTCGACGGCAATCACTTTATAGTATTTGGAAAAATAGGGAATCTGGTATTTGAAATCTTTGATTGATCCTCCATTGCCGTGAGTAAGCAACAAGGTTTCGCCTGAGCCATATACTTCGTAATAAATTTTTATTCCGCGGGTGGAAATGTATTTACCTGCTGATGGATTGTTACCGTATGCAACCGTCGCGGAATTTTTGCTTTGCTGGGAAAACAGCAAGTCCGGAATTGATAAGAGAACTGTTGTCAGCAATAAGCAAGAAAATTTCTTTATCATTTTTTTTGAACCCGAAGTTGCAAACCGGCTTCAAAATAAAAAAAACGCTTAAAGAAATTTCAGCAGCAGGTTTTCAAATTCTAACCCGGATTTACCGGAAGAACCACTCCTGTCAAATTCTCCTCTGGAAATGTGCTGCAGCTCCGGCTGATTTCGCTTTTTCAATTCTGCATTGATCTTATCGAGATATTTGCTCGTGATCTTCTGATACGTGGCATTCGCATCATCCATTTCAACCTGAAGCGTGCTAATGCGATCGAGCACTGAGCCATTCGGTCTTCCATCGTAGCCCTGAATTTCGCCGTAGTTATCTGCCAAATCTTCTCTGAGCTTGTTTGCGTTCTCTGACATGATAGCTCCTTCTTTCATGTTCACCAAATGCTCATGCAATGTGTCAAGATCGTGTGCCAGAGCATCGAACTGTTTTTTCAGTTTATCATTTGCAGGAAGTTCCGACGAATATTTCTTAGACTGATCCCGAATGGTGGTGATACCGTCAACTGTATATGCAAAATCATTCAGCATGCCATACATCTTCATCATGGCATCTTCCCGTGCCTTACGATCATCTGCTGTATACGGTGAATTTTTATCCTGCCTGATTGTGATCTTTGTCATCACAGTATCCTTGTTACGAATGATGCGAACATTGTACGTGCCTTCCGTCAAATCCGGGCCGGTAAATGCTCCGCCTGCAATGCGCGGCGCGGGAGGAACTTTTGGCGGCTTGCGTGTGATCGGAACTTTCACGATGTTGATGCCTTTGTGTTTTCCGGCCGGAGCTGAATTCACAAGTGATCCATCGTGATCAAGAACTTCTATTTTGAAATCACCAATGAGTTGACGATCCTTTAAATAATATGCAATCACCGGATCGCTGTTCGGATTAGCTCCGGTAAATTCATCATCACTTCCGAAACTGAAATCAAATCCCTGAAGGGGAATCACATAATCCGGGGTTTTGAAGAGGGTGAATTTCTGCTGCATAATGTCGGTGGAAAGCTGGCGAAGTATTCCTAATCCAAGTTCATCAATAATCATCAGTGCTCTGCCGTGCGTGGCAAGAATCACTTCGTTGTCTCTCGGGTGAATCTGAATATCGCGAATGGCCACATTGGGAATGTTGTTGTTGTAATTCATCTGCGCCCAGTTTTTCCCTCCATCAATTGAGATGAACAATCCCATCTCAGTCCCCAGGAAAAGCAGATTCGGATTTTTTAAATCTTCACGAATGATGTGGCAATATCCTCTCACAGAATCATTGCTGATCTTCGCCCACGTTTGTCCATAGTCAGTTGTCTTGTATACGTAAGGATTCATGTCACCCCAATTATGGTAGTCGAGTGTGACATATGCAGTGCCCTTATCAAAGTGACTTGTTTCGATCGAAGAAACCCAAGGCTCTTTCGGCGCATCCTTAATGTTGGCAATAAGATTCGTCCAGGTTTTCCCTCCGTCTTTCGTGAGCTGAATATTTCCGTCATCAGTTCCTGCCCAAATCACATTGCTGTCAGTTTGTGATTCGGTGATGTAGTAAACCGTGCAATGATTTTCCGCTGAAGAATTGTCTTCCGTTACACCACCACCACTGGCCTGCTGCTGATATTTCGGATTGTTCGTGGTGAGATCGGGAGAAATTTTCTTCCACGTTTCTCCCTGATTATAGGAAACGAAAACATATTGACTGCCAAGAAATAATTTGTGCGTGTTGTGAATACTCGCAGTAAACGGGGAGTTCCAGTTGAAGCGATACTTCGGTTCATTCGGGCCGGGATGCGGCTCGAGTTGTTTCAGAATTTTTCTTTGCTTGTCATAACGAATCAACACGCCACCCTGGATCTCCGTGTATGCAGTGTTTTTATCTGCACGGTCAGGAAATGTCCAGAAGCCATCGCCGAATGACATCGGATCCCAAAGCTTCGATCCAATACCACCTGTATTTGTCTTCGACGGCCCGTACCACGAAAGATTATCCTGCAAACCACCATAAACGTTGTATGGATCTTCCATGTCGTACATCACATGATAGAATTGCCCAACCGGAAGACTGCGGCACAAATAGTAAGTGCCGCCCTGGTTGTGCGAAATGTAAAGTCCGCCATCGGTGCAGAGGATGATGTTGTCAGGATCATTCGGGTTGATCCATACATCATGATGGTCGCCGTGCGAACCACCACCGGCATTGCTGAAAGATTTTCCGCCGTCGCGCGAGATCACGAGACTTAATCCGCAGCGATAAACGGTATTTGTATCCTTCGGATCGCAAATCACGCGCGCGAAATAAAACGGGCGCTCGATGATTGACTGAGAAGTTCCGGTGCGAGTCCAGTGTTCGCCCTTATCGCTTGACTTGAACATTCCACTCTCGGTGTATTCAACCGTTGCATAAATAATATTTGGATTGGCCGGAGAAACTCCGAGCGCAATTCTTCCCATGTCAGTTGTCGGTAAACCATTCGTCAGTTTCTTCCAGGTTTTTCCTCCGTCAACACTTTTATACAATGCACTGCCAGGGCCACCCGAGGCAAAACTGTATGGCGTTCTCCTGAATTGCCACATTGCTGCGTAAATGATATCCGGGTTTTGCGGATCAATGGCCAGATCGGCACAACCGGTTTTGTCGTCGACATACAAAATTTTCTCCCACGTTTTTCCGCCATCGGTAGTTTTGTAGACACCACGGCTCTTACTGTCATTCCACAATGGACCAGGAACAGCCACATAAACAACATCAGAATTATTTGAGCTGATGGCGATGCGCGCAATTCGTTCGCTACTGTCAAGTCCCATCTTTGTCCAGGTCAATCCTGCATCGGTCGTTTTGTAAATTCCGGTTCCGATGGAAACAGAATTTCTCACCCACGTCTCGCCTGTTCCCACCCAAATTGTTTTCGGGTTTTTTTGATCAATTGTAATCGCACCAATGGATTGCGTGTATTTATCGAAAATGGGCTTGAAAGAAATGCCGAAGTCTTCCGATTTCCAAACACCGCCGCTTGCGCTTCCGACATAAACCGTTTTCACATCATTGTTCACTGCATCGACACATGAGATGCGTCCGCTCATCACAGCGGGACCGATCCACCGCGCTTTGATGTCTCCAAAAAGTTTTGAATCGTAAGCGGGTTGACTGAATGATTTTACAGAGAGCAAAATGAAAGTGGAAAGCAGAATTTTTTTCATGCCTTAGAGGATTTAAGAGTAAAGTGAAACCGATTTGCTTGTCGCGTCGACCGCGATCGCATCTTGGACAATCGTGAAATTATTTAGTGTTTCCGGACGAAGCGGATGCCGGCATCTTGAATATGGCATCATCAATCGCAACATTATGTTGAAGTGAATCTACTTTGATGAATGATGAAAACTTCTGGCCCTGGTATTCGCTCACATTTTCAATCGTGAAAGGAATGAGCACTCCATCCACCTGTTTGTAATCGCTGAAGTTAGCTTCGGCATCCTGAGTCGATCCATCCTGCATCTTGATGTGGTCTTTTTCTTTCACGAGCAAGGAAGCATCTTTATCAAAATAATAATCGCGGATGTCACCGTCAGCGGTGGTGAGCTTGAGATGATTGGTCGGAGATCCATCAATGTCCTCCTGACCCACATAATCAATTTTGTAACCTTTCGCAGCGTAATCAACGAATGGTCCATCAATATCAGCCTGAAATTTTTGATCCTTCAGCTGATCCCCATCCATCTTCTCTGCATCAGCTCGTCCCTGGAATGGATTGATGACCCATCCTGTAGTACCGTCAAACGCGATCTTTTGCGTCATGCCCTGAAAGGTGGCTTCTATAAGCTGGCTGTTCGGGCGTTTCTGGTACATCGTAAACGGAAAATTCATTCCGCCCTGCTGAAAATTTCCTTCGGCTTTCACGGTTTGAATTTTCTTCATGTTGTCAACCCCACCCATGGCCGTCAAATAATTTTTGATCACATCATCTGCCGATTGAGCACGAGCACTAATCGCAGCGACTGCGATAGAAAAAGCTAAGAGAATTTTTTTTTGCATGATTCGAATTTTATTGGTTGGTGAATTGGGAAACTTTTATGAGACGGCAAAGATTCTAAAAATGTGACAGTAAATGTGAAATTTTGTTTCAGCGACCGAATTATTTTTTCGACCAACTTGACTGAAGGCAAGACGAGACTGCTAAAGCGAATTGTTTCGAAAACCAATTATTCAGCTTGCTCCAATTTCGCGAGTTCATAAACGCGAAACGCATAGGCGTAATGATTCTTTTCATCAGGCAAATGGCGGTCTTCACTCATCATCTTCCAATCATCTGAATTAAGCTCGGGAAGAAATGTGTCACCTTCAAAATCATGAAATACCAGCGTCATATAAACTTTATCGGCCCAAACCAAAGTTTGCCTGATGATGTCGCCTCCGCCGATAATGAAGCATTCCGTTTCTCCGCGCTGACGGCAATATTCAAAAGCTGCGCGGATATCACTCATGATTACACACCCCTGCGCAGAGTAATCTTCCTGCCTTGTTATTACAACGTTCGTTCTTCCCGGTAACGGCCGTCCGATACTTTCATAAGTAGCACGCCCCATGATGATGTGATGATTCATCGTGAGCTGCTTGAAATATTTTAAATCAGCAGGAAGATGCCAGGGAATCTTGTTTTCTTTTCCGATCACACGATTCTGTGAAACGGCAACAAGGATGGAAATGATCATATGGCGACAGGAGCTTTGATGGCTGGGTAGGGGTTGTAATTCAGCAATTCAAAGTGTTCAAACCTGAAACCAAAAATATTTTTTATTGATGTGTCCAATTTCATCTGCGGCAATGTACGCGGCTCCCGCGACAATTGCAACTGTACCTGTTCTAAATGATTCACATAAATGTGTGCATCGCCGAAAGTGTGGATGAATTCGCCGGCTTCAAGATCGCAAACCTGAGCCACCATCATTGTGAACAAGGCATACGATGCAATGTTGAAAGGAACTCCGAGAAATATATCTGCACTGCGCTGATAGAGTTGGCAGGAAAGTTTTCCTTCCGCAACATAGAACTGAAACATGGTGTGGCACGGCGGCAGGGCCATCCTGTCAACATCAGCAGGATTCCATGCACTCACAATCAATCTTCTTGAATTTGGATTTCGCCTGATCTGTTCAATCACATTCGATATTTGATCGATCTCTTCACCATTCGGTGCTTCCCATGAACGCCATTGTTTTCCATACACAGGTCCCAGCTCACCGCGCTCATCAGCCCATTCATCCCAAATAGTTACACCGTGCTCATTCAGGTACTTGATATTTGTTGATCCCTGGAGAAACCAGAGCAATTCATGAATAACAGACTTGAGGTGAATCTTCTTTGTTGTGAGAAGCGGAAATCCTTCACTCAAATCAAATCGCATCTGATAGCCGAACATGCTGATGGTTCCTGTGCCGGTGCGATCACCTTTTTGCACACCGTGATCGAGTACATGCCGGAGGAAATCTTGATACTGCTTCATTAATTCAAAACTGCCAATTTGAAATTCGAATTCAGGATCTTCTTCTTTTCAGTTCCTTTCTTATCAACATCAATTCTCTGCTGCTCATTCCGCCGACTGAAGTGTTTTCCTGTGCGCGGCGCATGAGATATGGAACAACATCTTTTACAGGACCAAACGGAACATATTTCGTGACATTGTACCCTGCATGAGCGAGATTGAACGTGATATTGTCGCTCATTCCGAGAAGCTGCGAGAATTGAAGGTGCGGATGACCTGCCGGAATTCCTTTTTTCATCGCCAGCTCTGCGCCGAGCAAATTACTTTTTTCATTGTGCGAACCGATGCAAACGCAGATGCGATCGATGTTGTCAATGCAAAATTCAATAGCGGCATCGTAATCTCTATCGGTGTCATTCTTATCTTTCTGTATTAAACAAACTTCTCCCCTTTCAGCTGCACGACGTCTTTCTTTTTCCATATAAGCACCGCGAACCAGTTTGGCGCCGAGAATATAATTGCCTGCTTTGGCCATTTCCAAAGATTGCTTCAAATAATCCAACTGATCGGTGCGGTACAATTGAAACGTGTTCAATACAGATACTTTATCATGATTGAATTCCTTCATCATTGCATTCGCCAAATCATTGATCGGATTCTGAATCCATGTTTCTTCTGCATCCACCATTAAGCCGACGTTATTATCATTCGCAGTTTTGCTGAGACGGTGAAATCGTTCTTTGGTTTTCTCCCAGGCATTTTGTTCTTCCGAAGTTAATGGTTGCTTGGCATGAAGTTTTTCGAGCAAACCCATCGCGCATATGCCGGTGATCTTTATCGAAGCAAACGGAACATGATGATTTTTTCCTGCAAATTCAATTGCTTTAGAAATCTCCCTCGTTGTCTTTTCAAACTCTTCATCGGTTTCTTTTGCTTCCACTCCGTAATCGAGAATAGTTTCTACATGATGCCTTGAAAGTTTTTCAGTCGTCAGTGCACACTCATCCAGCGTTTCTCCTCCGCAGAATTGCGCGAAGATGGAGCTGCGCACAATTCCTTTAATGGGCAAATGCATTCTGAAAGCCCACGGAGTAAGCTTTGTTCCGAGTTTCGTCAGCCAGTTGTAATTGATGAGTGAGAAAAGGAAGTCAGCTCTTTTCAGTTCCCGATCGCTTTTATAGGAAAAGGCGTTCTCAGTATTGTCGAATGAAATTGTGTTTTGTACGTCGGGCATTGAAAGCAAATGTAACTAATGCGTATTGATGCCTGCAAGACTGATGTCAAGCCTGTGGATAATTCTTATCATTGTTTTTTATGCGTCCATTCACAAGTTTATCTACATTCATCGCAAATTTAATTCTATGAAAAATGCAGTTCTACATTTGAATTGGCCCATGGTGCTCGCAGCTTCGGTGGCCTATTTTGCAATTGGCGCAATCTGGTACACTGTGTTGTTCGGAAAGTATTGGGCTAAAGCAAACAATATGGACACGAGCAATCGCAGCGGAATGGTGCGCAGCATGATCATCGGATTTCTGCTCACATTTCTTATCACGATGTGTGTCGGACTTGAGCTGAATGCCATTCGTTGTAAAGAACTTTCAGATTGTTTCACCCGATCCTACATTCTTATTGCCGGTCTTGTTATAGGGCTTTTAGGAATAGCGCTGAATTATCAAAGAAAGCCGTTCGGTGTGTGGCTCGTGGATATCGGATATCATCTCATCGGAATTCTTGTTGCTGCTCTCATTCTTGCAAAGTGGGGAATGAGCACTGGAGGAAGCTAATCATTTTCATTCATCCGCACGATCAATAAGTGACTGAGGAAGCTGTTTTGAAGCTTTCGCTCCCAGCGTTTTTATTTTTTCTGCTGTGCGAATTACATTCCCTTGCCCCTCATAAAGTTTGCTCATTGCAGCTTTGTAAACATCATCCATGCTGCGAATGGAATTTCCGACTTTGATGAATTCTTCAATTGCATTGTTGAGTTTGTCGTACAACGCACCGCTGAGCCGCGCAATTTCCTGCGCATTTTTGTTCTGACTTTCTATCTTCCACAAACTCGCCACAGTTCGAAGTGTTGCGAGCAGCGTTGTAGGGCTTACGATCACGATTCTTTTTTCCCAGGCGTAGTAAAACAAATCACTATCGGCTTGCACCGCGAGAGAAAATGCTGATTCGATCGGCATGAAGAGTAAGACAAAATCCGGCGATTGCAATCCCCGGGCGGTGAAATAATTTTTGTCGCTAAGTTCTTTCACGTGACCTCGCACTGAATTGATGTGATCGCGCAAATCTTTTTCGCGCTCGCCCTCATCTTCGGAAAAAATAAACCGGTCATAAGCAGTGAGAGAAACTTTTGCATCAATAATCAGATGTTTATTGTCGGGGAGAAAAACAACCACATCGGGTTTGATCGTTTCTTCATTTTGATTTGTGGTAACGAACTGCGTTTTATATTCCACATCTTTTTTCAATCCTGAATTCTCAAGAATTTTTTCCAACATCAGTTCGCCCCAATTGCCTTGTTTCTTCGTGTCGCCTTTCAGTGCTTTGGTGAGATTGGTAGCTTCAGTACTTAGCTTTGTATTGAGCTCATAAAGTTTGCGTACTTCTTCACGCAGAGAAACTTTGTCACGCAGCTCTTTATCGTACGCTTCTTCCACCCTCTTTTCAAAATCCTTAATCTTTTCCTGAAAAGGTTTCAGGAGCTGATCAAGATTCTGCTTGTTCTGATCGGCAAAAGTTTTCCCTTTTTCCTCAAAGATTTTGTTGGCAAGATTTTGAAATTCCAGAGTGAATTTCTCCTGTAGTTTTTCCACTTCTGATTTCTGCTCTGTTAATCGCTGCCTCAGATTTTCCATTTCATTTCTTGAATAAGAAATTTCGGAGGTGAGCTGCAGAATTTTTTCCTGTCCGGAATAAATCTCCGCATCGAGTTGGGTTTTTTGTTGCATTAAATCGTTCACTCTCTGCTCAGCCATATTTTTCTGCGACAGCAATTCCGAAAGCTTTGTCGCCGATTGATTTTTCAAAAGAAGAAATGCAACAAATCCGCCAACCAGAATTCCGATGATGAGGTAAAGAATTTCCATTTCTACAAAAATGAGAAATTAAGTTTTATTTGCTTGATGAACGGGATAAAGTGTAATCAATCTTCGACTTTAAGTACTCTCACATCGTCGATATACGCCGGCTGGCTGCTATTGGCATTCCAGAAATAAATTTTCAATTGGTCATACGGCTTTTTAGAAATCCCGTTGATGTCAACATAAATATCTTGCCATTCACCGGTTTTAATGATCCGGTAAATTCTGATCATTTTGGTTTTTACTTCCTGTCCATTCTGCTGTAATGAAATAATCATTTGTGTTTGGTTCCAGACGTTCCATTCCATATTCGGACAAAAGACTTTTGCTTCGAAACGGTACCAGCTTTTGTTATCTTCAGTAATTGGCAGCGTGATCGAAGGTGTAAATTGGATTGAATCGTCTATTATGAAAGAATGAGTTCCCGAGTAAGCTTTTACTGTGTCAGTTGAATATTCAGAATTCTCAAGATCATTAAAATAAAAGGAAGAAAGTTTTGATTGAAGCGATTTAGGCATTTCTTCATTCGTATCCATGAGTCTTTTGTCATTTACATCAATATGAAATTTTCCAAATACGCGCCAGTAATATTGATTAGTCATTGAGTAGCCATCATAGATTCCTTGCGGTGAATAATAAGCCTGCCAGCAAAACACGATGTTGAGCCAGGTGCATCCAAGAATAAATATCAGGGAAAGGGTCCACAACAATTTTCTTCTGTCGACTGATTCAATAAATGCTCCAATGGGCAATGCAAGCACAGGATACGACTGAATCATTGCACGCATCGAAAAACTTCCGCCGTAATCCCAGTTATCCCATGCCGCAACAGGGTAGAAATAAAACAGCATGAAGACGAAAACGAACCAGAAAAAATTTCTTCTGGTGAAAAATAAAATCAGCATCCCGATCACAGCAAGAAACATTACAGGCGTGTAGGTGATCCAACCCTTTCTGTAGCTGAACAAAACATTACAAATGTGCGGATGAAGCCATGAGAATGTTTGATCTGCACCATAGCTGAAATACAACCATTGTCCAGCATACGCTTTCCAATAAATAAGCTGTATGCCCCCAACTAAAACGGCTGAAATAATAAACGAAAACACCATTCCGGCATTTTCGATAAGCAATCTGATTTTTTTTATCAGTGATTCGCGATTGTAAACTCCCCAAAGGAGCGGAATGAGTGCGGTAACAATTTCGGTTGGCCGCGTGAGAGCAGCTAACCCACAACTTAATCCAAGAAGAATAGAGGCAGAATATTTCGGGCTTTTATTCCATTCGATTGACAGAAGAATGATAGCACAATAAAGCGTGAAGAGGTAAACGTGCTGAAAGAGGTTGTCGTAGGCAGAGTACTGCAAATAATTAGAAGCAAAACCAATAACGAAGAGTACAGCTGCTACAATTCCATCTGAAAAATATTTCTTCAGAATCTTTCTAAGCAGAACCAATCCGAGAATGGCTACCAGCACACTTTCAAAATTCATTGCGGCCTGGTACGGCAATGACATCCCGTCTGCAGGATAATTTAAAATTTTGGCAGCGATGTGCCCTGCAATGAATCCCGGCAAATACATAATCGCCATGCCGGAAGAATATTTCATAACATAATTCCCGTTAGGTGCTTTCATTGCTTGATATTCCCCTCCGGGATTATAGGTGTGAATCAAATGCTGAAACTGGTTCAGCTTTGCAGGGTCATCATAAAAGAAAGTGGGCAGATACAAATAGTATCCGAACTTATCCCATGAAATCGTCTGCATCATGCGACCACCTGTAAGGCGGTAATGCAGATTGGCGAGCACAACCACAATGATCCAGCACCACAAAACCATCCGCGATGAAATGTGAGCTTTCTGCATTTTAAAATCGCTATGAATTAAAGTGAAGCATTCCAAATCTCCCAACTCTTCTCTGCCTGCAGTTGCAGCATTTCCAATCCGTTTTTGATGGATGCGCCCCGTTCCTTTCCTTTCTTTAGAAACAAAGTTTCCTCCGGATTGTAAATTAAATCGAAAAGCAAATGCGACTGCAACAGAAATTCATAGGGAATGGGCGGACAATCATCCGTATTGGGAAACATACCCACCGGCGTCGTATTGATGATGATCTTGTAATGATGAAACACGCCTTCATCCAAATCTTCATAACGCAATTCCTTTTCATCAGGATTGCGCGAAACGAAATCATATTCAATTCCCATCTTGCCTAATCCGTATGCCACTGCTTTTGAGCTTCCGCCTGTACCAAGGATAAGTGCCGAAGAATGAAATGGCTTCAACAGGTTTTTGATTGAATGCATGAAGCCGTAAACATCAGTGTTGTAACCTTTCAGTTTTCCCTCTGAAATCTTTATCGCATTCACTGCACCGATTTCTTTTGCCGTCAGATCCACTTCATCAAGAAATGGAATCACTTCTTCTTTATAGGGAATCGTAACATTCAAGCCAACAAGATCAAAATGAGATTTGATGAGAGATGGAAATTCTTCTATGGTTTGAAGAGGAAAATTTTCGTAAGTGCAATTCGAGATTTTTTCACGTTGAAACTTTTCAGTGAAATGTTTTTTCGAAAACGAGTGAGTCAGGGGATATCCAATCAGCCCAAATAATCTTGAAGTAGATAATTGATTATTTGAGTTGGAAGTCAGTGGTCAAGTTTTAAAATTCCTGCAATCACTTCAAAAGAAAAATCTTAATATTGTTACAAACCTGTTCGCAGAATGAAGTTCATCTTTACAATTCTTATTCTCATGGCTTCAATGTTTGCCAGGAGTCAAAGTTACACTGTAAGTGAGATACCTTACAATCCCATGCCCTTCGATTCGGGAATAAATGTGGTTAATTATGTTGACGATACGTGGAGCGAACCCATTCCTATAGGGTTTGATTTTTATTTTTTCGGTCATCCCTATCAATCATTGCTGTTGGGTACGAATTGTATTGTGAGTTTTGATTTAGCCAATGAAAACTCGTACTGCCCTTGGCCAATCGACAATGCAATTCCATCGCCATTGAATCCTGTTGATTGTATCATGTTTCCATTTCAGGATGTTGATCCTGCAATAGGCGGAACTATTCATCACCAAGTTTATGGTTCTCCGCCATACAGAAAATTTGTTTTGTCATTTGACACGGTTCCATACTACTATTGTTGGGATTCCACATTCACCGGTCAACTGATCCTTTATGAAAATTCGGGCAATATTGAAATGCATCTACATCACAAAACGGTTTGCTCAGATTGGAATCAAGGTGCCGCAATACTTGGAGTTCAGGATTCGTCCGGAACAGAGGCATATTGGGCATCCGATTATAATTATCCCACTCAATGGATAGCTAACGACGAGGCTTGGCTTTTCAGTCCCGATAGCGAATATGCAGCTAATCTTGATCGAATAAGCGGAAGAGTCATTGCTGACCTTGATCACGATTGTTCATTTGGTGGAAGTGATTATCCACTGATGAATAAGCCAGTTGTTTTCAATGATACATTCGGAAACACCTTCTACTCCTTCACCGACATGGAAGGATATTACAGCAAGCTTCTTTATCCGGGAAGCTACACTTTCACCACAGCTAATGTTGCGAATCAATATTATTCATCCAATTGCCCGAGTGGAGGAAATTACACTGTGAACTTTAGCAACTATGGCGATAGCAGTGATAACAATTTATTCGCCGACACCATTGTAAATTTCTGTTCCGACCTGCAAGTGTCCATGTGGATTCATGGTGAACCTGATTCAGTTGGCTGGTTTGACCCGCTGGGAGTTTGTGATACCGGTTACGTTGAATTGAATTATCAGAATTCAGGAACAATTTCAGATGATGCTACATTGATTTTGACACTCAACGATTCCACTTCTGTTCTGAACTCGCCAGTAGTATTTACGAGTTTGGGCAATAATCAATATCAGTTTGAGTTAGGAACTCTTGATCCCGGAATGGATTCTTCCTTTAGTCTGATGATTCAAGCAGGATGCGACACTATAGGAACACTGTATTGTTTCAGCTCATCCATTTCCGGAAATCAATATGATTGCAGCAACTACAACAATGAAGAAACGATCTGTTCGCAGATTGGCGTGCCCTTCGATCCAAATGCCATGTATGTGTCCTCATCTTTGACGCCAGCCGGCTTCACCCAGTTTTTGCTAACTCAAACGACTGACATTCCGCTGTACACAATCACTTTTCAAAACACAGGATCTGCTGCTGCCCACAATGTGGTAATCAAGACGCTTATTGATTCACATCTGAATTCGTCATCCATCTCACCAGGTATTTCGTCATACCCTTACAGATGGTTAGTGAATGGTGACACGCTGATTTTTTCTTTTAGCGGAATAAATCTTCCTGCAAGTAGTTTGGATGAAGAGGGAAGTCATGGTTTTGTTCGCTTTAGAATTCAACAGGGAAACACAAGTTCTGCTGGAGTAGTGATCCCTGAGTTTGCCGGAATTTATTTTGATTACCTCAGCCCGGTAAGCACAAACACTGCCATAGTGCAAATTGAAAACCCGGAAGGAGTTGCCAATACGAATATCAATGATCAGGTTTTAGTCTATCCAAATCCCATTACTGATGAAGTTTTTATCAGCAGCTCTGTGCAAGGAAATTATTTTATCAGCGATTTGTTCGGCCGAATTTTAGCAACCGGTATAATTAAGCAACCACTCGAGATTAATACGAAAAGTTGGACATGCGGAACTTATGTCGCAATAATAAGGACTCCTCAGGGTGCAAAAGTTGCGAAGTTGATTAAAGAGTAATTGACAAAACAATTTTCATTTCCCAAGGAAAAATTTCATTGTATCGCCGCGCAATCCAACTCTCAGCGTTTCGAGGGGAATGACCTCATTTACGGGAATGTTTCCGAGACTCACGTTGCTGCCAAGAAGTTTGATGAAGAAAACCTGCTGCGATTTGTTTGGTGCTTCCCACAAAATTTTTTCTGAAGGAATCTGTGTTAAAATTTCATCCACCAATCCTTCGCGCACTTCACCCGTGCCGCGATAAATTCCAACATTACCGCCTTCACGCGCTTCTGCAATCACCATCTTTGAGCCCGCTTCCAGTTCTTCTTTCATCAACTGAATCCACTTGTACGGCGGAATTATTTTCTCTGCATCCTTTGATCCCACTTCACTCAGCACCGTTCTTTTTTTCGAAAGCGTGGAAATGATCTTGCATTTTTCATCGTGAGGAATTTCAAGGGTACCATCAGAGACTTCGGCATAATCCACGTCGTATTCATCAATCACTTTTTGATATTCATCGAATGCATCGTGAGCATAAAACCATTCGAGCAAACTTCCTCCGAAGTAAACCGGAATCTTGTATTTCTTATAGACGGCAATTTTTTCTTTCAGGTGCGGGGTGACCGCGGCAGTTCCGAAACCAAGCTTCACCACATCAACGTATGGTTCATTCACCGAGCAAAAACTTTCAACTTCAGAAATGCTCAATCCTTTGTCCATGACCATGGTGATTCCTGCCGTACGCGGTTTCTTCGTGCGCGACGGCAAGCGATCTGTTACGAATTTCATAGGGCTATTTGTATTGTTCAATCACAGAGGCGATCATGCTGTCGCCTTTTAATTCGGGCGCGAATTTAAAGAGGATACGGTGCCTGGAGTAATTCTGGCTCAATCCTTCTTCAAGCCATGCAAATGCTTCTTTGCGATTGCCTGCTTCGAAATAACACACAGCGCGCAGGTACGGATAGGATGCCATCGTTCCTTTTTCGAGCGCAGCAAAGTCAATAAGCTGCAAAGCATCTTCCAGACATCCGAGATCGATTAAGTAGCCAATCAGTTTTTCGTAGTGCGATTTACTTTTCTGATTTGCATTCAGTGCCATGATGGACTGACATGCGAAAATCAGCGGTTCCACTTCGCCGAGATTGTAAAATGATTGGGCCAGCGCTAATATATAGGAGGCATTGTCCGGTTTAAGGCGCAAGGCCTTTTTGTAGAAATGAACTGCGTGATCCCACTCTTTTTCTTTTTTGTACGTTTCACCGATTCTGTAAAACGCTTCGCTGTATTTAGGATCTGAGGCTGCG